>Ga0224555_1005625_pt1 | contig 10303 bp, 10 predicted proteins | sample 714S23034metaG_FD_180687 | JGI IMG/M metagenome (GOLD analysis project Ga0224555, IMG submission 180687) | Peat soil microbial communities from Stordalen Mire, Sweden - 717 S2 30-34 | ecosystem: Environmental > Terrestrial > Soil > Wetlands > Peat | place: Sweden: Norrbotten County, Stordalen...
CATCGCTTGTGGGCACATCGGAAATGATGGTGGTGGGCTTTTGCAGGAAGTTTGCTTGGAACTTGAACATGTCTACTGCCTCCTACCAACGGATTCAGTAGCAAGCAAGCTTCCGAAGAGATTTCTATTACGAAGGCGACGCCGACCGTCAACACCGGGCTTGCGGCTCCATTCAGTGGCACAGCACACGCCCACCCTCTTCGAAGATGCATTGCTTCGCCTCGATGCGACGTTTCAGAGTGTCTTGGCGAACATGCGAGAGGATACCGCGATGGGCGGTGAAGAGGCCATAGAGGGTCTGGAGGTCAGTCGGGTCAGCGAAACGCATGTCTACACTCTTGCGTGGAACTGTTTGCACCGGCACGACGGCAGCTTACACTGGTACGCTTGGCCGGTTTCATTGTCCATGACGTGCTGCTTCTTCGTGTGGTTGCACTCACACACCGGCACTGTGTGCACTTCACGGTCGCCGATTGTGTTCAATAGCACCTGCTTCAGTGCCTCCATAGTGATAGCAGCAGGAACTTTGCGGAGTTGGAGCCGCTTGGCGATAAGCAGCAGTTCTTGCTTCGTCTTCGCGTTCGCAATTTCCTGCTTCACCATACGAGCAGCATACGCCTGTTTTTGGAACACCAAAATCGGCTCCTTCTTGTTGGTCTCGCCATCACCGCGTGTCCCCATCATTTTGGAAAGAAGCAACTCCAGCCGGTCAACCAATTTCCAGCCGTTTGCTTCCGCCATAGCCACGAGGTCGTGCATGAGCGTTGGAAATGACGGCACCCCGGCGATGTTCAGAATCAGGTAACCGCTCGGCTTGAGACCAACGTGACAGTTGGCAAGGGTCTGTTTCAAATACCCGTTCAAGAATGCGTCCTTAGTTCCGAACTTCAGGTAAGACTGACTGGCCTCGTTGCTATAGGCTTCGGTTGCCCCGTATGGAGGCGAACTAAACGCACAATCAAGGCTCTCCGGTTCAGGTGCAAACTCTTAGCTCCCGCACTGGTGTAGCTCCACTGCTAAAGGACGGCCAACCTGTGGGAGCAACTCATCGCGCATTTGCTTGAGGCCCTTCATCGTTTTGGTGGATGGGTCTGTACCGATGTAACGACCGACGTGGGAACAGGCCATTGCCCCTAGCAATCTCCCGCCCCATCCGCTGCTCATATCCCAAGTCGTACCCCCAATGGGCATGTAGTGGTGGTAGAGACAAGCCGCCGCCGAAGGTCGAAAGTTCGACACACCCTGTGCCCCAGTGAACGACCGGAGTGCCTTGCGAATGCCGCTGTCGCTGATGTAGGTGCCATGCTTCATTCGCTTGGCGATGGCCTTCATGAAAAGGGCATCGTCACTGAAGACTTCAAAGGGCGTCTTCTTGTCGTTACACTGCACCTTCCATGCGTGCGGGAAGTAGCTCCACGCCAATGACAGGCCGTGCATAGACTGATTGACCTGCTTGTCAAGAAGAACGTTGGCGTGGTCGTAGTCGAGCAGCCTCTTCAACTCCTCCTGCTTTTGTGTGGCATCCATCGAGTAGAGGGGAAATCCGTGCTCACGGTAGTGCTCAAAGACCTGCATTTTGAATCGTGCTAGGTCAGCGACAGGCCATTTATGGTTCACTGAACGCCGGGAAGCGGTGACTGCCTCTGGAGAGTCCGCAACTTCCGGGAACGTTTCAAGTTGCTCCGCACAAGCTGACAGGTGCTTCGCTGCGCTAACCAGTGCAGTGGAGAAGTTCTTTCTGACGGTTGGACTCAACCGGCGCTGATGGCGAAGGATTGCTTCCAATCGTCCCTTCCTGTTGACCGATTCAATTTCCTGCGTTAGCTCCGCTGCCAAGATGTTGATGTCTGGTTTTGCCGCATTGTCCGGTTCAACACTGCTGCTCCTCGGCCTCACGACCTCTCTAAGCGTTCGCAACATGCCAGCAGTGGTTAGTTCCCCAAACGTATCCTTGGCTCTTTCGAGCGCCTCCTCGAAGCTGTCATCGTCTACGAGCCTCGCAAGCCGTTGCCATTTGCTTGACTGCACCTTGCTGATGTTCAGTTCTTCGAGCGTCGGCGGGAGTGCGGTAGCGCGAGGATACCGCCCTCTGGAAGTGCCATTTTTGGCCGTTCTGCCAACGCCTCGACTGCCGGGGTTTTTAGCCATGTCTATGAGCAACTGACCCGCACGTCGTTCGGCCATCAGACGGATTGTCGCTGCACGATTTTGCAGGTCGTAGTCACGCGCCTGTGTGGCATAAACACGAACAGCCTCGGCACGGTCGCGGATGTGTTTCGCCTCGTCCACACGCGATGCCAAGGCCAATGCCTTCTTTGCGGCGTCGTAGCGGACTAGCTGAACGGTCATTTCCTTGATTGTGCGACATCGCGGGACCGGGCGCAAGTAGCGGCGGATTGACCATTCAGATACACGCTGCGAGGGGAGGGAGAGACCCTCACTTTGCGGTTGGATTCCGAAAAAGTAGGGTCTCCCTGCACCGGCAACCATCAAGGAACCTCTTCAAGGCTTGGCGGAGCCGAGGACGTGGCATCGCCGTCGCCGTCCCCGTCCTTCAACTCATAATTGACCGGCACCGCTGAGCCGTCGTCGGTAATCTGCATTACATTTGGAACTCTGTAGTCGATGTCTTGCTCGTTGACAGGCGGAGGGGTTGACAGGCGAACGGAACCGCCCTCCCCGAAGTCAACGCCGCCCTCCCAGTCAATGCTCAATTGAAACAAATCCGCAAGAGCCATGATGAAAGTCATTCGCGATCTTGGGGTCTTGAGCATAGTCTTGAGCCGTTTACAGGTACGGTGGGCAGCGATGCAGACGTTGCCTTCCAGAGGCTCAGCGATTTCACGATGACGTAACATATCCGTCTGGCCGTGGGACTCCGCGTACTGCGCGACGAGCCGGTCGGCAGTCGAACGTTGAATTCTTTGCTGCCGCAACCAGAGACTCCACTGGCCGTTGCGGCCAAGCCGCGAAAGCATCTGCTTTCTCCGAAAGAGAAGTTCGGCAAGAACCGCATCGAATTCCAACATCTCAGACTCGTGCATGTCTTTGAGGTGACGAGCCTGTTCCCGATGAAACCAGCGGTTCACAATTTCACCGGCCACAAATTCGTCATCGACCGGACACAGTGGACGATAGCAGCCATCTTCGCTCAAGAACATGTCTGGGTCCATGGATAATTCGCACATAATCGCACCTCAAAATGAATTGCACAGCGGGGGCATGAACGCCCTATAAGAATATTTCGTAGCGAAACTATTGTTTGACTGGCGATTTGGGAGCCAAATTGACGGCTCGGACGCTGCTGCCTAGATACTGGAAGAGGCCGTGAAGCCATCAGTACAGAGGGCTCAGTTCGGATATTTCCGGGCTTGCTGCCTCAGGAGTGTCCGGGTGTCCGGGTATGTCCCCCCGGTTTTAGCACTGTAGCGGGAATGGAAAGTAGTTAGAGAAAAACTGGTTTTCCGTATGAGCTACAGTGCCAAATCCCCCCAGACATACCCGGACACCCCCGGACAAAAACGCCTCTGGCCGGGGTCGGTACTTCTAGTACCCACTTAGCTCCTCCACACCGGGCAGCGGTCGTTCACCATTTGATAACCCCGACATCGCATCACGGAACTTCATGCCTTCGTACGCCATCTTCTTGCTCCCATCCTTCTGCCGCTTTTCCTTCGACTTCATTCCCTTCTGCTGCACCCCTTCGGCAAACTTGGCTTCCTTCAGCTTGAACTCGCCCGTGCGGTCACACCAGTACGTGTACTTCTCATACAGATTGCGTGCCGGAATATTCTCCTCTGGACTAGGCTCCGTGACTTCTCCCAAGAAGCGGGTCATCCAATCCTGCGAGGCCCTGTAGTCGTCCGTGCTGGCCTTCACAATGTCCGGCTCCATCATGCCGTGCAACCGGTACTCCTCCAATCCCTGCAATGCCCAGTTCAGAATCCCCGGTGCTTCGCTGATTAGCTTCTGAGTCAGCTTCTCATCCTTCTTGCCATCCGGAATATAGACTTCGAACGGGACAAGCCGGATACGACGCCAGATTCCCTCATCTGTACCATAGATGGTTGGCTTATGGTTAGTGCCGAGCCAGATTTTGAATTGTGGCTGGAACTGGAAGAATTCTTTGTGCAGGAACCGGGCAGTGACCGTATCCCCACCCGTAATCTGCTTGATTTTTGCTTCGGCCAGCCGCTTGCCGTCATCGGATTCCGTTGCCGATACGAAGCGTGCTGACGCCAACGCAGCCAAATCGTTCGGGATTCCCTCATCCTGTTTTTTCTGCATGAACGTGTTCATGTGCGCTGCTTTGGAGTATTCCCCCATCAGGTGTTGGATGACTTCCAAGAAGGTGGACTTCCCATTCCTGCCGGTGCCCCACAGAATGAACATGCAATGCTCTACAGTCAACCCGGTCAGGCTGTAGCCCACGGCTCGTTGTAGGTACCGGACAAGTTCGCCGTTCACGGCTGTGACATCACTCAGGAAGCCCATCCACAATGGGCACTCGGCAGTTGGGTCATACTCGACGGAAGATATGGTGGTGATGTAGTCTTCGCGACGATGCGGACATAGCTCACTCGTCTTGAGGTCGATAGTTCCATTGGCACAGTTGAAGAGCATTCGGTCGTTGTCAAACCTGTCCAGTTCCACCGGCAGGAATTTCTCACCGATACTCGCCATAGCCTCCAAACGGGCACGTCCCTCACTGGTCTTCGCCCAACTGTTGTAGGACTTCGTAATCTCATCAACCGCATCCTGACCCTCCTTTGTTTCAGGGTCACTGTTGGCAAGGGCACGGTTCAACTCCTCCTTAATCTTTCGAACCGTCGTGATGGAGGCCAAGGTAATGGCTGAGACCCCATCCGGCTTCCAACGCTTGCCATCCCATGCGTACCAGTCACGCTGTGGGCAGTACAGGAACTGATTCCTATACCTCCACGTCAAACGTTCGGCATTGCCTGTGTCGGTCAGGTTGTAGAGTGGAATTTCCTCTTCCTCAGCACGCGGAGTTTCCTCAATCACATTGGACAGGAACTCAACTGCGAAGCCATCCGGCATCCCCGATTCTCGCTTCACCGTGGGGAACGTGTACTTGCCCTTACTTTGCAGCCAGTATGCTTTGAACTGCTCGTGTCGGAAGTGGTCACACGATGCGTGGAAGCACCCATAGCTCCACCAGCCATCGGTATGAAGGATGATGGCCGCGTCGTTGTGCGTGTCATCATTGACGCAGCGGCCAATCCACTGACAAACCTCGTTGGCTCTGTTGCCTTCCCGTCTCACACAGACCCAGTCCGTGCCCTCGGCAATGTACTTCTGAAGGTTCTCGTCAGTCCACGGCCCTTGCGGCCTGTCTTCGACCGCACGCTTCGGGTTGCCACCCTTGGGCACAAGAGCAGCAAGCTTCTCCAATAGTTCACGGGGCGCTACCTCAACCCGTTCGGGGATGTGAGTAAGCTTTGACATGCGCCATGGCCGCTTCTCGTCATTGACGCCCTTCCGTGCCATGGTGCCGTACGCTTTGATGATTCGCGCTGCGTTGAACACCTTCGGGTCAATCTCAGCCTTAGCAGTGCCGACGAGCAAGTTCAAACTCTTAAGGCAGTCCCGAAGCAGGTTGCGGCTGTCATCATCGTTTGGCAAATCAACACGGATTAGGCAGTGGAACCCGTTGCCTGATGTCCCACCCACATACATCTTGTCAGTGAAGCCGAGTTCTTCCAGCTTTCCGACCATGGCCTTGATTACATCGACGGCAAGCCCACGCTCTTCCTTGGTGGCCGACACACCTGACGGCCTGATGGGGTCAACATCAATGGGGAACCAGCAGCGACGTGTGATGTTGTTGTCGCTGCTGTTTTCTGACACGAACTCCAGTGTGTTTTTGGGTTGCCGGGATAGGAGTGCATCGTTGACGGGGTTGACTGTCCAGTACACATTGTCCTGAATGAAGCGATAGGAGCCGGGGCTCCCCACGCCATCACGAGCAGCAATAGCAACTCGCTTCGCCAACAGGTCAAGGTTATTGAACCAGCCGCTGACGACTAGCTTCTTCTTTTTGTCGAATATCCGGATTTCAATGCACTCGCCATCTCCAAACCGGACATCGGAGAATAATACATTGATGGCCTTACGAATCTCTGTGAGGTCATACAGCTTTAAGTCATCTAACATTTAGTGTGCTCCAATCACAAAATCGCATCGGAGCCCGGAAACACAGGTCAGTATCGTTCTGAGTTGTAGAAGTCGATTGATGTCAAGTTCCCAAGCTTCGTCCCCCTACCGGATGTGCTTCGAATGGGCCGCCCGAAGGCGGCCCGCTTGGAAACCCAACCGTGAAGTGGGGGAGACAGTTGCAAGCTGTCTTTAACTAATACGCGGAAAGTCGGGAAATATTCACTTGCGAACCCATTTTCTAAGCAGCGGGGCGGGTGAAGACGCAACTTTTCTCAGCAACACTGGAAGAAACTCGGTCATTAAGTGTGAGGCCGGTATCGGCGGTGCTGCCCATGCCCTGTTCCGCTACTGTACTTTCATCGAGCTAACGGTGGTTGGTATCTCGGGGAACCTATAGTATCGAAGCCCATGAACTGTACTCTCGGCTCAAACCACGTCTTGGATTCTGTGTGTCACGGAAATCGCACAGGGCACGCTGCCAGCAGCCGAACGATATAAGCCTCCCAATGCAAGCCAGCGCCTGAATGATTACTTCCTACCCTTCTTGTGCGCCACCGGAATCACTCTAGTCATCTGTCCGCCGTTGTCCAGATGCTCTTGCAGCTTTGCAGCGAATGCGGCTAGTTCCTCCTTGTACATGCCAAGCGGGAACCCACCAACTACGGATAGCTGCTCCTCCATTATTATCTTCAGCCATTTGTACTCCCGTCTAAGAGACATGAATTCCCGACTTAACTGTTCCTTGCTCACGCGTATTCCGATGGTTGCGAACAGTTGCAGGAGCAAGGGAAGGCACGGTTCTTCCGTCGCCTCGTAAACATAAAGGGCTGGGAAAAGATACTCAAGTCGTGAAAGCTTCCTGCCTTCCCTCGGCGACACTCGGAGGGATGCAATCTTGAGCCATCTCCGGTACATGTCAGCCTTTTTCTTCAGCAAGCATGGCAAATCGAGATGTGGCAGAGCCGCACCGAAATCTGGAACATCTTCCATGCTGACCTTCTTCTCTTGGTAAAACTGTTGTACGTCCTCCCGGACAACAACCGTCAAGAAGCCGCTCTTCTCCAGTTCAGCAATCTCGGACGCCATGTCCTCCAGCCTCTTAACCAACGCTTTTAGAGCCTTGGCGGAGGGCGGGGACGGAACTGGCATTCCAATCGCGGCACGCCCCAGCCTCAATGACCACTGCAACGTAAGGGGGTCGCATCCCTTTGTACATAAGGCGGCAAAAGCATCAAGGTGCTTCTGTTCGCACCCCTTGCTAATCAAAACCGCCGGAAGGTTGTATGGGTCGAAGTCAATGCTTTGCATGATGATGTTGTCATCAATGGCGGCCCGGAGTCTCTCTCGTTCCTGATTCGTTAGTGATTTCACTCCCACACTATACACCCGATAGCGAGCGCCGACATTGACCGGAAAGGGCCCAAAGTAGTGCTGAGCGGTCGCTTACGGCGCTGCTTGGCATGAGGCCTACTTAGAGATGTAAGGCACGAGGAGTGACCGGATTCAATGCATGGCGGAGACGGTACAGGACGAGAAGTATACACAGGATGCCCAGCGCCGTCATTGACCTCAAAGAGCCCAACTTATGTTCTATGCGGTCTCTTACGGCGCTACTCGCTTTGTAGTCCACTAAAGATGTGAGGCGAGATAATATGACAACCACAGCATTAGCATTGGCGACTGTTACACCTGTAACGCTCCCCGCCACAAAACCCGACACCTATAAGGTGGTGTTGGCGATGAAGACTCCCGAACTCAAGCAGTATGTTCGGGACAGGTTCGACCAAGGGCAGCGCACCTGCGATGAACTCAAAGCCGCGCTAGAAGAGTTGAAAGACCGTGCCAAGACGGATGGAGTCTGGCAGCAGACCCTCCTCGACTGCGGCATCAACCCCGGCACGTGGCGGCAGTGGCAGTTCCGCGACCTCAACAAGCTGACGGTCGGCACACGCACCGGCAGCAAGAAGACAAAGACAATTCCTGCTGGAATTTCACAGGCGCAAATTGCAGCCAACGCAGCCCTGAAAGAAGCCAACGAAAAGTTTGGTAAGGCTGCTGCTGCTGGCAATGAGATAGCAAAAGCGATTATCGCTGAGTATGAAGTTGATGCTGGAGTCTCCACGGTGGAGACTGAGATTGAAGCGGTGGACTGCCGGAGTATCCTGACCAACCTGCTTGCCACGCTCAAGGCTGATAAGGCTACGCAGCATCTTGGCAAGAAGTCCAAGGCTGCAATCGCAGGGGCGGAAGCGCAGTTGGCTCCGGCGAAAGCAATGGCAGCGGCGGCTTAGCATGAAATGCCATCAACGCACAATGCGCGAGAACGCTCCTTTTGAGCCAAACGAAAGTTTGAAGCGGGAGGCAGCAGCCTCCATGGACAACGCCTCAGTGATGGGGATACCCAACTCCCTCGCCAAGATACTCATCCTCAAAAATGAGTACCTGCAGAATACTGGCACCACCCGCTGGTCAGTTGGTCTCTTCTATAAGCACCCGGTCACCGATCAAGAATTTTTAGCTGGTTGTGAATGTTTTGGAACGACTGGCGGTTCAGCGGTCGCTTCTTGGCCGTGCGGAAAAGAACACGCCGATAAAGTTTGCGTCTTGGTTCGTGGCTGCTGCAAAAAATGGAGTCATAGACACGCGGCTACTTGGTTCATTAATCAGGCCTGTAACCTTATCGCTGAAAAGTATGGCAAGCACATCTTTTTAGCTTACAACGACGAAAGCTGCGGCGAGATAGGAACGGTCTATCAAGGCTCCAATTGGGAATACGTTGGACGCGGTGGTGGCGATAAAGTTCAGCGTCGTGCCGATGGTCGCCTTATAGGTAGCAAGAGTATTGAGCATGCCACTCGTGACAGCCGTGGACGCCCTTCTCGCAAAAGTGGAGCCACCATTGCGGATGTTGATGCATGGGCTGAAGCCCGAATGGCAGACGGCGAGACAATCAAAGGTCAAGGCTTCGACCGGTATGTGGAAAAGTGCAGTCGCGCTGAAGCCAAAGCCAAGCTTGAGGCAGAGCGTGGCGAGTGGATTCAATCCCCCGGCAAACATCGTTATATTCATTTTGCTGGAAACGCACGCATCGTAAGAGAGTTGAAGAAGGCGTTCAAACTAAAATCATTGCCTTATCCAAAGCGGAGCATCGAAGGCGACCCCGATGGCACCACCATCGGCAGCGTGGTTCAATCCCACGGCTCCGCTCCAAAATCAGATGGAGAGCTACATGCAAGTTGACCTGATTTACTCCCCGGGATGTTCCTATATCTACGCACCAGCCGGGCAAGCCGGTGAGTACGCTCCACTCGCGGCGAATCCTTATCGAGGATGCGGTCACAAGTGCAGCTACTGCTATGTTCCGCTGGTGCTCAGGATGGGTACAACAACCCGCGGCTGAAGCAGCACCACTAACCGGCCAGCGGAGATAGCTGGCAACCGCACTCGATGAAGAACTGTGTGATGCCCTGCGCGGTCGGGGTATCAACACTGACAAAATTGGCCGCATCATCCGGTTAGGAGAATGAGCATGACTTCGGAAAAGTGGTCTGTATTGAAGGCGTGGTTCCATGCTTACCACAAGACGCTGCCCAAGGATGTCGAGGACGCCATCGGGACGCTGCTTGATGAACGCGATAGCGAAGACGACCAGCGGGATGGCACAACCTGTGTTGAGTGTGGTGCGGAGTTAGTCGGTGAGGAGTTGGATTGTACGACTTGCTCCGACTGCCGCCCGGAAGAGGATGACAACTAATGGCGTGGGTCGCACCGCCCCTAATTACCCGGCTGGAGTCAACCAGCCCAGAACCACGCAAAGCATTCGGGGCTCGGCGGGACTGTTTAATTGCATTTATCACCAAGGTTCCGCTTAAGCATTTAAGTCAGCATCGTTTTGTAAGAACAGGGAGGGGATGATGAGGAACGAACTTCAAAAGCTGAATGGTCAGCGGATGCGATTTCGGGCAACAGTGGAAAGGTATGGAAGCCGCGCCGGGTGGAAGGGATACCCGGAGCAAACCATTCTCCTCACAAACGTGTGCTTCGTTGACACTAACGAGCTTGCTTGTGACCATTTGTGGTTTAAGTGTGGACAGTGGTCATGGGAGCTAGAGGTTGGCTCAAT
>Ga0224555_1005626_pt1 | contig 10302 bp, 4 predicted proteins | sample 714S23034metaG_FD_180687 | JGI IMG/M metagenome (GOLD analysis project Ga0224555, IMG submission 180687) | Peat soil microbial communities from Stordalen Mire, Sweden - 717 S2 30-34 | ecosystem: Environmental > Terrestrial > Soil > Wetlands > Peat | place: Sweden: Norrbotten County, Stordalen...
CAAAACGCATGCGCAGTTCGCTCTCCATCCCCTCCAGCAATCCGGTATCGGCCTCCGGGTCCAGGCAGCGCACACGGCGCCAATCGCGCGTGAATCGCACCTGAGCCGGCGCCTCGCTGCCTTGCTCCCGCAGGATCACCCCGATATGCACATACTCGTTCCTCACCGCATCCGGCACATACCGGAGCAGTCGAAACTCGCACGCCCGCCGCTCGCTTCCGCTACTCATGGTTAGCTTCTAGCTTCTAGCTCTTAGCTCCTAGCTCTGGCGTACCATTTCTGTCCGCCATCACTCATTCCCGAATTCTTCTTTTCACCGCCTCAGCACGAAAAAGCTGAAAGCTAAGGGCTAGAAGCTAGAGGCTAGTTGACTCTCCCCATGTTAGTCCCCCACCGGTCCTCTTTCCAACCCTCTTCCTCCACATTTTTTCCCATCCCCACCCATTTTGGAAATGGCCCCCTATCCGACCGCCCGAATCCTTCAATCAGTTCCCGAATCCGGCTTCGCCGCGCCAGCAGTTTCTCCACCAGCGCTTCCATATCACTCAGGTCGCCGCCATACCACTCTGGGGGTATTTCGCTGGCCGCCGCCCACACCGTCTCTGCCGCCATCGTCTCCAGCCGGGTCAGCCACGGCTCAAAGGATTCCCATCCTCTTATCTCACGGTACACATCGTTGCGGTAGTACACCCCACGCAGCGGAAGATCCTCAAATCGCCACTCACCCGCGTGAAAGCAATACCCATAGTCGATGAAGACCGCCCGATAGCGCCTCTCCCGCTGACGGCGCGCAAAGACCGCCTGCCTGCCATTCGCATTGCCGGTCCACTTGTCCAGCGCCAGGATGCCGGCAAACTCGCCCAGGTTTCTCACCTCGGCCATCTGCTCCTCGGGCAGGTAATCCACCACCTGTCCCGGCATCAGGCCGCCCACAAATCTTGACCCGAACTGCAACCCCGCCTGGCAGCGCACCCGCGTTCTGCCCAGGTCGATCTCCAGTTCCGGTGTATTCTCCACCAGCCAGCTCGAAACCTCCACCAACGCCGCTTCCGGCGCTGTCAGACCCGCCGCCGCCGCCAGCCGCGAGGCCAGAAACTCATTGGCCAGCACCCGCATATGTTGCGGGTTGTTCTGGAACTTCACCACATATACGTGGCCGTCCGCGCCCAGCATCAACTGGCCTTGCGCGCCGCCCCGCATCCGCCGGATATGCTGCACCGCCAGAACCGCCAAGCCCGTTCCCCCGCCTCGTCTGAATCCTCAATCGAATTCTAAGCTCTCAGGCCCCTTTGCAGTTGCCATCTGGACCTTCGTTTCACGTCTGGACGACCACTGAGTTGCTCATTACCTAGGTACGAGGACGTGGTACGGGTCGAGAAAATCGAGTACCAATTTCTTGGCCTTTGAGATTGGTTCTACGATACCTATTCCACCTATGTTGAGGACATGGGCAGTAATCGGCGTTAGTTCTCCCGTTTGTGGGTTCAGAGAATTTGCCGGAGTGGGCCCAGCGTGGACGGGCGCTTCCTCATAGGCATCCTTAGAAACGATACCAATCAGCTTTGGCACTCCGCCGATTGCAAATCCTCCAGTTCGTGTTATGCCGGTTGGAATATGAAAAACAGGCCCTCCACTGTTGCCGTTAAAAACATTGGCATCTATAAGAAATGTATGGTCCAGCCGACCATTCGGATTCGTCCAAGCAATTATTCCCCCACGTGCTATCGGCGTGACCTGATACTCTGGGCCGAGAAGTTCTGGATACCCAAAGACAGCTACTGACGCTCCTTGGAAAACGTCTTCCTCTCCGCCAAAATCAGAAATGAGTATGCCGTGCAAATCCTTATAGGCCGAAAGATCCGGTACTGACACCACGGCCAAGTCTGCGTCATCCGCTCCTCTCCATAAGGGTCGCCCATTTTGAATTAATGGCAAAGGAACTCCTAGGTCATCTTCATTGCGCGGCTCACTTTGAGGAACGCGAACAAAAAGCATCGTGGGGGTGTATCCCATTTCAGGATTGAAAAGAACGTGCTTAGCCGTTAGAAGACAAGGATGACGCTCATCTAACAGCACGACGACTGCCGACCCAACGGTAACAAAATGCTCTCTTCCGCCTTCGTTCCTGTGTAATCCTAATGAGACTGTTGAACGCCGAAGGTGATGAAGCACGTCTACGTCAGGCCCAGTCTCCATTTGCACAGGTTTGGGCGGCGTACTTGTTGGAGGCACTGTTTGAGCACCACCAAGTGCGAGAGAACCGACCAATATAACGGTTATCAGAACGAGATTTTTCATTGCGCACCAATCCTACCACTGGCTGGTCACGTGTGGCACTTCGTTAATTGTGCCGAGCGCCCCACCCTCGCCGCGTTTTTGTTTTTGTGCTAGGGCGGGAATCCTTGAACCCCAATCGTCCTGTTCTTCGGTAGCGAGAAGCTAGTGACTCGCTCTCCCCACCAGCTCCGCCCGCGCCCCCAGCCCGATCGCCATCGCCATCACCCGGTCGTCATGCGTCCCCGGCCGCGCGCCTGACCCGCCGTTCGGCAAACGCACGAAACTCCGGCACTCATCCAGCAGTCTCCGGCTCTGAAAGCATTCCGGCCGTTCCACCAACGCCGCATCCAGCCGGCCCAGCGCCGCCGGCCGGCTCATCGACGTAGTCAGCCAACCAGCTTGCCCGGACTGCCGGTAAACCCTCCCGCAGCCGCACACCGTCTCAATCAGCGCCAGCACCCCGCTTCCGTGGTTGTTCCTCTCCACCACCAACCACGCGTTGTTATACTCGACAGCCAGCCCCGTCACCAGGCGCGCCAGCTCCAATCCGCCCATATGCCCGGCAAACTCCGCGCATTGCAACCCCGTCTCCAACTCCAGCACCTGCGCTGCCGAGTAGTCGCCCTCGCTTCCACCCCCAGCCGGGTCCACCGCCACCAGGTATGCCTTTCCTTTGATGGGCGGCAGCCACACCTCCAGCTCTCCATTCCACCGCTGCTCCACCGGAGGCGTCATCGTCGCCAATCGCTTCTCAATCGCTTCCAACTCGAAGACTGAATCCCCGCTCGCCAAAAAACAGCTCTCGCAGTCTTCCGCGTACTCCTGCCGCGCCAGCCCGCGAAAATCCGCCCTTATCTGCCGCCGATAGCCAATCTGTTCCAGGCTTAGGTCCCGGTGCGCCATCAGATCCCGTTCTTCGCAGGTCAAGCTCGCCTCATCCACCGCCAGCGTCCGGTAGTGCCGCTCCATCCACCACGGAAAGAAGTGACGCACCATCCCCGTTTCGCAGGCCTTTTGCCACTCCTGGTGAAAGCAACCGCCCACGCCGTCCGGCGTTGACTCCAGAATCAGTTCCGCACCCGGCGCCATCGCAGCTCTCAGCCCCGCCAGCGTTTCCGCCGGGTCTCCCGGCCAGCGCGCCAACTCCGAACAATGCAGATTCTGCACCGTCAATCCGCGCCCCGCATTCCTGTCCCCCGCCGACACCACCCGGTACTGCGCATCCATCTCGGGAAACACAATCTGCCGCACATTGGCCCGCGAGGTCCGCAACGGCCCCTCGCGCAATTTCTCCGGCAGGCAATCCACAAACCGATGCACTATCCGGAATATTTCCTCGGCCGCCTCCTGCGAATGTGCAACCTCCAGCGTCAATGTCCCCGGCCGGGTAATCGTCTTCAGAAAGAACCGCGCCGCCGCCCAGGTCGTCAGCCCCATCTGCCGCGCCTTCAGCACGATATTCCGCTCGCCGCGCCGCCTCTCAAACTTCATTTGCGCCGCATTTGCTTTCAGCGGCGCTGTCCTGCCCTCCCGCGTCCTCACCTGCAAAAGCTTCTCGGCCAGCTCCATCATCACTGTCCGTCCCCGCAGACTCACCGGATGCTGGTCCAGAATCCCTCCGAACCGCTCCAGATCTCCTTGGCTCAGCTCCTCCGGACACAAGCGCAACTCCCCGGCAACTGCCGCGCTTCCTCCTGTCGTCTCTGTCACGGTCTCCCCATTTCATCCATCTGCACGCCAGGCCGCATCATTTGCTACTTCGCGCTGAACCAGGTCAATCTGACCGCCGTGCCCTGCGCCCCGCCGAGAACCGTTGTGCCGGCCGGAAAAGTTACCGTGCCCGAACATGTCGCCGTCCCGCTCGTGCAGGTTGCTGACGTTGGCGCCGCTGTCAAACCGTATCCCGTGTTCGTCACAACAAATGTGCTGCCTGTCCATGATCCGGAGGTGTTGATCGTCCCGGTAACCGTTGCCAGCGAGCCTCCATTATTGAAGGCCGTCAGAGATACCGTTCCGGTCCCCGACAGAGACCCTCCCGTAATCGATCCGCCTGTCGAATTTACGCTGCCGAGCCCCGTAGCGGAGAAGTAGTTATAGGCTGGATTCAGCACCAGCCCGCCGCTTGTGTTCGCAAACTTGGGCGTTGGCGTGCTGTTGGTGGCTCCCGAAACCGGCGCAATCGAGGCCAGCCCCGATGCGTAAGTCTTGAAGTACCAGGATAAGTCAACCGCGCTTGCGCTTGTACCGGACGGAATAGACACGCCGAATCCGGTGGACGCCTGAGAGCCTCCAATCGTCATCTTTTGCCCGTTGTAGGTTACCGCCCCAGGAGAAAACACCTGCACTTCGGTCAGCAGGGTGTATTGAACCGCAGTGGTTATCGACGGAAGAGTTAGCGTGGAAGCAAAGTTCACCCCTCCTACCGAAGAAATTGCATCTGTCGAGTTATTGCATACCCACGACGCTGTTCCTCCGCTCCCGTAGCTTGTGCCCGTCGCCGTGCCGGAAGTAGCTGTGAAGGATGTGTTGGAGGTCACCGTCCCCATCGTGTATTGCGCGTTGAAGTTCCCTGTTCCTCCTGTCGTTCCCTGCGCCTGAAACGTCTGTCCCGGCGTGTAGCCGTAACTTTGTGCATTGCCGCTCACCGTGAAGGTGTAGGTGGGGCTGCTATAGGTGATATTGGAAATTGTCAGCGCCGCAACGGTTGTATCCCCGCCGTGAGCGCAAACGACATCGCTTGCCGGAATTACCGGACTGATAGCGGTGGAACCTGAAGAGCAGCCAGAAGTCGTTGCGCCGCCGTTCGAGTCCGTGCAAAGCGTAGCTCCCGTGCCCGATACTGTTCCCGCTGTGAGCACCTTTGCATCGGTCCCTTGAAGAGCAGGGCTGGCAGGCAGCGTTGTCCACGCGCCAGTACCGCCGTCCACGTATTTGCCCGCCCCCGGAGTTCCTGTTCCTATTTGCGCCGGGACCAGTATTCCACTGCTATTGGCGCATGGAATAGCCGCCCAGGTTCCCGGCGTGCCAGCCGCTACGTTGACCCAACCGCAGATACCGTTAGCCACAGCGCCGGAGTTCTGCTGGAAGTCTCCCTGTGACCATGCCAATGTCGTAGGCGCGCCGGCAGACTTTGTCGGCAACTGAATCTCCGAGCCAAGCACAGGCGCGGTGAATGAGAGCGTGACGGGGGTAGTGTGTGTGACCTTCGGATACGTGCTGGTGGAATAGACGAACACTGCTGCTGGATTGGTGGCATCCACATACTGAATCTGGAAATTTTCAGATCCCAATGTCATCTCTTGACCCACCGAGAGGCCCGTTGCGCTTGAGCAAGTTGCAAAACCAGAGAAGCCAGAATTCGTGCAGGTCGTGTTTCCGCCATTCAAAACGCCGGTCGTTCCGGTTTGGTATACGACGTCGAGAGCATAGCGCGCGCCATTGGCCCCGTTCCAGTAGGCCGGAGGCGCAAGAATCTGGCCGGCATACAGCGTCGTTCCATTCGGCAGGGCGGCATAGGCCGTGTCAGAGTAAAGAAGGGCCGACGCTTTGACTTTGTGCTGCCATAGCTGGCTGACCTCTGCATCACCAATCAGCTGAATAGGGGAAGGTTCATCGTAGATGTACCCGGCGCTGTTGTAAGACGGCGCATAACTGAGCAAGGATTCTGTTGAAAAGCCGCCCATGTCATCCTGGACCAGTGCGGGGATACCCACAAAGCGGCGCGTGGTGTTTGCCCCGCTGCCATTGAAAAAGGCCGTATTTACCATTCCCAAGTGCAAAATTGCATCATTGGGCGGCGACATGACGATGGCAGGGAAGTTAAACCCGGCTGTACTGGCCGCGGCTACGGACTCTCGCATACTCTCCAAATTCAAGGAGAACTGCTGATTGGCCGATGGGCAATCGTACAACGTGAAGATGCCCTCACCCGAAGTGATGGTCGAGTTCACTTCAAACAGCATGTTCCGCGCCGTAAAGGTAATGCCTGTATTGCCCCCGCAGCCAGCGCCGTCCAGCATCACCAAACCGCCGCTCGGCGTCATTTGCGCGCCGGAGTAGTTATCCGCGGTTCCGTTGGCAATTCCAAAGGAATCTCCTCCGCTGACCCTCCAATAAATGCAACTCAGCCCTGCCTGATCGCACCGCCATCCTTTGTCGAAATCCACGTTCATTCCGCCGCCGGCGAAGTAGTAGCCGTACTCCGTGGCCTGTTCCGCCCACGTATTCAGAACATGAGTTCCGGTGTCCACGCGGCTGCCAAAATATACATCCACCTGGAGTGACCCTGCCGTTGCGCTCGGCGCCAGGGCAAACTCCACGTTGCTGATCGATTGTTCATACCGCGCATTGGAGTCCAGCGCAAGCAGCACATTGACCGTTGTCGCTTTGCCGGAATCCGAAGTTGAAGCAACGTTTCCATTGTTGACTGGAATCTCAAACTGCGTAGAAGAAAGCCCCGTGGCGGATATCTGCGCAATGGTCCGGTTCAACTGCAAGCCGGAAGTGGTCGTCAAGCCTTCAATGTCAACAAATTGTCCGGCAGTCAAACTATTCGCGGCGATGAAAGTCGCCATGCCCGATGTAACACTGAATGCCGTGATCGTTGAAACCGTTCCTGCGGGTGCGCCGTTCCACAGTATGCGAACTGGGCCATTGGCCACCGTGGAGCTTCCGACAACCCCCTCGATCTGGCAGGAGTTATGCGCATTGATAGTGGAGGAGACAATGTAACTGTGCGGTCCGGGAAACTCAACCACGCCGCCGTAAGGAGCAACCCCGCCGTGATAGCAAGTATCAAAAGCCGCTTGAATGGCCGCCGTATCGTCGGTCACGCCGTTGCCCACAGCACCAAAAGCGGAATTCGTAACATCGTAGCGCGGCCCAATGCTCGCGTTGTTCGCTACTGAGAGCGTCGTCGAGACACTCACCGGCCCCGTAAACGCTGCTCCCGTGATCGCAGCTCCGCCCAGGTTCGCCAGCGCGCCTGAAGCCGTTGAAGCTCCCGTCCCGCCCGCCGAAACTGAAACCGTGTTAGTGCCGGAGAGTGCCGTTCCACTCCCGTTGTAATAGGCAATCTGGCCGCTGGTGCCGGCATTGACCGTGCCGTTGGTGCTTCCTGTGCCGCAGGCTGTCCCCGTGTTGGTCACATATCCTGAGTTATCTACCTGCAGGCAGTTGTGGCCGCTGCTCGCCGCGAGTCCTGGAAATTGAATCGCCGTCATTCCCGTAAAGCTGGCGTATAGCGTGCTGCTGTTGCCCCCATAGACCTTGAACCCTGTTCCCGCTCCGGTCTCATAGTTGATGCGCACCACTCCGGAGGCGTTCGACGCGTCGATGTAGGTGTCGCCGCTGTTGGTGCTCTGGTAAGCCTTGAAGCTGTCCAATCCGCCGGTAGCCGAGTTCAGCGCCCAGTCATTGGTCGTGTTCTTCACCATGTACCACTGGCTGCTTCCGTTCCAGTCGTTGTAAATGAGGGATTCCTTCTGGCTCGCCGTTGCTCCTGCCTGAAGAACGTAATCGATCTCCGCATCTGCCTGGTTCTTTACCGTCGCCGATTCGGCAAGGGTCGAAGCTCCTCCCACCTGTAAGCTCCCATTGAACTGTGCGTTCCCCGCGCCGCTGATCGTCGCCACCGAACTTTCGTTCGCGCCGCCCGATCCGATCACCACCCCGCCGGTCCCGGCGTTGGTCGATCCGTTCAGCACCACCGCGCCCGTCCCGGCCGCGTTGATCGCCGTCTGATTGTTGGTACTCGACTGCCCATTGTTATATTGCCCAATCGACAGACGGTTTACATTGTTCAGCAGATCATCTATCTGATAGAACTGCTCGCCGGCCGTTGCGTCCGAATACCCCTCAAGCCAGCGGTATCCATAATCCGTCTGAATCTCGTTCAGCAAGCCGCGTTCGTTTCCTGCCCCGATTCCAAGACGATAGTGATTGGTGAGCGTCGCGTCCTTCTGGCTCCCGTACCAATCGCCATTCAAGCCGTTGAAGCTCCGGTGAAATGTATCAAGAAAACTGTTGCGCGTCCCGTTGTCGGTCAACTGCCCGGTAAACATCGTTCCGCCGGTCATCCAACTGTTATAGGAACTGCCCGCATCCGCCACAATCTGGTTGGTCGAGTTTTCGTTCCTCAGCCCAACAATCGTGTTATTCTGCGCGTTCGCGCCCAGGTGCAATGCCGTCGAGCATCCTTCAATGTCCCCGCCGGTAAACGTGTTTCCATCGCCCTGTTGCAAGTTGATTCCATAACTCCCACTGATCGGGTTTCCCCCGCTCGCCGGGCAGTCAATGTGCAACCGCACAAACATGCTCGCGTTCATCCAGTCGGTCGTCGCGGGATTCGATATCTGGTGGCCAATCGCGTTCACCGCCGTCTGGAATCCATCGAATTCGTCGTCAAGAAATGTTCCTCCCGTGTAATTCCCGGTCCCGTCCAGCGTCATGCCCGTCTGGTTCGAGTTACCAAGAAAGTACAGGCTTTCGAGATCCATCTCCTGCGTGCGATAGGCCGTCAGCCCTTGCGCGCTCGCGCTGCTCGCTAAAGTTAAATTGATCGCCACATTATCCAGGTGAAAACCCTGCGTGTCCGCCGCATAAGTCGGATCTCCCACCTGCATCATTGCCGCGGTTCCCGAATACAAAAACACCGTGCCACCTTGGCTTCCGCTTGCCGTGCTCGCGCCGCGCAAGGCGCACCCGCGCAGCGACACATTTCTTGTCCCTGCCGTCACAATAATTTGATTACCCGTCGAGATCGTGGCGCAAGGCAAGAGCACTGTCGCATTCGCCGTCGAAATCGTCAGATTCGATCCCATGGCCAACGTGCCCGTGAAGTTGCGCGCATCGCACGTTCCGCCATTCGTCGAGCTCAGCCCGCTCAGGCACGCGCCCAGCTTCGCCCCAAAATCCGATCCCGGAAACTGATCCACCTGATACAGAGCTCCTAATTCCACGCTCGTCAATGGCCCTGTCATCGTCGCGCCTGTCAGCGGCACGGCTAAGGCGGATTGTTCGTCCACGTAATGTTTGTCCGCCGCCTGCATCGGCTGCGTCGGATCGCAGCACAGCGTCAGCGGCCCGCTTAGCGTCCCGCCCGATGCCGTCAACAAGCTTTCCGAAAGCCCTGCGATCGCCTGATCCACATACGCCTTGTTCACCGCCTGTACGGCCTGCGTCGCTGGCATTAGCTGCGCCTGCACCTGTCCCAGAGCCGCTTGCGCTCCCGCCGGCACTACCCAAAATTGTGTGTTGGTCGAGCCGTCGCTCATGTAGTAGACCGCCGTGTAATACAACCCCGCCGGAGACGCACCAACATTGGCCGCCAGGTTCACACTCACAAATCCGTCAGGCGCTATCGCCACGGTTGTACTGTCGGCCGTCACTAGCTGGCCGCTTGCCGTAGTAAACGACGGCCAGCTCACCATCAGTGTTCCTGTGCCAGGCTGACCGTTCGCCAGATACACCGTCCCTTGAACGGTCGTTGTGCTGATCGCCTGCGCGTCTGCCGCCTGTCCCGGCAAAACGCCCATCAGGCACACCGCTATCGACAACAATCCCATCCATCCGCCGGCGCTGAACAACTTGTGATTTGTGAGCTTCATCTGTCTCTCTTCTTTCTTCCAGGAATCACGCCAAAGAGTTATTCCCTCCTTGCCGTCATCTCCGCAATTTCTTGTCTTCAGGAGCAATGAACCGCGGGCCGAACCTCAGCCTGTCGTTGAAATTCGCTAACTCGCCAACTCCGCAAAGCGGAGGCTAACTTGCCGGGTGCCCCACCTTCGGCGCGTCTTTGTTTTTGCGCCTAAGGTGGAAATCGAGAAATCCCAACCCGCCTTCGCTAACTTGCTGACTCGCCAACTTGCCAACTCCGCGGAGCGGAGGCTAACTCGCTTCCTTTGTTTATTTCCGTTGCTGTTCAATCGGGCCCAATCGTCAGCCCCTCAATCCGTGTCATCCGACGCTCTACTCATCGTCCGGTTCGGGTTCGGGGCCTTTCCACTGCGGCTCCGCAGCCAGCTT
>Ga0224555_1005627_pt1 | contig 10302 bp, 10 predicted proteins | sample 714S23034metaG_FD_180687 | JGI IMG/M metagenome (GOLD analysis project Ga0224555, IMG submission 180687) | Peat soil microbial communities from Stordalen Mire, Sweden - 717 S2 30-34 | ecosystem: Environmental > Terrestrial > Soil > Wetlands > Peat | place: Sweden: Norrbotten County, Stordalen...
ATAGCACTTGGGGATGGCCTGTGTTTAACTCTCAAAAGTGAATTATAAAACCTCCTTATCATTAAGGCGCCTATGAGAAAGATCACGGTTCTGCTGGCCGACGACCATAGCATTGTGCGCGAAGGCTCTCGCAAGCTGCTCGAACTCCAAAACGACCTCGAAGTCGTCGGCGAGGCGCAAGACGGCCGCGAGGCGTGCGATTTGGCGGTTAAGGCGATTCTGACCGCTCTGTTGCTCGCCGTCGCCATGGAATGGCCGGTGCTGGCGCAGACGACTAATGCGGCGGATGACGGCACCGTTCTCAAGCAAATCATCATCTTTGGCCGCCATAGCATACGCTCCTCCACATTTGACACCAACACCTTGAACCAGTTTTCGGCCAATCCTTCCCCCGGGTTTGCCGGAGTTCCGGTCGGCTACCTGACCCCGAATGGACGACTGGCGGCCAGCTTGATGGGTTCTTATTTCCACGACTATCTGCTCCACGAAGGGCTGCTGACGGGCGACACGAACACCGACCTGGCCCACTCGTATTTCCGCGCCAATACCATTGATCGCTCCTACATCACTGCGGCCAAATTCGGGGCGGCGTTGATTCCAGGGGCCAGCATACCAGTCCACACGTTTGCGGCGAACACTCCCGACCTGGTTTTTGATCCTCTTTTGGCCGGGGTGGCGACCGTGGACCCGGCCCGCGCCTTGTCCGAAGTTCAAGGAGTTTTCGGCAGCGGAACCAACCTGTCCTCCGCCTACAGCAGCGAGCTTTCCCTGATCAGTCAAGTGCTCTATCCGCCGGGAACACAGCCGACCGGCACCAACCAAGGCTCGGTGAATCCGACCACCCAGCCAATTCTGCTGGCCACCAATGCGCCCCAGTTCTCGACGAATTATATTACCGGAAGAGTGTTTGCCATGGGCGGACTGGATTTAACGGTGAACGCAATCGACCCGTTTGTCATGCAATACGCGGACGGGTTCCCGACCAACGAAGTGGCGTGGGGCCGGCTGACGTTGGATACGCTTTCGCAACAGACCCGGCTGGTTACATTGCAATTTAATATTGCCTTGCGCCAGCCCTACATTGCCCGGGTGCAGAGTTCGAGCGCCGCCTCCCATGTTCTGCGTTCCATGCTTCAGGTCACGGGCGGAGTGCCGCTGGACGGGGCATTTGGAGACCCCCAATCACAGGTCCTGGTGATTATCAGCTCCGACGCCTATCTGGCGGGATTGGCGGGACTGCTCGACATGCACTGGTTGCTCCCCGGCTATCAACCGGACTTTTGCCCTCCTGGCGGCGCCCTGGTTTTCGAACTCCGGCAGGTAACGGCGACGGGACAGTATCTGGTCCGCGTATTTTATACGGCCCAAACCTTCGACCAACTGCGCAACCTGACCCCGCTCACCCTCGGAGCGCCACCGGCAACCCAGCAGCTCCTGGTTCCCGGCGGCAGTTCGACCACGAATCTGGACGTTGATTTTACCACCTTCACCAATCTGATGAACGCCGCCATTGGCCTGGAATATGTGAAGCCGTTTACGAATGAAGTCCAGCCAATCGTGCAAGACCCTTACACCGCCGATAATCCGACGAACATTACGGCCAGCGCCAGCAGCAACACGCTCACGATTGCGTGGCCGGCTGATCATATCGGTTGGATTCTTCAGGCCCAAACCAACGGCTTGAGCACCGGCCAGTGGTTTGATTTGCCTGGCTCCGACGTCGTCAATGCGGTGGTCATCCCCATAAATCCAGCCAACACGTCCGTGGTCTATCGCCTGCGCGAGCAATAACCGAAGCCGCCAAACAATTTACGATCAATTCAATCAAAACCTATGAAACTAAATATTATCTCAATCATCAGCCTCGCCCTGCCACTCCTGCTGCCGCTTTCCGGCAGCGGAGCCGAACTGGGGACACGCCAGCAAACGATCTTGCCGGTTGCCCTGCCGACGAACACGCCGGTGATTTTCCCGTCGGCCGTCTCCAATTACGCGGTCTATGGCTACAGTTCCTGGCAGTGGGGTCCCGGCGAGGACGAAGGCCGGCAGTTCCTGACGCCAGCCGAATCCACCACCGCTACCAATGCGGCGCGGCTCTTGTCTTTCTTCTCCATGAGCGACATTCATATCACCGACAAGGAATCCCCGGCCCAGGTGCCCTACATGGGTTGGAGCGCGTCTTTTGGTCAACCGGGTCCGGGCGGGCTTAATCCGAACTCTTATTCGCCGGTCATGTTCGACACGACCTACCACCTCGATGCCGCCGTCAGGACCATCAATGCGTTGCACCGGCTGACCCCTTTCGATTTCGGCATATCTCTCGGCGATGATTGCAACAACTCCCAGTATAACGAACTTCGCTGGTTTATTGATGTTATGGACGGGCAGTATATTACGCCCAGTTCCGGCGATCATCTTGGCGCCACCAACATAGATTATCAGATGCCCTTTCAGGCCGCCGGGCTTGACCGCTCCATCCCCTGGTATGATGTCATTGGCAACCACGATCAATACTGGATGGGAGTCGGCTACCCCACCCCGAAAATCCAACAAGCCTTGGTCGGCATCAACGTCCTCAACATGTCAGCCGGCAACCCGTTATACCCGGGTGCCTCTGAGGGTTCTGGCATGTATGTGGGCGTTGTGGATGGGACCACCCCCTTCGGCACCGTGATCAAATGGGGCTTGACGAACTCTTACGATACGCCCCCGACCGTCGCCGCCGATGCGAACCGCCACTCCCTCACAACGGATAACTCTTCGCCCACAAACTTCGTTAACGAGTTCTTTAATACCACATCGTTCCCGCAGGGGCACGGATTCAACCGGGCCAACACGGGAAGCCTGGCGGCCTGCTACACGTTCCTGCCGCTGACGAACATGCCGATCAAGATGATTGTGCTCGACGACACCTGCAAATCGAACGCACTGAACCAATGGCCAACGTTTTATGGCGGCGGCTGGATTGACGCGGCGCGCTTTACGTGGCTCACCAACGAACTTCAAAAGGGTCAGGACGCGGACCAGCTCATGATCCTCGCGTGCCACATCCCCATCTGGCCGCAAGCGGATCTCTTCGATACCACCAACATCTCGTCATTCTACTACGATCCCACAAACGAAACGTTCTCTTCCGCCGAAACAAACTTGATCGCCACCCTTCACAACTATCCGAATCTCCTGCTGGTGATGGCCGGGCATCGCCATGTGAATGTCGTGACCCCGCAACCGTCACCTGACCCGGCGCATCCGGAATACGGCTTTTGGGAGGTCGAAACCCCCTCGCTGCGGGATTTCCCGCGCCAGTTCCGCACCTGGGAGATCCTTCGCAACAGCGACAACAGCATTTCCATCTTAACGACCGATGTTGATCCCGTGGTCGAGACCAACTCGCCCGCGTGGAAGTCAATCGGGTATGGTATCGGCGCCGGGCGGGTATTCGGCCTTATGGACCTCACCGATACCTCGTCGCATACGTATAATGCGGAACTGGTCAAGATATTGAGCACCAACATGCAGGCGAAGATCGCCGGTTACAGAGGGCCGCTGGGCCATCATGTGGCCATTGATGGCAACGAAACTGGAGCCGTGATCAATTTCCTCGGCGAATTGCAATCCGCCGACAACCTTCTCGGCCCGTGGAACGACGTTACGAACACCAGCCCATACGCGGTGTCGGCTGCGAATAGTGCGAAGTTCTACCGCGCATGGGAAAGCGACATCTCAAATTCCACACCAAGAGCTACTGATTATTCAAAAACTAATCATTGGTTGACGGCGCCGGCGACCAACATGCTGCCGGTGGACATCTTTTACCTCTATCCGACGTCTTGGACGAGCACAAATTCAAACTCGGAGGTTTGCGCTATTGACAATCCTTCCATGCTGCAATTGGCGCCCCAAGCCTTCGCCAAGACAGCCACCGCGTTTGAAACCGTAGGTAATATTTACGCGCCCTTCTACCGGCAATCGAACTTAACGTCAAACGCACTGGTCACCGAAGCCGGCATACCCACCACGGATGCCATTGCGGCCTTCGACTACTATATCCAGCACTTCAATCAAGGCCGTCCGTTTATTTTAGCCGGGCATTCGCAAGGCGCCTTTGTCCTGAGCGAACTGTTGGCCCAATACATGAAAGACCATCCAGACGTGTATGCCAGAATGATTGCAGCCTACGTGATCGGCTGGCCCGTAACGGCCCAGTATCTGGCCGATAATCCGTATTTAAAATTCGCCGAAGGCCCCGACGACACAGGAGTGATCATTTCGTATAACACACAAGCCCCCGATGTTCCTCCGGGCTTCAATCCCGTCTTGTGGGGGATGGTGGGCACGGTCATCAATCCCCTCACCTGGACGAGAGCCGAGACCTTGGCGGCCACGAACCAAGGCTTCGGGTCATTCATGCCGGATACCAACGGGGTATATGTCCGAGTGCCGCAGTATGCCGATGCCCGGATCGACATCACCAACGGGGTGCTGATTTGCAGCACTGCCGATACAAACACCATCGGTATTCTAGGCATATACCATAACTTCGATTATCCGTTTTATTACTTCAACATCAGATCCAACGCCGCCAACCGGATTACGAAGTTCTTGGGAAGTTCTATGGCTGCCGAGCAGTAAACTTGATTTTAACCGGCGTCAGCCTTAAAAGCGACCGTGAACAATATTCGAAATCACCGTTTTGGATTGAAGCAAAACACTTGACAACAATAGTCCATTCCCCCACAACCCGCGACGGTCATGCACGGGGAAATGTCAGTTATAATCGGACGTGCATACACGAAATAATGTTTAATCCCGGTCAGACGAAAAGGTGAAATCATGACAACACTTATGAAAATAACGACAATGAAACGCATGCGGATGTTCCTGGCGATGGCGTTGGGGCTGGCGCTGACGGCCAACGCCGGCGACTTGGCGATTCAAGCGCCATTCGTGTCAGTCCTGTTTTGCCGCCCTGTTTTGCTTGTGCCAGAGGGGTGGGTATGGTAAATTTCAAGCCATGATCACCTTGGCCGAAATCGAGACGGCGGCTGATGCTTTGTCCGCCACCGAAATACAGCAATTGATGCTGTACCTGGCCGGCCGTCTCCAGGCACAGGGCGCGCCTCTGCCGGAGCCTCCCGCCTTCCCGCGTGAGAGGGGCGGCGATTGGATGGCCGAAGACGAGGCCGCCATGCGCCGCTTCCATCCCACTGAGTCAGGATGATTTGATTTTTCGGGTCCCGCGGCGTAACCTCTTGCCATGAAGACTTGTTGCGGACTGTTGCTGGTTGCCGCTGCCCTGGTTCTGGGCGGGTGCGGCAAGGAACAAAATTCACCTCCCCCCGCCGCCACCCCGGCCAACGCGCCGGCGGGCTACGTCGGCACGCTGGTCCGAGGCGAGCAGTTGGCGGTTAAAACCGTTGATGTCACCTCGCTGAACGAGAACATCCGGCTCTTCAATGTCCAGGAAGGCCGCTACCCCAAGGACCTTGATGAATTGGTCGCCAAACAGTATCTGGGCGCGCTGCCCCATCCGCCGGCCGGCATGAAGTTTGTCTATGACGCGGCGCAGGGCAAAGTAACCGTGGCGCCGGAATAGCCTTCACAACTTTTTGTCCCCGTGCGCATGGCGGCCCATACAATCTCCGAAGGCGCGTTTTCGCTGCTCGAACTGGTCCTGGTGCTGGCTCTGATCCTGATCTTGACAGTAATGGAAGGCAATCACTTGAGCTCCTCGGCCCGCAAGCGCAATCTGGCCGCCTGCGCGGGCAACCTCCAGAAAATCCATCTCGCCCTGGGTTTTTATCGCAACGACAACGGGGCCTACCCGTTCTTGCAGGCCGCGCAAACTTCGGCCGAACCGCTGGCTTTGCTCGTGCCAAAAGGCACCACCGACACGCAGATTTTCGTGTGCCCCGCCAGCGGGGACGATCCGGTCTCCGACAACGAGGCGCTCAGTCATAGCCGCATCAGCTACGACTACTATATGGGCCGCCCGGCCAATAGCGACCCGCGGGACATCCTCCTTTCGGATTGGCAGGTGGACACCCTGCCCAAGAAAAAGGGCGCCCTGCTGTTCTCATTCGACGGCGGCAAGCCGGGCAACAACCATGAGAAGGCCGGCGGCAATCTTTTGTCGTGTGACGGCGCGGTTGTCTTCTCCGCGCCCAAAGCGGATCAAGACCTGCTTTTCCCGTCCACCGTCAGGTTGTTGGGGCCTTGAACATGACCATTAAAATCCAATGTCCGTGCGGCTCCAAATACTCCTTCGAGGTTGATCCCGTGGAGGGCCGGATGCCGTTTGCCGTCAACTGCCCCACTTGCAACGCCGACGGCACCGAAATGGCCAATCAAATCATTGCCGAAACCTCCGCCAAACCGAGGTTGCGCGTCCACGCCGCCGTCCCCGAAGCCGGCCCGGCGCCGCCGCCGCCTCATCCTTCCCCCCCCGTCTCCGCGATGGAAAAAATGCGGCGGGATCGCCGTCAGTTCCGCGTCATGGGCTGGATCGCGGGCGCCGTGGCTGTGATCGTCCTGGCCTTGGTGGGCGCCTGGGGTTGGTTTGCTGTCGTCGGCTCCAAACCCCGTTTGGAATACTCCGTCAAAGTTCCCGGCTCCGAGGCGGGCTGGCACACCGAGTTCCTGGACGCCAATACTATTTTGCTGGCCAGTCCCGAACAAGCCATCGCGCACGATCTTAAAACGGGCCGGAATTTGTGGACGCGGGACTACGCCGACAAGGATTCCTCCCAGAGCCTGCCGCCGCAGACGCACGTGGACAAGAACAGCGTCTGGATTTGCCTGGGCACGCGTGTGCTGCGCCTCAATCGCGCCACGGGCGACGTGATGCTGACGGTTCCCATTGCCGGCCAATTCCGCAGCTTCACCCCGTCGGACACCAGCCTGTTGGTCGTTTCCGCCAGGGACGAAACCACCCGCCTGGCCTGCCGGATTGATCTGGCTTCGGGCGAAGTTTCCACCGACACCATCACGGTGCCGCGCGCGGAAAAACACGCCATGCCCAACGATCTGCCGGCCAATGTCCAGCCCACGGCCGGCGTTTTGCTGGCGCAGGCGCTGGACGAGCAAAAATTCGGCAAGCCGCTCGACGCCATGAGCAGCGAGTTTTTTTCCACGGGCGCGAATCTGGTCGAACTGCGCGTCAAGTTGCTCGAACCCAAAGTCACTTTCGTCCAATCCATCAAGCCGCGCGGTCCCACTCATATCACCGGCAACCTCACCGCCGGCAGCAGCGCGGGGGACGTGGCGGAGGAGATTTTCAACGACATGAAGCGCGATAAAACCGGCGGCGTCAAAGGCGTGGACGAAAGCCGCTACGAGGCCGCCATCCGCCGCTGGGTCGGCGCGGCGCCCTTGGAGTGGAAGGGCGAGGTCACCGGCGTGCCCATGTTCTTTTCCCTCAAAACCGTGGACCTGCTGGTGGCCGGACACCAGCTTGCTGTGTTTGACAAGGAAAACAGGAAGCTCTTCGACGCCAAACTGGCTTATGCCGTCAATAACCGCTACAACCCCGAATACTGGGACCATCGTTCCGTCCCGGCGGTGGAAGGCAACGGCGGCCTTTACTTCTTTGACGAGGGTGTGTTGACCGCGTTCTCCCTCCCGTCGGGCGAAGTTCGCTGGCGTTTGACCAGCGTGGGCATCAGCCAAGTGCAGTTTGACGATCACGGCGCGCTCTACGTCAATTCCACCACCGGCAATCCCGAAGACATTCAGTACTCGGACCAGATCAAAATGGAGGGGGCCGCGCCGATCCTGTTGAAAATTGATGCCGCGTCGGGAAAGATTCTCTGGCAGGTGGCCAAGGAGGGGCGGGGGGCTTTTCTCTCCGGCCCGTACCTCTACACCTCCAGCGCGCAACAAGGCGGCGTCGCCATGGCCAAGGGCCTGGCCGAGGCCCTCGGCGCGCCCCGCCCCGACGCCCCGACCTATTTTCATATTTACAGGCTCGACCCGGCTGATGGAAAAATTTTATGGGATTTTTACCGCGAAGAGGCCCCGGCTGAATTCTCCTTCCAGCAAAACCGTTTCCTGGTGCGCTTCGACTCCGACGTGCAGGTCTGGAAATTCCTGACTTCGTTTTTTTAACGTGAATGGATTCCAGCCGGCCATTGGCTGGCGGGAACATTTTTAAGGCGCGGCTTCAACCCCGACGGCTTACTTCTTGCCCGCGCGCCCGCTGACAAACCGATGGTGCTTCTGGAAAAGCGGACGCAACACCAGCGACAACTCGTCCTGCATGATTTGCAGGTCGCGATACACCAGCACGCCCGCCTTCTGCGGATGCGCGGCTTCGGTTTTGTTCAAATGCACGAATTGGCCGGTGATGTCGCTGATCTTCACCCGCTCGCCCCGCTGCAATCGCCAGCACCACAGCGCCTGCAACGCCGCCCCGTAAGCCGCCCCCTCGCTGACCTTGACCGTGACCACTTCGGCGTCGAACACGTCGGCCATGATCTGCCGCCACAATTTGGATTTGGACCCGCCGCCGGTGACGCGGATTTGCCGCGGCTTGACGCCCAGTTGGCGCAGCCGGCGCAACCCGTAATTCATGCCCAGCGTCACCCCCTCCATGGCGGCGCGCGCGAAATGGGCGGCGGTAAAAGTCTTGTGATTGGCGCCAAACCAGACGCCGGTGCCGTTGGGCACGTTGGGCGTGCGCTCGCCTTCCAGGTAGGGCAGCAGCATCAGCCCGTCCGAACCGGCCGGCGCCTTGGCGGCCGCCTCCGCGAATTGCTCGTGCGTCATCTGGAAATCCGCCCGCACCATCTCGGTGGCGACGGTCACGTTCATGGTGCAAAGCAGCGGCAGCCAGCGATTGGTGGAATCACAAAAGGCGGCGATCTCCCCCTCCCGGTCAATGACCGGCCTCTCCGAGCAGGCGTAAATGGTGCCGCTGGTGCCGAAACTGGCCGTGACGACGCCCTCCACCGTGTTGCCTGTGCCAATGGCGCCCATCATGTTGTCGCCTCCGCCCGCGCTGACCAAAACCTTCCCGCTCAACCCCAGTTCCCGCGCCGTGGATTCCTGCAAGGTTCCGGCCGGCCGCTCGCTGCCGCCCAGGGGCGGCAAGGCGTTCTCCAGGCCGGCGTCAATGGCCTGCAGCACCGCTTGGGACCATTGCCGCTTTTTCACGTCCATCAGCGCGGTGCCGCTGGCGTCGCCGAATTCCATGACTTTGTTCCCTGTCAACCAGAAATTCAAGTAATCGTGCGGCAACAGCACCGTCGCCAGACGGGCGAAGTTCTTCGGCTCCTTGCGCTTGAGCCACAGGATTTTGGACGCGGTGAAACCGGGCAGGATGGCGTTGCCGAGTTCCGCGATGACGGCCTGCGCGCCCCCCAGTTTGTGGGTGATTTGATCGCACTCCGCAGCGGTGGAGGTGTCGCACCAAAGTTTGGCCGGGCGGATGACCTCGCCCTGTTTGTCCAGCGGCACGAATCCGTGCTGCTGGCCGCTGACGCCCATGGCGGCGACTTCCTGCGAGGAAGCCTTGGCCTGCTCGAGGGCGTCCTTGATGGCCTGGCTGGCGGCGTCGCGCCAGGTGTGGGGATGTTGTTCCTTGGCCCCGTGCGGCAGGCCCGCGATCAGGCCGTAAGCCCGCGAGGCTTCCCCCACGACCGCGCTGTCGCGGGCGTTGACCACGAGGACTTTGGTGGATTGAGTGCCGCTATCCACGCCTAAAACCAGTGTGCGCATGAGCAGACGGGGGTGTTATTCGGAGTCGCGCGCGGCGAATCCCAGCAGGGCGCTTAACGTGATGGCCACAGCGGTGGCTTCAAGCCATTTGCTGACAAAGATGACTGCCCAGATGGACAGCCAAACGCCGAAGACCGCGACAGCAAAAAGAATGATTTCTCCGCGACTGCGTTCCTTAGAATTATTCATCCACCTCCGAGCTTATGCTCAATCCGTCCGGCAAGCAAGACCATAAATCTACATCCAAAGGCGTGGTTTTTTCCACGCCTTCTTTCCCGTTTTTGCCGCCGTTTTTTCTTGGACGCCCGCCGCCAATGAAGTTAAGTTCTCGGAAAGAAGCCCTTATGACCAATACTCTGGAAATCCAACCGCCGGAGCCAGGCATCGCCCGGCGGCGGACACCGGCGGGGGCGTTCACCCTGATCGAACTGTTGGTCGTGATCGCCATTATCGCGATTCTAGTATGACTATGTTATGTAATAACGACGGTAACATCGTCAAACTTTCTGCCGCAGCAATAGCAAAACCCGACTAACTTCAGCAGCCACGGACGCATCCTCGTCAACACCTGCTCCCACGTCACAC
>Ga0224555_1005629_pt1 | contig 10296 bp, 10 predicted proteins | sample 714S23034metaG_FD_180687 | JGI IMG/M metagenome (GOLD analysis project Ga0224555, IMG submission 180687) | Peat soil microbial communities from Stordalen Mire, Sweden - 717 S2 30-34 | ecosystem: Environmental > Terrestrial > Soil > Wetlands > Peat | place: Sweden: Norrbotten County, Stordalen...
TCAGTGCTTCAGATTCAGCAGCCCGTCGCGGTCCACCACGTTGCCGTCCACGATGAGTCCGGTAATGCGGCGCGCGTTCCAGATGTTTTGCGTGGGATCGGCATCGACGACGAGAATGCCGGCGCGGCGGCCGGGGGAAACATTTCAGGGTTCCGCTTGCCTCCGGTCGGCTGGATTTCCATTCCCCAATTGGAGTTCCCTTGGTCAAGAAGAGGAATTATTTTGGGAATCGACATGCAAGACTTTGCACATCCCTGCCTTTTAGTGCGCGCAAGTCGCTGTATCTAAAGGCTCTCTCTTTGGTTAGCCATGTGCATAAGAAGAAGTGAGCGCGACTGGTGTGAAGGCTGGATCTGCATACTCCTTTCCAGCAGGGGTGCAGCTCCCGGGCTCTTTAAATTCGAGGCAACACGCCCCTGGAAGTGCGCAGGAAATTCTGGCGCAAAGGCCGGTGGCATCGGATGTTGTTCGAACTTCAACGTGAAGTTCGTGGAAACAGCAGTTCAACCCTTGGCCAGCCCTCGGCAGGGCTCAAGCAGCACAAACGCCCGCGAGGGCGACTCCAGGAGGTAAGAATGAAGAAACTTTGGCTACCTTTACTCGCAATGGCAACACTCGCAATGGCATCGACCTTTGCTCACGCAAGCAGCATTGCCGTCTCTGACACGAACGGGTTCACCGACCTGACTCCAATTATCTCGCTCAACGGAGAGGTCGCCGGACCAATTACCCAATGGATTGCTGCGTACACGGAGACCGTCGGTACTTCTACCGACTCTCTCTCATACGGCACGGGCGACTTGGCCTTCTATATCACCGTCGAGAACATCGGGCCTGGCGAAATATCGGACGTTAATGACTACAACTTCGGCACCAGCGAGACGACAGTCGGAGACATTACCGGCGACATTTCCTTTGCCCAAGACGCCCTTGGAACCGTCAACATCCTTCTGACTACTGGTCTTACGAACGGGCAAACGGAATCGTTCGTCATCTACACGAATTCAACGACCTGGGTTCCCGGAAACCTGACCTTCGCGGATGGCGGTTCGAGCATGGATTCGGGGTACGGCACCACCCCCATCCCTATCACCCCTGAGCCCAGCAGCCTCTTGCTTCTCGGTACCGGCCTCGTGGGTCTGGCATTTATCGCCTTTCGGAAGGCAAAGCCGGCCCGCCCGGTCTTGCACCTGAACATGTAGTCTATTTGCTTCTCTTGTTCCTCCGGGAATGAAGGGCACGGAAACGTGCCCTTCAAACCTCAGACTGCCCTCGCCATATCTGGTGGGGCTTTGTTTTTTTGGCGCAGAGTCTGGCTAGGGTGCAGTTTCATAGTTTTGAAAGGGCACGACTTCAGTCGTGCCGCGAATGCCGCAAGATGGGCCCCTGAGGGATTGTGTTGCCTGTAACTTGCATTCCTTCAGCGGCTAAAGCCGGATTCCTATTTGGCCCCTCTGCGGCACGACTGAAGCCGTGCCCTTTCAAAACAATTATTGGCCGCTCTGCGGCACGCGACCCGGCCCAGGGTGCGCCCCGGCCCCCAGGCGGTGCCCTTTCAAAACATAAACGGCCATCTGTGGGGCGGACACCGCTAGAATGTCATTTCCAGTTCGACACCGGAATAATTGACCCGCGGCGCAATCTGACGCCCTGGTCCTTGCTCGAAATGCACCAGGCCGTATCTTTTCATTGTCTTGAGCGTTCGGGATAGATTCGATTTGGCACGTCCGGTCTTTTCGGCCAACTCGTTGAGCGATTGTGGCTGCGTCTTTACGATCAGCCCAAGCAGGGCTCGGTTCTTGTCGGAAAGGACCTGAGACATCGTTGCAAGCGACTGGAACCAGACCTTCGGCTCATCAGCAACTGGGACGTATTCACCCCGCGCGATGGCCATTGTCCGCTTCTTATACTGATCGAGGGTGGCGATACCGACTTTCAATGTGCTCATGGCGCACTCCTTTTCTGTAAGATGGCTTCCACTTCAGTCCAAAAGTCCGCTAATAGCGTGGAGGCATCGGCATAGACATAGAACCTGACCCGCTTCCCACTGTGCTTGTGATCGTACTCAATGCGCGTCCGTGAGCCCGGTCCCGAGGTCTCGCGGACTAGGTGAGCATTGTCGAAACCCAACAGGCGCTCGCCATCCTCATCGTGAAGTGACAGCGAGTAGTTCAGGCCATGCGGTCGCTCAGGTGAGACTTCCACTTGCTTTACGACAAACTTCACCCAGCACATGCCCCCCCCCGCATCAACGACAAAGGTCTCGCCATCCAGGAGCAGGAGGGTGTCGAGGCCAGGGTCACTTGTCGCCACTTCTCTATATTATCATCGGATGATAACCTAGTCAAGCGATATGGGGGCGGAGACAATTGGTTCATTGAGAAGCGGACTCGATACTTTATTCTAATTGTTACGACCGCATCGCAATCACCGCAAGCGATCGCAACGCTCAGAGGGCGAATCTAACTTCAATGAAGCTTCCACGACACGCGGAAATCTGGCTTGTGCCGTACCTGAAGGATCGCCTTCGGAAAAGCACGCGGGCCACGAAGCCGAAGCGTGCCTGGGTTGTTGTGGCCGATCATTACGAGCCAATGGGGATGGGTGCTTCGCTTGAAATCGCGCTCGGCCGTGTCGCGCAGTGGCGGGACAAGTGGCCGCGCATTGCCGACGACGCTCCCCGAGACACCGCGGGCCAACGTCCGCAGTACAGCTTCTTCTACCCGCAGGAGGAGTACCAGCGAGATTTGCTCGATGGCATCGCGGAGATGGTGCGCCTCGGTGTCGGCGACGTGGAAGTGCATCTCCATCACGACAGCGAGCAGCGCGAGTCTTTTATCGAGAAAGTCACCGGATACTGCCGGCGGCTCACCGGCGATCACGGTCTTCTTCGCCAGCAGGACGGCCGCACCGTCTTCGGCTTTATCCATGGCAACTGGGCGCTGGACAACTCGCGCCCGGATGGCAAGGCGTGCGGCCTCAATGGCGAAATCGCCCTGCTGCGCGATCTCGGCTGCTACGCCGACTTGACCATGCCCTCTCTTCCGTCGGCAACCCAGGGGCGCGTTGTGAACCAGATTTATTGGTGCACGAACAACCCCGGCAATCGTCCCAGATCCTTCGATCGCGGAATCGAAGCCACTGTTGGCGGCGGCAGACAGGGAGACCTGCTGATGATCACCGGGCCGATTGGCGTGCGCTTTGGAGAACGGCTGCTTCCGCGGCTGGAAACCGGGGAGCTTGCCGGCTACGATATGCCCACGCCCTCGCGGATTCGCCGGTGGTTCGATCTTGCTCCCACCATTGGCGAAGACGTTTTCCTAAAGCTCTTCACCCACGGCGCGCAGAAGAGGAATCTCGAGCCGCTGCTCAACGGGGGCCTCGGCAACCTGTTCCGCTTGCTCACGGAAGAAGCGGAGAGAAGAGGCATCGAGATTCACTGGGCCACGGCCTGGCAAATGTACCAGGCTGCCGATGCGCTGATTCATGGGCGCAGGTTTGCTGTCATCCCACCAGTCCCGATCGTGGACGCTCGCCATTGAACCATACTTCTCGGTTACATGGCCGACCCGGATTACACTATGCCGATGATCTCAACGCCGGAGGGGGCTTCATCCCGAGCCTTGTGAGATCAAGGATAGGCAGTCCACTTGCCGAGAGTTGTTCGAGTGCGCTGGCGGTAGGCTTTTGTGCGACTACGAGCGTGTCGGACGACGAGATCAGGCTATCGAGATTGCGCGTCAGGAGCCTGCCGATGTGCGGAAGGGCTGAAACCACGAAGCTGAGATTGCTGCCGTAGATTTCATCGAGCTGAATGTGCGGGTCATAGATTCTCACGGTTCTGCCCTTGCCGATCAGATGCTCAATAATCGTGATGACCGGGCTCTCGCGGAGATCGTCGGTGTCTTCCTTGAAGGCCAGGCCAAAGATGCCGATCCGTTTGCCCGGCAGTTCGAGCACGTCGCGAATACTGCGCCGGAGGTGTTCGTCGTTAGACGGCAGAACGGACTCCAGCAGAGGCAGCTTCAGATCGAGCCTGGCGGCGCGGAACGTGAGGGCTCGCAAGTCTTTGGGCAGGCACGATCCGCCAAACGCGAATCCAGGCTTTAGATAAGTGGGGGCAATGTTCAATTTTGTGTCACGGCACAACGTTGCCATCACCTGCTCGGGGTTGACACCGAGGCTGGAGGCGAGCGATCCAATCTCATTTGCGAATCCGATCTTCAGCGCGTGAAAGGCGTTGCAAGCGTACTTGATCATCTCGGCGGCGCGCAACGAGACGATGGAGACCTCGCCGGGGAGGCCGGCGTACAAGTCGGCCACAGACTGCGCGGCTTCGTCCGTGCTGCCGCCGACAACCAGCAGTGAGGGCTCCATGAAATCCTTCACGGCGGTGCCTTCCCTGAGAAACTCCGGATTGGAGACGATGTCCACATCGTCCCTGTGGGCGAAGATTGTCTCAAGAAGGTTCTCGCAGGTTCCCGGAAACACGGTGCTGCGCACGGCAACGATCAAGCGCTTTGTTCTAGGGCGAAGCAGGGCGGAGATTTCGCCGCATACCCTGCGCAAGTGGCTGAGGTCGATGTTCCCATTCGCCTGTGAGGGAGTTCCGACGCAAAGCATCACCACATCTGCCGCGCCAAGGGTCTTTTCATCAATGGTCCCTGTCTGCAGCCGCCCCTCGGTAACGTTTCTCTGTATAAGGTTGTCCAGCCCGGCTTCGAAGAACGGTGATTGTGCCTTTCGGACCGCTTCCACCTTATTAAGGTCGCGATCCACCCCGAGAACGCTGTGCCCAATTTCCGCCAAGCATGCGGTAGTTACGCAGCCAACATATCCCAGGCCCATCACGATTACGCTTTGTTTGCTGTGGACGTCTTTCAATCCAGCCTCACAAGACAGGCGCTTCTCATATAATTGAGGATAACAGTGTAACTACCGCTCGTCAAACATTCGAGCGCAGAGACAGGCGGGATCGATGAAGATTCTTTGGATCTGCCCTTCTTTTCTGCACCCCACCGATCGCGGCGGTCAGATTCGCACGCTTGGAACCCTCAAGGAACTGCACAAACGGCATGAGATCCATTTTGTCGCTCTCAATGCCCCAGAGAATCTCGAAGGTCCGCAGCGAAGCTCGGAATACTCCAGCCGTCACTTCTCTGTCGATCACTGCGCGCCTGACAGGAGGTCATTGGGGATTATTCCCCAACTTGTCGGGAGTATCGTGAACCCAGTGCCGATGGCAGTCTCCCGCTATTCTTCAAGAAGGCTCAAGGAAGAGATTGATGCCTTGATGGCCACCGAGTATTATGATTCCATCGTCTGTGATTTTCTTGCGGCGGCTCCGAATCTGACGGATCTTGGAATGAGTGTGCTATTTCAGCACAATGTCGAGACAACAATCTGGCAACGGCACTTCGAACAGACCCGCTCACTCCCGCAGAAGCTTTTCTTTCGGATGCAGGCCAGAAAGATGGAGGCTTACGAGCGGCAGATATGCCGGTCGGTGAAGCACGTAATCGCGGTTTCAGATATCGACGCCTCGAGAATGAAAGGCATGTTTGGAATTGAGACCGTCAGCAGTGTTCCGACGGGAGTCGATGTGGAATACTTTGCCCCCCTCGGTGCCGTTCCTTATACCTCGGACATCGTTTTCAGCGGATCGATGGATTGGCTGCCCAACGTGGACGCGGTCGAGTATTTCCTCTCGCAGGTGCTTCCCTTGATCCGTGATCGGCGACCCGGCACGACCTTCACCATCGCGGGGCGCTCACCCGATGCTAGGGTGCTCAGGGCTGTGCAAGGGCTGCTTGGCATTTGCGTCACCGGGAAGGTCCAAGATATGCGGCCCTATCTCTGGGGATCGAAGGTTTCAATTGTGCCCATCCGGGTCGGCGGAGGAACTCGATTGAAGATTTATGAATGCATGGCAGCCGGAATCCCAGTTGTCTCGACGGCCGTTGGCGCGGAGGGGTTGCGCTACACGGACGGCGAAGACATCGTTCTGGCCGACGATGCTGGCAGCTTTGCCGCTGCCTGCATTCGCTTGCTCTCTGACGACGAAGCCCGGCGCGAAATCGCCCACAACGCAATGAAGCGCGCGCAAAACGAATTCTCATGGGAGGCCGTCGGCCGCGAGTTTGAGGCAATCCTCGATAGGAACCGAATTGTCTCCAACCGGGTTATGGCGAAGGATGGACGATGAGAATCGCGGTTGTCACGGCGCATTTCCCCAGCTCGATCCAGCCCACGCGCGGGCGGCCCGCCTACGAGACCCTACGAGTCCTCTCCGGCAAATCCGATGTGCGGGTCTTCTATCCCCATGCCGAGTACCCGTCATGGCTCAAGCCGCGGAGCCGCGGTCACGAGGTCCTCGACACCTCCTACAGCCTGCCGGGGGTAAGGGCTGGTTACTACAGCTACCATGCTCTGCCCCTGGTTTCCCGGCCGTTTAACGGATCAATCGCCGCCCGCGCATTGCTGCCGCACGTTCGGAGCTTTGCTCCCGATCTCATCTTTAGTTTCTTTCTTTACCCGGATGGATATGCCGCTCTCAAAATTGGCAAAGCGCTCTCGGTCCCCGTCGTCGCCATGGGCGTTGGTTCCGATGTTCACAGCATTGGCGACAGGTTTTCGGCGATGCACACGCGCACCGTGTTGCGCCAAGCCGAATTTCTTGTTGCGATCAGTGACGATCTGCGCAAAAGGATGGAGGCCATGGGTGCCGCCCCCGAAAAGATCAGCGCCATCGTTAGCGGTTGCAACATCTCCGTCTTCCACCCCGGAGACCGCCTCGAGGCGAGGCGGAAACTTGGCATCGACCCGGCCGCGGAGGGCGTCGTTTACATTGGGCGTATGGACGCGAAGAAAGGCCTTCGGGAACTCGTTGAAGCGGCAGCTTCGCTGAGACCAGCCCGCCCCAACCTGCACGTCTATCTGGTCGGCGAGGGACCGGACAGGCATCTGATCGAAAGCGCCATTCAGGCCAACAATGCCGGAAGTTACATTCACGCGCTGCACGAGTGCGCTTTCGACGATGTAGCTGTCTGGATGGCGGCCGCCGATCTGGTCACCTTGCCGAGTTATATGGAAGGCTGCCCCAACGTGGTGCTGGAGGCGCTGGCCTGCGGCCGGCCGGTCGTCGCCACGAGCGTTGGCGGCATCCCGGAGATCCTAAGCGAGGAGTGCGGATGCCTCGTTCCCCCTCGTGACTCCGGCGCGTTGGCTCGGGCACTTGCATCGGTCCTCGGCAGAAGCTGGGACGCCAATGCCATCTCCGAACACGGGAGCCGAAGCTGGGAAGCCGTCGCGGCAGAGCTGCTTGAGATATTCGAATCGCGCGCACCCATTCGGCAGGCGGGCGCTCGTGCCCGTTAGCAAATCGCACGGTCGTGAGCGGAACCACCGCGTGAGAGTTTTCAGCATCGCTTCGCAGGAAATCCGCTTCTATTGAGCCGTACCATCTCGCCGGGTTGGAATCCAGGAGAGAAGTTTCCGGCGGAGTATTCAATGTCGTCGCCTGTTGGCGAAGGCTCGACAAAATGGTTGTATCCTGTAACGGGCGCCGACAAGGGACTGGCACCATCAATAGAAGCTATTCGAGCGCGGAGAAATCCGGCATCATTGCCACGATCCATGTTTTGTTGGGAAGGGAAAGACAATGGGTTTGAAGATAGCGATCGTTGGATGCGGAAAGATCGCGGATGCGCACGTCGAAGAAATCGGAAAGATTCCCTCGGTTCAACTGTGCGCAGTTTGCGACCTGGAACCGATTATGGCTGAGCAGTTAGCCGTTCGTTACGGTGTTCCAAGATGGTACAGCGATGTAGCAAGAATGCTCGATGTGGAAAAGCCGGACGTGTTGCACATCACCACGCCACCGCAATCCCACCTAACGCTTGCCAAACAGGCTGTCGCGGCAGGATGTCATGTATTTCTCGAAAAGCCCGTTGCGCTGCGCCATTGCGACGCCGAAGCCATCATAGACTCAGTAGTAGCGGCGGGGCGGAAGTTGACGGTGAATTATTGGCCGAGGTTCGATGCTCCGGCCCTTGAGTTGCTCCGGCTGTATGAATCAGGAGTGCTAGGCGCTCCGGTTCACGTGGAAAGCTATATCGGTTATGACCTCCAAGGCGAATTCGGAATGGCGTTCAAGCGGGATCCGGAGCATTGGGTGCATCGTCTACCCGGCAAGTTATTTCAGAACGTGTTGGATCATGTCGTGAATAAGATCACCCCCTTTCTTGAGGATGAGCAGCCTTTCATCCAGTCCGTCGGATGGCGTTGGGATGCAGACGCGGGCGAGCCCGTCCCGGGTGTGCTGCTCGATGAGTTGCGCGTGATCATAAGGGGCGCACAGGTGTCCGCCTATGCGACGTTCTGCGCACATGCCCGCCCCGTCGGACAAACCTTGCGCGTTTACGGAACGAAGAACACCGCTCATGTCGATTTCATGGCGCGTACTGTTGTCCTAGAGAGACAACAAACATTCCCGTCCGCCCTGGGCCGTTTGTTTCCCCCGTTTCTGGTCGCTAAAGATTACTTGCAGCAAGGACTGAGGAATGTCAATAGTTTCTCGCATGCGCGCTTTCATTTTTTCGATGGGATGCGCCGTCTCCTGAGCGAGTTTTATCTCAGTATTGAGAAGGATTCCCCGCCGCCGATTTCCTATAACGAGATACTGCGCGTTTCATCGATCATGGAGAGAATCTCCGAACAGGTTTATCCGGAGGTGTACGTTTGAAAGTTCTGGTTACAGGTGCAGGTGGCTTTCTCGGAGTACAAGTCGTTGAACGCCTGCTCGCGCACGGGTATTCAGATATTCGGTGCTTTCTCCGGGACCGAGGCAAGGCTGAGCGGCTCTTGGCACTCGATGAGTCGCATCGCGGCCCGCAACTGGAGTTATGCTATGGGAATCTGCGATTGAGAGCAGACTGCGCGCGAGCCGTAGCGGATGTTTCGCTGGTCGTGCACTTGGCCGCTGGCCTTAAGGGCGCGCCGGCAGAGTTGTTCGCCGATTCAGTAGTCGCCTCTCGCAACTTACTTGAGGCTTTGCAAGCTCGTGACAACATGCCTCTCAAGCAGACCCGCGTGGTTCTTGTCAGCTCTTTCGGGGTCTACGGGGTTGTGTCCTTGAGGCGGGGGGCACGCATCGATGAATTGACGCCTTTGGAAGACCATCCGGAAATGCGGGACACTTACTCCCATTCCAAGCTGAGGCAAGAGCAGTTGTTTTGGGATTATCAGAAGAAAGCGGGCTTTGAACTGGTGGTTTTGCGGCCAGGAGTGATCTACGGGCCAGGCGGCGGGGCGTTTTCCAACCGGGTTGGCTTACAGATTGGGCCCGTATTTTTCCATCTTGGGGGGAGCAATCTGCTGCCCCTGTCGTTTGTGGTCAACTGCGCGGAGGCGATCGTGCAGGCCGCCGGCCATCCGGGCTCTGCTGGGCAGGTGTACAACGTGCACGATGATGATCTGCCGACCGCATCCCGCTACCTGCGCGAATACAAGAGGCATGTCAAACGGATGCGGTCGATCCGCCTGCCGTATTTTGCAACGAAGATGCTGGCGAGGTCGTTGGAAGCATATCGTCGCCATTCTCAAGGCCAGCTACCTGGAATCATCACTCCTTATAAGGCTGCCGCAGCTTGGGGTGGAAACAAGTTCGACAACGCAAAGCTGCACGCGTTGGGCTGGCGTCAGTTGGTGGCGACCCAGGATGCAATGGCGGAGACCTTCACTTATCTGCGGCAGCAAGGTGCGAAGCAGTGATGAATGGAAAGAGATTTCGAGCCCGGTCCAAAACGCCTATCTCGGCTAGCTCAGGACCTCACATCGATGCTCGATACCGCCTGGGACGCAGCGGCCATTTCTGCACACGAAAGACGAAGCTGGAGTACTGTGGCGGCAGAACTGCTCGAGATCTTTGAATCGCTCGTTTCCAAACGTCAGGCGGCGATGCTGCGTATTCCGGTCGATGTGGGCCGGTGATTCCATTGGATGTGGGCCACTGATTCCGGTGTGATGTGGGCCGGGATTCCGTTCTGATGTGGGCCGCATTTTCTGTTTCACCGTAATCGTGGCCCACATGGAATGGAACGATGGCCCAGAACCACCGTAAACGCGGCCCACATGCAACGTAACGGTGAAGTGGGCCAGGGCCTGAGCAGCTTCGGCGCTTTCCAGAACCGACCCATGCCTGCTAAGCAAAACCAGTCCACCCCTCATGTAATCAAGATAGGCACGTAGCGGTGCGGCTGGGCGCCGGGATGATGGATCATCATGCCATCGCGCCGG
>Ga0224555_1005630_pt1 | contig 10296 bp, 6 predicted proteins | sample 714S23034metaG_FD_180687 | JGI IMG/M metagenome (GOLD analysis project Ga0224555, IMG submission 180687) | Peat soil microbial communities from Stordalen Mire, Sweden - 717 S2 30-34 | ecosystem: Environmental > Terrestrial > Soil > Wetlands > Peat | place: Sweden: Norrbotten County, Stordalen...
CATGGCGTGAAGCACGTCGTGCGCCCGTTCGACATCTGTGGGCTCCCCACCGACCATGATCGTCAGTGTCCCGGCCACAGCTCCCTCCGAACCGCCTGAAACGGGCGCATCGAGCATGGCAACGCCATGGTCCTTGAGGCGGGCTCCCATCTCGCGTGCACTGGCGGGGCTTATCGTCGAGCAGTCGATGAACAGCGATCCGGGGGCCAATCCCTCGACCAGCCCGTCGGAGCCGAACAGGACTTCGGCCACTTGCGGCGAGTCGGTCACGCAGGTGACGACCACGTCACTGGCGCGCGCCACCTCACGCGGGCTGCTCGCTTCGACGGCTCCGAGCGCCAAGAGCGGCCCCGCCCGGCCAGGCGTGCGGTTCCACACGCTGAGGGGGAACCCTGCTCGTGCCAAGTTGGCCGCCATGGCGGCACCCATCGTCCCCAGGCCGACGAACCCCACCTTCTGCGTCGGTGCCTCGTTGCTCAGCGCCACAGTGGTCACGACGTCTCCTCTCCGGTGCACGCCGGAATAGCTTTGGCGAAGTATGGTCGCCTTTTCCGCCTCCAGCACGGACGATCCTGGGTCGGGCGCGAGCCGGCTCAGTGGGGGATGCTCAGCTCGCGAGCGTCGCGTGCTCGAGGCGATCGACGATGAAGAAACGCTCCAGCTGCTTCGCGAGCTGATCGCTGAGCCGAGCGAGAACCCGCCGGGCAATGAAGAAGGGTGCGCCAGGCTCCTCGCGTCGTTCCTCGAACAGCGGGGCGTCGCGAGCCTCCTTGTAGAAGTGGCTCCAGGCCGGCCGAATCTCTATGCGGCAGTGGGCACTTCCGGCCCGACGCTCGTCCTCTGCGGGCACCTCGACACCGTGCCCGCCGGCGACGGTTGGACGCTCGACCCCTTCTCGGGAGCGGCGGCCGACGGGCGTGTCTACGGCCGCGGCGCCTGTGACATGAAGGCCGGCCTTGCAGTCGCGGCCGCCGCGCTCCTCGCCGTCAAGCGATCAGGCATCCTGCTGCATGGCAGTCTCGCCCTTCACGCCGTCATCGACGAGGAGGTGAGCTCCGCCGGCGCCAGGAAAGCAGCGGCAGAGCAACCCGGGGACTGGGTCATCGTCACCGAGCCATCGGGCACCCAAGTGCTCGCGACCGGCAACGGGCAGCTCAACTTCGAGATCGTCTTCCACGGCAAGGCCGTGCACAGCTCCCATCCCGAGGACGGCCGGAACGCGATTCACGATGCGGCTTCGTTCATCCGCCTCGTGGAGGAAGAAACCCTCCGCCTCGCGGCCGCTCCCTCGCCGGGAATCGGGCCCGCGACGTACTCGGTCGGGCTCGTCGAAGGTGGCCGTGGGGGTTCCACGGTCGCCGATCGTTGCGAGCTCACGCTCGACCGACGGGTGCTCCCGTCTGAGGACCTGGGTGCCGCCGAAGAGGACGTGCGACTTCTGCTGGTCCGCCTCAGGACCGAGCGCCCGGGCATCAGATGGGAGCTGTCGCGGACCGTCGCCTTCCCGCCGCTCAGGGGGACGAACAACGGGCGCCTCGAAAAGGTCCTGAACGACGCGCTCGCCGACCTCGGACGAGCTGTCGCCGAGCCGCGCCGAGGAATGCGTTTCGCGACCGATGCCGCGTGGTACGAAGCCGCCGGCTGTCCAGCGGTCGTCTTTGGCCCGGGTGATGTCGCGATCGCTCACCAACCGGACGAGCATGTCGCGATCGACGACCTGAAGGCGGCGAGCCGTGCGCTCGCGCTGGGTGGTGTGCGCCTGTTGGGTTAGCCGGTGATGTCCTCGGCCGTCGCTTGCTCGGCTTCGAGCGTGACAGCCACGGCGTGGACCACCGAGGCGATCCTGAGCGCCTCGTGGACCTGGTCCTTGCCCACACCCAGCTCACGAAGCGTCCGCTCGTGAGCGGCGAGGCAGCCCCCACACCCGTTCACCGCGCTGACCGCCAGACACCAGAACTCGAAGTCTGCCGGGTCGACACCTCCGTGGGTGCCGAGCACCTGCATCCGGAGCCGCGCGGGAATGTCCTCGTAACCCGTCTGTCCTTCATCGGCGAGCAGGTGCTTGCTCCGGTAGTAGACGTTGTTCATCGCCATGACGGCAGCTGCAGCCCTGGCGGCGTCGAATGCCTCCACAGAGAGGTGCTCCCTAGCCTCACTGGAAAGCTCGACGAGCACCCGTGCTCCCCGTGAGGCGATCGCCGTCGCCAGCACCGCGCCCCAGAGGCGCTGCTCGGGCAACGTCGACACGGCAATGGTCGAGTCGAGGTTGAGCCGGATGTCCTTGGCGTACGGCGACAACGCCTCTTTCAGTGCAGGAACGCCCATCAGGCGCCAGTGCTCATGAGCGCCTTCACATCCAGGGTCGCCGCACCCTTGTGCCAGTTGCAGGCGCACAGCTCTTCGGTCTGAAGGGCGTCCAGAACACGGAGCACTTCCTCGACGTTGCGCCCCACAGACCCGGCCGTCACCATGACGAACTGGATGATCCCGTCGGGGTCGACGACGAAGGTCGCCCGGTCGGCGACGCCCTCGACGTTGAGCACGCCGAGGTCGGTGACGAGCTCGCGATCAAGGTCCGAGAGCATCGGGAAGGGGAGGTCCTTCAGATCCTCGTGCTGAAGACGCCAGGCGTAGTGGACGAACTCGTTGTCGACCGAGCCCCCGAGCACTTGCGCGTCACGGTCGGCAAACTCGTTGTTCAGCCGCCCGAACTCGGCGATCTCGGTTGGGCAGACAAAAGTGAAGTCCTTGGGCCAGAAGAAGATCACGCGCCACTTGCCCTCGTAAGTCGAGGAGTCGACTGTCGTGAAGTAGTCGTCGGGCGAGCTCGCCTCGACGGCCCTCAGGGCGCCAGCGACGAGCGCTGTGAGGGAGTACTCCGGGAAACGGTCACCGATACCAAGCATGGGGTCTCTCCTTGAAATTGGATCCTGCGTAACCACCAGTTTGCCCGGCACAATCCGATCGAGCAAAGTAGAAAATCTACATTAGATGATAGATTAACCTTATGACAGATCCTACCGTCGTCCAGCTTCGCGCATTCGCTGCCGTCGCCCACCAGCGCCATTTCGGCGCCGCTGCCGACGACCTCTCGGTTACCCAGCCGGCGGTTTCCGCCGCGATCGCCTCGCTCGAGGCGAACCTCGGAGCCAAGCTCTTCGAGCGCACTCCCCGGGGCGTGATCCTCACGGTCCTCGGTGAGCAGCTCTTGCCCCTCGCCCACCACGCGCTTGCCGCGCTCAACGATCTGGTGGCGGACGCAGGACGCTCGGGACAGGTTCACCACGGGCCGCTGAGACTCGGGGTGATCCCGACCATCGCCCCGTACCTGCTGCCGACGATCCTCGAGGCGTTCGGGACGCGCTTTCCGGCTCTCGTGCCCGAGGTCACCGAGGCAACGACACGCACGCTCCTGGCGGCGCTCGAATCCGGAAGCCTCGACCTTCTCGTGATAGCCCTGCCGAGCGGGAAGGCCGAGGCCGTCGAGCTGCCTCTCTACTGGGAGGAGTTCGTCCTGCTCGTTCATGAAGAGCACCGCCTCGCCGGTGCTCGGGGCCTCCCGACGACCACCTTGCGGGAGCTCGACGTCCTGCTGCTCGAGGAGGGACACTGCATGCGGGACCAGACAATCGACGTGTGTCGCCAAGCCGGCGCCACAGTCGGCCAAGGGGCCAAGATGGCCTCGCTCACGACTGTCTCACAGCTCGTCGCGGCGCGACTCGGCGTGACGCTGCTCCCGGCGAGCGCCGTTCCCGTAGAGGTTCGAGGACCGCTCTCCACGGCGCGCTTTCGAGGCTCGCCGCTTCCCGGTCGCCGCGTCGGGATGGCGTACCGCCGGTCGAGCACGAGGGCCGGCGAGTACGGCGAGCTTGCAGAGGTTCTCCGCCGGGCGATCACCTCGGCGGGGCTTCCTGTCGTGGTAGAGCAAGCTGAAGCTCGGGAACCCGGGCTCGTTGCCTGAGGGCGGCGAGCCGGCACGCCAGCGCGGGACAGGACGACTGCCTGTTCCGGTCAGGCTCGCAGCGGCGTGGCCACGAAGGCCACGCCGCTACCTCTCGCCTTCAACTTCGGCGTGCGAGGACGCTAAACGCCGATCGCCGCGGCGCTCGTCGTGCCGCCCAGGTTGCGTGCAGCTCCGAAGTTGTAGACCTTCCCGTTCGACGAAACGAGCCAGTAGCCGTAACCGTCCGGCGTGGCCGCGATCCCCACGATCGGTTCGCTCGACAGCTGCGCGCCCAGTGAACCGTAAGTCTGGGTGTCGCCGAAGGCGAACACGCCTCCGTCTGCCGAGGCGAGCCAATAGCCCTTCCCGCTCTGTGTGACCGCGATCCCGACGACAGACTGGTTCGAGCTCTTCCCGCTGAGCGATCCGTAGGAGTGCGCGTCACCGAAGGCCGTCACGACCCCGTTGCTCGCGACCAGCCAGTATCCCTTGCCGTCGGACGACGATGCGATAGCGGTGATGTCAGCCCCAACGGGCACGCTGCCTGGATAGGTCTTCGCCCGGCCGAGGGCGTGCACGACACCGCTCCTGGTGACAACCCAGTAGCCCTCGCCGTCGGGCAACGACGCGATACCGGTGACGTTCTTCGTCGATGCCTGGCCGAAGAAGGCCGCGTTGCCGAACGCCGTCACCGAACCGGTGGTCGTCACGACCCAGTAGCCGAGCCCGTTGAGGGTCGTCGCGATGCCGACGGCTCGCGCGCCTTCGCCAGCTATGCCCCCATGAGACCGGAGGTCGCCAAAGCCAAGAACCGCACCGTCGGTGGTCTCCACGACGTACCCGTCGTCACCGAGCGCAGGCGTGACCGCATCCGACAATGCCGCAAGACCGGTGCCGTTCTTGGAGATCGCCCTCACAGCGAAGGTCCACGGTGCGCCCGCTTGCAGGTCGGCGTAAGTGGTGCTCCTGGCGGCGGACGTGACGACCTTGCGCACGCCCGCCAGGCCCGGCGATGAGGCAGTCACGGTGTAGCCCGTGACTGCGCTGCCTCCGTCGCTTGCCGGCGCGCCCCACTTCACCATTGCTGAGCCGGGCTTGGTCGTCGCCTTCACCCCGGTCGGCGCGCTGGGCGCGCTCGGCGTGTATGTGTAGGCGACCGAATTGCTCGGTAGTCCTTTGGGGTCGAAGACGCTCTCCACTGTCGCCACGCGGACCGGAACCTTCGTCCCGGCGACGCCTGGCGGGGCAGCGACGACCACTTGATCGGTCGTGCCACAGGCCAGCAACGCTTGCGAGTTCGTGGTCTCAAAGGTCACGACATTGCCGAAGGCTACCGCGACAACGCAACCGAGGTTCGCCCCGTCCAAGACAACCGCGTTTCCGCCCTGGGCGGGTCCACCGGCGGGAGCAATCGCGTCGATGCTGGGGTTGCCGGGCGGATAGACGAACAGGTTGTCGGTCTCCGGGTCGTGGCTGCAGTTGGTGACCGTGCAGACCTCGACGTCCGCGACCGCCGGGTTCTGCGCGACCGACTCGGTGGTGATGCGCGTGTCACTCCTGACTGCGAAGTTGTACTGGGTACCGAGCGAGAAACCAGTCTGGTTGTCTACGAATCCTATGGCCCCGACGGCCTGGAGCAGCCCTTTGCCGCTGATGTCAAGCGGCGTCCCGCAGCCCGAGATGGGCGGCGAGCTGGCACAGGCCACCGAGTCTGAGACCCCGCTCTTTTGCGTGTGCGGGTTCACAACTTCGCTCACCTGGGGGACACCGGCATAGACGACGTTGCTCTCGTTGGACGCGCCGACGATCGACTCGAACCCGACCGGGAGCGAGAACGGCCCCACGGTCGGAGGCTTGTCGGACTTGGGGAGCGCCGGTGCGACCAGCTCTAGCGACGTGCCGGTCGCCGCTACCGGGTAGACGATGGAGTTCTCGTTTGTGGGCGCGCCCAGGGTGACGTAGTTGAGGGTCTGGCTGTTCATGCCCCTCCCCTCGACTGTGATCAGGTTGGCCGGCAGACCGCCGGACTCACTCGCGAGCAGGTCGGCGTTGCACTTTGCCGACGGAGGCGAAACGCAGTACTTCTGCAGGTCGGCGACCGTGCCCGTCGAGACCGACGTGATCTTCGGGGCGGGGAGATAGTCGAATTCCGTCGGCTGTGGTACTACCTCGTACGCCTTCGGCGCGACCAGGGCGCCCATGCTGTCGAAGTTCAGTGCGCCCTCGTATGGGGGCACGATGGTGCTCGTCGCGCTCGAGCCCTCGGCGTTGCTCACTACGACCTGCACTTGGCACATGTCGTTCGTGGCGTTCTCACCTGCGTACACGCCGGCTGTCGGAAGCGGTGCGCACGCCTGGGTCGAATAGACAGGCGGCGTGAGGATGATCTCGTAGGGCGACTTGACCGTGAAGCTCGGCACCGTCACCCCGCCGAAGCTGACCTTCGTAGCGCCGGTGAACCCCGAGCCGTGGATCGTGACCGGCTTCGGGGCCGATTCCAAACCGGCGTAGGGGTCGACGCTCGTCACGCTCGGGATCGGGGACTGTGACACGCTCTCGGCCACATACTCGAACACGGACTTCGCGCTCGGGAAGCTCGACTCCCTGTTCTTCAACGTCACGACCACCGCCTCCGGCCCGGCCCCCGAGCCAGGCGAACCAGCCGGCAGTGTCGTGGCAGCCGGGGGGAAGATTGCGGTGAGTGTCGAGCCGCTCGTGACGCTGACGCTCGTGGCGACTGCCGCGCCCACCTCGACAGCCGAGACGTTCGGGCTGCCGGTCGTACCGAATCCCGACCCGGAGACCGTCACTGAGTAACCCCCCGCGGTGGATCCGGAAGAGGGGCTGAGCCCGGTCAAAGTGGGCGGCTTCAGCTGTGCAGCGAAGTCACACATGTAAAAGGCGAGACCGTTTCCCCCACTCGGGGTAGTCAGCTGCGGTGACCCGAGGCCGGACGCCATGTCGAAGCCGGCGCGCGCCGGGAAGACGAGCCCGTTGTCCAGGCCGAAGTCGTCGTTGTTACCCGAGACGATGTCGTTGAAGGACCTGGCGTAGGCGGTCGGGTTCGCCGCGATGCCGTAAAGGAGAGGGCTGGCAAAGCCGGCGTCCTGCACCCCGTTGATCTTGTCGGCCGAGCAGGTCGGCGAGGCGTTGACGAGGGCGAGCATCGCCGCCCAGATCGGGGTCGCCGACGAGGTTCCTCCGATCGTCGCCCACCCGTCCGAGTTGCCGTAGCCGAGCGACCGGCCGTAGATGGTCACCGAGCCGGTGAATTCGTCGGCCTGCGCGGAGACATCGGGCGTCTCGCGACAAAGGGTCCCCGACGGGAGATTCAGCGCTCCGTCACAAAACGTCAGCGTCGTGAAGGGCGCGGTCACGCTCCGGGTCTGCGCCTCGAAGGCCTGGGCATTCGCGATATCGATCGGGTTGTCGGGCGTGTTCGCGACCGCCTGCTGCCAACTCGGCATCGTCCAGGACGCGGAGATGCCACCGCCGCCGGCGCCCCATTGCGCGCCGTCGTCCCAGACGTGCTCGGAAGGTGGCTGGGTGGCGTCGTCGATCGTCGTGCCACCGACGGAGAGGACATAGGGCTGGGTGGCGGGATCGAGAGCCGAGAGCAGGTTCTGGCCGGAGGGCGGGGCAACAGAGCGACCCTCGTTGCACTCGTCGTTGCCGGTGTCTCCCGCCGCTGAGACAATCGTCTGGCCCTGGGCAGCTGCCTGCTCGAACAGGAGGTTCTCGGCCTCCTGGTCGCCAGGCTCGCCCACCTGCGCCAGCTGCTCGCAGACACCCCAACTCGATGTCACGACCTGGTCGAGGTCGCTGTTGACGATCTGCGAGTACTCGTCGAGGCCGCCGGAAGTGGTGTTCGGGGCCTCGTACACGTCGATGTTCGCCCCCGGGGCGATAGCGGAGACATCCTCGATGTCTAGGGTTGACTCGTCGTTCGCGCTGCCGGGGCCAGCCTGTGTCTCACCGCCGTCTACGGGAGTGACCGAAAGACGGCTGCCGGTGAGCATGCCTTTGTTCCCGGACATCTGCGCTGCTTCGGTCGCGCCGAAATAGCACGAGTCGAATTCCTCGATGTCGGTCGCCAAGAAGGGCTGCAGCTCGTACACGGCGATGTGCTGGCCGCTGCCGAAATCCCCCGCGCCATAAAGGCCGAAGACACCGTAGGCGTTGGCGATCTGGTCGTCGGTGAGCCCGCCGGAGGTCACCGCGTCCTGTTGGGCCAGGCTGCACGCAGTCGGCGAACCGGCTGGGTGCGAGAAGCTCGCCGCTCTGGCAGAGGGGAAGCTGCGCTGCACCGAGACGGGTCCGGGCCGGACATCAGCGGGCCGGGCATGGACCAAATCGTCGAGCCCGACGACTCCGGTCACTGAGCCGGCGATAGTCGAGGGCACGCGCACGGCCGAGGTTGTCGCCTGGCCGATCGTGCCGTCCGGGAGCCGGTAGCGCTCGATCCCGGTCCGAAAGGCGCTCTCGACCGTGGCGGCAGAGCCCGAAAAGCTCACGAGAAGGCCGTCGCTCGACACGTTGGTTACGCGGAGGCCCTCTGCTGTCAGCTGGGCTCTGACTGCGGTAATCGTCGCTGGCGTCGGGCCGAACCGATTGGCAAACTCCCCAGGCACGAGGTAGTGGTGGAAAAGGGGCGAGCTCTTGTCGGTCACTGCACTGAGGAAGCTCGTGAGCCCGGCCTGGTCTGAGGGCCGGAGCACGACCATGCCTGTCTCCGTCGAGCCCACTGCCACCGAACCCAACGCGCCGTCGTCGGCAGGGATCCGAGGCGCGCCCGTGACCACGACCATCGTCAGGGTTCGCGAGCTGGCGCCAGCCGATGCAGACGGCAGCATCGCCAGGAAGGGACCGCACGTGAGCAGTGCGGCGCCCACGCCTACAAGCCGCCTGGACCAGCCAGGACGTCGGGCCGTCACCGCTCCTGCCGCGCTCGGATCGTCCAGATTCTGCTTGACAGCTCTCCCCGGCACGGTGTCCCCTCTCGTGGTTGCGTCCGGGCGCGGTCATGCGCCTTGGTGATCCACCCGGGCGAGGTGTTTCCAGCTGCTCTTGGCGGCGCTGGTCGACCGATCATATCGGTACGGCATCTCGTCAAGGCGCCGCCGAACCGTGTTCTCGACGACCGGTCCCCGTGCGCTCGCCGGAGCCCTCAGCTAAAGCGCAGGACGCGAACAGGTCGCATTCGCTCGGCCGCAAGACTCCAAGTCGACCCGCTGTCACCAGACCGGAAGACGCGACCGTTGCGCGTGCCGAGAGCGACCTGGCCGGCGGATGCCGCGATGGATCCGGAGTCGAGATTGAAGGGAAAAGAGTCGGGAAGGCCGCCGGAGCACGGCACGAGGGGCTCCCCGAGGTGGCATCTGTACAGGCGGCCGTCCGTCGTCTCGGGACCGGTCGAAGCGGTGACGAAGGCGGTGTCGCCATCGAGTGCGACCGCTCTCGCATAGCCGGCGTGCAAACCGTCGGTCGTCCACTGCCACGTGTCACCGCCGTCCTCGCTCCACCCGAAACCGATCGCCGCGGCGACGGCGACACAGCCGCTGTCTCCGGCGACGACTTCGTGGACGTCCGCCTCGGGCGGGATGACGTTCTGCCAGGATTCGCCACAGTCCTTCGATCGCCACACACCGCCGACATGCACGCTGGCGAACCAGACATCAGCGCTCGAGACGGCGATCGACCGTAGGTCTGGCACCGGGCCTGCAGGGTTCTGCCACTCATCTCTGCCGGGGACCGCGTCGAAGGAAGCAAGTTCGCCGACGACGCCACCGGACGTCACGGTGAGGAGATGAGCTCCTTCGGTTCCGACCACGAGGCTGCCTCCTGACGAAACCGCCAAGCTCTGGGCGGTCGCCGTTGGCAGGCGCACCAGCGGTGTGATGTCGAACTCCTCCAGCTGGACGATGCGCTCCCGGTCGAGGAGGCTCCACACCGGGTGGGGACTGGATGGCAACAAGCTCCCGACTCCCCCTGTGAACGAACCGACCGCCAATGCCGTGACCGACACATCTTCGGCGTAGGTGTACGAGCGGTCAAGGTCCTCCAGGTGGGCTGTGGTCCCCACGATGAGCATGTGAACCCTCCTTCGCCTAGCGCGACTTCGACCGTCAGCGGTGTACCACGGTGTTTGTACCACGCCCACCCTCGAGGGTGGGCGCTACCCCTTTGTGACATTCGGCCCTGACGGCCGATGCACCGGAGGCGCAGGATGACCGACGAACGGCCAAACCGGGGACAAAGAGCACTTGACCAGGCACCATCCAGGAGTGGGGTTTCAAGTCGGCAAACAAGGAGGGTCGATGAAGGCGAAATACATTGTCGTAATAGGACTGGCG
>Ga0224555_1005631_pt1 | contig 10294 bp, 8 predicted proteins | sample 714S23034metaG_FD_180687 | JGI IMG/M metagenome (GOLD analysis project Ga0224555, IMG submission 180687) | Peat soil microbial communities from Stordalen Mire, Sweden - 717 S2 30-34 | ecosystem: Environmental > Terrestrial > Soil > Wetlands > Peat | place: Sweden: Norrbotten County, Stordalen...
TGACTCAGCAGGCGTTGGGGGGCTTTATCCAGTTCTGGACGCCGTTCGTGGATGGCTCCGTGATCCCCGACAACTCGAGCGGGTTGGCGGTGACGCATACCGCCTCCGGAGTCACATTCCATGCCGAGGCCAGCGGCACCTCGGTGACCGAGGTCTTCTCCAACGATCTTCTGCTGGAACACTACGACGTGCTCACGGGCGGCACATCGATCAAGTTCGATCCGTCGTACAAGGCCACGCCGCAGGGGCTGCTGGTGGCGCACTTCGTGGCCTACATTCAAAAAGCCGATGATCCATCGGCCCCGGTGCAGCAGATGAATGTGGCCGTCCAGTACCAGACCATCGACGGGTTCCCCATCCCCTCGCAGCTCGACATGGAATTGGTGGGTACTGGCGTCTTCAACATGGCGCTCAGTCAATGCACCGTGCAGCGGTGAACGCCGTCGCACCAGGCGGGAGCGGGCGCTACAGCGGAATCAGAGATGCGGTACCTAGCGATGGGGGCCTCCCACCCTTGCGACAGAAACACGTCGCAAGGATGGGGCACGGAGCAGTTCGTTTCCGCTCTGCATTGCCCATAAAAAAGCTCCCGTTCGACGGGAGCTTTTTTGCTTCACACCATTTCCTTTATTGGCCGGGGTTCGTTATCGGTTCCAGATTCGAGGCCTGCTCGTAGGTCATGCGCAGGTACTTGTACGGATTCACAGGCACATTGTGCACGCGCACCTCGTAATGCAGGTGGGGCCCGGTGGCCCGGCCCGACTGGCCCACGTAGCCGATCACCTGGCCGCGCGTTACATGCTGCCCGGGAATGACGGCAATCGCGGAGAGATGCCCATACAGCGTCAGCACGTCGTGGCCGTGGTTCAGCTCTATCGTGCGTCCGTATCCCGCGCCCATCTCGGCGCCAGTCACTTCGCCATCGCCCGCCGCGCGCACCGGCGTTCCGTAGGGCGCATCGATATCCACGCCGGAGTGGAACGCGCCCTCGCCGTTGATCGGATCCTCGCGCTCGCCGAAGCTTGACGCCACGCGGCCTTCCACTGGCCACAACGATGGCGCGTCGGCCAGTTCCGTCCAGTCGCCGGTAAAGTTCGATGAGAGTCCGCTCTCAAGGGCGCGCGAAATCTGCCCGGAAAGAGCCTCGTTGCGCAGCTTGTAAAACGTGTCGATGGAGTTGGCGACCTGCTGCTGGCTCATGTCGTCAGATTGCGACATGCTGGCCGGAGCCGGAGCCGAAGCATTGGCGCTGGCCGGAGCCGCGGCGGGCTTGGCCGCGTCAAGCCTGTTCTGGCGCAAACCGTAGAGCGCCGTCACCTCGTTGGCCAGAGCGCCCAGTGACGCGACCTGTATGCTGCGATTGTGCGCAATTTCTTCCATGCGCTGGTAATTCTGGCGCAGGGTTTCGCGTTCCGCGCGAACCTGGTTGTAGCTCTCGGTTTTGAGCAGCATGCGGGTGTAGGACCCGGCCAGGCCCACAATCGTGAAGGCGCCGATGATCGCGGCCACCAGGAATCCGTAGGCGTACTTCAGCGGAAGCGGAATCTTCCGTAGCTGACCGTCCTCATCCCTGGCGACAAAAACTATGTAATAGCGTTTACGTAGCATGATTTCTGCGATCCCCAGCGGCCCACCGGCCGCAGTGCAATCCAACACGGGGGAAAGAGTATCGCGTGCGGGCCTTTACACCCACACCAAAGCCGTACAGCCCCAATAGGGCAGATGCGAGAACGTCTGTTAAGACTATCAGACCCTTTAACACAGGGTCAATCAAAAGCATCGGCATTTCCTGCCTCAAGGTTTAATTTGGAATCAGCCCCTCGCCAGCCGCCCCCTGGCTGGGTAACTCCTTTTGCATCAGCGGGACACACCTTTGGGACGGCCTCCCGGGAGCCACGCCCATTCCGCCTTACGGAGCCCTCTGGAGCCCCAATACCCTATCCTGAAGAACATGCAATCCGGTCGCAAGCAGCCCCGTGCCGGCAAGCTGGTCGAGTTGGCCCTGGGTGAATTGGCACTCTTGAAGCAGATCCGCGCGCGGGCAGCGCAACTCTCCCATGGCGCCGCCCACGGCGGGTTGCGTCTCGGCATCGGCGACGACTGCGCTTTGCTTCGAGTAGGCGCCGGCGAGGAGCTTGCCGTGACGACCGATCTTTCCATCTCCGGCCGCCACTTTCGGCTGGATTGGCAAACACCCGAGTCCATTGGGCATCGCACCCTGGCGCGCGGCTTGAGCGATCTGGCCGCCATGGGCGCGCGGCCCGTCGCGGCTTTCCTGTCTCTTGGTCTCCCGAAGGAACTCGTCCAAAACGCAAAAGGGCGCGAGCCCTGGCCCGGCAAGAAGAATTGGTTTGACCGGTTTTTGGACGGATTCTTCGCGCTGGCCAGCGCCTTTCAAACGCCTCTGGCAGGCGGCGACCTAGCGGAATCGCCGACGGCTGTCGCTGACGTCATCCTCGTTGGCGCGGTGCGGCGTGGCAAAGCATTGCTCCGCTCCGGAGCGCGGGCTGGCGATCTGCTTTACGTGACCGGCACACTGGGCGGCGCCGCTGCAGGCCTCGCCCGGCTTGCTCAGTTAGCCGCGAACGCGCGGGCGGCGCGGCCTGACTCCAAGAGAATTGCCCCGCTGCGCATTCCCGGAAATCTGCAGTCGCTGCTCGCATCGCATTTCTATCCGCAACCTCGCATCGCGCAGGGTTTGTGGCTGGCGCAACGCGGGCTTGCCTCGGCTGCCATCGACTTGAGCGACGGGCTCTCCACCGATCTTGCCCACCTGTGCGAGGAGTCAGCTGTCGCAGCAGAAGTCGATGCGGCGGCGCTGCCTGTTCATTCGAGTGCGAGCCTCGAACAGGCTCTCCATGGCGGCGAAGACTACGAGCTTCTGTTCACTGCCCCACCGGCCGCACGCGTGCCGCGCAGCATCGCCGGCGTTCCCGTCACGCGCATCGGCCGCATTGTGCGCCCGCGCAAAGGCCGACCGCAGGTCGCTCTTGTCAATGTGGAAGGCGGGGCTGACCGTCCGCAGCCCCTCGCGCCCCAGGGCTGGAAACATTTTTCTTAGAAGGCTTATTCGCCGTTGCGCTGTGCCCGCGCTTCCTTGACCATGATCAGGAAGCGGCGCGCCAGCTCATGAATGCGATCGGGCTGGCGCCGTTCGAGGGCGTCCTTGGGGAGCAGTTCCCCGCCCACGCCGATGGCGCGCGCTCCAGCAAGAATGTAGTCGAAGGCCGTGAGCTGATTCACGCCGCCGGTCACGATCAAGGGAATCTGCGGCAGAGGCACTTCGAGTGCGCGGATATAGTTCGGTCCGCCCGCGGTAGCCGCCGGAAAGATCTTCACAAAGTCCGCGCCCGCATTCCAGGCTGCAATCACCTCCGACGGCGTCAGCGCTCCTGGAAAAACGCATACGTCCGCTCGCTTGGCGCAGGCCACCACGCCAAGAACCAATCCCGGACTGGTGATAAAACGGGCTCCGGCATCCACACATCGCTGCGCCTCCGATTCATTCAGCACGGTTCCAGCTCCGACGATCAAATCGGGATAACGCTTCGCGAGTTCCTCGATCACCTCCGTAGCCTTGGGCACGGTGAGTAGAATCTCGAGCACGGGAATTCCCGCCGCGTGTAAAGTCTCCGCGGCGAATCGCGCGTGGTCCGGATTCCTGACGCGCGCACACGGGACGATACCGATATCGTCGATATGCGTGCTGACTTCCTTGCTGTGCATCAGCCCTCCGTGCGAGAACCACTGCCCATCGTGCATCGAAAGAGGGGTCTTCGTCAAAAGGCAGTCGTTAGAGCGTTTCTAATTTAAGTATCTACATATTTGTGCGATAATCCTCCTGTACGTTTGAGGGAGGGCTGCATGCAATCGTATTCGCAGGACTTGCGTGATCGTGTGCTCGGAGGGTTGGCCCGGGGGGAAGGTCCTTCGGCCATCGCCCGGCGCTTTGAGGTCAGCCGATTCTATGTCTATCAAGTGCGGGACCGCGAGCAAGAGACCGGTGTGCGCAGCAGTTTTCAGATCGGGGGCCGTCGTCGCTCTCGGCTACAGGCAGCGGAGGCGGCTTTGCGCGGCTGGATTGCGGCCGAGCCGGGACTGACTCTGGCCGAGTTGCAGGAGCGGTTGGCCTCACAAGGAATTGCGACCAGGATCGGGGCTCTTTGGCATCAGTTGAACAAGTGGAATCTAACGTTCAAAAAAAACCCTGCACGCCAGCGAGCAAGAACGCGAGGACGTGCAGGCATCGCGGCGCGCGTGGAGCGAAGCGCAACCGGCGATGGACGTCGAAAAGCTGGTATTCATCGATGAAACCTGGGCGACAGCCAACCTGACACGCGGCTATGGCCGTGCCCCCAGGGGCTGCCGCTGCATCGGCTCGGCACCCCTTGGCGATTGGCAAACGACGACTTTTGTCGCCGGTCTGCGCCGCCAGCGACTGACCGCCCCGATGGTCGTCGACGGGCCCATGGACGGGGAGTTGTTTCTGGCCTGGGTCGAACAGTTCCTTTGCCCCACGCTCTGCGGCGGAGACATCGTCATCCTCGACAACCTCAGCAGTCACAAAGTGGAAGGCGTCCAACAGGCCATCGCCGCGGTCGGCGCCACTGTGCTCTATCTGCCGCCTTATTCGCCCGATCTGAACCCCATCGAAAAGCTCTTCGCAAAACTCAAGACACTGCTCCGAAAAGCCGCCAAACGATCTACCGAAGAACTATGGCAGGAAATCGGCGAGCTGCTCAACACCGTCACCACCAGCGAATGCGCAAACTACTTCGCCTCCTCTGGATATGTAAGCACTTAAATTAGAAACGCTCTAGTGGTTAGTGGTTAGTGGGAACGCCCCACCGAGTTGATAGGCGGGATCAGTGGCGGCACGCGGCGTGAACAATTGCCTCCACCACCTGCTCCGGCTTCAGCGCATCCACTGCGATGGACACGTGCGCCGTTCGGTAAAGCGGCAAACGCCGCTGGTAGCGGCTGGCCAGGTTCGCCTGGTCGGCCAGAATGGGCCGCAAATGCTCGGTGCCGCGGCAACGCTCGAGCGTCGTGGCCAATTCCACCTCAAGGTGAACCAGCAGTGTCTCCGGTGCGTTGCGCAGTAGCGAACGCGTGGTGGCATCTTCAATGGCCCCGCCGCCCAGCGCCAACACCAGCGCGTCTTCGCCGGCCAGCCGCGCGATGGTGGCGCGCTCCCGCTCGCGGAACGCGACTTCTCCCTCCCGCGCGAAGATTTCCGCAATGGTCGAGCCGGCCTCGGCTGCGATCACGTCGTCCGCATCCACAAACTTCCAGCCCAGTTGCCGCGCCACGAGCGGCCCCACGGTGCTTTTCCCCGAACCCATAAAACCGGTGAGCGCAATGCGCCGCGCGCGCACCTTCGTCCCGGATCCGCTTCGATTGCTCGCGTTCGCTGCACTCGCCGTCATGGGTTCCAGTATAGGAGGACAGTTCACAGTTTGTGGTTCTCAGTGGTCAGTGTGAGTGTGAGTGTGAACTGATCGCCGACCACTCACACTTACGCCGTTACCCAACCCTTGCGTCCGCGCCTTCTTGTTCCCTTGGTCCCTTGGTCCCTTGTTCCCTTGGTCCCTGCTCTTTTCATCCCAGCACCATCACCACGGCCCCGGCGGTAATCAGAACGCCGCCCACGATGGCCGCGGCATTGAGTTTTTCGCCCAGCAACAGCCACGCAAAGATCATCACCAGCGGAACGCTGAGCTTGTCGAGCGGCGCGACCCGCGAGGCCGGTCCCAACTGCAAGGCGCGGAAGTAGCAGAGCCACGACAGGCCCGTGGCAATTCCCGAGAGCGCGAGAAAGAGCACCGTGCGGCGGTCGAGCGAACGCATCTCGCCGTGCTTGCCCAACGCGAGCGCGATGCCCCAGGCAAAGACGACGACCACGGTGGTGCGTAGCGCCATGGCCAGGTTTGAGTCAACGTGCGCCACCCCCACCTTGGCCAAAAGCGCCGTGGCGGCGGCAAATACGGCGGAAAGCAACGCCCAACAAATCCAATTCGCGGTCCAACTCATGGTCCAGCTCATGGCAATCAGCATACGCGTCCGGGGCTGGCAAAGTGGCAGCGGCATGGGTGGTACAGCCGTAGGATTCTCGCGAGATAGAATGGCCTCATGCGTTCATTCAAAGCCGCCCTGGCCGCGCTCGTCCTGCTGCTCGCAAGTGGCTGCGGCTATCACACGCTGGGCGCGGCCACGCATCTGCCTCCCGGCGTGAAAACGCTTGCGGTGCCGGTGTTTGCCACGCGCACCGATTCCAACGGTACTGAAACGGCATTGACTGAGGCGGTGGTCCGCGAGTTCATCACGCGCACGCGCTTCCGTGTCACCACAAATTCGGGCTCCGATGCCGACGCGGTACTGCACGGCACCATCCTCAAGCAGGCCGTTATGCCGCTCACTTACAATGCGGCGACGCAGCAGTCGTCCAGCTTCGTCATTACCATCGTGGCTTCCGTTACGCTCACCGCACACGATGGCCGCGTGCTCTACGAGAATAAGAATTACGTCTACCGCGAGCAGTACCAGTCTTCCACGGACCTGCCCACATTCATCCAGGAAGATCCTGCGGCCATTCAGCGCCTGTCGCGCGAATTTGCGCGGCAGCTGGTGGCCGATATTCTCGAAGGGCTGTAGTTGGGGCAATTCCAAAATCGCCTGTGGCTAGGGAGCAGCGCATGTGCGGGCGTGGACGCCCGCACGACAGCCGGTCTGGAGACCGGCGCTACAGTCTCCAACGCATGGTTTTCGATTGACACGCGCAGTGCTGCCCATCTATCGTTTCCGCTGGTGGTCTGACCACACAACGGAGGCCGGTGATGAAGATGCGCTGCGGTCAAGGGGAAGTCTTTCTTGCGGTTTTATTGATGGGGATCGCGGCCGGAACCGCTGCCCATGCCCAGGACAACATGCGCGGCGCGCCTTACAACGGCTACACAGGCCAACTCTTCGACACCACGCACTATGCCTACGATTACCTGGTCGATAGCAGCCTGCAGCAGGACGATCCCGCGCAGAAAAAATTCAAAACTCTGCAGGCCGCCTACGCGGCCGCGGCCGCCGGCACGGCTGATCACCCCACCGTCATCGGCATCAAACCCGACGTCTACTTTCTCCGCGGCGGCGATACCGAAGCCAGCATGACCATCACCAAAAACTACATCACTCTGCTCGGCCTTACCGACGACCGGCGCAAGGTGGTGCTGGCCGACAATCGCGGCAACAAGGAAGGCGCCTCGAACAACGGATACATTCTGATGGTGAACGCCACCGGGTTCACGATGATGAACCTGACGCTCGTGAACTACTGCAATCTGGATTACGAGTATCCCGGCGACCCCGCAAAAAATCTCAAAATGCGCTCTCCGGTCATCACGCAGGCCGTCGCGCTCCAGGCTGACGGCGACAAGCACGTCTACTCGCATGTGGCGCTGCTGGGGCGGCTTGACACTACGTTCATCCGTACTTCGCGCTCCTACTTCACCCACGTCTACATTGAAGGCACTGACGATTTCATCGGCGGCGGCCAGGTGGGCGTGTGGGAAGATTCCGAGGTTTATTTTCCCACTGGCAACGGCGTCATGTCTTCCTCCGGCATCGCCTTCATCAACACCGTCTTCAAGGCTTCGCGCGGCCTCGAATTCTACAAGGGCTTTCGCAATCCTGTCGCGCTCATCCACTGCACCATGCCTGTGAATACTGCCAAATCGCCGGTGGCGTGGATGGTGTGGAAAGCTGCTGTGCGGCAGAATGTTTACGCGCTCACCTACCAGACCAAAGATGCGAGCGGAAAATCCGCGGTGATTTACGACAGCATCGTCGGTCCGCATGCGTTTACGCTTTCGCGCGAGATTACCGCGGAGCAAGCCAAGGCCTTCAATCCCTGGAACATGCTGCGGGCAACTCCGGATGGGAAGGTGGACGACTGGGATCCGGCGCACGCGCGCGAGAAATATGAAAACGATGGCAGCGACGTCTTTCGCATGGCGCTTGCAGCCGCAGTTCCCGGCGCCGCGGCGCGTCCCGCCGGCGCAGTCGGCGATCCGTTCGCTAACACCGAGCCGCCCGGCAACTCATCGATTCGTACGGGCGGCCCGGGAGTCACGCTGACCGCAACCGTCCTGCCGCAGCGCGCGTCCGACACCGTGATCCACTGGTCCACCGATTCAAAACTCGTCACCCTCAGTGCCGATACTGGCAAATCCGTCAGCGTCACGGGCCGCAATGCCACCAACCACGCCGAATATGTGAGCGTGAAGGCCGAGGCTGCGAACGGCTTCTACGTCACCTCACACATTTACGTCGAGCCCACGTACATCGATCCACCGACATTCGCGCGCAAACCGGTGGTCGGCCTTCCGGTGGATGGCAAGATCGCCGTGACCTATGCCTTGAACCTGGGCGGGCGCGAAGACGAATCCATCATCGACTGGTATGTCTGCGACGATGCGCAGTGCGCCGCGCGGCGCGAGGTCGCGGTGAGCCGCGGCAATGTGCCGCTGCAGCAACTCACCCTGCTGCCAGGATTCGCTGACAAGACCATCGAAGCAAGCGTCCGGCCGAAGCACAACATCAGCGATCCGGGGCCGGAGACCGAAACGATTTCGGCGAAGCCGATTCGCACCGGAGAGATCAGGCGGTTCGACATCAATCCCAACTTCCGCAACTTTGTGGAGACGCCGAATACCGACTACGTGAGCGGGATGTGGACGGTGCTGGGAACGTGGACCTCGTCAGTGGGCGACAACTTCATGAACGGCTACGGACTGCGCATTGCCGCGCAAGGCGCGCAGCTTTTGTACCAGAATGACAAGCCGACTGGCGACATGCGGGTAAAGGTCGTCATGACGCCGGAAAAGACCGCGGGCCAGGGATTCGGCATCGCGGGCTCGCCGGACGACTCGGCCGGCCCGCGCAACCAGAAGTCCGACATTTTCATCAAGTACGACCCACGCACGCGTAACGGCTACTCCTTGCGCTTCTGGCGGACCATCCAGGCTGCGGACAAATGCATGTTCCAGCTCTACCAGATTGTCGACGGCGTCGGGCATCCGGTAAGCGACCAGCAGCAATTGACGGGAGTCTTCAAGCCCAACGCAACGCTTGTTCTTTCGATCGACGGCAACACTTTTACCGCAACGGGATCGAACACCGTGGACGCGGAGACGTTGTCGCTCAAAGCGACGATTGCGCCCAACAGCTTCGGTGGCGCGGGTGTGGCGTGGACGGGATCAGTTCCGTTCGGCAACAGCGTCGTCGTCAGCCAGTTTGAAATTTCGTATCCGCGGCCAACAGGTCCGCAGTAGGCCGCGCGCGGAAAAGCGGTGATGTGCAATCCCCGGTCCCCAAAGGCGAGGGACAGGGGGCACCCGCGGTAATGTGTAATCCCCGCAAAAACAAAAACGCCGCGAGGGTGGGCACCCGCAATTCGCCGCTTGTTCCCCATGTGGCTGTGATTCCTGCCCGGTTTTCCGCGCTGGTGTGTTGACTCGCCGGGCGGTATTCTGGAGTCGCATGATATCGAATCTCATGCAGCACACGGCCGGGAGCCCGCTCCTGTGAGCGGCGCGCGCTGGGGCGCGGGATTTGCCGCGGCCGCCCGCTTCGTCGCGGAGATTGAGGCCGCGCAGGCAGGCACGGGGAAGCTGCGGTCCGGTTATGTGCTCGCCGGCGACGAGCTGTTCCTTCTCGACCGCTGCCGCGCCGCCGTGCTGAAGGCCTTCGTTCCCGCCGATCTCCGGAATTTCTGCCTTTCCGAATTCGATCTCTCCTCGACTTCGATCTTTGAGGTACTGGATCGCGCGCAGACCCCGTCGCTGATGGCTCCGTTTCAGGTGATTTTTGTGCGCAACGTCCGCCAGCTTTACACGCGCGGCGCCAAGAAGGACGAGTTTGCCGCGATCAACCGCTATTTTCAATCGCCGAATCCGCAGGCTCTGCTTCTGTTCGTCGCGGATTTCCTGCGCATCCCCTCGGATGCGCGCCGCATGGAGCTCGACGACAAGAATCGCTACGAGCGGCTGACTGAAACTTTGGGCGAACACTGCGGCATGGTGGAACTGGCGCGCGTGAGCGAAGAAGATGCCATGCGCTGGGCGGTTGCCACGGCGCAGGAAGCCGGGAACCGCCTGGAACCCGATGCGGCGCGCGAACTGGCCGACGCGCTGGGCGCGGACATGATGCTGGTGGCATCCGAGCTCGAAAAACTTCTGCTCTACGCGTCGGGCCGTGCCGGGGTCCCCACGGACAGGTCCTCGTCCGTGGGGTGGAGTAGCCG
>Ga0224555_1005632_pt1 | contig 10292 bp, 10 predicted proteins | sample 714S23034metaG_FD_180687 | JGI IMG/M metagenome (GOLD analysis project Ga0224555, IMG submission 180687) | Peat soil microbial communities from Stordalen Mire, Sweden - 717 S2 30-34 | ecosystem: Environmental > Terrestrial > Soil > Wetlands > Peat | place: Sweden: Norrbotten County, Stordalen...
GGGACAACGCAGGAGACCTGCCTGCGGCTGATGGGCAAGAAGATGCTCGTCGCGCTGATGCTGGAGGGCAAGTTCTCGGGCGAAGGCCTGATGGCGCTCGATGCCGACGAAGACCTCATGAGCGCGATGGCGCGCGAGTTGGTCGAAAAGGCCGGAGTCGGGGAATCGGCGGATCTGGTCTGGCGACAACTTGAGAAGGAGCGCGGCCAACTCGTGCCTCAGACTCCTCCGCCAATCCAGCAGGAAGGCGATTCGCTGCTCGATTTGCCGGACTTCGTGGTTGCCAATCCGTCATCGAATCATGACGGCATCCATCTGCTCGAACCTGTCAGGACCGAAATCAAGAACACACCCTGGCCGGCGACGACGGTTCCCGTGCAACTCAGCCTCTTCGGCTGAGATTGCGCGGAACTTCGAATCTCCCTTCTGTTTCACAACAAAGACGATCGAGGTGATCCTGTGACCAAAGAGAACCGCCCACCGCGAACCTTTGTCGAGTGGATGCTTCAGTTGCTCGAAAAACGGTTTCCGTGGCTCGGAAAGAACGACGACGAACAGATCAGCGGCGCCGATACCGTCGATCAACTGACCGACCTTCACCGGGAACTCAAGCGCAGGAGCAGAACCAATCGAAGGAATGGCAGGACGAGCAGGAACTAGCTTCCTCTCCACAGACGGATCATGCCTGCATTTCGAAATCTCTCTTCCCACGAGAGATAAGCAGCGATACTCTCCCACCTGGGAGAAGTAGTTCCGAGCGACGCCGGCCAATGCCGGTTCGCAATCAAGGCAACGCTGAGGGCTGGCGTGAGCTGGTCCTTGGCGTCTTCGGAGGCATCTTATGCCGAAGGGACCTTTTCTTCCCACCGAATTTACGGCGACCAAGTTCTCGACCGCGGCCGACAAAGCTGAATTCGGAAATCACTTTCTGCGCTTCATCGAGTCCGAATGGGCGCAGGCGCATTTCACCAAGGACTTCTATCACCGCCTGTCGATGTGCTTCGCGCATATTGCGCACGTGGATAGGCCGACCTTCTACGAGACCTGGTTCACCTCCGATCAGGACCGCTTGCGCTTCTTTGAGAAGATGCTCAAGTGGCCGTGCTGGGGCGATCCCGAGTACACCTTCTCCGATGTCGAGCGCGCCATTCAGCAGGAGGTGCGCAAGCGCAACTATCTGGCCCGCTATCAATTGCGTGTGGCCGAAGCGGAGCGGACGCGCGAGATGGAGACGCTCAGACGGTTGGAGGCCAAGTATCGTGCTTCCTCCAATCGAACGGACGATACCGGCGCGACAACCGCTGATTTAGCTATAGCTGAACCGTCGTCGCCTGTGATCGAAAGAACACCGCTACAGGCTAGCCTGTTCTGAAGTCCGCAGACAATCCGTATCAACCATTTCTGCCCATCAGGGCAGACGAGGAGACGATCGACATGACCACTCTGAAAGTGGAAGCCTTACCGCGCGAGTTCTATTTCAATGGCACGCGCATTCCAGATCCCGCGCCGCAGATGACGGCCGAGGAAATCCGCGATTTGCTCACCCCGACCTACCCGGAGATCGCCACAGCCACACTGACCGGGCCGGAGGATACCGGAACCGCGCTCCGCTATTCCTTCAGCCGCGCCATCGGCTCGAAGGGGTGAGCCGTGGCCCGGCGCTCAATGACGAGAGAAGAGCTCGCTGCTTTGTTCATGGCCAAAGCCGCCGAGGCTCCTCCCGTGGCCAACCTGATTCTGGCGAGGCATCTCCAATGCAAGGAATCATGCGACCTATCGAGCGCCATCGCAGAGGCCATTCAACGCTATGCCGGGACAGACAGGACTCTGCTGCAGGCGCCACCAGAACTGCTTTCGCCACTGGCGTAATGACGTTGGCGCCCGCATTCAGCCAGGCACTGCCGTCTCTTGTTGGCGTTCGCGCCGACTACACCCACGAAACCAACCGGGAACTGCTCTTTGAGTTGTGCGCCGCGCTGGTGCGCGAGGAACTGGGCGATCAGAATACCTGGAAGCAGGCTCAAGGCAGCGCAATCCGATTCGCACAAACCGCAATGGCGTGTGGAATCGGCGACGAGCGCGACAAGCTACTTACGCGCAATGTCGAGTATCACCTGCTGGTCAGCGACGCGCTGGAGCGGTACGGCGAGGACGCACAACTTGGCTCCGGAAGGCTTGCCGTCCTAATCGAGTGCGGAGGATCGGGCTATCTGAAGATTGGCCCAGCGATCGAAGCAATGGAAGCGGAAGCCGAAGGACTGGGAGCGGCATTCTACTGGACGTTGACTCACGCTCTCTACAAGGTCATGCGCCTCTATAACCATGACGACGCACTGATGTACGAAGAGCAAATGCACGAATACGCAGCCGAGGACGACGAAGAAAACCAGGGTCAGTATGAGTTCCCGGAGGTAGAGAAGGCTCTGCCCGAGTGTATCCGGAAGACGCTGAAGCGCGATTATCGCGAAGGCAAGGTGCATGACCGGGCATTGTTGCGGCGGCATCGCAAAGGGCAATTCAAAGACTGGATCGGCCGGTTGCGCCGCATCGAGCAACTCGCGCGGCTTCCCCTGAAGCAATCGAGGGAGTACCTCGAAGAGGGCCACTACGACCAGCCGCCATTGCCGTGCCTGCTTGTATGTTTCAAAGAGCACGACGCCATCGTGGCCTGCTTCGACGAAGAGAGCCAGTCAATGCTTGAATGCTCGTCCGAGCCCGCGCTCTGCGCCATCTTCTCGCCGGCCAATCCCGCCGAAGTGCGCGATGCGCTGCGGATCGTAGCGCGCTTCATTCGGATCAATTCGGAGCTCTTTTCGCTTGCCGAATCGATTCATGAACTGGAGGCCCGCCGTGGAGATCCATCTCTCGATCGGTCAGAATCACTGCTTCGAGCTGCGTGAGGCTCTGCTCGTCTACCGCGACCGTCAATCGAGTTTCATCACTAGGCATGACGTTCTGGTCCAAAAGAGCGGGCCACCCACGCTCGGTCCGGCGCAGCCTCTCACCCTCGCGTTCGTCGAGTCTCTGATGCGTTCGCTCGGCGGCAGCGTCCAGGCCGAGGTATTGCCGGCGAAGATTCTTGCCAAAGCGGATCGAATGATCGTCTGGTGGACTCCGGCGCGACGCCGGCAGATGTTCTACGAGAACGCCGAAGGCAAGATGACCGATCTCAACGGTGGCATCTTCCCTCAGCCGCCTTTGGTCTGGAAGGTAGCCAACGGCGAATTGACCATCCGGGCGTTTTCCGTGAACAAACGGCCCCAAGCCACGACGAATCTTGCCGTAGCTCCATTCTGGAATCTCTCGGACGATGGCCGCGTCTGCACCGGGACGATGCGCCGACCCGACAGTGCAGCGGTCGCGGCGATCCCGGCCTGGGAGCGCGGTTTCTACGAGAGTGCATTCACGCACGCGAATGTCGGCCGCCTTACGCGCCACAAAGGCGGATTCGAGGGTCTTTGGGAATCGCTCAAGGGCAAGCGCAGGCGTTTCCCAACCGAGTCATTGATTCAGTTGCCGCAGACGCTCGAGCAATTCGTGCGCGGAGAGCAGGGCAATCATGCGCATTGAACATACTCTCTCCCTTCGCGCCGATGCGCGCAGACCGATTCGCGTTCTCGTCGTTGGAGCCGGAGGTACGGGAAGCGCCATCACGATGGGGTTGCCGTATCTCGACCAGGCGCTACGCGTATGGGGACGATTCGCAGGGCTTGAAGTTCTCCTGATCGATGCCGACACGGTTTCCGAAACCAACTGCATCCGCCAGCCGTTTTCGATCTCCGACATCGGGCAAAACAAGGCGACGGTGCTCGTTAATCGCATCAACTTGTTCTGGGGAACACGCTGGAGAGCTGAGCCAAGAAACTTCGACGAGCGAACTTTCGATAGAATTCAGGACTCATCAATCGATTTCCTGATCGGCTGCGTGGACAGCCGTGCGGCGCGTTGCGTCATCGCGCGGTCTCTCGTCAAATCAAACAACCGCACCGCCTATTGGCTCGATCTTGGCAACAATGCGGCGAGCGGACAGTTCATTCTTGGTCAGCCGTGGAACGCGCGCAACCGGCGTTCGGCGGAAAGGCTGCGCACGGTGAACGAGTTGTATCCGGAGATCGCCGACGTCAAGGCCGGCGAAGACCCGCTTCCGAGTTGCTCGGCTGTCGAGGCTCTCGAACGCCAGGAGCCGTTTATCAATCAGACGCTCGCCGCAAGTGCTCTGACGATGCTTGCGCGCCTGCTGCGCTACGGAAAGATCGCGCACCATGGCGGTTTCTTCAATGCTGCGACGGGCAAGGTAACAGCACTGCCTGTCGATCCTGAACTCTGGCGGAAGACCCGCCTTCGCAACCGGAAGATGCAAGCAAAACTGCCGACTCGATGAATCCCATCGGGAATCGAAAACTTTTACCCAATACACGAGGAGGAACTCTATGTTTAAAGAGCTTGTTCCCATCCTGCGCAATCGCGCCGTGCTCATGACGGCGACTGCGCTCGACGACGATCAGATTCGCGTCAATGTCGTTCCCAAGAAGATGAAGGACGGCGATCACGACGCCCTCACCACGCCGTTGAGCGTCACAGGCACGGCCGAAGAACTGGACACACAACTCGCGGCCACCCTGGTTGGCTTTGTGGCGTCGCATCTTCAGATGAAGAATGCTCTCGAAAAGGCGAAGGCTGATATGGACGCCGCCACCAAGACCGCCCAGGCCGAGGCGCGCGCCAAAGCGAAGACTCCGGCCAGCAAGACGCCGGTGAAAGTCGAAGCCGCACCGGCCGCTGTTGTCGCTCAGTCCCCAGAACCGGCGAAACCTGCGCCCGTCAAACCCGCGTCGCTCTTTGACGCACCCACGCCGACTGAAGATGAAGGCGATTCCGCCGCCGACGAAGGCTACACCGCCGAGCCCGAAGAGAGTGAAGAATTGGAGGAGGCTGCCTGATTGTCGCCGGCTGCTGTAGGCGTAACGTTTCCGAAACCGGTAGCAGTTCGCTGAACAGTCGCCGACTTAACGGGACTTGGCCCGGAATGCTAGCTGGTGCGAACTAGCGATCATTCGGCGTCAGGGGCAGCCGGATCGATCGTAAGCAGGCTTCTGTACCCGATGTTCCCTCGGATTCCGAGGTCCTCTATGAGCTTCCGAGCTGCGACCCGTGCAACGGAATCCCGGGAACGAAGGGCCGATTTAAGAATCGCGACGATACTCGAGTCCCAGAGTTCCACAAACCCGGGTGAGGCACCGGCAATCATCTGCGTGCACTCAACTACCGTAGCCGGGTATTTATCAGCGAGGCTGGCAAGCCGGTCGAGCGAATCCATAATCAGGTCCAGGTGGCCCCCACTGAGCCTGAGTGCGGCATGCAGGCTCTTGAGTGCCCATTCGTCATCGAAATAACGAGTAAAGAACCACCAACTGAACGCGCGCATTTCCCCTGATGCGCCCCCTGCCGCCGCCGCTTCGAGGCGATTGTCCCAGAGCGCCATCAGCCGCTGAATGATCTCGTCCTGAACCTCGTCGGTTGTTTCCCGTAACGAGCGGCCCACGTAAATGATTGCAGACCTTCGACCGCGTTCGTCAGCCAACAGGAAGAAGTCGCTCAGCAGCGTGTCGGGGTCGAGCGTCATCTTGCCGCGCCAATACTGCTGGAGGAGGTGCCAACTCATCATGCCGCTGGCGTTCTCAAGCAGGTTGCTCTTCCCGAGAATACGCTGCTCATCGGAGATGGTGATGGCGGAGCGATACTGGGGTTCCAACAATGCGAATACATTGTCGTAGGCCTGATTGGCAGCCAGATACGCAGCCCATGCGACGTCGCGAAGCGCTTGGTGTTCCTCTGTGTCCGGAAAAATGCGATTTGCCGAAGCCGCGCCCCATGCTGGGTCCAACGCGTGGAGGTACGGAAACATTTCGCCGAAGATAAGTCTTACAGAGAGGCACACCTCCTGACTTGGATCGGAATGCCGGTTGAAGTAATCTGCGAGTTCCGGCCTATTAGAGAATGCGAACGTCGTCTGACCGGCATTCTTCATCCTCCACTGCAAATACTGAAAAGCTGCGCGGACAGCTTTGGGGCGAAGGTAGTTAAGCGAGTGGAACCACGCATCCTTGGTATGTGCTTCAGGGTTCCGGTAATCGAGGGTTCCCCATTGATCTTCTGATAACAAATCGATGATCTTCCAGATCGCCCCCTGTTCGGAGGGCGGCAGCTTTTGGTGCTTCAGCCCTTCCTGAACCAGATCTATGACATTATGTTTGGCCCCAGAGAAGTCGAAGTCGGACTCTGCGCTAGGATCGGCGTCTGTCGCGGGCTGCTCTGCGATCCACAACGCCAGCGCGAGCACTGCACCAACATCAAATACCTTATCGGACCGGATGGCGCTGTCAAAACCATGTATGGCATTGCCGACGTAAATTGGATCGAGATCCTTGATCTGCTCAAGGTGTGCGGAGTACAAGTGGGGGGCGTCTGCGACGACGCCGGCAAAAACTGTGCCAAGTCCCTCTTTCGAATAGCCGAATGGAAACGGGTCATTGGGAGTGGGCTCCCAGGATCTGAGGTGTTCAACTACCTGCCGCGGCTCCATTGCGCGAAGCGCAGCGCCATCCATCGGGCTTCTTTCACTGAGGGCATAGGCGCCCCCCTGAGCGATCGGATTCGAATAGGACTTGGCCTCCCCGAACTTTTCCTCCATTGCTGTGAACTCGGCTCTGCGGTCCACAAGAAGGAAACCCTTAATCGGGCTCAGCCGTTGAAACTTCCAATGTTCGATTGCGGCGTCGACCTCTTCCTGACTGTAGCCGGCACCTTTCAAACGCTCCCTATCTATGCCCTCGTCGATCCATCCGAAATAAGTGTCTTGCTCGGCGGGGGAAAGAAGTTTGAATGTTGCGCTCGCAAGCGCGTCATATTCCTGCATCACACCACGATCCAGGAAGCTCTCTTTATCGAGGAGCAACTTAACGGCCATCGAAGGCTCTCTCTCAACGCGCTTTGCCATTATTCGAAAAGCGATACGGTCGTAAACCTTAAAGGGATACCTTCTGATTGTTTCAATAACGTCTGAAATCGTGCTGAAACCTTCGTCGCAAAGAATTTCAGCGGAAGAGAGAATGGCGGGAACGAGCAAGTGCTTTGCGGACTCGTGGAGGGATGTCGATTCGAGCTGGGCTTTCCAGACGAATGAATAGTCTTCAGTCTTACGCGTTGAAGATTTGTCAACGGTTTGTTCCTCGCCGATTGCGGTTCGGAGAAGGCGACACAGCATAGAGAGATAGGGCAATCCGAGATGCCTAGCTAGAGCCTTTCCCCGAACATGCAGAATAGTGCTGTACTCGAATGCAGGTAGCATCGGGATAGCTTCATGCTTACTGCGCCATGGTTTTTCTGGGCGCTGTGGCGCGCGTGGATCCGGGATGACCTTGAGCAGTGAGTTGAGCAATTGAAAGGCGGCTTCATGTTCTCCGCCCGATGCCAGATTCACGGCGATTCTGCCCATCTTCTCCGACGGCAGCCAAAATGGCGTCTCGACTGCTTTCGCGATTTTCGGCGCAAGCTTCGCGACGAGGCTGGCCGGCATGACGAGTGCTGCATCCAACAGGGCGCTCACGACGTGAGGATTATCGGTAGGGGGTAGCGCTCCGAAAATCTCAGCTACGGCCGCTCCCTTTTCCTCGGCCATCCGGCTCAGGTACCGGCCCACAGGCCAATCGTTGACCCAACTGGTGCCCTTGTCTGGGTCCCTTCCGGGCAACGGCGGCTTGCTGAACATACCCTTTTTCTTGAGGGGTTCTATCCACGCAGGATTCTCAAGCCGCGCAAAGAAGTAGCGCTGCTGCTCCGGGCGAGACATCAGTGCGATTGCACGCGCGACGGTGTCAGAAGTCGGCTCTTGAACCAATATCTTGTCGAGCTCCGCCACCCCCTCATAGAAGGTGCTAACCATGGTGAGCAAGTGCGTTTCGAGCAGCAGAAAATGCGCTTTCAGTTCGCCCTCGTCGCAAAGCCTTTCTTTCAGAGTGTAGTGAGCGTACTCATGGAACCACCCCCGCAGGCTTTTCCATTGTTCAGCATGTGTATCGTACAAATCCGGGCGCCCGGCCGCCTCCGGAGCGATTCCCAGAAACATACCCAATGCCTGATTCTTCTGATTCGTGGCTCCGCGCCGATGCTCTTGCAGAACTGACTGCACCATCTGGAGAACTTCCCTCGACACAGGCAAATCGTCCAGAAGTTCGGCAGGTTCGGCGCTCTCCAAAGTTGATGCGACGGGATGCATCAAATCGCAGAGCTTATTCTGCACCCAGAGAGCGTCTAATTTATTCAGTAGCACTGCGGTGTTGGCCCGGTCGTTTCTCTCTACCCGATAATATTGTTGAATTAAGGTACATATGTCTCTGCAGATATGGCAAACGAGATTTGACCGTCCTGGAAAGTCGGCCCCGTCCATTAACTCGGTGGCCTTCGTGAAGGCCGGGTGCAAAGTAGGCACTTCCAGGTTGAGCCATTCGGCGATTTTGACCTGATTTGGCGTCATGGGCGACAAATATGAGCGAGAGCGCGCTGTGGTTCCAGTGCCATTTTATTCCGATTCGTCACGCGTAGAAATGCATCGAAATTCGTGGAGAACGAAAAGGTCAGTCCCGACAAACGGGGTTCACTCAAACATCCGGCCAATCGGCATCAATGAGCGCAGCATCGTCAATATATTCTGCAACTTGCACGTTCTGAACTGCTGATTTTTCTTCGGTTGCTGGATTCTACAAATCTCTTCTGGAACATCCGAAAGGTCCAAATCCATGAAACCATCCAAGCTCTACGAGGCGCTTCATGCGCTGATCGGTGAACGTGTGCCATTGCACATCTGGGGTGCGTGCGGCGTCGGCAAGTCGCAGATCGTCGCCCAGGTGGCGCGTGATCTCGGAGTCGCTTTCCTCGACGTGCGCGCCGTTCAACTCGATCCGGTCGATCTGCGCGGATTGCCGCGCATCGCATCGGATCAGACCGAGTGGGTTCCGCCCAAGTTCCTGCCCACTGACGGCAAAGGCATTCTCTTTCTCGACGAGTTGACCTCGGCGCCGCAGATGACGCAGGCCGGCTGCTACCAACTCGTACTCGACCGCAAATTGGGCGAATACGTACTCCCCGAAGGGTGGGTCGTCATCGCCGCCGGCAATCCGGCATCGGAGCGTGGTGTGCATTTTGCGATGCCGCGGCCTCTCCGAAATCGTTTTGTTCATCTCGAACTCGAAGCCGACCTGAGCGACTGGTGCAGGTGGGCCGTGGGCGCGGGCGTGCGACCGGAAATCATCGCCTTTCTGCGCTTCAAGCCGGACCTGTTGCACGCAGCCGACACAACCTCGGACGCCAATGCGTGGCCCACTCCGCGCTCCTGGGAGATGGCCTCACATGTTCTTTGCGGCGTGGCGCGCAGGCAGAACACAGCTTTTCTAACCGGCGCTGGAGAGTTCGAGGCGCAATTGCTCGACGGGACGGTGGGGCAAGCGGCCTCGGCGGAATTGCTGGCCTTTCTGCGCCTCTTCCGCCAGTTGCCATCCATCGACGAAATCCTGCTCAATCCCGAGTCGGCGCCGCTGCCGACGGAACCATCGGCACAGATCGCCATCTCGACGGCGCTGGGCCGGGTGATGAGCGATAGCTCCATCGCGCGCGGCCTCAAGTATCTCTGCCGGATGCCCGCCGAGATGCGCGTGATGGCCATGCGCGACGCAGCAGCCAGGGATCGCGCCATTACGCACACGCCGGAGTTCATCCGCTTCGGCATCGAGCACCAGGAGGTGGTCCAATGATTCAAGAACGCGCAATGCTGGCTGCCGTCCACATCAGCATCTGGACGGCCGTCAAACACGACCGCGGCGTCAGCCGCGACGTGGCCGAAAGGAACGGCGCTCCGATGAGCGCCGGGCGCTACAACAAGCAACTACTGCGCGGCGCCGACAAGCTCGACGAGTTGCGCACACTCGCCGGTCAGGTCCGCCAGTACTTCTACAAGATAACGCTGCCCTGGACCGACGAGGGATACCGCCTGTTGCCGGCCAATCTCTACTTCGATCTCACAGCGCGGATGCGGGAGTTTGAGGCCCAGTTCGAGCAAGGCGTCGAGGCGTTCCTGGCGATCTATCCGCAGTACATCGAGCAGGTGCGGCCGGAGTTGAATGGGCTTTTCCGCGAGGAGGACTACCCGAAGGCCGAGAAGCTGCGCCGCAAGTTCGGCGTCAAGCTCGAAGTCCTGCCCATTCCCACCGGCAACGACTTTCGCGTGCAGATGTCGGCCG
>Ga0224555_1005633_pt1 | contig 10291 bp, 9 predicted proteins | sample 714S23034metaG_FD_180687 | JGI IMG/M metagenome (GOLD analysis project Ga0224555, IMG submission 180687) | Peat soil microbial communities from Stordalen Mire, Sweden - 717 S2 30-34 | ecosystem: Environmental > Terrestrial > Soil > Wetlands > Peat | place: Sweden: Norrbotten County, Stordalen...
TCGATCGAGCACACGGATGATCCTCATCCGCGGAACTCGTACTGGGAAATGTGGGGGCTTCCGATGTTTGACTTGCAAAACCTGAACGAAGCCATGGAGCGCATCGAGGAATGCCGCAAGGCCTTCCCCCAGCACTACGTCAAGCTGAACGGCTACGACCGCACCAAAGGCCGGCAGACGACGATGTTGAGCTTCATTGTGCAACGGCCCGCGGATGAGCCTGGGTTTTATTTGGAGCGCACCGAGGCGCAGGATCGCCGCATTCAGTACACCATTCGCCCCCGGACCCAGTCGGCGAGCTAGAGCGCGAGAAGGCCCATGCACAAACTGGATACAGATTCCGTGGTGGAGGCAACGCCTGTCCGTGAGCCCGAGGAGAGCCTCGTGGATATCGGCGCGGCGCATCGCGATTCCAATCTCGATGAAATTCTAGATGAGCTTGATCGGGAACTGGTTGGCCTCAAGCCGGTGAAGGCCTACATCCGGCGCGTAGCATCGCTGCTGCTGGTAACTCGTTTGCGCGAAAAGGTTGGGCTCTCAACCGAGCGCCCGACGTTACACATGTCTTTTACCGGACATCCGGGCACCGGCAAAACCACGGTCGCGATGCGCATGGCAAAGATACTGCACCACCTCGGTTATCTGCGGCGCGGCCATCTGGTGGTTGCTACGCGGGACGATCTGGTGGGTCAGTACGTTGGCCACACCGCTCCCAAGACGAAAGAGATTCTAAAGAAGGCAATGGGAGGCGTGCTGTTTATCGATGAGGCTTATTACCTCTACCGGCCGGAAAACGAGCGCGACTACGGTCAGGAAGCGATAGAGATGTTACTGCAGGCTATGGAAAATCAGCGCGAAGATTTGGTGGTGATCCTGGCCGGTTATCAAGATCGCATGGCAACGTTCTTTCAATACAATCCTGGGTTTCGTTCCCGGGTGGCGCACCACATCAGCTTTCCCGATTACACGTTGGAGGAGCTGACGACGATTGCCGAGTTGATGCTGCGCGAGCAGAACTACAGTTTTGATAACGAGGCGCGACAGGCGTTTGTTGAATACCTTGAATTGCGGACCCGCCAGCCCCAATTTGCCAATGCCCGCAGCGTACGTAATGCCATCGACCGAATGAAACTCCGCCATGCCAGCCGCCTGGTGAATGAGGGCGGATGCATTGGCAAAGAACAACTGGTTCAGATTGCCGCCGTCGACGTGCGTCAGAGCCGGGTTTTTCAAGGAGGGCTGGACGGAGAAACCGAAGCGGGCGCTGCAGGCGGCACCGAACCCGTGCGGGGCAAGAGCAACAGCAAGGAGGAGCGATGAAACGAAGACCAATCCTGCTGGGCATCGTGGGAGACAGCGCCGCCGGCAAAACAACGATCACCCGGGGGTTGACCCGTTTGCTGGGCCCGGAGCGTGTGACCCACGTGTGCGCCGACGACTATCACAAGTACGACCGCGTCGAGCGTGCGCGTCTGAACATCACTCCGCTGCATCCCGACTGCAACTTTCTGGACATTCTTGAGCTGCACCTGGAGCGTGCGCACTACGGCCAGCCCATGCTCAAGCCGATCTATGACCACAGTACCGGCTCGCTGGTGCGGCCGGAGTACGTGGAACCGCGCGAGTTCGTCATTGTGGAAGGGCTGCTGGGATTTCACACCCCGGCGATGCGGCAATTCTACGACGTCAAGGTTTTTCTCGATCCTCCCGAAGACATGAGGCGCCTTTGGAAAATCAAGCGTGACACCACCAAGCGCGGCTATGCTCCCGAGCAAGTGTTGAAGGAAATGGATAAGCGCGAGCCGGATTCACGGGACTTCATTCGCCCACAGCGCGAATTCGCGGACATTGTCGTGCGCTTCTATCCGGAAAGCGGCGTGGGATCCGATCAGGCGGATGGGCATTTGAACGTACATCTCGTTTTACGCCCAACCATTCCTCATCCCGACCTCACTTATCTGGTAAACGATGAGAACGGCCGAGCTGCGGGGATTCGCCTTGAACTCGGGCGCGACTGTGGGCGGCCGGTGGAGTTTCTTGAGGTGGACGGCAGCGTGAGCCCCGGACAGGCCTCCCAATTGGAACAAGCGATCTGGAAGCATCTTCCCGATCTGCGGCCGTTGCGCGCCGATCAGTTCGGCGATTACAACGACGGCAGCGAAGTCCGGCATAGCGATCCGCTGGCCCTCACGCAATTGCTCATCACTTATCACTTGCTGCGCGCTTATAGCAAGGACAGCCCCATGCCGTTCGCGAGGCCGGTCGCGGCCTTGAGCCGATTGAAGTCGGTGCCGGAGGAATCGCCAGAGGAGGCTGTCACCAAACACTGAAAACATTGCCATTCACCAAATTCCCTATAACCCATGAATTCACGAACTGCAGGATGAGATCCTTTCGGCCCGTGGCCTGCTTGAGACTCATGGACCGCTTCACGACGACCGTCAACACTGTGCACTCGGCTGTTTCTTCTTCCACTGGATCTTTGGACCGCACAGGTCTTCAAGTAATCCTCTCGTTGAGATGGGCTGCCTCGCTGCCACGCTACTAGTCCTTTGTCTTTTCGTCTTGTTTCTGGATAACCTCCCAAATTCCCCCTACGTAGTCGTCTCGGCGATTCAAGCTCGGGTGGGTTTGCACGGAAATGAAGGTTTTGTTAGAAGCAATTAGGGTTGTAGCCGACGTGAGGCTGCATTGGTATCCGGTCCCCTTAGACCACCCACGGCGTGTTGAAGACAACCACCTTCATGCCCATAACATCACCTCTTCTATTTAGCTGCTGTCGCTCTCACCGGGAGTGACTCTGAAAATCAAAACAGTACCCGGCACAGTACCACGGTAATCCGACCACGGAGAGAGCCTGTGTTTACGAGGGCATTCTAAAGGCTGGTGCCGGGAGGGGGAGTCGAACCCCCAAGGGCCGAAGCCCGGCGGATTTTGAGTCCGCTGCGTCTGCCAGTTCCGCCATCCCGGCTCTACTTACAAGTGCCTGATTTTACGACCAGTTTATGGCTCTCTTCCCTCTTCATCAAAAATGACGAATGTGCAACTGTGTAAGAAAGTGTGTCGGTTTTCCCGGATTTCCACAGTTTATTGTCATTTTGCCTGTGAAGCGCTGTGCCGGCGATTCTCGGGCTGAGAGTCTTTGCCAAGTCATAAGAAAGCACCCGCACGAGATTCTACCACTTCATTAAGAGTTGCTATTGTTTGTGGCTGTTGAAAAACTCGCTTTTCGTCGCGAACAGCCAAAATTAGGGGGATAGAAAATGTCTAGGCGACCCGAGGAAATCGATTGTAGGGCTTCCTGACGCGATTTTATTTTTGTCGATTTTGAGAGAATGAGTTTTTCAACAGCCACGTTTGATTTCACGCGACGCGGACGACTTGACGTCTGTGAGCTTATGGCCGAGCGGCGCCAAGAGTTGCGTTTACCGTTTACCCGTCCCCGTAACGCACTCTTGTCAATTCGCAATTCAACGCAGGCACCCGTCAGAGGGACTTCCCTCGCCGCTACCAAGCGGTGCGAATCTACTGGGGATGCTTTCACCCGTGCAAATAGCCCCAAGCTACTCTTCCGCACCCCCGCGTGGTCCTCCGAGAGAGGACACACCACCTCAAGGTTCTGTGCCACATGCGGCGTGACCTTTAGATTTCGGCACTCGGCCACGAAATCCGCCGTGTCGTAGGCCTTGTCGCCGCCCACGGTCACCTGTTTCGTTCCCAATGGCGGATTCTCCTGCAACCTGGGCCGGAAGCGGATGAGCTAATAGAGTTGCCACTGCAACAGCACTTAGCGCCAAACAACCCCGCAAACGAGCTGGTGTTTCGCTTCGAGCGATGTGCCCCTACGTGCGCCATTCACATTTTCTACGAATCTGACTTCGCCGAAAGCGATCACGCCAGGAAATGAGATGAAGCGCATGATGATTCGATTGTCCACTACGTCTCAGCCGCGGGCGGGCGGCGGCCAAAACCAAAACTAGGGAGACCGGGGGTAGCCGCCGAGTTCTTTGCTTCGTTAGGTGAATTACGTCTGTTTCAGTGTATACCGCGCGCCGCGGCCTTTGCCGACTTGCGTCAGGTAGTGATCCCCGGCCAGCTTTTTCACGTGCACTTTGATCGTGTTCCGGTTCGCGCCCGTCGACTCTTCGATTTCCTTGACCGTAATTTCTCCGCGCGTCTTGGCGATCTCCAGTATCTGGCGCGATAGGGCTGGTAAGGACGATCGCAGGGCTTGCTCTTCTTTGACCTTTGCGGCGAGCTTGTCTTTTTGCTTCGCCATCGTTTTGAGGAAAAACACCAGCCAGTATTCCCAGTTCTGCTTTTCCTTGCGGATGGTCTGCTGGGTTCGGCGCAGCGCGAGGTAGTAGTTGTCCTTGTTCGCCTCGATGACGCCTTCCATGGAGCTGTAGGGAACGTATCCGTAGCCGGCACGCAACAGCAGAAGCGTCGTTAGGACGCGGGAGAGCCTGCCGTTGCCGTCTTTGAAGGGATGGATGGCGAGGAATACCACGATGAAGATGCCAATCAATATCAGGGGATGGTGCGTTTCTTCGCTGACGGACTGATTGAACCACTCGACCAGTTCTTTCATCCATCCGGGCGTTTCAAAAGGCGCGGCGGTTTCAAATACCACACCCAGGCTCTTGCCATCCGGACCAAAAGCCTCGACGTGGTTCGTTACCTTCTTGTAGTGACCACGATGATCCTGATCCTTGCTGCTGTATTTGAGGAGGATACCGTGCAGCTGCTTGATGTGGTTTTCAGTGGGCGTAATGGATTCGAAGCTCTCGAAAATCATTTCCATCGCATCGGCATAGCCCGCCACTTCCTGTTCATCGCGGCTTGCGAATGACTGCGCCTTCATGCCAGAGAGCAGCTTTTCCACTTCCTTGTCGCTGAGCTTGGCGCCTTCGATACGGGTGGAGGAACCAACGCTCTCGATAGTGGCTATGCGCTTCAGGCTCGTGAGCTTCTCAGGCGCAAGCGTCTCGATCACCTTCCAGCGCCCTTTGAACTCGTCGATATCCGCGATGAGTTTCAGGATTTCGGGGGTAATGGTGATGTTCTTTATCTCATGCATGATCGGATATCCATTTTTACCCATTTTCACCCGATTCCTGCGCGCAGGCAAGCGAATATCCATTTATATCCATTTCCACCCGTTCCTTAACCAAGAGAAAGTCTTCGGGTTGGAAGAAGGGACTATCGAATGGCCACCCTTTGGGGTCTGGACTTAGACGGGCAGCACCAAAGAACCGGATCATGTGTGGAAACGGTGAAGGGCTCGACTTTACACATCCGTTTCCTGCTCCCGAGGTTGCGGTGAAGCCTGAGTGTTCTGGATGCCTTTCTTGCCCCTCTTGTTTTTCTTGGGCCGCATGACGTTGATCGCAGCGGCGTCGAGCGAGGTCTTGATGTGCGCCGCGTAGTACTTCTCGATCATCTCGACACTCGTGCGGCAGTTCTTAGCGACTTGGTAGATGTCGGCGCCCTCCATCAGCCGCAAGCAGATGTATGTATGCCGCAGACTATAGGCTGTTGGCGGTCGGCCTTCGCGGTCGAAGCGAAGAGTTTCCTCATCGAGGATGGTTTTGAAGAGTTCGCGTTGCCACTTCGGAAAGATAAGGTCCGTCGGTCCGGGCGTGCGCCATTGTTCGTTAGGAGCAGAGGAGGTCACGGACGTTTTCTGGGGCGTGTTTACGCCGTAAATGCGCGCCGGGCGAAGCCGGCTTCGAAGTCGCTCAAAAGGCCTCACTGCACCGGGCATACTCTTGCAGTATCCGACACCGCGCTTTCCGCGGACTTCAATCTCCAAAATCGTCTTGCCCAAATCTTCGTCATCAACGATCGTGACATCTCGGAACTCAAGACGCCAAGCCTCGTCGGGCCGCAGTCCGGTATTGACGGCAAATAGCACAAAATCGTGCAACTGTTCCGCTTCCCAGTTGAAGCCCTTCTTCTTTGGCTCCTGCGCGCGCTTTCGTGTCGCTTCGTAGAGCTTTTTGTATTCCTCCGGAGAGAACCACGCCCGGTGGGAGATCTTGGGTGATGACCGGTACGGTTCAGAGAAATCGGGCAGTCGATCTAGCCAACCATGGCGCAGCGCTGTTTTGAGGGTCTGGCGCAGCGTGACGATTTCCTGATGGAGGGTACTGTGGCCGGGTGGCTTGCCCCGTTTCGTAATTGCTTCTTGGTGCCTGTGAACTCGGTATTCTTGGATCTTTCCTGCGGTGATCTCTGAGATGCCTAGGTTCCCGAAGAATGGGACCAAGTGAACGCTCGATCGCCAATGCGGGCCGTCCACATAGCGCTTGTTGCGTTCTCCCTGCGTGATGATGTCGTACTCGCGTAGATAGTGCTCAGACACCTCGCGAAGGGTCTTTTCATTCTTGATCTCGCCAGCGCGGAGTTTTCCGCGAAGCTGTAGATACCAGTCCTCGGCGATTTCCTTGGCTTTGGAGAGGCTCTCTTCCTTCGTGCTGGTCCGGCGATTTTTGCCCGCGAAATAGCTTGAGCACTGCCAAAGGCTGCTGTTTGGACGCTTGTAGACGTAAACCTTGCCGCCAAGGATGGTGTGTTGTTCCGGCATCTTCGTTCCTCAGTTTGAAGCGGCGCGAGAACTCGAAAATGTGTAATAGACGTGTAAGCTATGCCCACTTTGGAAAGTTGTCAATAAGTTTATTTATTTCAGCGGGATAGACTATCAATCTGATCTATTTGTAGGATTTTGAGTCCGCTGCGTCTGCCAGTTCCGCCATCCCGGCTTGAGGATGGTAAGTGCCTGCGATTCGTAGATTAGTTTACCGGATCGCTTTTGTCATCTGCACGTTTTTTCCCTCGCTCAGTGCGGCCGTTACGTGGTCAACTGCTTGATCTGCTTGTTGCTTCGGGTAGGATCGTCATAACAAAGGCCGCCTGTGGGGCGGCCTTCGCGTTACTTCCCTTTTACGTTCTTGCCTCTTGGGTTCTCGAGCGCTTTCGACTACTTCCAATCGATCACACCAAATGTCCCCGCCAGATTGTTGTAGGGGCCCGCGGCGAAGAAGAGTTGGTTGGTTCTGCCGTTGTTTGCCGAGCCCCCGCCGAACTCAATCCCCCAGAGTTGGTCGATGGCGATATCCTTGCCGCTCTTGTCTTTGAGGGTGCCCACGAACTGGCCGGTTTCGAGATTAAAGCCGCTGATAGTGGCCGGATGGTTCAGGTTGTTCCCGACCAGAAGAGTGTTGCTCAGCGGTCCAAAATTACTGGGCGCCACGGCGAGGCTATAAGGCTGGTTCAAGGGCGCACCCGACGCGAGTACCTTCACGAATGTCCCATCCTCTCGGAAGACGTCGATTTGGCCGCCCGGGGCCTCGGATATGAGCGCGAACGTCACATAGACCAATCCATTGATATCCGCAACGTTGAACGGCCCCCAAGTCGGCCCCAGCGTGGGGTCGGTAAACGTATTGACGAGGTTGAAGTTCGCGTCGTACACCTCGACTACGTTGTTGGGAAGGTTGGCGGCATACAGGAGATTTCCGGAAGGACGGTTGGTAATGGCTAGACCGGTGTAGCTTGCGCCAGCCGCCCAGTTATTCACCGCGATGATCGCGTCGTTGGGATTGGACTTCGGAGCCCAGCCGCTGATCGTCCCATCCAATGTCGCGAAAATGAAAAACGCCGACCATCCCTCCACCGGAAATTCTCCCGTTCCGTTGAAGACAATTCCAGTCGGCTGACCCGGGCCTGCGCCGTTGAACGAGGGAATCGAGACCACCAAACCCTGCTTGACTCCCGCGCCATTGTAGATTGTCGACCAGCCGGAGCCTTGATCGCTGACCCAGAAGGGGCCGCCCGCGCTGCGAGCAAGTCCCCAACCGTTCACCTGCAGCGGGTCCATGTACTTGGCCGTTTTTGCCTGATTCGAATCCAGATTCGTGAGTTTATACTGCGCCAGGGCTGCGGTCGAAACCAACATTACGGCGAGGCCGAGGCAAATTGTGAAAGCAATCTTGCGACGCTGCATACAGAATCCTCCTTGGATTGTGCGAGCCAGGAGCAGAAAGCGAGTAAGTCGCGCATTAGCACGACGCTCGACCTACTATTTCTCAGTCCTGCTGGCAATCGAATGCTAGTTCGCGGCTGCAGGCAGGTTGTCAACGCGGTGTCATCTGTTTGTACAATTCTTGTTAGCAAGGCGGCGTGTTCTCGGTGGACCGTTGCCTGCACTGGCAATATACAAAAAACGGGCGACCTCGCGGCCGCCCGATGCCCAGTGTTACCTTGTACCTAATTAGTTCGTCTGCAGCGGCTCCGCCACAAGACCGGCAAAAAACGCAAGATTGCCGGGGTTGTTGGGGTCTTCGAGCAAAAGACCGCGTGTGATCAGCGGTACGGCGGTGGTGTCGCCGGCCAGCGCACTCAGGCCGTCCAGATTGAAGAACAGAGTATTGTTGCCGGAATGTCGCGTGACCGTGGTGCATTACCTTTGGGATTCGGCCTGCTCGTTATCGCAATTGTCCTTGTTGTGAGTAAGTTAGAGAGTTATGCGGGGAGCAAGCCTGCTCAGACATGTACTGCTGAATCTCCCATGGACGCGACCCTTGGCAGCATCCTAAAGGTTTGGCGCAAGCGTGCCGATGGGATAGACAAGTGGGAGTAGGCTTAGGCTCCCGGGCAGGTGAAACAATGGCAATTGGTTCGATTCCAGCCGCAGGCCTTAGTCAGTATGTTCTCGCGTCAAGCAATTCCACTGAGTTGCAGCAGGCATTGCAGACTTTACAAAACAGTCTTGCGTCGGGTGACCTGGATGGCGCCCAGTCGGCATTCCAGACCGTGCAGAGGATAAGCCAACTCTCCTTGACTGTCAGTGGAAACAGTCAGTCGAGCAGTTCTCAACTCGCGACTGATCTGGCAGCGCTCGGAGGCGCGCTGAGCTCGGGCGATCTATCCACCGCCCAGTCTGCTTTTACGACGGTTCAGAGCGACCTGAAAAACTCTCCCTCGCCGTCGCAGACAATCGAGACCAGCGCCCCATCGCAATCCGCGCACTTGGTCCAGGAACTGCTCAACACGGTGAATTCGATGAGCTCTTCTACCAGCCCCTCTGACAGCGCGAATTCCGTGTTAGAGGCGGTATATGGACAAGGCAGCCTTAACGTCTTCGGATAGACCATGGTGAAGCTTGAATTTCGAAAATTTAGCGAGAACCGCACCCTTGCCGCGACCTGTGGCCATCGGCGCTATCACCAGATACGCCGGGTGCAGAAAAGTTTTTGAAACGATCCACGCCCTTTCTGCACTATCCCAATAAGTGGAAAACATCGCGCTGTGCGGCGATGGGCCACGGTTTCGGATCCCTAACCTGGAAACTCCCGGCTGGGATCCAGATAGAGTGCCGGAGCCGACGGGGAAGCGGCTCCGGCGCTTTATGTGGTCTTCTCCAGGGTAGCAAATCGGTTCGAGTGCCCTTAGCGACAGGAGTTTTACTCTTCCCAATGCGCGCCGCCCGCTCCATCCCGCCGACCGGACGCCTTCGGAGCAGCCACACGGCTCTGAAGCGCGCGCCGCTCGCACTGGTCCCGGAAAACGTCCACGTTTCGCCGCTGCAAGTGCTACACTGTCTGCCACTTCCGGTTCCGCGGGGCCAGCTCTTGCAATTTCACTCCTTTGACGAATCCTACGTCGAGCGTCTGCGAGCAGGAGACTATCGCACGCAAGAGCATTTTGGCGCGTATTTCAGCGCGCTGATCCAGGTGAAATTGCGCTCTCGGGTGTCTTCGCGGGAGGCCATCGAGGATGTGCGGCAGGAAACCTTCGCCCGATTTTATGTGGCTCTGCGCGAGGGAAAAATCCTGCACCCCGAGCGCCTGGGATCGTTTGTTAATTCGATTTGCAACAATGTTTTGCTGGAGCACTATCGCTCGACCGCGCGCCATAGTTCGCTCGATGATGATGACGAACCGAAAGACTTCCCTTCCCGTGCCATGGATCTGCTGAGCGTCCTGGTCGCCAAAGAAACGGAAAAGAAAGTCCGGGAGATACTGGAGCAGCTTTCAGAACGCGACCGGCGACTGCTGCGAGAGGTTTTCCTCGAGGAGCGGGACAAGGACGAAGTATGCCGTAACTTCGGTGTAGACCGGGAGTATCTGCGGGTATTACTGCACCGTGCGAAACAATCGTTTAAGGAGACTCTGATTAAGTTCTCCATTTTTCACTGATGTTCAAGATAGATTGAGGAGAGCATCGGAGGGCTGGCGAGGATGAAACAGCGGACACTGGCGGCGCAGAGCGGGTTTGAACGGTACAC
>Ga0224555_1005634_pt1 | contig 10290 bp, 8 predicted proteins | sample 714S23034metaG_FD_180687 | JGI IMG/M metagenome (GOLD analysis project Ga0224555, IMG submission 180687) | Peat soil microbial communities from Stordalen Mire, Sweden - 717 S2 30-34 | ecosystem: Environmental > Terrestrial > Soil > Wetlands > Peat | place: Sweden: Norrbotten County, Stordalen...
GTCCACCGTCGAGGGCGAGAATGAAGTATGGCCGGATTTTCGCCGCAACCCGAAGGGCCGGGGCCAATTTTCCCGATTTCTGCGTCAATCGTCGCTAGCTTACACCCGGTATGCGTCACTCCTCATTCCTTGAACTCGAAAAAATTGGCTCCCGGCGCCACCGCCTGGGAAGTGTGAGCAGGCCCTAGTGTAGATAATGCCAGTTGCTGCCAGATGAATTGTCGCGCCGGGGTGCAGGGGATGGTTGGAGTCATCCGCGGTTTCTCCCTGCGCCGGTTTAAGATGGATGCATGGAGTTGCCCAAACAGAGCGTATCATTCTGGAAATCGATTCCGCCAGAGACGCTCTCGAATCCCCAGGGCCAGGACCTGTCGATTTCCCCGGCAAGATGCCGTCCCGGCGAGTCCGATGCACGTCTAGGAGAGTATGCCTGAAACGATAGCAAAACCCAAAGTGCTGGTTGCCGACGACGAACGGGTGATCGCCGACACGCTGGCCATGATCCTGAATCAAAGCGGATTTGAAGCGCGAGCCGTGTATTCAAGCGAAAAGGCGCTCGAGGCGGTGCCGATATTCAAGCCGGACATGCTGATTTCAGACGTGATCATGGGGGAGCTGAACGGGATTGATGCGGCGATTCAGATCAGGGAGCTGCTGCCCAACATCAAGATTCTGCTGTTTTCAGGGCAGGCGGCCACGGCGGATTTGCTGGAGAAAGCTCGGGCGCAGGGGTACGCGTTCGAGATTCTGGCGAAACCGGTGCATCCGCAGGATCTGTTGAACAAGCTGCGGGGCTAGCTTCATTCCCAGGGCCGGGAATCCGGACTCTTCGACAAGCTCAGGACAGGCTCTGGGGCGCCCAATCATTTTGGGCGGGTCAGACCTGGGTTACCCGCCACCTTGTTGACCACCATTGATAAATTTCTTGCCGCAGCGCAGAGTAGTTGAGAGGATGCCCGATGGCGACCGCCGCAAACAACTCGAAGCAACAGGCTCACGAACTGATCGAGCGCATATCCACAGCGCAGGCCTCCGCTGTTGTCACCCTGATTACATCCATGCTCGATCCGGTGGACCGTGCCCTGGCCAACGCCCCCTTTGAGGACGAAGAGATCAGCGAGGAAGAGAACCGCGCCGTCGCCGCTTCCAAGGTCTGGCTCAAGGATCACGATCCCATTCCCAACGAGGAAGTCCTCGCCGAGTTCGGCCTGACAGCCGAGAATTTCGAGCGCATGGGATGCACGCCCCTCGAACCCGAACCGCACCACCCTGGACAGTGAGCATGGACCGGAAAAAGATCGCCTGGACCGACCAGGCCAAGGCCGATTTGCGCGCCATCGACCAACCCACCGCCCTGCGCATCCTGCACACCATCTCCCGCTATCTCGCCTCCGGCGAAGGAGACTTGAAGCGCCTGCAGGACATCGAGCCGCCCGAGATGCGGCTGCGCGTCGGCGACTATCGCGTCCGCTTCTACGACCACGGCGACTCCATCCTCGTCCTGGCCGTCAGGCACCGCCGCGAAGTCTACCGCTGAGCCGCCCTCGATCCGGCCCCTGACAATGCCCGGACCTGGGGCACTCAATCATTTTGGGTGGATCAGATCTGGGCCGGCCGCCAACGTATTGATATTCCCGGTCCCCAAAGGCGAGGGTGAGGGACCGGGGGCACCCTCATCCTGGGTAGAGAAGGTCACCGGGACCGGGGCCACACGCCGCCCTGTATTCTCCTGAACTGCCGCTTCAGGACTGCCGCTTTGGTATTACCGTTTGATAGCGTTGAGTTTGTCTAAGACGCGCTTCAGATCGTCCAGCTTCTGGCCGGCCTCGGCCAGCTTTCCTTCTGAAGTGAGCCGCTGATAGTCAGAGAAATCTTTACCGGCCTGGGATATGAGTCCGTTGAGATCGGGTGCTGGTTGAGCCGCCGCTGCCGGGGATGCCGGGCCAGGGACTTGTACGGCCTGAGGGGTTTCGGAACTGCTGAGGGTTGAGCTTTCAGAGCCGTAAAGCGATGCCAGCGCGGCCTCGAAAGTGGGAGCGTAGGCGAGGCGGTCCTGAAGGGCCAGGACCACCAGACGCAACTCCGGCATGGGACTGCTATTGGCTTGCAGATAAATAGGCTCGGCGTAGAGCAGAGCCTTTCCGCAGGGAATGACGATCAGGCTGCCGCGGAGGACGCGGGAACCCTGCTGATTCCAGAGTGTGAGCTGGCCGGAGAGCTGCGCGTTCTGATCGATGCGCGCTTCAATCTGCTGCGGGCCGTCGACCAGGCGGGTCTTGGGGAAGTCGTAGACCACGGCGGTGCCGTAATTTGCGCCGTCGCTGCGGCCGGCGATCCAGCCTATCAGGTTGTTGCGGTTGGCCGGCGTGAAGGGCAGGATCTCAACGAATTCAAGACCGGATTCGCCGGGAAGCTTCATGAGCACGAAGTTCGGCGCCATGGGCTGCGCTGCCTGCGCTCCGCTCTGGCCGGAGGATTGGGTGGCGACAGTCCAGAGATCTTCGCGGTTGTAGAAGACCTCGGGATTGGTCATGTGGTAGAGGCCGTACACCTCCGCCTGCAATTGAAGCAGCATTTCAGGATAACGCACATGCTTGTGGAGACCGGCGGGCATGGCTGAGGCATCTTTGAACAGCGATGGGAAGATGCCGCGATAGGCGGCCAGAATCGGATCTTCCTTGTCGAAGACGTAAAAGGTGGTGGTGCCATCGTAGGCGTCGATGACGGCTTTGACAGAGTTGCGCATGTAATTTACGGAGCTGCCATTGAGGGTGTAGTGGCTGGAATAAGGATAGGTGTCGGAGGTGGTGAAGGCGTCCATGACCCAGTTGAGGCGGCCATCGTCGCCGATGACGATATAGGGATCCTGATCGAAGGTTAGAAAGGGGGCTAGCGACGCCACGCGGTCGCGGACGTTGCGGCGCATGAGCAGGCGGCTTTCCGGGTTCACGTCGTCGCTGAAGGGGAGTTTTGCGATGTCGCCGCGATCAAATGCCAATAAGAGGCGGCGGAAGAAGCCGCCGACGACGATGCCGCCGGTGCCCTGATAGGAGGTGAGGTTGTTGGTCTGGCCTTCAGGGTAATTGAACTCCTGCTGATGGGTTTTCACGTAGACGTCGGTGTTGCTCATTTCACCGAAGTAGATCTCGGGGCGGGTGACGCTGAGGCCGGGGACGGTGCTCTGGACGGGCATGTTGGAAAGAAACAGCGTGGGCAGGCCTTCGGGGGTGAAGCCGTTGACCGGGTTCATTGTGATGCCGTAGCCGTGGGTGTAGATGAGCTTGTCGTTGATCCAGTTGCGGCTGCTCTCGGGGAGTTTGTCGACGTTGAGTTCGCGGACAGCGAGCATGACTTCGCGCTGTGCGCCGTTGATTGTGTAGCGATCGATGTCGATGTCGGGGAAGTCGTAGTAGGTGCGAATCTCCTGGATCTGGCGGAGGGTGTCTTTGAGGGCCTGCACGTCCCAGAGGCGAATGTTCTGGAGGGTGGGCTGATTGTTGGCGGGATCGGTGGCGCCGACGGTGGTTTCGGCGGGGAATTCAGTCTGGGAGAAGCGGTCGAGGCCGTAGGCCTGGCGGGTCATCTGGATGTTGTTGACGATGTAGGGCTGCTCGCGCACTAGTTCATTGGGCTTGACGATGAAGCTGGAGACATACCAACTGACGATGCCGACGGCAACGTAGCAAAGCGCGGCAGGGATCACAGCGGCAAGGAGCCAGCGTGCGCGCGGGCCAAAGATGGCCGCGGCAAATGCGATGGCGGCGCCGAGGATGAGGGCTGCGCAGACCAAGAGCATCCCGGTGAGGGTAACGTGCGCGCCGGTGTAGGCGACGCCGTCGAAGATGGTGTGGTGGTCGAATAACTGCTCGAAGCGGCTGAGATAGACGCGGATGGCGAAGGTGAGCAGGAGGAATCCGAGCGCGAAGGAGAGTCCGCGCCAGGGTAACTCGAAGCGCGATCTAAGGCGTGTTTCAATGGCGCGCGCGCTGCCGGCGACAAGAAGAAACAGGACGGCGAGGACGGCGACGATGAACGCCATGGTCATCAACCAGCCGGCAAAGAGCTGCCACGCGGGCAGGGTAAAGAGATAGAAGTTGAGGGGCAAATTGAAGATTGGGTCGATGACGGCGCCGGTCGAGTGCGGGGCATACCAGTAGAGAGCAAAGGTGGGCCACTGGGCCTGCATGGCCGCGCCGGTGGCCAGCGAGATAAGCAATGCGACGATGATGGCGATGGCATGCAGGACGGGCGCGACGGGCAGGTTGATGGGGTTGCCGCCGATGTAGATGGTGTGATTGCCGGGGAGATCGCCGGCGTGGGCGCGCTTGAGCAGAGAAAATGCGCCATAGAGCACCAGGAATGTGGCTGCGGCAAAACCGAAGAAGATGCCCCAGGCAATGCTTTGCGACTTCCAGAAGACCTCACTGTAGCCGAGAGAGCGGAACCAGAGCAGGTCAACCCAGTAGGAGAGGGCGGTGCGGCCCGAAAAGAGAATGAGGGCGGCGATGGCGAACAGAACGAAGATAATGCGGCGGCGTGGCCGGGCCGGTTGCGACTTGAGAGGCCAATCGATGGACTCGGGCAATTCTCTACCCCACCTTGCTTGCTGCTTTTGAAACTTGACTATTCCACTTTAGTCCTAGTGAGCGGAGTTTGCTGGCGGGAGGCGTGAGTTCTCGAGCTCAGACCCATGACCGGGAGCGATTCTCGCAAACCGTTCCTGATCAGGAATCCTCTTCGCATTCGGGAAACACTTGAGAATTCCGCGCCGGAGCGGCGGGATCGGAAGATTGCCGCGCTCGATTGTCCGATAAGGTCGAGAGGGAAGTCGAGGAGACGGCGGAGCTTTGTGCACGTGCTGTGTGCGTACCGTTTTTTTTCGGCGAGCTTCGAGTTCCAGGAGGAGCGGCAATTCACTGCATGAATACGTGTCTGACAGGCGTGTGCACTTTCATTTGAGGGGAGAGTGCGGGCGCGGATTCCGGAAGGGCCGAGAGTGGAAGGACCAAAGGGGATGGCTGTTGCCGGCAGATCGGAGATGGCTGCCACGCTGGAGCAGGCGGATCGAGAGCTTCAGGAGCTGGTGCGCGATTCAGAAGACGAGATCGCAGGCGTAGTTCGCGACTTTGGGGACCTGGCCCGCGAGACGGACGTGATTTTGAGTCTTGCGGCGGCGATTGTGGAATGCGTAGAGGCCGAGAGCGTTCTTTCGGTGCTGGGCAGGGCGGAGTCGCTGGGCATTGCGGCACGGCAGTTTCTTGAGGGGCGGTTGAAGGCGACCTCGGGGGTTCTGGATACGGTAACCTCCGAGGCAAAGCTGCTGGAGGGTCTGTCGGAGCTGACGCGCGAGCAGAGAGCGATTGCGCGCGAGACCCAAACGCTGAGCGTGCTCACCAACATCGAAGTTGCCAGGCTGGGCGAGCTGGGGAATGGATTCCAATACCTGGCGCACCAACTGGACGACTTCTCTGAGTCGGTGGCGAAGGGTACAAAAGAGCTCGCCAGCCACACGGAGGAGCGCAAACGCGCGATTGAAGAGACCCGGCGGATGCTGGCGGTCGAACTACCCCATATCCGACAGGAACTGGCTCGCATGGAAACCGACCTGGGCAAGGCATTGGCGATGGTCAACTCCAGGCTCACCGCGCTTTTAGAGACTCCGGAGCAGTTTCGAGTCTGCGTGGTTGAGATCGCCGGCCAGATTGCGGGTGTTGTCGCGGCCGTTCAGGTCGAGGACATTACCCGCCAGCAACTGGAGCACGTCAGCCAGGGGCTGCGCATCGTCGCCGGCAAGGTGCGCGGGCTGGAGAATGGGAATCTGGAGGACGGGGATTTTGAGGGATCTCCGGAGGCGCCCCGGATCGCTGCCGGTCTTCAAATCCAGGCCGGGCAGTTGACGAACATAGGGGAGACCGTGGGTGAGTGGGTTTCGCGGATCAGAACGTGCATGGACGGGATTCTGAGGATCGGCTGTTCCGGGGTGGTGGAGATCGGCCCCAAGGTTCTGCTCGAAGTGCGGGAGCTTTCCGCACAGCTGGGCGGGATTGAGATGTTGGAGCAGGAGAGCCAGGCGGTCAACGGCGAGGTGCAAAGCACGCTGGCAGGCCTCTCCAACCTGATGCAATTGGTGGGTGAGCATCTGGCACGATCGACCGGGGCGCGCGACCGGCTGCGGTTGCTCACCTTCAACTCCATCATCGAGGCCAGCCACCTGGGGCCGAAGGCCGATGCCATCCTCGAGATATCGCAGAGCATCAAGCGCCTGGCGGCGGTCTGGAGCGGAATTACCGATCAGTCGGGACAGGCCATGGAGGAAATCCTGCAGCTGGTGAAGCAGGTTCAGGAGGGCATCAGGCACTTCTCCGAAGAGGGCAATCACGGGCTGCGGGAGGCTCAATCCGAGACCGGCGCGGGGCTGGAGACACTCCGCGGCTCGGCGGATTTCGCGGCCCGGCAGGCAAAGGAGATCGAAAGCTCCACGGGAAGGATGCAGGCAAAGACAGCCGCGATCGGCGCAAGGGCCGACCGCCTGGAAGGATGTTTTGCCCGCGCGGGAGGCGTGCGGAGGACGATCGAGGATCTCGGCCGGCTCATCGAGCGAGAGGTTCCGGGCGCGCTGGGCCGGTGCGATCGGGTGGAAGCGGAATCTCTCTTCGCTGCGGCGTACACAACGGAGATTGAGCGCCAGGTGCTGCGCGCGGTTCTCAAGGGGGAGCCGCTGCCGAGGCGGCAAATGAGCCTCGCGGGAAACGACGTGGAGTTGTTTTGAGATCGGCAAGCGAGCCAGGAAGGATTTTTCTTCCTGGTTTCAGGGCGTATGGGGGTCAGCAATGAGAAAAATCTTAGCCGTGGACGATTCAGCCAGTATTCGCCAGATGGTCAACTTCACGTTGAGCAAAGCGGGGTATGAGGTGGCGGAGGCGGTGGATGGCAGGGATGGGCTTGAAAAGACCGGGCGGCAGAAGTTCGACCTGGTGATTTCCGATTTGAACATGCCGCGAATGGACGGGATCGAGATGATCACCGCGGTGCGCAAGCTCCAGGGATACGCTTTCACGCCCATTCTGATGCTCACCACCGAGTCGCAGGCGGAGAAGAAGGATGCGGGGCGCAAAGCGGGCGCGACCGGCTGGATCGTGAAGCCGTTCAACGCCGAGCAACTCACCGCAGTGGTGCAGAAGCTGATCAAGTAGGCGCTCAATTCTGAGGTTCTTCCAAGAAGAATCGCTTCATTGACTACTCACGAATTGCTCTATCAAAGGCGAAGAAACAGATATGAGCGGAAGGTCAAGGAGCCAGGTGTGCCGTTAGAGCTGCAGCAGAACGAGGAGTCGAGTTTGCTTTGCCTCGAAGGGCTGATCGACATCGCCTGCGCGGCGGAGTTGAAGAAGCTGCTGATCGAAGCGCTGAGCGGAGCAAAAGAGGTGCGCGTGTCGCTCGGGAAGGCGTCGGGCCTGGATGTGACCGCCGTTCAATTACTGCGGGCGGCGGCGCGCGAGGCGAAGGCGTCAGGGCTTGAGTTCGCGCTTGCGGGCACGATGCCGGAGCCGGTTTTGAAGGCTCTTGGCAGTGCCGGGTTTCACGAGTTTCCGGTTTCGGCCGGGATCAGCCAAGTCAGCGGGGTGGGGTAGTTGTCAACCGTAGGCAGCGTCGATCAGTTCAGACACAGCTTCTGTGAGGAAGCGCGCGATGTTCTTGTGGATTTGGAGTCGGCTCTGCTGGAGCTGAACGAGAATCGCGCCGATGCGGAGCTGGTGGGGCGGGTGTTCCGGGGCCTGCATACGCTGAAGGGGTCCGGCGCCATGTTCGGTTTCGATGAGTTGGCCGCCTTCACGCACAACCTGGAAACGGCCTTTGACGAGGTCCGCAACGGGCGGCTGGCGATAAACTCGGAGCTGATCGATCTCACGCTGACAGCGCTCGATCGCATCCGCGTGCTGCTGGAGGACAACGCTGAGAGCGCGGCCGCGGAGGCAGGCGCGCGGGCGGAGATTCTGGCCCGCGTAGCGCAGATGATCGGAGCACCGAAAACGGTATTGTCCGAGGGTTCGCCGACACAGGCCACGAGTCCCGCGGGGGCGATCCGCGACTGGCACATCCGGTTTGCGCCGGGAGCCGACCTGATGCGCAGAGGCGCCGATCCTTTTCTGCTGCTGCGTGAGCTGGGCCAGATGGGTGGGCTGTCGCTTCGGGCCTCGATGGCCGCTCTTCCGCCGCTCGCCGAGCTCGATCCGGAGCGCTGCTACGTCTGCTGGGAGATGGTGTTGGCAACCGCCGCGAGCCAGGATGCGATCCAAGATGTGTTCATCTTCGTCGACGACTGTTGCGAGCTGACCATTGAACCCGCCAACCCTTCAGAGGACCGCGGGCCAGGGGAGCTATTGAAAGCCGACGCGACGGCCAGGGCGCTTGAGGAGCACCGCACCGAGGGCGGAGGACGCCGGACCTACGACAAGGCCGACAACGCATCGAGCCTGCGCGTGCCCGCGGTCAAGCTGGACCAGTTCGTCAATCTGGTAGGTGAGCTGGTGACGGTGCAGGCGCGGATGAGCGAGCTGGCCGCGCGGCGCGACGACCCCGAGGTGGCCGAGGTATCGGAGGAGATTGAAAGGCTGACCTCCGCGCTGCGGGAGAATTCGATGAACATCCGGATGACGCCCATCCGCGGCACGTTTGAGAAGTTTCGCCGCCTGGTTCACGACCTGGCGCGCGATCTGGACAAGGATGTCGAACTGACCATCGAAGGCGCGGACACGGAACTCGACAAGACAGTCATCGATCAGTTGAGCGATCCGCTGATGCATCTGATCCGCAACAGCATGGACCACGGTATCGAGCCGTCCAGCCTGCGCACGGCCCGCGGCAAGCGTTCGACGGCGACAGTTCACCTTTCCGCGCGCCATTCAGGCGCGAGTGTCCTGATCGGGGTATCGGACGATGGCGGCGGGATCGATGCGGAGGCGGTGCGAAAGCGCGCCATCGAGAAGGGCCTGGTGGCCGCGGACGCGCCGTTGACGGAACGCGAGATCTTCGCACTTCTTTTCCAACCCGGCTTCTCGACCGCAAAACAAGTGACGGACGTCTCTGGCCGGGGAGTGGGAATGGACGTGGTGCGGCAGCGGGTGGATAGCCTGAGGGGCACCATCGACGTGGCCAGCAAGCCCGGATTGGGCACCAGCGTCACGTTGCGCCTGCCGCTGACGCTGGCGATTATCGACGGGCTGCTGGTGAACGTGGGGGAGGCGTATTTTGTGCTGCCGCTGGCGGTCACGCTGGAATGCATCGAGCTGACGCGCGCCGACGTGGAGCGTGCCAACGGCAAGCATGTGGCCAACGTGCGCGGGGAACTGATTCCATACATTCGCTTGCGGCAGTACTTCGGCATTGCTTCAGAGCCGCCCGCGATCGAGCAGATCATGGTAGTCGAAACCGAGAGCGGGCGTTACGGCTTCGTGGTCGACGAAGTGCTGGGCGACTGCCAGACGGTGATCAAGAACCTGGGCCGTTTCTACCGGCATGTGCAGGTGGTCTCCGGCGCGACCATTCTGGGCAATGGAAGGGTGGCTCTGATCCTCGACCCCGAGCGGCTGGTGCAGGAGGCGGTGCGCACGCTGGCGCACGGACCGCGCGGCCGGCCGGTTGCAGTTTCAGGGCCGGGCCGCAAACGCGACGGTCCTTGAGTCAGGAAGAGCGAGCCAGGCAGAGCGGCGGAACGGCGTCGGCGGTGGCCAGTTTGCCAGCGCCAGTCAAAAAACGATTGAAACAGCTTCAGTCTCGAACTCCTCCCATGCCGTGCCCAAGGGCGGGTGACAAGGGAAGTCGACGAATGCAAGCGCAAGGGAGGATTGAATTTCATGCCGAATACATTGGTAAGCGAGGGCCGGAAGCTGCACGGGGCCGGCAACGGAAACGGCGGAAGCGGTCATGGGACCGACGAGCATGCAGGTCACGGCAGGTCGAACGCCAAAACGCATCTGGCCGAGGACGACTCGATGCTCGTATTGCAGGAGATCATGCGCCTGGTCGACGCGTCCAAGGAGGGCAGGCTCTCGGAGCGCGGCAAGGCAACGCTGTTCAACGGCGTGCATCGCGAGATGGTCCAGGGCGTGAACGAGATGCTGGACGCCATTCTGCTTCCGATCGGGGAAGGCAACCGCGTGCTTTCCCAGATTTCGAGCGGCAAGATCGACGAGCTGATTACCCAGACTTACCAGGGCGATCACGAAAAGATGAAGTTGGCGGTCAACAATGTGGCCGTGGTTGTTCAGGGTCTGGAAAAAGAAATGGGGC
>Ga0224555_1005637_pt1 | contig 10288 bp, 10 predicted proteins | sample 714S23034metaG_FD_180687 | JGI IMG/M metagenome (GOLD analysis project Ga0224555, IMG submission 180687) | Peat soil microbial communities from Stordalen Mire, Sweden - 717 S2 30-34 | ecosystem: Environmental > Terrestrial > Soil > Wetlands > Peat | place: Sweden: Norrbotten County, Stordalen...
CGCGGCACGAGCCGCCCGCCGACATAGCCCGTTGCCCCCGTGACCAGAATGAATTTGGAATCAGCCATGAAATCAGGTCTGTCAATTCAGATCGCGCTCAAGCCGGGACCCGGCCAATCGCTTCATTGCCTCACCTCCGTTCGCAGCATCACTTCGTTCCGACGTAAAAACCTGGGTGTCCATGGCGGATCAAAATAGGCGAATACCGGCGGCGACAACACGCGCAAGCCTGCTGCCGTCATCCAGTCTTTCAACTGCTGCAACGCCGCCGCCTCCTTCTTCGGGTTGCGCCCGCCCCGAAAGCGCAGCACCGCGAAACGTCCTGCCGGCCACTCCCGCACCGTCACCGCACCGTCTGTGGGTTTAGGCACTTCGCCAGCAGGCAATTTCGCGGGCAGCACAAACGCCATCGTTGCATTCGAGCCGCTGCCGGACATGAACACCGGCGTTGTCATGGCAATTTTTTGTTTGGCCTCGTTCTTGCCGGTGATGAACCGGAACAGGCGCATAAAACTTCCGTCGGCATCTTTCCCGGTGCGTGTCATGGGCGTCTCCACGACCATCAGCGCCGGGTAGCCACTGACCGAGGCATCCTTGCCGCCGTGGTCATTGACCCCGGCACCGGCAAGCGCATCGCCGTTAACCAGCCCAAGGTGATAGTTTTTAACGCCGCTGAGTGATCGCGAATCTAGCGGCGGGCGTGGCTTGGCTGCCCGGAGGCACCTGAACAGTTACAAACCAAGACAGCGCAACCCTGGCCAGCTTTTTCAACTGCCGTTTTTAGGTTTAGTTAAGACGCCAGACGATCTACCAGAAAAATCGGACCCCATGACAGCGTTTTGCGGGTCACCCGAACTTCTTCCGCGCTGGGGATACGCGGACCGGGTGTGCTTGGTAGTAGTACCAGCAAACGCCTGAGATCCTATACCTCTGCCCCTAAACCACGGTTTTGCAAAGACGGGATAGCCTAAAATGGGCCAATCACTTGGCAATCAGCCACTTATGTAGCAAAGCTGTCTTCCAGATGAGGTTCCAGCATAACCAGCCCACCGGGACAGGCAACTTCAGATCACCCACGCCAAGCAAAACGAAAAGGACGAGCCTAGAATACTCTCGTGAAAACAAAGCAGACCAACAAGTCAGGCGTAGAAAATGGGAAATCGGCCGAGTACCGCGACCTGCCAGCGCTAAACGAGCACTTCACGGTATGCGAACTGGCCACCCGATGGAAATGCTGCAAAGAGTCCGTTCGCCGTGATATTCGCAGCGGGGTACTCCAAACCATCTGGAAGCATGGCAAGCACCTGGTCCCGCGCCAGGAGGTTGAGCGGGTGGAGGCCCAGTCGACCTTGCCCCGCAAGAGCTCCGCGAACACCTAAAACCTGCCGCACTAACTTCTTGTCGGACAAAAGGACACGTCAGGACCAACACAAGAAATCTACCACAGCACTGAAAGGAACATTCACATGCAGCGATCACGATGAAAAATTTGACTGCTTCGCAATTCGGGTATGCGGTACTTTTTCGGGGCGTTGGGTACCGGCCTCATTCTCCAGCTTTTAGCCCATTGCGGGCAATCCGCGGCAAACCTGTCTTAGAAATTATGGCAACTGAAAGAAAAGCACAGCAGGTTGTAGAGTTCCATTTGGCATCCGCGAGGGACCTCAATCAGAGCAGATTTGGAAGCCCCATCGGCATGACGACGTCCATCAACGCTTTTGAGCTTTTCGGTTGGCTCGTTAACGCTTCGGCCGCGATGGAACCTCAGGCAGTGTCCGTCTTAAAAAAGGTTCTTAAGCCATTTTTGATGCGCCCTAGAGTTGAGTACTACGAAAGGGGATTGGATCAAAGCGTGCTTTTCGAATCAGATATTTTCAATTTAGTTACCATCACCCAGGGAAGTAGGCCCACGCTAGGCGAACATCTGGGCCCGGCCATTCAGGACCAAGACGCATGCCAGCGGAACAAACCGACAGGGAGCGCGTACCTCATACGTCTGTCGAACTTCAACATGCATGGTGGGCCGCCCACGTGCTCGGCGGCTGCCTTTGGAAGTCCGGCCATTTCGCTCACCGGCTCCGAAACGGATGTAGCCCCGAATCAACCTGCGCCCCCCCGCACTGGCATTCGAAGCGCTGCAGCGGCAACGGCCCTTCCTCGCGCACCAACCATTCTCGACTACGCCTTAAAGGTCCTACAAGCAACCGTAGCAAGAAATAGGAGCCAACTGCCACGTTCATGCTGTGAAAAGCTCCATGTAGCCCGCAAAGTACGGTACTGCGTTCCGTCCTACCCACCCCAGTAAGCAAACAAAAAACACAGCACTATCATGTGTTTATGGATGGGCAACTGCTGCAACAACCCAATCGAAGCGACAAGCAAGCGACTGGTGCTGATAACCCGACTAATGTTGGGAAGCAAAACCAGCACCCGGAATCATCGCCAAACACGATTCAAATGAGTACCGTGTCTTCAGAAGGGCAAGCACAGAAAACCGAAAGCCGATCCACACAGACGCCTGAATTGTCGCCTGGTGATAGCCCGTTAAACGGCAACCCATTGGAAGTCGGCCCGATCCCGGTGTCAGATGGTCCTCCGAATCCCTCCTTACCAATAAAGCAACCCTACATCAGGGCATGCGCCATCTGCCCGAAATGCGAAAAGGATATGGTGCCAAAGGGAAAGCAGGACCCAACGACTGAACTCTGGCCAAATTGGGAATGCGCGGAGCACGGGTCATTCAAGGAAAATGAGCTTGGGTACCGTATCCGCTATAGCATAGGCAAAGAAATCGTTACGCCTCGGGGGAAAGTACGAGATTCATACCAGATGACCACTGAGGCGCAAAAAAGCCAACGGGATTGGCTTCTCCGTGTGAAGGAGCTGAAAGAGCTGGCGAAGGATCAGGCCGACCACATCCCATCGCAAAAAACACATATGTCAGCCCAGCAGTGTCGCTTCGGTGAAAGCCTCTTCCGAGTGCTTCATCAGAATAAGCAGAATGACGAATTGGCGCTTAAAACGGTCACTCGCTTTTTTGAGAAGTTCAACGCCGAGACATTGGAGATCGCGCTCGACATTTGTTCCGCCGCACAGGGAAAGACGTCTCCAATTGAGTTGCGCGAATTCGTGCGGGAATTTGGGTCGAGCAAGCTTAACGGTACGCCTGCCGGTTTAATCAAGCACGCTAAAGCAACGCATTGGAAAGGTGATAAGTGCAAACAACCCTCCCTAATCGAAGCTCTACTGAAAGCCATTGAGTTCGTGTCCAGTCGAGTCACCCCGGAACGCCGAGATCACCTGTTAGCTGCAGCATATTATATCGCCGGGCGATTCCAGCCGGACCCGTCGGTTTTTGTGCTGTCCTCTGTGTTGGTGGACCATGAGGTGAAAAAATGGTGTTTATACGATTACGCTGAAGAACGCACGGAGTGGGAGCATGAGTGCAACAAAATTGAGCAAGCCAATAAAACAGCAAAGGAACGAGGACAGCCAATTCAGCCACTTCCGGCGGAGCCTGTGGAGATCATCGACTATCGCTACAAACCCCATCCCACAAAACCGGGCGCGTTTTATGTCGTAAAATGCGAGAGGCCCCGTCCCTGGACGTGTAGCGAAGCTAAAACAATGATCGCCGAAGTGCGATACCTGAAAAAAATTATGGCTTCGCCCACTCTCAACGGCGAACCAGCTGGTTGGTGCGAACCGCCAGGGCAAGATCTCCTAATGCCCACGGGCGGCGTTTGGGGGGAGCGAAAAAGGGAGCAGCTTCAGCAGCGCATGCTCATCAACAGACTGCTTTCAACTGAAGAAAAGCAGCGGATCCTGGATGCATCCGTCGCAATCGACGAAGGTCGCGGAGCAGCATCGATTCTATGGCAAGGATGGGGTGGGGGTCGCAGAGAGGACGTGGAAAAGTACTGCCTGGAGAATTTCTTGTGGCAGGACGGCCAAATACGGGTAAACAGGGATCAGAACAAAAACGAGTCATGCAAGATGGTCACTGCCATGAAGAATTTTTATTATATGGCATTTTTTCTGATGGAGGCAAACCGCTGGAAAACAGAGTACTTCCGTCGAGGATATATCGATACGACGAGAGAAAGGATTTTGACCAAAGCTGGATTTTGGGAAGAATCGTGGGCGGACAGCTTATCCATGGCTGACCAGATGCCGGGTGCCGATTTCGCATATGTCCCGTTCGACGCAAACCTAGACTTTCCCGATACCGGCCAGCTTGTCGCATTTTTGCGAAAACCGTCTCCAATCAGAGACCTAATATTGAGTGGCATCCCCAACGAGGACGTCCAGCGCATTTTGTGTGGCTCGCCGCAGGCGCCAGCGTTGCCGGGGATAATTGCAAGTCGCTTGAATGTCTTGATGGCGGGGCCATCACTCTATGACCGAACCCTATTTCCCAATCCCAATCATCCGCCCAGGGCTCGCGCCATGTACATGTTGCAAACAGGGAACATTTCCGCAGCTAACGAGAAGTGCTTAAATCGGTGGATGCTGGAGGATGCTCTGCCGGGTCTCGTGAAGACTCGACAACACTACCCCCGGAACGGTCTGCGGCGCTCTGGGATCACCGCTTGTGTGATACTTTTTGATGATCCCGCCCGGGCTGCACTGTACTTCAGCTCGGGCAAAACATCTGTGGAAGGCGTTTACAGCACTCCTACAGATAAAAAATACTCCCGTGACCACTGGGCCATGGGCTACACCGCAATTTCCAAATCGCTTGGCACGGACAGAGCGCATCTGCTCCCTCCCGATCACAAACTGGACGAGTTTCGGACGTCGGAAGTAATCGCGACGGAAAATAAAATCAGTGAAGATGCTGCAGCTTTTGAGGACAGTCTAAAAGAGAGTCCGCAACGCCGGGAGGGTTTTTGCGCTGAAAATCCGAAGTACACCCCCGAAGATCGGAGGGCCTTAATCGCAGAATACCAACAGCGCATTTTGTCCGGGAAAGAAATCACACTCGATGAATATGCAAAAGAAAAAAACGTGAGTGCGTCGACGCTGACCATGATATTTCAGGCAGTGGGATTCAAGGAACACCGCACCGAGGAAAAAGTCAGCCTCTTGGTGGAGGAGTTTAGAAAAGAGGATAAAAAGGGAGTCTCTGTTCAAGAATTTTCATCGAAGAAGGGGATACCAGAAAGGACCCTGCGTCGCTATTTTCAGGCTGCAGGGCTTTGCAGCAAACGTCATTCAAGCGAGGAAATCTCAGCATTACTGGAGCAGTTTGCCGCCAGCGGCATGACGGGTGCGGAATTCGCAGAGAAAATCGGCGTTTCTCTAAGTGCGCTCAGAAATTGGAAATCGGATGCGGCCAAAAACGCAGCGACTAAGGAGGGCGGACTGGGTAACGCTGTTCAAAAGGAAATAGAAAAGAGGAATGCTGTAGTCGTTGATTATCAATCTTACAAAAAGAAGGATCCTGATCTAACTCCAAAAAAGTTCGCCGAATTGCGGGGCATCGCGTATAGCACCCTCCGCGCACAATTTGCGAAAGTGGGCGGCTTGCTTGCGTCTATCAAGCATCGATCGAGGGATGAGATCAGAAAGGTCATTCAGGACTACGATAAAGCTCGTGAAGAAAACCCCGCTCTTACGCGAAAGGATTACGCGTCAAAACACGGTATAACGCGCCACACGTTGGATAATTGGCTGTCGCCTCGCTTTCGGGTTTTGGTATTTTCCGAAAACGGAACCAAACCCAATATTTGTTCCGGTTAACAGGGCCAGCGGACGGCTCAACCAGGGTCATGACGACACGATAAAGGTAAGCTCTTGTGCTCTGCTCGGTACAGCCGTCGAGTGGCGCTATCAGTTCCAAGTCGATATTTGCCTCAAGAAGGCATTCCGCTATTTGTTTTGCCACCCAAGAGGTGCTCGCGCCGTCTATGGGCGGGGGCGGCGAGCGGCGGCGACGGCCTCCCGAACTCCAGTTCGCGTCGCCGCCGGTCGCCACGCGTAACGGACTCGCCCGCCCCCGCCAATAGGCGCGCCGGTGACGTCCGAAAACAACTCATACCGTCAAGACGAAGCCTCTCGAAAAGTGCAAATGTCCCCAAAAATCGCCCACAAAAAGTGCGCCAGACCCCCAACTTTATGCCTTGTGCCGTTAGAAACTCCAAATGAATCTGTGAGGCTGCAACACACCAAGACGAGACTCAAAGAAAGGAGTATTTCAGGGGAGTTGGGACTGATTTGAAACTCAAAGAAAACCTAGGTCAAATTACGGCCAAACATTGAGTTGATGAGCGCCAATGATGAACAAATCAAACAGCTAACAACTCAATGCGACGAAAGAGCAAACCCGCTCTCGGAATTGGACCAGTTGGTACGGGGAGAGCGCCTCTTGGCAATCTTCTGGCCGGATCCCGCTGCGCGGCCGAGCATGGCTTGGCTGCGTAAGCAGGTCAAGGAAAGGCAGATTCCATTTGTAAAGCGCGGCAGGCGCGTATGGTATATCCCCAGAACAGTGAAAGCTTGGTTCGAACTTAAGCAAACAAAGCCGATACGGATGCTGCAGCATGAGCATGACGCGAAAGCGGAGTGAGCTTCATTGCTACTACGCAGAACTCCGACTGCGAAGCCGACACCCGCCGCCTGACCGGACGAACCGGCTTGCGCGTGGGATTGAGCTGGCGTCTTGCCCACGCTCATCGGCTCCGCTATCCCCGCTTTATATGTGATTAACCTTCCCGACGTGGCTGCCACGCCGACCCCGCCGAAGATGACAGCGGCTGACGATTATCCGCGCTGCCAGCATCGGCCTTCATCTTTGCGCCAGGAACTCGGCGACTCCGGTTGTGAACGGTAACGAGGCTCATTAACTGTGGTTCATCTTCATTCAGGCCCATCGGTTCTATACCCGGACTGCTTACTCCCCTCGCCGCCTTGCGAGGCGACGGGCACCGGGCTGTTCCGCCGTGAACCGTCCAATTCGGCGAGTGGGACTTCCACCCACGAGCGCAAGCATCTTCGCGCGATGCTGCAGCGAAATTCAGTTATTTTTCATTTTTGATACGGCCCCATCAGACTGTGGCCCGGAAGTAAAGTTCAGCCCACTAAAAAACGCCTCTTTTCAGAGGGGAATTGCTTACAAAGCGTTTCCACCATTTCGGCCAACTTCCCGGAAGTCTTTGACAACAATATCGTTGGCCCTGCTTTTTGAAAACACTTGAATATCAAGGGCTAGTGCAACCGGCCTCTATAATGCACTAGGCGTAGTGTGATATATTTAACTTTCGTGAACGTTCGTGAACGTTCGGAGAAGGTGTTTTTCAGAATTTTTCAGATGTTTCTTACAGCATACTCGGGGCAGTATGGCTTTCCTCTTGGCTCCAAAAAGCCAGGATGCAGGGAGTATAAACATGAACTATAATGGATATTAACAATAGTGTGCTATATATACAATAGTCGTGAACGTAGGTATGAATAGGAAAACTCAAACTGGGTACTGGGACTACGAGGTTTACCAAGAACGCAAAGCTGAACGCTCGGAAAGAGCCAAGCGCGCCGCCGCAACCCGTGCATGGCGCAAAAAACTGATGGACGATTTGATCACTGAGGCCGTGCGACGGAGCGGCCCCGTGACCCTCCCGTACTGGGCTACCCGCGAGGCCTTCGATAAAAGGCAGGATGTGCTGGCATCAAAAGAGAACACGCGCGTCTCCTGCAAAACTGGCCTGAAGGCCATAAGAAGGGAAGGTCCCGATTAGTGTCGTTTTCGCTCCGCCCAGACTCGGTGGAAGGCACGGAACGCGGAGTACGAGGAGCCTGAAACACCAGGAGTTGAACTAATTTTTCCTGCAACCACGCAGAGGTTTTGGAATAAACCGGAGGCCAATACTCACTCGACCCCGTTGTCCATCAATAACGTAAAAAGGCAGATTGTCTTGCCAACCGGTTCCCACCGCAGCAAGTACGCCAAGACCCAAGAAACTTCTTGTCGGCGAGGGTGCCGGACCAGGTGCCCGTTGCCTTTGGCCGCGAGCGGCCCATGTGCAAGGTGCCAGGGTTGTAGAGGTTACAGCCAGACGGCGGCCGGCGGGCGCATAGCCTTGTCGTAGTCGGTCGAAGCGGGGCGCAGATGTATATACCATGGAAGGCTCTTGAGAATGGTACTTCACTCGGCATGGATGACGAGGGTCTTCTCTGGCGTGGGGGGACCGTGGTGGGTTGAGCGGATCGAAGGGCATGCCTCGGCACGGCACTGATTGAGATGGGCGTTCGGCACGGCGAGGACCGCCCAGGCCAGCTTTGAAGCAGCCTTGCATCAAGAAGCCCTCGTTCTGGAGCAGTGTGAATGTGTCGGGGAACATGCCGGTCTAGTCGTTGGGTTGTTCCGGCGTGGCAGCGGTTATTGCGGCCCGACGTTGGCTGATGCTGGCGGCGACCACTGGAGCCTGGCTTTCTGGCCGGGGTTGGCGGCACCCTCGGTGTCCTCCCATTCGATTAAGACGTAGATTTCCACACCTGTCTGCTGGGCGAGACGGAAGGAGCGCTGCCAGCACTGGTTGGCGTCCATTGCGCGAACCCAGATTTTAGTGCCCTCCTTCGTGCCTTCAACCTGGTGGAAGCTTCGCTCACTTGGGTCCTGGTCCCTTGCTGCGGCGATCTGTTGGATGGAGGAAAAGGGCACACTTTTCTGGCTGGCCGTGCGGACGGCGAAGTCGAGGAGGTCGCGCCAGTTCGAGACGCGGGTCTGGCCGAGGTTGCCCTGGATGATGTGAGTGTAGTGGAGACTGCCAGGATCTTCGGGGTTTAGGTCGCGGGTGCCGTCGGGGTTTGGGGGCGGGACAAATGGCGCGCTTGGGCCGACCCAGAGCCGTGCGGCGGCTTCGGCCATGGCCTGCCGCCCATGACGAGATGATAGTATTTTGCGCGCGGGCCGCACGGAAAAAATCGGACGTAATGTTTGGGTTGAAGGGCGTGAACCGCGGTGGCGTGTAGAAGGCCTTCCGTTGGGCGAGTCCGTTTCGCGTGGCGAGGCCGACAGCGTCCGTTAGTACAACGGGGGCATGAAGCGAGAGCGCGCTTCTTTCAAGAACGAAATTTGGACAAAAGTGGTCACCCGTAATGGACGCGCCCGCGCCCGGCGATAGGCGCGCCCCCGGGCGTCCGAAAAGAATTCGCGACGTCAAGACGAAGCCTCCCGAAAACTGAAAGTGACCCGGAACAAAGTGATGGCAATGCAGCACGGCTGGTTGTTTCGCGAGTTTTTTCGAGAATGCGTCATTTTGGGGGTTGACATGGTTGATCGGGTTGATATAGTAGAGGCATGAATGCAGTTCGTGATGCCGATGTTTTGGTGGCGGATTTTGAGCGGGATGCTCGCGCGCTCGAGACCGAGAAACTATCCAAGCAAGCTCGCGCCGCCCTGAAGCGAATGCGTTCCCAAGTCAGCACGCTGCAGTCCGCATTGCAGCAGATGCTGGAAGAGCTGAAAGAAAGCAAACCGTTTTCGCCTGAAGAGGCTGGCCAGCGGATCGTGGCTGAATTGCAACAAGCCGAGGGAGGGGCCTATTCCGGTGCCGAATTGCGAGGCAAATGGGACTTAACCTCGGCGGTGTTGCACCGGCGTCGGAAGGAGCACCGCATTGTGTATTGGCGCGACTCGAAACACGATTTCTTTTACCCGCAATGGCAATTTACCGAAGTAGGTGCTCTGCTGCCCGGTATCCAGGAAAGTCTGCAGCTGTTCAATAGTGAGGACGAATGGCGGGTGATGGGTTATTTTTTAGGTCCTCGCCAGCAGTTGGGAGGCCAGCGTCCTCTGGATTTGCTGCGCCAGGGCAAGGTAAAAGAGGCAGTCGCCCACGCCCAATTGCATGCCATTGAAAACACCTGGTGACTTAAATCCGCCGCCGTCTTCTGCGGAGTTCAACAAGTTGCCCCTGCATCATTGGTGCGGCGACCGGGAAGGGCTTTATTTCCGGCTGCATACGGTGAACCGGTCCACCGGAAAGCCGTGGCACCCCATTCACTTCAGCCGGCGGGGAGCGACCCGTTTTGACCCGCCGACGGGCCCAGGAACGCTCTATGTTGGGGAAACTATTGGCGGTGTTCTCATGGAAATATTTGATGATTCTTGGGGAGCTGTCGGCTCGGCCTCACGGAAGCAAGTGCTGCAACGCGTGTTCGGGCAAATGCAATTCGGCCTCAACGCCTTCGAAGTGTTCCGCGACCGTTTGCCGGAACCATGGGAAAGAAGGCCTTCCCTTCGAGAAAAACAGATGGCTCGACCGGCTTCGGTGATAATCCGACGAAC
>Ga0224555_1005638_pt1 | contig 10288 bp, 10 predicted proteins | sample 714S23034metaG_FD_180687 | JGI IMG/M metagenome (GOLD analysis project Ga0224555, IMG submission 180687) | Peat soil microbial communities from Stordalen Mire, Sweden - 717 S2 30-34 | ecosystem: Environmental > Terrestrial > Soil > Wetlands > Peat | place: Sweden: Norrbotten County, Stordalen...
CGCTGGGGTGTGCTTTCCCGATCTGCTGCTGAGCAAGGGCGAGTACCAGCTCAAGCTGCCGCCGCCGTTCATTCCCGGCATGGAAGCCGCCGGCGTGGTGGACTGGGCGCCAGAGGAATCCGAATTCAAAGTGGGAGATCGGGTTTCGGCGTTCGGGGTGCTGGGCGGCTTCGCCGAGCAGGTTGTCGCTCCGGTGGCCAACGTGACCCGCAGCCCCGCGGAACTCGACGATGCCGAAGCGGTATCGCTGCTGGTGAACTACAACACCATGTACTTCGCACTGGCCCGGCGGGCTGCCATGCGGCAGGGCGACAGCGTGCTGGTGTTGGGTTCGGCAGGCGGTGTGGGCACCGCAGCCATCCAGGTGGCCAGGGCGATGGGCGCGAGCAAGGTCATCGCGGTGGTGCACCGCACGGGCGCAACGGATTTCGTCGAGTCGTTGGGCGCCGACGTGGTGCTGCCGCTGACCGACGGCTGGGCTCAGGCGGTCCGCGACCATACCCACGATCGCGGCGTGGACATCGTCGTCGACCCGGTCGGTGGCCAAGCCTTCGACGACGCCATCCGGGTGTTGGCCATCGACGGCAAGCTACTGGTCATCGGTTTTGCCGCAGGCGCTATTCCGACGGTCAAGGTGAATCGGCTGCTGCTGCGCAACGTCGGCGTGCTCGGTGTCGCCTGGGGCGAATACCTGCATCAGGTGCCCGGCTCGGCGGGGCTGTTCTCCTGGGGTTTGAACCAGCTGGTCTCGGCTGGGTTGAAACCACCGCCGCCGCAACGGTATCCGCTGTCGGACGGACGTGAAGCGCTGCAGGCTCTGGCTGATGGCGGAGTATTCGGCAAGGTCGTGCTGGAGCCGTAGCCAGCCCGGTGTCGTCGCCGAATGCGAACGCGGAATGCAGGATCGACGTCAGCGCCAGGAGGCCGGCACCGGCGGTGGCCAGCGGTCCGACGCCCAGCCAACGGAAACCACGGCCTGGCATGTCAACCTCCCCGAGGAAGGCGCCGCACCGCATAGCGGTGGCGGCGCCCTCCATGCCCCGGCGTTTCTAGAACAGACCCGAGAAGTCGGCGGATATCTGTGAGGCCGCAGTCTGGATGACTTCGACGGCGAACCCGGCTGCCAGGGTGTTAAGCGCTGTGTCCGCCGCGATCGGCAAACCGAGTGCGTCGGTGATGTCACCGGTTGCCAGGTTGTCGGTAAACAACGAGAGCTCGTATGCCGGAGCGCTCGTCAGCAGGGCGTTCGCGATGTCGGCCAACGGCAGCAGAGTCGAATAAGCCGTCGAGGCCGCACTCGAGATCGCGTTGACGAGGTCAGTCAACGACGCTGCCGGGTTTGCTGCGTCGGCCGACAATGCGGACAACAGATCCGTCAAGCTCTGCCCTGACGACGCCGGGTCGAGCGACGACAGCAACGCGGCGGGATCCGCGAGGTCCTTCTCGAACGCCGTGATGCCTTGCTCTGTGTCGGTGGCCAGTGTGCTGAGCACGGTCGACATGCTGACGTCGGGAAACAGCCCGAATGGGGTGGCCACGTTCGCCGGTGTATCGGAGTAACCGAGACTGCCGTCGCCGTAGCCCAAGTTGATCAGATACGTCAGGTCGGGCCCCAGCAAGTCTTGCAGCGGCTGCGGTAGCAGCGAGACCAGCGGCGCCGTCTCGTCGATCATGTAGTAATTGGTGAGGCTGTCCGCGGTGCCGTCGGCGGCCGAGCCCGGCAGCAGAATCGCGTTAGCGATCTGTTCGGCCGAGGGACCGCTGCCGTCGATGCCCCCGTTCAGATATGTGCCGTGGAGGTCTTCGATACCCAGGAAGGCGTTGAGGTCGGACAGGAAATCCAGCGGATACCGCGGGAAGTCGGCGAAACCGTCGTATTCCAGCGTGTAGATGTTGGTGACGTAATCATCGGCCGGGGTGGCGCCGTCGAACGATAGACCCAGACTGGGAAGGTTCAACGGGTCGACGGTTGTCTGACCCGACAACGTTTCGAAACCGTTGAAGCGCTCAAGGAGCCCGCCGTTGGGATTGCTTGGGTCGGCAAGCAGCAGGAATTGCGGGTCAAGCGGTCCCGTCTGGGGCGTGCCGGACGGGTCGAGCAGCTGCATGGCGATGCTGGCTACCGTGGAACTCTGCGAGTAGCCGAGCACCGTCGAACTGTCTCCCGCTGCCTCGTCGCTGAGGACTGTGCTTTCCAGGATGGCGGCGCCCTGGCCCACCGAGGAGCTGATGTCCGGAAGGCCGTTGGAATCGAGGGGGTAGTTCAAATACAACTGGTGGACGCCGCCGGAGAACAGCGGATAGAGCCCCTCGGGAGTGAACAGGCCGTTGCCGAAGGGATTGGCCAGGGTGGCTTGGTAGAAGGTCAGGTCGGGGTAGAGCTGCGTGTACGGATTGTCGAGGTAGAGACCGTCAGCGGCGCCCACATAGGCGGGGCCGGGGATGGGCAATTCGCTGCCGCCGATGACCAACCCGACGTCGTCGCCTTCCGCGTGCGCGAATGCCGGATTCATCATTGCGCTCAATCCCAGGACACCGGCGCCGGCCGTTGCTACCAGTCCTAGACCCAGCCAACGAAGCTTGCGGTCTGACATTTGGGACCTCCCGACTTTGGGCGGAGTCGTCAGGGCAAGCAGCTGCCCCAGCGGCGCGGGTATTCAACGTATGTTCTACTCCTGTTGCGGCTCGATGTCTGAGAAATACACAGGTTTTCCTTCAGGAAAACTCAGTCGCTGCTCTCGGCGCCCACAGGTTGTCGCGCGCGATCAAAGAGCGCCTCATCAGGCTCAGTGGCCTCGTCAATCAATGGCTGGAGCAATGCCGTCTTCTTCAGCTTGATGGCGCGGGCGATATCACGCTGGGTTGATATCGCATACGCCATCGTTTCCGAACATCGTGTGATGGTCGGCGTTTGGTGCTGGTGTTACTAAGTGTTGAGGAGTGGTCGGCCTAGCCGAGCAGTGCTTCACGCAGCCGGATCACGTCGGACGCGGTAATGCCGGCGCTGCGGAAGTAACCGTCGAGTGAGCCGAAGTTGTCGTCGATGGTCCGCCGCGCCGCATCGAGGTATTCCGCGCGCACGCCGAGAACCTCTTCGGACAGCCGCGCCTCGGTGAACGAGATCAACTCCGGCGTCACTTCGACGTCTGACCGTTGCCGGACGGCGTCCAGAATCCGGGCCCGCAGCTGGGGTACCGCCTGGTTACTGCCCAGGAAATCCGCCACGATCGCGTCGCGCTCGACACCGGCGGCTTCCAGCACCAGCGCCACGGTGAAGCCGGTGCGGTCCTTGCCGGCAAAGCAGTGGGCGAGCACCGTGCGCCCGTCGGCCAGCAGGTTCACGACGCGGTGCAGCGCCTGCTGCGCTCCGGGGTAGGTGGGAAACCTGGTGTACTCGTCGACCATGTAGCGGGTGGATGCCTCGCCGATCGGTTCGTCGTCGGGCTTGTCTTCCAGCAGCCGCTTGAATGCGTGTTCGTGGGGCGCTTCGCCGTCCGGGTTCTCCTCGTCGGGTTCGAGGTCCGGAATGGGCAACAGGTGGATGTCGACACCGTCGGGCACCAGACCAGGGCCATGGCGCTGTACCTCCCGGCGCGAACGCAGGTCGGCGACGTCGGTGACGCCCAGTCGGCGCAGTTCGTCGCGGCCGTCGTCGCCGAGCTCGCTCAGTTCGCCGGAACGGAACAGCCGTCCCGGTCGTAGCACACCGGTGGTGTCGGCAACGTCGCGAAAGTTCCAGGCCCCCTGCAGATCCCGCACGCCGGTGGCCATCTCAGGTGACCGCCGCGGCGAAAGCGCTTTTCTCCCGGCCGATCTCAGCGCGCGCGATGGATCGCATGTGCACCTCGTCGGGTCCGTCGAATATGCGCATGGCGCGATGCCAGGCGTACATCCGGGCCAGCGCAGTGTCTTCACTGACTCCCGCGGCGCCGTGGACCTGGATGGCGCGATCGATGACATCGCACGCCACCTGTGGCGCTACCGCCTTAATCTGGGAGACCAGCAGATGGGCGGCTCTGTTGCCGTGCTGGTCGATGGTCCACGCCGCCTTCTCACATAACAGCCTGGCCTGATCGATCTCGTTGCGGGACGTGGCAATTGCCTGCTGCACCAGACCTTGGTCCGCCAATGGACGGCCGAATGCCACCCGGGTGCGGGCCCGGTTCACCATCAGGGCCAGCGCACGTTCGGCTCCGCCCAACGCGCGCATGCAGTGGTGGATGCGTCCCGGCCCCAGCCGGGCCTGGGCGATCGCGAAGCCGGAGCCTTCTTCGCCGAGCAGATTGGTGACCGGCACCCGGACGTTGTCGTAGGTGATCTCGGAGTGCCCGGGCTGATCTTGGTATCCGAAGACGCTTGTAGAGCGGACGACGGTCACGCCCGGCGTATCAATCGGCACCAACACCATCGACTGCTGCTGGTGGCTCGCCGCGTCCGGGTTGGTGCGGCCCATCACGATCAGGATCTTGCAGCGCGGATCCGATGCCCCCGACGTCCACCACTTACGGCCGTTGATCACGTAGTCGCCGCCGTCGCGGACGATGGAGGTCTCGATGTTGCGGGCGTCGCTGCTGGCGACCGCCGGCTCGGTCATCGAGAACGCGCTGCGGATCTCACCGTTGAGCAACGGCTTCAACCACTGCGTGCGCTGCTCCTCGGTGGCGAACAGGTGCAGGGTCTCTATGTTGCCGGTGTCAGGTGCGGCGCAGTTGAGCGACTCGGGCGCGATCTCCAGGCTCCACCCGGTCAGCTCGGCCAGCGGCGCGTAGTCCAGGTTGGTCAGGCCCGACTCCGCCGGCAGGAACAGGTTCCACAGGCCGGCGGCTCTGGCCTTGATCTTCAGTTCCTCGATGACCGGCGGAACGGTGTGGTCGTGCGGGCCGGCCTCCTCGCGGTACTTGTCGTAATCGGCCTCGGCCGGAAAGACATAGTCGGTCATGAATTCGGTCAGCCGCTTGTGGTAGTCACTGGCTTTGGCCGACATCGCGAAGTCCATGCCCGTCACGATAAGCCACCTCGCACAGGACCACATCGGGGGCGCAGGATGAAGGCCATGAGCGACACCAACCCGCCACTGCCGCCGTTCACCCTCGAAACGGCGATCCAGAAAGTTCAGGCCGCCGAGGACGCCTGGAACAGCCGTGACCCCGAACGCGTCAGCCGGGCCTACACCGTCGACTCGCAGTGGCGCAACCGGGGTCAGCACATCGTCGGCCGCGACCAGATCGTGGCTTTCCTGACCCGCAAGTGGGAGCGCGAGCTCGACTATGTGCTGCGCAAGAACCTGTGGAGTTTCCACGACAACCGCATTGCCGTCCGGTTCCAGTACGAGTCCCGCGATGCTTTCGGGCAGTGGTGGCGCAGCTACGGCAACGAGTTGTGGGAGTTCACCGAAGCCGGGCTGATGGCCCGGCGCGAGGCCAGCATCAACGACGTCGCGATCGACGAGTCCCAGCGCCGCCACTTCGGGCCACGTCCGCGCGCGGAATACGGCCAAGACTTCCCGCTCTGGTAACAGGCCCTCGGGGCAAGCCGGGCCATCAGGCTAGGGTAAGTGCCGGTCTACCCGGGGTAGGAGCACAGGGAAGTAGATGCGGACGTCATGACAGAAACGCAGACGACGGTGGGGGTGGTTGCCGAGTCGGGCGCCGACGAGCGACGGGTCGCGCTGGTGCCGAAGGCGGTCGGGCCGCTGGTGAAAAGCGGGGTCGCGGTCATAGTGGAGTCGGGTGCCGGCGAGCATGCGCTGCTTCCCGACAAGCTGTACACCGAGGCCGGGGCCACCATCGGTGATGCCTGGGCCGCCGACGTCGTCGTCAAGGTCGCACCCCCGACCGCTGACGAGGTCGGCCGGTTGCGCAGCGGGCAGACGCTGATCGGTTTCCTGGCGCCCCGCAATGCCGAGAATTCGATCGGCGCGCTCAAGCAGGCCGGTGTGCAGGCGTTCGCCTTGGAGGCCATTCCGCGCATCTCGCGGGCGCAGGCGATGGACGCGTTGTCGTCGCAGGCCAACGTCGCCGGATACAAGGCGGTGCTGCTGGCGGCCTCGGAGTCGACCCGGTTCTTCCCGATGCTGACCACCGCCGCCGGCACGGTGAAGCCGGCGACCGTGCTGGTGCTCGGCGTCGGGGTGGCGGGATTACAGGCATTGGCGACGGCCAGACGGCTGGGGGCACGCACCACCGGCTACGACGTCCGCCCCGAGGTGGCCGACCAGGTCCGCTCGGTGGGCGCGCAATGGTTGAAGCTTGGCGATGAAGATTTGGCTGCGGCGGGCGAGGGCGGATACGCCCGCGAACTCACCGAAGACGAGCGGGCTGAGCAGCAGAAGGCCCTCGAACACGCGATCAGCGGGTTCGACGTGGTCATCACCACGGCGCTGGTCCCGGGCCGGCCGGCGCCCAAGCTGGTGACCGCCGCCGCTGTGGAAGCGATGAAGCCCGGCAGCGTGGTCGTGGATCTCGCGGGGGAGACGGGCGGCAACTGCGAATTGACCGAACCGGGACAGGTTGTCGTCAAGCACGACGTCACGATCGCCTCGCCGCTGAACCTGCCGGCGACCATGCCCGAGCACGCCAGCGAGCTGTACAGCAAGAACATCACGGCGCTATTGGACTTGCTGGTCACCGACGGCACGTTGGCTCCGGACTTCGACGACGAAGTCATCGCAGAGTCCTGTGTGACTCGCGGGAAGGACTCCTAGATGTACGACGAGCTATTAGCCAACCTGGCGATCCTGGTGCTGTCCGGATTCGTCGGGTTCGCGGTGATCTCCAAAGTGCCGAACACGCTGCACACGCCGCTGATGTCGGGGACCAACGCCATCCACGGCGTCGTCGTGCTCGGCGCCCTGGTGGTGTTCGGCGAGGTCGAGCACCCGTCGCTGGCGGTGCAGATCATCCTGTTCGTGGCGGTGGTGTTCGGCACGCTCAATGTCATCGGCGGCTTCATCGTCACCGACCGCATGCTGGGCATGTTCAAGGGCAAGAAGAAGCCGGCCAAGACCGAAGAGGTCGCCAAATGAACTACTGGGTGGTCGGCCTCTACGTCATCTCGTTCGCGCTTTTTATCTACGGGCTGACGGGCCTGACCGGGCCCAAGACGGCGGTACGGGGCAACCTGATCGCTGCGGCGGGCATGGCCCTCGCCGTGACGGCGACGCTGATCAAGATCCGCCACACCGACCAATGGCCGCTGATCATCGCCGGGCTGGTGGTCGGCGTCGTGCTGGGCGTTCCGCCGGCGCGGCTGACCAAGATGACCGCCATGCCGCAGCTGGTGGCGTTCTTCAACGGCGTCGGCGGTGGCACCGTCGCGCTCATCGCACTCGCGGAATTTATTGATACCAAAGGTTTTTCGGCGTTCCAACACCACGAGTCGCCGACGGTGCACATCGTGGTCGCTTCGTTGTTCGCCGCGATCATCGGGTCGATCTCGTTCTGGGGTTCGATCATCGCGTTCGGCAAGCTGCAGGAGATCATCTCCGGTTCCCCGATCGGTTTAGGCCGGGCCCAGCAGCCGATCAACCTGCTGTTGTTGGCCGCGGCGGTGGCCGCCGCGGTGGTCATTGGCCTGGGCGCACATCCCGGCAGCGGCGGGGTCTCGCTGTGGTGGATGATCGGCCTGCTGGCCGCCGCCGGTGTGTTGGGCCTGATGGTGGTGTTGCCGATCGGCGGCGCCGACATGCCGGTGGTGATTTCGCTGCTCAACGCGATGACCGGGCTGTCTGCCGCGGCAGCGGGTCTGGCCTTGAACAACACCGCGATGATCGTCGCCGGCATGATCGTCGGCGCCTCGGGATCGATCCTGACCAACCTGATGGCCAAGGCGATGAACCGCTCCATCCCGGCGATCGTCGCCGGCGGGTTCGGCGGCGGTGGTGTGGCCCCCAGCGGTGGCGACGGTGGCGACAAGACCGTCAGGGCGACCTCGGCGGCCGATGCCGCGATCCAGATGGCCTACGCCAACCAGGTGATCGTCGTCCCGGGTTACGGGCTGGCCGTCGCGCAGGCCCAGCACGCCGTCAAGGACATGGCGGCGTTGTTGGAGGCCAAGGGTGTGACGGTGAAATACGCGATCCACCCGGTTGCCGGCCGGATGCCAGGCCACATGAACGTGCTGCTGGCCGAGGCCGAGGTCGACTACGACGCGCTGAAGGACATGGACGACATCAACGATGAGTTCGCCCGGACCGACGTCGCGATTGTCATCGGCGCCAACGACGTCACCAACCCGGCGGCGCGCAACGACGCGTCCAGCCCGATCTATGGCATGCCGATCCTCAACGTGGACAAGGCCAGGTCGGTGATCGTGCTGAAGCGGTCGATGAATTCGGGCTTTGCGGGCATCGACAACCCGCTGTTCTACGCAGAGGGAACCACGATGCTGTTCGGTGACGCGAAGAAATCGGTGACCGCGGTCGCCGAGGAGCTCAAGGCGTTATAGGCGATTAAACGGGCGGATACGCCGGCGGCGGGTAACCCTGGCCGTCGACGACACCGCGCAGGCCCCACGTGAAGTACCTGAAGTAGAACTCGGCCTCGTCGGAAACGTCGTAGCTCGGATCGGGATCGGGAATCATCGGACCACCTCTCGACTTGCGACGTGCTTCGGTCGAGAGTCTAGTCCCACCGGGCAACGCGCAACAGGGAACAGCCGCCTTGCCTAGACTACCCAACTAGTTGATTGACACCGGGCATGTCCCGGCCTGCCGATAGCGAGTAGACATGCCATCCGAGAACGGGCTCTCCCGCCGCGAGGAGCTGCTGGCCGTCGCCACCAAGTTGTTCGCCGCACGCGGTTACCACGGCACCCGGATGGACGACGTCGCCGATGTGGTCGGGCTGAACAAGGCCACCGTCTATCACTACTACGCGAGCAAGTCGCTGATCCTCTACGACATCTATCAGCAGGCCGCCGAACGCACGCTGGCCGCCGTGCACGACGATCCGACGATGTCGGCCCGTGAGGCGCTCTACCAGTACACGGTGCGGCTGCTCGACCAGATCGCCGCCAACCCCGAAGGGGCGGCGGTGTACTTCCAGGAGCAGCCCTACATCACCGAGTGGTTCACCGAGGAGCAGGTGGCCGCGGTCCGCGAGAAGGAAACCCAGGTCTATGAGCATGTGCACGGGCTCATCGACCGCGGTATCGCCAGCGGCGAGTTCTACGAGTGCGACTCGCACGTCCTGGCGCTGGGATACATCGGCATGACGCTGGGCGCCTACCGTTGGCTGCGGCCGAGTGGACGCCGCAGCGCCAGGGAGATCGCCGCTGAGTTCAGCACCGCACTGCTGCGGGGTCTGATCCGCGACGAGTCGGTCCGGGTGGAGTCGCCGCTCGGCGTCAGAACCGAAATCGGTACAGCCGGTCGTAGTTCCTGACGGCGGGAATCGCTGTCAGGATCCGGTAGATCAGCCGTTGCGGCCGCAACGGGATCTTCGCGGGGTCGAGGAACATCGACGTCTCAACGAGCTTTAGCCGTGGGATCCACTCGGGTAGCTCGTGGGCGTCGCCGGTGCCCCATTTGGTGATTCCTGCTGTGGAAAACTTAGACAGCAATGGCGAATTGGAGAACCGCGGGCCCCATGGTGAGAGCAGGTCGGCCAGCAGTTCGCCGGTACCGAATCGATCGGTCAGCCGCTGCAGCAGATCGCGTATTTCCGCCTCGGTGAGGTACATCAGCAGGCCCTCGGCGACGATCAACGCGGGACGGTTGGCCGAGATCTGGTCCAGCCAGCCGGATTCGGTGACCGACGACCCGATCATCGTGTAGTGGGGGTGCTCGGTGTAGAGCCGTCGCCGTAGCGTGATGACTTCGGGCACGTCGACGTCGAACCAGGACACCCCCGAGGGCACGTCGAGCCGGAATGCGCGACTGTCCAGTCCACACCCGAGGTGCAGTACGACGGCGTCCGGGTTGCGGCGCAAGAACTCGTCGGCCCATATGTCGAGTTGCCTGGCGCGCAACGCAACCAGGAACTGGTTGCCCCACGGCTGCACGGATCGGCGCATTCGGGCGAAGTCGTAGTCGATCCGGTCGACGGCTTCGGCAGCCTCCCGGTCCCCGAGAACCGGCCGCTCTAAACGACTTTCGTAAGCCCGCAAATACAGCGTGCACAGATTCGTCCACACCACCGAGCCCCAGCGCACGCCGGAGAAGTCGAGCTTGTCGGATTGGTCTGTCACGGTGCTCGCCATTCTGCACGGAATTGCGGCCCGGATGCGTGAGGCTGCGCGGCCAGCATCCAGACTGTTGGGCATGAGTGACATGTTTCGCCTCGACGGC
>Ga0224555_1005639_pt1 | contig 10286 bp, 5 predicted proteins | sample 714S23034metaG_FD_180687 | JGI IMG/M metagenome (GOLD analysis project Ga0224555, IMG submission 180687) | Peat soil microbial communities from Stordalen Mire, Sweden - 717 S2 30-34 | ecosystem: Environmental > Terrestrial > Soil > Wetlands > Peat | place: Sweden: Norrbotten County, Stordalen...
GGAACAGGCCGACCGGCCGATGCGGTTTGACGCGCACGGCAATTTCGCCTTCCTGGCCGGAGGGCAATTCCCGCAGGTGCTCGTCCAGCAGCGCCAGCGTAATTCCCGGAGTGGATATGCCCATCGAACCCGGCCGGACTGCGTGTCCCAGCGAACGGAAATTGGCCGCCAGCACGACCGTTTCCGTCTGGCCATAGCCTTCGTGGAACGTCAAACCGGTTGCGGCCTTCCAGAGTTTCAGCACTTCGGGGTTCAACGGCTCGCCAGCCGTGACGCAGTGGCGGAGCCGCGGAAAACTCCAGCGCGAAAGATCCTGCCGCACCATCAACCGCAGCGCCGTCGGGGGCGCGCACCAGGTATTGATGGGGAAGCGCGCCAGGACATCCAGCGTCCCGGCCGGATCAAACCTGCCGCGAACACTGAGCGCGAAGATGCACGCGCCCATCTGCCACGGACCATAAAAACTCGACCACGCGGCCTTCCCCCAACCAAGATCGGAGATATTCCAATGCACCTCGCCGGGCCGGCAATCAAGCCACAACCCGCCGGTGAGCCTGTGCCCAAGACCATAACTGGCCTGGGTGTGGAGTACCATCTTCGGTTCACCGGTGGTGGCGCTGGTGAAATACAGGATGCCCGGATCGTCGCTGCGCGTTCGTTCGCCCCGGAATGTTGTGCCCGCCGCCCGCAGGCCCGTGTCGAAATCGGTCCAGCCTGAAGGCGCTCCACCCACCGCCAGGCGCACCCCATCGAAACCATCGACTTTGGCGATTCCTTCAGAGTCGGTAATGATCGCCCGGATGCGCGCGGCCTCGAGCCGGTAGGCCACGTCGCGCGCGGTGAGCTGGAGTGTCGCCGGAACGGGAACCGCGCCCATGCGGATGAGGCCGAGCATGACGATCCACCACTGCGGCACCCGCGGCAGCATCACAAGCACGGAATCTCCCCGCCGCACGCCGGAAGCGCTCAATAGATTGGCCGCCTGGGCGCTCAACGTGGAAAGATGCCTGAATGTAAATTTCTGCTCGGCTCCCGTCCCGGCGTCCACGCACCACAAACCCGGCGCGTCCGGCCGTGTTTGCGCCCAGCGATCCAGCACATCACAGGCAAAATTAAAGTATTCGGGCGCGGTCAACTGCCACGCATGGCCCGAAGCCGCATGGCGGCGGGAGGTCGGGGTTGAAATCCTCACATCAAAGCCTTGGCCGCAATATCGCGCCGGTACTGCGCGCCGTCGAATCGGATCTGTTCCACCGCCGCATAAGCCGCATCGCGGGCACGCTCCAAATTATCCGCCCAGGCCGTGACGCCAAGCACCCGGCCGCCCTGGGTCACGATCCGGTCACCGGCCCCCGCCGTGCCGGCGTGAAACACCTTCGTGCCCGGCAGTCGCCCCGCCCCGTCCAGGCCGTGAATCGGCAGGCCTTTCGCGTAACCGCCCGGATAACCGCCCGAAGCCATCACCACGCACACGGAAGCCGTCGGGCTCCATCGCAACTCCGTCTTCTCCAGCGTGCCGCTGACGCTGGCATCCAGCAGCTCGACCAGGTCGTTCTCCAGACGCGCCAAGTAAACCTGCGTTTCCGGGTCGCCAAAACGGGCGTTGAACTCGAGCACTTTCGGACCGTCCTTCGTCAGCATGATCCCGGGATACAGGATGCCCTGGTAATAAATCCCCTCCGCCGCACACCCCCGCAACCAGGGTTCGAGGATGCTCCGGCCGGCCTCGGCCAGCTGCGCCCCGGTCAAAAACGGCGTGGGGGAGTAAGTCCCCATCCCGCCGGTGTTCAGGCCCGCGTCCCCGTCCAGCGCCCGCTTGTGGTCTTGCGAGGTCGGAAACAGCTTCGCGACCCTGCCGTCGCACAGCGCGTGCAACGAGATTTCCATCCCCTCCAACAACTCCTGAATGACGATCCGCTCGCCCGCCGCGCCGAAGGCCTTGTCGATAAGGATCCCTCCGATGGCCTTTTCCGCCTCGGGCACGCTCGTGCAGATCAGCACGCCCTTCCCCAACGCCAGACCGTCGGCCTTCACCGCGCAGCGTCCGCCCAGCGACGCCGCAAAAGCCCTGGCCGCCCCGGCGTCCTCAAACGTCCCCGCCCTCGCCGTCGGGATGCCGTACTTCTCCATGAACTGTTGGGAGAAAACTTTCGACGACTCGAACCGGGCGGCGTTCCGGTTGGGTCCCCAGATGCGCAGGCCGTGTCGTTGAAACAAATCCACGATGCCGAGCGCCAGCGGATTGTCCGGGCCAATCACGGTCAGGTCGGCCTTTCGTTCCCGGGCAAAGGCGAGGAGCTTCGGCAACTCTTCCACCCCGAGGTTGACGCACTCGACGGGCGACTGGTTCTTCGCGAGTCGTTCCTGTGCGATTCCGGCATTGCCCGGAGCGCACCATAATTGCGTCACGTGCGCCGACTGCGCCAGCTTCCACACCAGCGCGTGCTCCCTCCCGCCCGCCCCGACTATGAGAATCTTCATCGCCCGGTGATTGAATCAGGAAACCAGGGCGGCAGGAAAACAAATTTCAACCGGGCAATTCCTCGATGGCAACGGGTCCGAACCGCCTTTTTTGAACTTTCCAACAAGCCCTCTGTCCACCCAAACTGTGCCGTCCGATCGGAAACCCTGAAGATGTCACACATCCCGAGAGCCGGGATTCGGCTCTTCGTGCTCGACTTTGGGGCCGGATCGGATAGAGAAAAGACGCTGATTGATAAACCGATTATCCTAAACTATGAAACTCCGACTTCAACTTGCTTTGGCAACATGTGTGGGCTGGTCGCTGATCCAACTCCCGGCGCGGGGTGAGGATCGACCGGCGTTAACGAACATCCAGGACCGGCTCGGCTACGCCCTCGGCGTGAACATCGGCAGCTATCTCAAGAGATCGGGCTTCGAGGTCAATGAGGCGGAGCTGATGAAAGGAGTCAACGACGCTCTCGCCGGCGAATCCAAAATGACCGACATGGAGGCGGGGCAGGTCGTCAGGGCCTATCAACAACAAAAGATGCACGACATGGTCGAGAAGAACACCAAGGACGGCGAGGCATTCCTGGCCAAGAACAAAACCAGGAATGGAGTCAAGGTCCGCAGCGTGACGCTGCCGGACGGCCACACGGCCGAACTCCAGTATAAGGTTATCACCGAGGGCACCGGAATCACTCCCCAGGCCCACGACACTGTGACCGTCAATTACCGGGGCACGCTCATCAACGGCAAGGAATTCGACAGCTCGGCCAAACATGGCGGGCAGCCAGCCAAGTTTGTTGTCAACGGCATCATCCGCGGCTGGAGCGAGGCGCTGCAGTTGATGAAGGTCGGGTCCAAGTGGGAAATCTATGTGCCGGCGAGCCTGGCGTACAGCGAGCACGGTGCACCCGGCATCGAACCGGGTTCCGCTTTGATTTTTGAAGTCGAACTGGTCAGCGCCGAATCCCCCCAACCACCCAAACCGGTCACCAGCGACATCATCCGGGTGCCCTCGGCTGACGAGATGAAAGCCGGCGCCAAGATTGAAGTCATCAAGGCCGAGGATCTCGACAAAAAATCCGCCGCGGGGCAAACCAACCAGGCCAAGACCGGCAATTGAGCCGGGTCTGGCCGGCAGAGGATACCACCGGTCAATCTCCCAGCAGCTTCTTCAGCGTATCCCGCGCCCTGGCTTCCCGCGACCCGTCCTCGGGCTTCGGCACGAATTCGCGGCGAACCATCTCGAAATATTCGCAATAATTCGCCACGCTTTTCTCCGCGACCGGGTCGGCGCGCTGATCCCGGCACTGATGCGCCGCCCGCATATCGTAACTCACGCAATTCAAACAGACTTTCAGGTCCGACCCGCAACATTCGCAGGTTTCAGAGCGGCCGGGCGAACCGGACAGTGAGTATTCCACACCGCACTTCCAGCAATGTCGTGTCAGCGCCATCGCCGCGAATCTTAACAGGCGCCTCGCAATTTGCCAGCCTGGAACGCACCCCGCCGCACGCTAATCCTTGAACTGGTGCGTCATTTGCTCTACACCTTGGCACGATGCGCGGCCCGATACCACCCAGATTGTCCAAGTGGCCCTTCCTGCTCAGCGACGCCCTGTTGCTGGCCCTTGCGTTCCTGATTTTCGTCCAGAGCCGGTTGCCCATGGGCCCTTGGGAAGTCCTCTCCTGCACGCTCTGCGTCGCCGTCGGCGCCGGATGCGGCGCCCTACCCTACGTCCTCGAGTATCGCGTCTTGACGAAATTGATCCTTGCGGACCACTTGGCCGACGCCACCGCCGGACTCCGGAAGCTCGAGCAACTGGCCGGCCAGATCAGCCAGGCGACCAGTCTGTGGCAGACCGTCCAGGAATCCGCGGGTAAAACCGCAGCCACCGCAAAGGAGATGGCCGATCGGATGGCTGCGGAGGTGAAGGATTTCAATGAGTTTCTTAAACATGCCAACGAGGGCGAAAAATCCGCCTTGCGGCTCGAAGTCGGGAAACTGCGGCGCGCGGAAAGCGACTGGCTCCAGGTCCTCGTGCGGATGCTCGACCATATTTACGCCCTGCACCAGGCCGCACTCCGTTCCCGTCAGCCCTCGCTCATCGATCAACTCGGCCAGTTCCAGAATGTCTGCCGCGACACCGCCCGGCGCGTGGGCCTGAGCCCGTTCGTCGCCGCGCCGGCCGAAGCTTTCGACGGAGAGCGCCACCAACTCCTCGATGCCGACGCCAAGCCGGAGCCCGGCGCCACTGTGGAGGAGACCCTCGCCACCGGCTACACCTTCCAGGGAAAACTGCTGCGCCCCGCTGTCGTGCGGCTGCGGAACGCAAATGGGTCGAGCCTTTCCCACGCCGATGACGCCGCGCCGGAGGACGGATCCGAACAGAACCCGATGCCGACGGCTTCTCCCAGGCCGGAATCCCCGTAACCTGGATTCCTAACAGCGTTCGGGCGAAACGGAACTTCCAACCTTCAACCTTCAACCTTCAACTTCGAAGTGGGGAGTTGAAGGTTGAATGTTTTTTCACGGAGCGATCGGCACCGCCTCGCGCACCGAAAGAAAATAAAGACAACACTCGGTCACCGGCCGTTGATAAATCCGCGCCAATGCGCGCGCATACAACTTCAACTGAGGCTCGTACCCTTGTGCCTTGTCCGCCAGTTCGTTGACTTTGAGTTCGTCGGTCTTGAAATCCACCAGCCAGATTTCCCCGGGCTGGATCACGGCCAGGTCCACCACACCCTGGACAACCACGAACTCGTCGGATCCGACCTCCACCTTCAATCCGCATTCTCCCAGGTCAGCCGGTGAAAAACTCGCCGTGAATGGAATTTCCCGGTGAATATACTTGCGCTGCGCCAGGATTCTTGTCCCGATCTGCGACTGCCAGAACGCAGCGAGCGCTTCCCCGTCCAGTGCCGCTGTTTCCTCCGCCGTCAACAACCCTTCGTCCCGCAGCCGCCCGGCCTCCGCCTTCAACCCCGCCACGCTGTCCAGCTTTTCGAGCGCGGCGGATTGCAGAACCAAATGGTGCGCGCTGCCGATCTGCGCCGCCGACAGAGGGCCGCCGCCCGGGGTTGCGCGTTGCGAAGTCTTGAACCGGAACAGCGGCTTTGCTTCGTCGTCCGTCTCGTCGCGCACCCGCCGCCGCAACACCGAAACCGAAGTCTTCGCCGCTTCGGTCGTGGCCGCGAGGAACGGATACCGCCACGCCACGGTCTCCTCCAGCCTCCCGATGGACGCCGCGTCGGCCGGCCCGCGAGCGGCGGCACCGACGGCAGGTTGCGGCGAGGGCGCGAGGGGATCTGCGAAGATAGGGTCGTTTTCGTCATGGATGTGCCAGCGCAAAATCCTGTTCCCGCCGCTGCGTTCGTCGCGCCAGTCTTCCCGGGCCGTCGCGTGCGGCAACCAGGTCAGCAGCCAGTCGAGATGGCTGCGCGCGCCCACGACTTCAGCCGTGCTGATGCCGCCGGTTCTCCGCGCCTCCCATCTCGCGTCGCCGGCCTTACGGTGGACCGTGCCGACGAGAATGAGCGTGTCTCGTGCGCGCGTCAGCGCCACATAGAGCAGCCGCAACTCCTCGCCGCGCAGTTCCCGCCGCTCGGCGCGCCGCGCCAGCCAGTGCGGCAGACCGGGATAACTCTGTTCCGTGTCCGGCGGCGTGATTCTCGGGCAGAGACCGTACACTTCGCTCAGCAGAACAGGCTCGTTCAGGTCGCGCTCGTTAAACCGCGTTCCCATGCACGCGAGCGCCACCACGGGAAATTCCAGTCCCTTGCTCTTGTGAACGCTCAGGAGCCGCACCGCGTCCCCGGTCGGCGCCAACCCGGGCTGCAGATCCAGGTCTTCATCCTCCTGCGCCTGGACGAAGCGCAGGAACCGATACAAACCCTGACGCTGATAAGGATCGAATTGCCGCGCCAGGTCGCGAAACCGCCGCACGTTGCCCGCCCGCTCGCTCCCTCGCGGCCCGGCCAGCAGCAATGCCTCGTAGTAAGTGTCGGCCAGCACCCTGTCGAGACACTGGGACAGCGAGGCATGGCGCGCCGCCTCGCGCCACAGCGCAAACTGCCGCAAAAACAAACCGGCTCTCGTCCAGGCGGACGATCGGGTCGCGCCCGTTCCGTTCACGTCGGGAAGGCCCCGCCCTGTTCCTTCGCGATGAAACATCACCAGCGCCGTCCAAAAATGCTCTTTAGAATTGTGCGCGCGCACTTCCGCCAGTTCGTCCAGCGACAGTCCCGCCAACGGTGAGCGCAAAACGGCCAGCAGCGGCACGTCCTGCAGCGGGTTGTCCAGCAGCTTCAGCAGATTGACCAGGTCGGAAACTTCCAGGCTTTCGAAAAAGCCCTCGCGCGCCGCCATCAGCGGCACGCCCGCCTTGCTGAATTCCTTGGCAAACGCCTCCGCGCGACCGGACGGCGATCTCAACAGCACCGCCATGTCAGCCCAGCAAACGGGACGGAACCTGTTCTCCTCGTCGTCCCAGACCTCGTTCCCGCTTTCTTTCAATTCGCGCAATCGCCGCGCCAGCAATCGCGCCTCGCGCTCGATCGCGAGCAGGTCGCCCATCGGCTCTCCCCGGCCGCTTTCATCCTCGGATTCCTCAGCGCCGGCCTCGGCTTCGGCGCGAGCGACGAGATGGAACTCCGCGCGGGGCGGGCCCTCCGGCGTTGCGGCGAGAGCGCCGCGCCGGTCCGGCGCGCCGAAACGCAGCGCCTCGTAATCCACCCCGCCAACGGCCTTGCGCATCAGCGCGGCGAACAGCGGATTGATGAATTCCAGCAGCGCCTCGCGGCTGCGGAAATTCTCCGTCAACGCGATGCGCCGCCCGCCCGCGGCCGGCCCGGACCACTGCGCGTCGTAGCCTCCGAAAATCCGCGGGTTCGCCAGTCGAAACCGATAGATGCTCTGCTTCACGTCGCCCACCAGGAAACGATTCGCCGCCGCGCCGTCGCGGCTAAGCGCGGCAATGATCGTGTCCTGCGCTTCGTTGATGTCCTGGTATTCGTCCACGAACACATGCGCCAGCCGCGATCGCCATTCGCGGACCGTCGCCGGATTGCGCAACAGTCGCAGCGCGCATTGTTCGAGGTCGGCAAAATCGACTCCGCCCAGCTCGCGCTTGGCGCGGCTGAACGCCACCGTGAACTCGCGGGTGAACGACACCAACGCCATCATGTGGCTCCGCGCCCATTCCCAATCCCGCGCCAGCGGGTCGTCGCCAGTCCCGTCCGACGCCAGCGAACCGAGAAATTCCGCGTCCGCGAAAAAAGTCTTGATCGGGTCGCGCCCCCTGCCCTTCGCGCCGACCGGCCAGTTGTCATCGTTGTTGTCCGCCTCGCGCACGGCGCGCAACGCCTGGGCTGCGTCGGCCGGCGACGGGTTCGCCGGCAGAGCTTCCAAAGCCTCGAGGCACAATCGGACGGCGGGCGCGTCGCCGGCGAAAGTGGACACGGGTCCTTTCCATTCATCGCGCCACGCGACGACGGCCTGCAGAAACCATTGCCGCCATTCGACGGGATCGGCCTGTGAAAAGCGCCGGTGCTGCTCGTCCAGCCAGCCCGCGGGATCCGGCAACGACTGGGAGTAAGTGTGAAGTTTCAGCGCCAGCCTTCGGATGCGGGTGTCGGTCCCGCGACCGACGGCGCGGATGAGCGCCTGCACGGCCCGGGCTTCGGCGTCATCGCGGGTGTAACACCGTTCCAGCAATTCATCCAGCGTGGCGCGGACCAGCGGGCGCGTCTGGTGCGCGTCCAGAACGCTGAATTGAGGATCCAGGCCGAGTTCGTGGAAATGTTCGCGCGCCAGTTGCAGGCAGAAGCTGTGAAGCGTGCAAATACGCGCGGCATCGAGCAATGCGAGTTGCTGCGCCAGATGTTCGTCGTCCGGATGGGCCGCTTGAAGTTCCCGCAATTCCCCGCGAATTCGCGCCCGCATCTCCGCCGCGGCCGCTTCGGTGAACGTCACCATCAGCATGTCCTCCAGCGATGCGCGCTCCGCGAACAGCAGCCGGAGACATCGCGACACCAGCGTGCGCGTCTTGCCCGTGCCCGCGCCCGCAACGACCAGCAGATTGCCGCGCCCGCCGATGGCGTCGAGTTGCTGTGGTGTCAACTGGCTCATGCGCTCATTTCTTCGCCCCCGCGGTTTTGGCCTTCCTGGCCGACACTTCCTTCGCCGGTTTCGGCGGCGGGCGCAATTCCCGGAACGGCTGCGTCCACGGATCAAACCGGCAAACGCAGCGGAAATCGCACCGGTCACACGCGATCTGCGTGCCGATGCGAAAGGGCGAAACATCCGCTTCGCCGGCGAAAATGCGGCTCCCATAATCGCGCAGATGACCCTCGATTTTTTCACCCAGCGCTTCAAACTCCGCCGCCGGCATTGCGTCATTGCCCCGCGCGCTCAGGAATCCGTCCTTGTTCCTCGCGAATTTGAACTGGTCGCCCCTGGGAAGGCCGCGATTGTCAAAGTGCTCGAGCGCCTCCGCCAGAAAGCGTCCGCTGTGCTGGTAGGCCGCGCGCCGGGCGGCGTCGCCGCCGTCCAAAACCTCCGTCCGCGTGGCGCCGGGCCGTCCGGCGCCACCGTTGAGCGGAACATAGAACACGCCGGCGGGTGAAAGTCTTTGCGCCCCAAACAACGGCTCCGGGCCGGCCAGATGCCGCAGCACGCGCAGGTACGACAGAAGTTGCAGTTCCAGGCCGTGGTGCAGCTTTGTCGGATTCAGTGCGCGCGGGCTGGACTTGTAATCCATCACCACCGCGAGCACGACGCCGCTGTCCGCGCGGCACAAATCCACCCGGTCGATCCGCCCCCGCAACAGCAAGGCGCGATCGTCGGGCAACCCGATTCTCCACGCCGGCAACCCGTCCGGCTCGAGCCCGAAGCTGATTTCGACCCGCTCGGGATCGAACTCATATTGCGGCATCCACTCGACGAGCGTGGCAACGAGCCGCCCCAGCCGCTCGATCAGGAACTCGCCCGTGAACCGCGCCGCGCCACCGGCCAGAAATCTCCCGCCTCCGAAATCCGGCAGCAATTCCCGGCCGATGGCGACGGCCAGCTTGCGCGCTTCGGCCGGGCTCAGGTCGCGCCAGCGCCGGCCGGATTCGCGGATGCGACGGTGGAATTCGCGCAGCACCTCATGCTGAAAACTGCCCTTGTCACGGTCGTCAAACTGAAACTCCCTGCGCTCCTGCAGCCGAAGGCCGCGCGCCGCGAAGAATTTGAACGGGCAGGCCGCGAAATCCTCCAGCCCGCTGACGGACGAGCGCAGCTCCCGGCCGTAGATTCCTTCCGCGACCCGGGGTGAGAGGCGCGGCGCTTCGGAGGATTCCCTGGCCTGGCGCCATTTCAGCACCAGCGGCGCGAGCGCGGGCAATTCGCCCAGTTGAATCAGGGCCGGCTCCCGATCCGGCGCGGTCTGGGCGCGCAACACCGGCGCGGCCAGCTCGCAGACGTGCTCGCTTTCGCGCCAATCACCCGTGCCGTCGAATGTTTCCTCCGCAACCCCGGTGATCTGTTTGACGCGCTCGAAAAACGGCGACGGGTAAAGCGGCTGGCCTTCGCCGTCGCGCGCGGCGCACGTGATGACGAGCCGTTCGCAGGCGCGTGTGCAGGCGATGTAGGCGTAATAGCGTTCGTGGCCGATTTGCTGGCGCCGGCCGAGGCCGATCGGGACGTTCTGCCCGGCCAGGACCTCGCGTTCCGCTTCCGTCAGCAGCGGGCCCGGTTCAGGCAGGGAGGGGAAAACGGCTTCGTTCCAGCCGGGCAGCAGCGTGAGCTTCAGTTCGGGGTTGCGCGAACG
>Ga0224555_1005641_pt1 | contig 10281 bp, 12 predicted proteins | sample 714S23034metaG_FD_180687 | JGI IMG/M metagenome (GOLD analysis project Ga0224555, IMG submission 180687) | Peat soil microbial communities from Stordalen Mire, Sweden - 717 S2 30-34 | ecosystem: Environmental > Terrestrial > Soil > Wetlands > Peat | place: Sweden: Norrbotten County, Stordalen...
AGCAGGACGAAAATGACCAATATTATAAAAAAAGTCCACGCCGGTCGTGGGTAACAAACCAAATGGGAAATCCCGATAAAGTTAGCACAAACAGGCTTGGAAGGATTGTCGTTACTTTTCACGATAAAACCACAGTTGACGAACTTTGAACATCTGTTCATTTCACGGAAGCCATTGGATGATAATTTCCTTTTGATCGCGGGAAACCCCAATCTTCAAGGAACTTCCGGCGGGCAATGCCGGAGCCTGCCGCATCAGTGCCGCCGTGTCCGCAATCTTCGCGCCGTTGATGGAAAGAATGACATCGTTTTTTCGCAGCGTGGCCTTGGCCAAAACGGAATCCGCCGGAACTTCCAAAACCAAAACGCCCGTCACACCGGGCAGGCCGAATGCGGACATCTCGCCTTCGTCAGTCTGACTTGACTTGAGCGCGGACATCCTATTTGCTCGGTGAAAGCCATGAACCAGAAATTTCAAAACAAATCCTTTCAAATTACGCGCCGTTCTTTTCTGGCGAAATGCACGGTTGCCGTCGCCGCAACGGGATTGCCATTGTGGGTCATCCGGCAGGATGCCGCCTTGGCGGCGGAAGCGGCGACCAACGCGCCCGGTATGCCCTCCCCAAATGATCGTCCCGGCATCGCCCTGATTGGTTGCGGCGGCCAGGGAACGGGCGATGCCATGAACGCCAGCGGATATGGCGACATTCTTGCCCTGTGCGACGTGAACCAGCAACATCTCAACAACGCCGTGCGGCGGTTCAGCATGGACGGCAAGACACCGGACAAATACACCGACTTTCGCAAAGTCATGGAGCGCGACGACATTCACATCATCGTCCAAGCCACGCCCGATCACTGGCACACACTCATCAATATCGCCGCCGCCACTGCCAAGAAAGATGTTTATGGCGAAAAGCCTCTCACGCTGACGATTGACGAGGGCAAGCACGTCGTCAAAGCCGTGCGCGAAAATAAAATTGTTTTCCAAACCGGAACGCAGCAGCGCAGCGACCGGCGGTTCCGTCTGGCGTGCGAACTCGTCCGCAACGGGCGCATCGGCAAACTTCAGGAAGTGGACGTGTGGGTTCCCGGCGGCCTGCGCGCCGGTCCGTTCCAGACCGGGCAGGTGCCGCCGCCGACTTTGAATTTTGACTACTGGCTGGGCCAGGCTCCGCAAGTCGAATATATGCACGAGCGTTGCGACAACACCTTCCGCTGGTGGTGGGATTACGCCGGCGGGCCGGTCACTGACTGGGGCGCGCATCACAATGACATCGCCCGCTGGGGCATTGGTCAGGACGGGCCGATTAGTGTTGAAGCCACCGTGATCACCCCGCCGATTCCCGGCGGCTACACCACGCCAAGCGAATACTCGGCCACCTTGATGTGGGCCAATGACGTCAAGCAGGTCGTCAGAACCACGCTGGACGACAGCCCGTTTGGCCAGATTCTCAAGCCGGACGGACAGCGCAACGGCATAAAGTTTATCGGCTCCGACGCCTGGATTTGGGTCAACCGCGACGGCATCTCCGCCAGCAAAGATGAAATCCTCACCGACCCGCTGCCGGACAATGCGATCCGCCTCGAAGTCAGCCGCAACCACATGGGCAATTTCATGGACTGCGTCCGTTCGCGCAAAGACCCGGTTGCCAAAGTCGAAGACGGCCACCGTTCCGCCGTCGTCGGCCATCTCATCATCGTCGCCCTCCGCTCCGGCAAAAAATTCACCTGGGATCCGGCAAAGGAAATTTTCACCGGCGAAGGCGCGGCAGAAGGCAACACCTATCTCGCCCGCGAAATGCGCAAGCCCTACAATTACGACTTCGCGGGTTAAATGCCGCCTGAAATTATTTTTTCAGGCCCAGCGCCCATTCGATGCCGCCGAGAAGGTGCTGCTGATACGCCTTGCTGATCGCCACGGAATTTTTGCGGTCCTTCAAATCCGGGTCGGCGTCAATGATGTCCTCACGATGGCCGAGCGAGGTGTAAAAAACTTTTCCCGCGCCGTAATCCTTGCACCAGGCTACGGGAAAATGTCCGGGGGAAAAGGGCCTTTCCGGCTTTTTATCGAGAACCAGCAGTTCGTGGACTTTTGCCGGGTCGTAATTTTTGAACTGGTAAACTTCCTCCTGCGAAATCGTCCACACTTTCGGCAAATGCGCCGTCGCCGGATTCGACGGGTCAACATTGATGCAGTCCACGCTCAACTGCGCTCCGTGATGGTCAAACTCGCCGCCGAGCATTTCGATGTAGCCCGGCCAGCCGTGAAACGTGTCGCTCGCCGCGTGGATGCCGATGAACGCGTGGCCGGCCTTGATCCAGTCGAGAAATCCCTGCTTGTCCGGAATCGGCAGGTCGCCGGTGGTGCTGGCAAAAACCACGCCGTCGTAGTTTTTCAAATTTTCCGGCGAAAGTTTTTGCAGAACATTTGTCAATTTTTGATTCCACGCGGCTTCGGCGGCCTTGTCGGCATCGCTGGCGTCCGGTTTTAATTTCGTCGGGAATCCGGTCGCGGGATGTCCCGGCGGCTGCTGGACAAAATCCACCGTGAACTCGCCGCTGTCCTTCCCAAGCTGCGCGATGACTTTTTCGAGCGTCGGAATGGAACTGTGGCGGAAACCCGCCGTGGTCGTGACCACGAGCAGTTTCTTGGGTTCGGCCTGCACCGCAGCCGCCAGAACAAGCATCAACAGGACGATGGTTTTTTTCATGATGATTTTTTCGATTGTTCAGGGTTTATCCAACAAATTCATCGAACGGATCCAGATGTTGCGATACCGAACTCCTGCGGCATGGTCTCCTTGCAATCCGACAAAGACTTCGGGCGGATGCTTGCGCGTGTAGTCGCCCAGCGATTTCCATGGCACGGCACCGATGCCGTCGGTGCAGCCCGTCAACTCGTAGTGATCCTGGATAATGATGCCGTTTTGGATGACGGTGATTACGGCCTTCTTGACCAATTCACCCTGTTCGTTCCAGCGCGGCGATTCAAAATAAATATCGTAGGTCTGCCATTCACCGGGCGGCAGGCAGGCGTTGACCAGCGGCGGCATCTGGCCGTAAATCGCGCCCGCCTGACCATCGGGATAGGTCATCGCGCGGTAACTGTCGAGCACCTGGACCTCATAAAGGTTGTTGATGAGAATGCCGCTGTTGCCGCGTCCCTGTCCCTCGCCGCGCGCCGGGGTGGGTGCCTCCCATTCCACGTGCAACTGGAAATCCGCCCAAGCACCTCGGGTCCGAATGTTGCGGCCTCTTGGCACGGTCTCCATGTAACCGTTCGTCATCCTCCAATTCACGTCCTGGCCGTTGTCCCGCTGCCACTTCGAAAGGTCCTTGCCATCGAAAAGCAATTCGGCATCCGATGGCGGCGGAGCGCCCAAAGTGGGTGACACGCCGGGTGTGACCACCGGCGGCTGCGGACGGTTGGGATCGTGAATATGCCATATCGTGCCGGGAATGATCGGCGTGTTTGTGAATCCGTCGGTGTTGACTCCGGCGGGTGCGCCGTCCGCAGCCAATGCAGGCAGGTGGATTGCGAGCGCCGCGAGTAGCACGAGCGTGTAGATATTATTTTTCATTTCTATTTTTAAGGTTGTTCTGTGTTCGGTCAGATTTTGGCGAAACGCGTCCACTTCGCGTTGGACTTCGCGGACTTCACGGCTGTTTCCAGAAACGCCATGCCGATGACTCCGTCATTAACGGTTGGAAAATCGTTTTTGTCAATCCGCTTGCCGTCAATGCTCGCGCGAATGGCCGCAATCGCCTCCAGATAAATATTCGCAAACGCCTCGATGAACGCCTCTGGATGGCCGAACGGCAGGCGCGTGAATTTTTTCGCCACGTCGGAAACGTAACCGTTGCCGCGACGGAGAATGCGCGCCGGTTCGCCCTTCGGAATAAATTTCAACTCGTTCGGATGCTCCTGCTGCCAGGCAAGCGAACCCTTCGTGCCATAGACGCGAATGTTCAAATTGTTTTCCTCGCCGCAGGAAATCTGTGAGCAATGCAGCACACCTTTCGCGCCGCCTTTGTAACGCAGCAGCAGGTTCGCATCGTCCTCCAGCTTGCGGCCGGGAATGAATGTCGTGAATTCCGCGCAGAGCGAATCAATCTCCAGACCGGTGATGTAGCGGCCCAGATTTTCCGCGTGCGTGCCGATGTCGCCGAGGCAGCAGCTCGCGCCGGCTTTTTTTGGATCGCTGCGCCACGCGGCCTGCTTTTGTCCATCGTCCTCAATTTTGTCGAGCAGCCAGCCTTGCGGATACTCGGCGACGACCTTCAAAATTTTGCCGAGCTTGCCAGTGCGGACGAGTTCGCGCGCCTCCTTGACCATCGGGTAGCCGGTGTAATTGTGCGTGAGCGCAAAAACTTTTCCGGTTTTGCGAACCGTTTCGCGCAACGCTTTCGCCTCTTTCAAGTTCAAAGTCATCGGCTTGTCGCAAACAACGTGAAAACTCTTTTTGAGAAATGTCGTTGCCACCGGCGCGTGCAGAAAATTGGGCGTGACGATGGAAACGAAATCAATGCGCTCATTTTCCGGCAATTCACTTTCGCGTTTTGCCATTTCTTCGTAGCTCGCATAAACGCGCACGGGATTGAGAAAAAGTTGTTCGCCCGTCGTCTGCGAATTTTTGGCGTCGGAAGAAAATGCACCCGCTACGAGTTCAATTTGTCCATCCAGATTTGCGGCCATGCGATGCACCGCGCCGATGAAGGCGTTCTGGCCACCGCCGACCATGCCGTAACGAAGTTTGCGTTTGACTGGCATAAATGATTTTGGGAAGCGACAATTTATGAAAACATTATTGCAGAGACAAGGCCGAATCTCGGCGAAAACAAAATCACCTGCTCAAAACGAGCGCGAGGCAGATGAGGAGTTTGGGTTTCATAATCAAAGATTTTCGCCTGGGTTTGAATTCACTGTTTCACCGCGTGTGTTGTAAAAGCGACTGTCTTTCTCGATGTAGAGCCATAAAAAATTGCTCCCCCAATCGTTGGGATTTATGCTCTGAATTCCATTGCCAAAGGCGACCTTTACGATGCTTCTGGTCGCCAACTGAAGTCTGTCCAGCTTGGAAAGAGATTCATCAAAGCGGATGACAACGATTTCCCCTGGCTTCTCGTAAGGAATCCACCCAAGAGCTGTCGGCAAAGGTCGTGTGATCGCGACCGTGATTGATTTCAGTGTTGTGGCCGACTTGCGAATCCCAATGACCTTGCCTTCAATGCCGAAGATGTGCGAAGTGATTTCGTCTAATCCATATCCATCGGGGGAATTCTTCACACCGACAAATTTTGAATTTGTTGAGCACCCGAACAAACCGCCGCTCAAAACGAGCGCGAGGCAGAGGATGAGTTTGGGTTTCATGGTTCAATTTTCCGCAACCGGACGTATTCTTCACGTAAGATATTTGTTCCAAACCCATCTTCACTGATTAACGTCCATTCATCAAGATTGAGCATGGCGGATGACACGGATGTCTGCCATGCCTGCGGATCGCGCGGTTCCCAGACGATGTAAAAGTGATTCGTCTCAGCACTGGCGTAGCCATACATGGCTTCGATTTTGTCGGTGATGGTATTGGTGAAAACGATGTATTTGCATTCAGAGCTTCGCACTTCCTGATCGGACAATTCCAGCGATGTCGCGGCGATTTCCTTGGCTCCGTCGTGAGTCAGGGCTACATCACGCTTTTCTCCATGCGTCCTAAAGCCTGCCTTGGCTGGAAAGGTGATGACTGAATAATCCAAGGCCATTTTGAAAGGCATGGGTTTTTCCCAGCGCGGCCCGTTCTTGGCCCGCGTGCGCGCCTCGTCAAATTCCCACGGAAATTCATAGCGCGATTTGCCATTGAAATTGACGGCGCTATAGACCAGATAATCGGGAAAGTCGCGGAATTCCGGAGGTTCCGTTTGCGCGTTCCACGGAACCCGCTTGAGAGTGAGAACGTTGTTTTCCAAGTCGAGGTTATCAATCTGATAATGCAGAAACTCCTCTGGGCCGGAATACGTGGAGAAAAACGCGGAATTCGTTTTTACGAATGACCGAAGATATTTCGTCGCGTCCCCTTCCGCCCCGCCAAAACTGGCAATATCCCATTCCGGCCCGGTTTTCCACATACACCGCTTGCAGACATAGGGTCCGATGATCAAAACCTTTTCGTCTCCATGCACGAATTCTCGCGGATGAGGATACCGTTGCAGTAAGGCGGGGTCGTTTGGGCCGGCTTCATAATTCAAGTAGCCAAAGTGGTCATTAATCCGCTCGGAAACGCCCGTGCCTGGATTTTTTAAGAAGAGGGTATTGTATCGGTCATCTCCCCAACCTTCCTCCAAATAAGTATGGTTTTCCAAAACTTCGCCCGACGGCAACTTGACTGACTCAATGCGTTCGTCAGTTTTTTTGTCAGAACAGCCAAACAAACCGCCACTCAAAACGAGCGCGAGACCGAGGAGGAGTTTGGGTTTCATGGGAAATGTTCTCCACTTGGAACTTGCCAGAGCGACAAGCGATTTGTGATTTGATTGAGCCAAATCTGGCTGCCATCCAATCCGCGATGCGTGGCAATGAGTTTCTCAATACTCGGTTCAATTTTCTTAAATTCAGTCCCTTCATAAGGCGGTGCGATAATTTTGTCATTACCGAAATCATAAGCGATGCCAAAAACAGGCTGATCTTTCCCTTCCCAATCTTGAAATGCACAAACCAAGACCTCTCCATCTTTAGTCCATTGAGCGTGGGAAAAATTATACCTGTTTTCAAAAATCAGTTCGCTGACCAATCGCCCTTTTTTGTGCCGTGGATTGGCAAAAAGTAAAACGCTCCGGCTGCGAAAACTATTATCAATAAAAGAGACTTTATTTGCGGGGTTTGTTGGTGAAACGAATATTGCACCAATTTCAGATCCAAATGATACATAAAGCCAAAAGTTGACCGCCACAAATACAGCGACAAACGGTAAGAAGATGAGCGCGAGGCAGAGGATGAGTTTGGGTTTCATGATTTTCGATTCCAAATTCTGCACAACAAAAAATAAAAGCCAAGCAACACGAGAAAATAAAAGAATGTGTCGAAAACAAAGCCAGGCGACAACGGAACAAATGGCAATCGCCGTTCTTCTTTAACTTGCAACCAAGATGGCAGCCAATCCGTTTGCAAACCTCGATGCAAAATCTCTTTAAGGGGCAAATTCCACTTCGCCAAATCAAGTTCTTGAGCGGCGTGTGCAGAATCGGGCAGAGCATTTACAACAGACTGCATTGAAAGCATCGGCCAACCGCCGCGATAAAACGCCGGAGTTTCGCGGCCTCGCCAAGAATTGAACATTAATTGACCGTTATCGCCGGCCTCTACTTCCGCGCCTGATGGTTCCGATGTCCAGACGCCAAAACCAGAACCTGTGAACCACCACCCGCGAATTCCTTTCGGCCCGACAATTTCATCCGGCATTGTGTTGTCGGTTTTTTCTTGCGGCATGATTGAACGATTATAGGGCGACCACAAAATGCAACCCCACGCCACCAACACATTCAAAATCATGCCGCTCAAAACGAGCGCGAGGCAGAGGAGGAGTTTGGGTTTCATGGTTTCTGTTCAAGCTGCTGCCAATTATGCAAACGGACATTCCTGATTGCCGCTTTGACAACGCCAGCGAATAAATCCTTTTGTGACCTGCCCAGATAATCCAGTGGTGCGTTGGTAAGCGATTCCAAAACTGGCAGCACATCGGGTTTCCCGGTTTCACCCAAAATTTCAATCGCGGGTAATCTGCGGTTCAAATCTTTTTCATCCAAAGCAATTCGTTTCAATTCATCCACCGGCAGATTGTTGATGCGCATACGTTCAACGAGCGCGGGCAATACGAGTTGAAGTCTTTTGCGCGTTGCGACGGCGGCTTTGGCCTCAATCGCCGAAATCAATTTTGCGTCTCCCAATTTTTGCAGTTCATAGAATGCAAAATTGTGGCGTGAACTTTCCAAGGTGTCCTGATCCGGCGCAAGATACTTATCGAGTCCGTCCAGAAGCACATCGCGCGCGGATTGATCATCAAGGCGCACCAGCGCGGCGGCAACCGGGTAACGAATTGATTCATCGAACCGCTTATCGTTCATCGCTTCGAGGAGAATTTTTTTTGAAATCGGCAAAGGCATTTCGACCAATGTCATAATGACTGTTTCTGGCAATTGCCGCGCGGCCATATCGCCAAGAAACATGGTGTCCATTTTCTTTTCAAAAACTCCATCCTGCCAGGCGGTCACGAGCAAAGGCACAATGTTTGTGTCTTGGAACCGCCCGAGACCTTTTGCCGCTTCCGCTACTTCTCCCCAGCGGCATAGTTTGCCTGACGCTGCCGCCGCAAGATTCTGCGTGAGCCATTCGCGAAGAACCGGCACAACTGCGGGCGAAGGTATGGCGACTAAAGCTTCCGCCGCATTTTCCCGGATCGAATCTTCACCCGGCAATGGAAACTTTTGTAGAGATTTTGGAAGTGATTTATAAAGCTGTTCCGGCAGGGAATAATTCAAAAGCCGAATCAAGATTGCCTGGGTATTTTCGGGCGAAGTCTTTAACAAAGATGTGAACCGGCCCGGAGATAGTCCCAAATCAAAAAGGTTGCCATCAAATTCTCCGGTTTCCAGCATTTCATCAGTCACTGGCGGATTTGTGGGATTGATCAACGTCGCCAGACGGACAATTTCGCGATTGTTTTCAACGCGTTCAGCTTCATTAACGTGATAATTTTGAGTGCAGCCAAACAAACCGCCGCTCAAAACGAGCGCGAGGCAGAGGATGGGTTTATTTTTCATCGGCAAACTCTTTCAAATTGAAAATATAATCAACAGGCGCATCGCCGAATTTGCCATAACTTTCTTCGACCCTAAATTCAGACGTTTCAACATATTTAACCGCGATGCCAAATGAAAACATTATTTTCCCATCTGGTAATTTTCGCGCGTTGACAGATGTGTAGCCAATGACTGTATGGCTGTCTTTTATGCTCGGATCATTGATCGTCAGAGTTCCTTCAAAATTGTCCGCCTGCTGCCGTTTGTCTTTTGGTATCACAGTGACGGTGAAATATAGCACTGGATTATTTGTAAAAAGAACGCGCGACGTATTGATTTTAAGGAAGGAATAATCAGTTTTGAGATTTGCATGATTGATTTGAATTTCGACGGTAGAACCATAGGCGTTTAGCGTCGCGAATGAATAAAAAATCATGCCGCTCAAAACGAGCGCGAGGCAGAGGATGAGTTTGGATTTCATAAAATCATTCAACAGACTGTATCAAAGTTCGCTGCCAAAGAACTTTGTAATTTTTGCCATGAGGTTCCCAATCATGTTGTGGTGGAATGTCTGTCTCGAAAGCGGTCAAATCTATTTCCACTACATATTTTTTACCCGGCACTGGAATTCCATCTTGCTTGGTATGCCAATAATCAACGCCTAAATTAAAATCCAAGCCGCCGGACAAGCTACAATCACAACTGATGGAGAAATCAAAACAAGCTGAACATGCCGAGGTCGGCGGCGATGGTGTCGGTGCAATTGTCGCTGTCCTTGATGAGCTGGATGGCGGCGAAGAGGCGGAGGAGCGCGCCGGGCGGCACGGCGGCCACCTTGGTGGGCAGCACGGGCGGGGTGAAGACCGGCAGCACCTGCACGTCCGTGTCGTCACCGGTCTGGGTGGCGGTGGCGGCATTGGTGCCGGCGGTGTTGAAGTTGCGCACGGCGGGCAGCCAGGTTTGCAGGACATAGAGCAGCCACAGGCAGTCCGCCAGAATGGCGCTGACCTGCGCCGGGGTCAGACCCAGGGCGGCGGCATTGTCGGGCAGCCGGTTGATGAAGGTTGCCAGCCAGACGATTTGATCCGCCTGGCGCGGCGGCCAATAGGAGGTTCGTTTCATAGTTTGTGGGATGTTTGTTTTGTTGTGTATTTGTTGTTTTGGTTTTTTGGTATCTGCGCCGGGAAACCATTTCCACGGTGCAAAAGTGGCAAAAGGAGTGTTTTTTGACGAAAAACGGGGCTTTTCTGCGAAATCCGGTGCGCCCCAAATGAAATGGGGCGATTGGAAAAAGCTTTTCGGACGCCGGAAAATGAAATGGGGCGCCGGGAAACGGCGTCTGAAGCCCTGAAAACCGTTTGGGGCGCTCGAAGAACCTTTTTCGGAGCTGCGAAAACGAAATGGGGTGCCTGGAAATGGTTTTCTGGTGTCGGAAAATAAAATGGTGCGCTCGGAAACTGATTTCCCGGTGCCTGAAAACCGTTTGGGG
>Ga0224555_1005642_pt1 | contig 10280 bp, 14 predicted proteins | sample 714S23034metaG_FD_180687 | JGI IMG/M metagenome (GOLD analysis project Ga0224555, IMG submission 180687) | Peat soil microbial communities from Stordalen Mire, Sweden - 717 S2 30-34 | ecosystem: Environmental > Terrestrial > Soil > Wetlands > Peat | place: Sweden: Norrbotten County, Stordalen...
GCCGGCGGACCCGCGCCAGTTATCGGCCGAAAAACGGCTGGTTTCCAGGTTTACCGACTGAATGGTCTCGATATTGACCCGCGCTTGCAGCGTCCCTGTGACGGGATTGGAAATATTGAACCCGTCGAGGGTGTAGCTGGTCTGGTTCGAGTCCCCGCCGTTCACGTGGATGCCGCCGTTGCTGTCCTGAATCACGCCGTTCATCAGGAACAGCGCGTTGCGGTAGTCCTGCGGCGCCGGATACGGGACCGCCATGATTTCGGTGTTGTCCAACTCCCTGTGCGCGGAAGCCTGCTGGGGATCGATCGCGGGCGGCGAAGACGTCACGTCCACCCGCTCGGAGAACTCCTGCGTGTGATTCAACGTAACGTTGAGATGGCTTTCCCCTTCCGCGAAGTGCTCTGCCTTATCCTGGTAGAGAAAGAAGCCCAGACGTTCCACCCGGATATCGTACTCTCCCGCGGCGGGCAGGCTGAGGTTGAAATTCCCCTCGGCATCCGAGGAAGTGGCCGTGGCGGGCGCTCCCGGCAGGCTCAATTCGATGCGCGCGCCCGCCACGGCGGCCCCGGTTTCATCCACCACCCGGCCTGAGACCGGGACCTGGGCATGCAGGACCGCGCCCGCGAGCGCGATCGACAAGAATAAGCGCGCAGCCAAGGGCGTGGATCGCATGAACCGGACCTGCGGACGAACTTCGCCGTAAGCTTAGCATAGCGCCGGTGCGGAGACGCCGCTTGCAGCGTAAGCTCACCCCGGCGAATAATGGCAACTCTTGGCGTCCATCATAACGTGGCCGTGTTGGCAGTGCGCCGAATGCTTGCCAGGCCCAGACCTTGGCAGCCCCCCACGCCAAAGTCAATCCCCAAATATGGTGATCCCCCCCCCGAAATGAGGATTCCGGTAAGGAGGTCTTTAACTCCAACATAGAGAGTGGCGGATTGGGCTGCCGCCCTCCAGGGCAGCCAGGTCCGCCGGGGAGGCCGCGCATGATTTCACTTCCGGGGATGGTCCAGGCGGCGGACCCGCGCACGGTAGACTACCGCGTGCGGGAGGCTCTGGAATTCATGGAGGCTCACCTTGCTGAGCCGCTCACCGTGACCGAGATCGCCCGGCATGTCGGGGTCAGTGCCGATTATCTGGAGAGTCTCTTCCATCGCGACACCGGCGAGGCGCCGATGCACACCCTGAGGGTCATGCGCCTGCGGGAAGCCGAGCGCCTCCTCTCGGCAAGCCAGTTGAGTCAGACAGAGGTAGCGGCACAAGTTGGCTTTACCGGCCTGGACATCAGCCATTTCAGAAGGGACTTCAGAGCCTTTAGCGGTGTTACGCCCCGCCGGTACCGTGAAGCTTCACGCCTGGAAAAGGCTGGAGAGGGCGCCCCACTGGGCACAACTCAGGGGCCGTAGCAGGTTTTCGGCTCCGATGACCATAAATGCCGATAATCGCCATATAATTGCTGGTTTTTGCCATAAGAAGACCTGCGGGCTTGTGATATGCTGACGGTGGACTGGAAGGCCAAATGGCAGATCCCGATGATGGTCCTCAGCAAGAATCTGGGCGGGTGACTAGACGCTGCATTTGGAGCCGGGAGCTTGCCACTGCAGGACTTTATCTCGGACTCCTGGTTGGGGTCGCTTTGCTCCTCCCCGCGGGCGGCGCCAACGGGGCGCCGTCTGACCTGACCTTCTCCGGCGAGCTCCAACGGGTCACTGCCGATTCCATTGCCATCCGCGAAGCCGACGGAATTATCATCGAGGCTCAGAACACCGCGAGTGATGGGGATTTATCTCCAAAGAGCCTGAGCGAGCGGTACGCCGTCGGCGACCAGGTTGAGATCACCTGCGCACGGATCGTAGGTGTCTATTCGGCGCAGCTTGATCGCCGTCTGTACCTGCGGTTGCAGGCGCTAAGGTTCCTCCGGGCGCCGTCCGAGGAGGAGAGGCGGAAAGCGCTGGCATCCCGTGCCTGGGGCGGCGCCCCAGGCAATCTGCTGGCGAATGGCGCGGTGCTCTTTCTATTTCTACAGTACTTTCGCCCCGACCTGCCGTTGCCCGGCGAAGCGTTGCCGGACGGCCCCCGCGCGACTGAGGTTCAGAACGGGCGGGCCACAGAGCCGACCACAGAATGGCCTACAAGGACGGCACTGGCCCTGCTGCCGGATGGACGCCTGGAGCTTAGGACCGAGCCGACCCCGGAATGGCCAGCCAAGCTGGAACAGATCCGGTCGCACCTCCTGGCGTATGTCAAGGAAATGCCGAACTTCGTGGCCGATGAAGTCGCTAAGCGTTACGCGAGCAGGACGAGCCCCCCAAGCTGGCGGTTAGTCGATACCATTGGATCTGAAATGACCTTCCATGGAGGCGGCGCATCGAGGGGGCACATCACCGTGAATGGCAGGCCTTGGAAATCCGCGTACAACGACAATTTCGGGGCTTTGTGGACGCCGGGAATCGGCTTCGAACTGCCCTGCCTTCTCGCTCGTGGATCACGAACGACGTTCGAACCCGAGGCACGGGTCACTGAGGGTGGCAAGTCCGTATCCGTCGTCCGCTACAACTCGCCGCCCGACGGATGCGGCTTCCTCTTGTCGGTCTACCAGCAGTTCTACCAGGGCATGACGGGGCGGATCTGGCTTGACGAACCCGAGGAGAATGTAATCCGCCTTGAGGAGGACTCGCGGGTATTCCCGAAGGACTTTTCCATATCGGCCGAGGAGAGCCGTACGTCTTGGGACTTCGTGAAAATCGGAGACGCTACCCACCTGCTTCCCGTTTCAGCGGACATCACATTTACGATGTCCGACGGTGGAATGACGCTGACGAGATGCGAGTACAAGAACCACCGGCACTTCGAAGCGGCCAGCCGCATCACGTTTCAGTAGGTCGCTGCGGTCCAGTTAGCCAGCAATCGGGGCAGGCGCGGAAGCCGTGGAAGAGTTCTGAACGCGAGTGCCGGAGCGGTCGTTGTCGCGGGCGGGTTTTTGGGCCTAGCCGTCCGCCACTGGGAGCGACTTCGCCCCCAGTGGACCTGCCCCAGGCCACATACTGCGGAATGCCACAGCTAAGAGGGCCGAAGAAGGCGCGGTCTCGCCGTATTTCGGATACGGCAACAGGTTTTCGGGCCCGGTAGTAGATTCCGGTTTTCGCCATATAATTGCGGCTTTTCGCCATAACAGCACACTTGATCTCCCGTTCACTCCGCTCTATCTTCGTATCGGAGGTGAGTAAGTGAGTATACGGGACAAGTTGGAGGCAACCGCAAGCGTCGCTTTCATCGGCGTCGCGGTTTTGCTGTCGGCTGCCTTGATCAAGGCGTACTTCTTGCCAACGCCGTCGCGAAGCATTCCACGAGCGGCGATTGCCGGCGGAGGCGGAACGAGTCTTGTTGGGGCAAGTTTGAAGGACCGGATTCCGGGGGTCGATTGGAGCAAGAACGGCCGGACGCTCGTCCTTGCTATCTCCACCCAATGTCACTTCTGCAAAGACAGCGCGCCATTCTACCGGAAGCTGGAAGCGCAGGTGGGAAAGAGCCTAAGAACGGTGGCCGTACTACCCCAGCCGGTTGACGAGGCGGAGCAGTTTTTGAAGGGCGAGGGCGTGCGCGTGAGTCAGGTCAAGCAGGCGACAATGGGGGACATCGGGGTGCAGGGGACGCCCACTATGCTCCTGGTGGATAGCTCTGGTGTCATAACCAAGATGTGGGTTGGGAAGCTCCAGCCCGAGCAGGAGCAGCAGGTGCTGACTGCCCTGCGGAAAGGATAGCCATATGTTCGAGCGACTAAAGCTGGTTGGCGGAAGCGCCCTCGCGTTTTCGGCCCTCGTCGGTTTGGCCGTCCATTACGTCGAGCCGAAGGCCGGCGCGGCTGCACAAGTACCGAGACAGGTTCGGCTCCCCATCGCGACCAAGATCGAGCCGGTGGTGATCACCAAGGTCAACTTCCGGAACGTCGCGGTGCAATCCGGCCGTTTCGCCAGATCGGCGGAGTCCGCCGCGCCCACTACCCTCTTCGTAGCGGATGACGACTGGGTTCAGGGCCTCACCGTTTATTTCCTAAACCGGACAAATCGCGCAATCGCGTTCGTGGCGCTCCGTTTTAGTTTTCCTGAAACCACGGTTGGGCGGGTCCGTTATTCCTTCCCGTTGACCCTCGGCACAATACCTCCGTCGGAATCCTTTAACTTGGACGGCACGGCGGCGAATCATTTCGGTGCGTAGCGCCTCGTCCAGCAAGATGTCGCGAATGCCGCGCGCGATATCGAAGACGTTGGCCGGGTTCACCATCACGGCGGCGTCCCCCACCACCTCGGGCAGCGAGCTCACGTTGGCGGTCACCACCGGCGTGCCGCACGCCATCGCCTCCAGCGGCGGCAAGCCGAAGCCCTCGTAGCGCGACGGGCGCGTCCACGCGCGGTTTCAGCTCGCTCAGAATGGCGTCGCGGACCCGGATTCCATCCAGAATCTGTGGCATCTCTTTCAATCATAACGTGGCCGTGTTGCAGTGCGCCGAATGCTTGCCGGGGCCGGACCCTGACAGCCTTTCACGCCAAAGTCAATCCCAAAAATGGTGATTCCCCCCCCCGCAATGAGGATTGCGGCAAGGCGACCTTTAACTCCAGAATCGAGAGTGGCGGATTGGCCTGCCGTCTTCCAGGACAGACAGGTCCGCCGGGGAGGTTGCGCATGATTTCACCTCCGGGGATCGTCCAGGCGCCGGACTCGCGCCCGATAGATTATCGTGTGCGGGAGGCTTTGGAATTCATGGAGGCTCACCTTGCTGGGCCGCTCACCGTGACTGAGGTCGCCCGGCACGTTGCGGTCAGCCGCGATCATCTGGAGCGTCTGTTCCATCGCGACGCGTGTCAGACGTGGTTGCGGGCCCTCAAGCTCATGCGACTGCGGGAAGCCGAGCGCCTCCTCTCGTCAACCCAATTGAACCTCAAGGAAGTAGCGGCGCGAGCGGGCTTTACCGGCCTGGATCTCAGCCACTTCAAGAGAGATTTCAAGACTTTCAATGGGATCGGCCCCGGCCGGTACCGCAAGCTGTCGCGCTCAGGAGGGCCCGGGGAGGGCGCCGCACCAGGCAAGGCCCCGTCGCGGTAGCGGTGTTTTGTCTCCTATAGGACCCTAAATGCCGATAATCGCCATCAAATTGCCGATTTTCGCCATCAAAGACCGCTTGATCTCTCATTTACTCGGCTCTATATTCATATCGGAGGTGAGTACGTGAGTATACGGGACAAGTTGGACGCAGCTGCAAGCGTCGCCACCGTGTGTGTTGCGGTCTTGGTGTCAGTGGTTCTCATCAAAATCTACTTGCCTCCTTCGTTGCGAGCCGGCCTGAGGGACCGGCCCGTAGCCGCCTCACAGAGCGCACAGCCTCCTGCGGAGGTGGCCGTCGGCGGGAACCTCGGCGAACGGGTTGCGGGGGTAGACTGGAAGAAGAATGGCCGGACACTTGTGCTGGCTATCTCCACCCAGTGTCACTTCTGCAAGGACAGTGCGCCGTTTTACCGCAAGTTGCAAGGGCAGGTTGGCAAGGGCATAAGGACCGTGGCGGTGCTGCCGCAGCCGGTCACTGAGGCCAAAGCGTACTTAAGCGGCGAGGGAATTCATGTCGACGAGGTCAAGCAGGTCTCGATGCACCAAATCGGGGTGCGGGGGACGCCTACTATCTTTCTGGTCGATCATGGTGGAGTCATCAAGAAGGTGTGGGTCGGCAAGCTCCAGCCTGAGGAGGAGCAGCAATTGCTGGCCGACCTGCGGAAAGGGTAAGTTTATGATCAAACGAATAACGCTGGCCGCAGCGAGCATTATCCCACTTCTCGTGCTCATCGGCCTCCTCGCACGGTACATCGGCCCGGCGGCCGCCCAGGGCCTGCCGCAGAGGACAGTCGAGACGCCCATCGTGACCAAGATGGCGCCCCTGGTGTTCTTCAAGGCTTCTATCCCGGGTGGCACCACAGTCCAGACCGGCCGTTTCGCCAAACCCAGGTCCCAGCCTCCCGACCCGATTACCCCATTCGAGGCAGGCGATGACTGGGTTCAGCAGATAACTGTTTACTTCCTCAACCGGGCCCAGCGAAGCCTGACGTGGGTCTTCATCAGCTTCGACTTCCTGGATGCGAACGGCGGCCCCAATATGTCTCGCTTGTACCTGGGCCTCGTCCCTGAGACTGCGGCCTCAGACCCGAAAGAGAATTGGTGGTCGCCTTCGGGTGCTCCGCCTTCGACTGTTCCGACTGTGAATCCCCCCGGCAGGTTGCCGCTCCTGGTCAGACCGGGCGAGTTGTTGGAAATCCGTTTGGGAGACTATTGGGACCAGATCGGCCGGGAGCTGAGCCCGCAGTTGTCGCTGGAAACGGTGAGGAGGATGACCGTCGTAGTACAGGGCTGCTACCTTGGGCCCGATGTAATGTGGAACGGCAACCACTTCAGGGTTCGTGACAGGGCGTCCAACACGTGGCAGGATGCGAACCGCGACTATTTCCCTGGGGATACGGAATCGCGACTCCCGGGCCTGCCTGGTTGGCCCGAGCAATAGCTCTAGGCCGATGGCGGAGAACGTGCTATGAAAAGTCTTCTGCGGGTATCGATACTGGCGGCGGCCGTGCTCCTTCTGGTTGAGGGGCTGCGGAAGCCTGCGGACGCGGCGGGGCTTCAGCAGTCCTACTCCAACATCTGCTCCGATAACCAGGGCGGCCTGGGCAACCCCATCGGCGGCTCCGGCATATACGCGCAGCCATGCACCACTTGTACCGGCCCGATGCAGGCATGGGAGATTGGCACCTGCGGGACGGGCGGGCTTCAGGCGCTCCCGTGCGAATGCGATGCCACTAACCCGATAAACGACCAGCGCGAGTGAACGGTCCGAAAGGTAACTATGAGCGATCCTACGACGCAAAACGATTCGCCTTTGGCGGCAGCGTGGCGAATGCGGCTGGCCTTAGCCCTGTCGTGCCTGCTGCTCTTGTCGATAGCGGTGAACGCCGTGCAAGTGGTGGAGGTCCGGTCGCTGACAGGTCCGCTTGAGACTTGTGTCGCGGCCCTCGGCTCCGGGTCTGCCAACCGCGTGGCCAGCGTGAGATCGCGGGCCCCAACTATAGTTGGGTCGCGGGCCCCGGCTCTGGAAGTGAAGGACCTCGCAGGGAAGCCGGTCACCTTGGACGTCGCGAGGCCCGGGAAAACCGCGGTTCTCTACCTCTTTAGCCCAGGATGCGGGTGGTGCAGGCGAAACCTTCCCAACATGCGGGCTTTGATGACTGCCGCGGGCAGGCGCTTCAGTTTTGTTCCGATCTCCCTGGACGCCGAGGGCGTGTCGGCGTACTGGGCCAGAATCGGTGCTCACGGCGTCGTGTATACGGAGCCTTCCCCGGCAACCCGAAGCGCGTATGGCTTCACCGGAACGCCGCAGACTATCGTAATTGGCCCGGACGGGAAGATCATTAAGGATTGGAGCGGCGCCTACACGGGGCAGCTTTCGTCGGAGGTGTCCTCCGCCTTGGGCGTGCGCCTGCCAGGTTTGTCGGAATGAAAGTCGCCCGTTCCTTGTTATTGACTTTGGGGGTGTTATGCGGTTTAGGTCGTTGCTTGCTATCGCTTTAGGGGCGCTAGGAGTCACACAGGTGTGCTCCGTGCTGCCCACGTTGCGCGCGCAATCGGCCCCGATGCTTGTCCATGAGCGCGATGTGGCTGCGCGTCTCAACTACGATGATATCCTGCCCGTGTGGCGCTGGGCGGCCCTATACGGCTTTGAGGGGAACCGCTCGAACGGGCCGCTCCTCTGGAGTGAGGACCGTGACGGAAACCGCGACGAGGTCCGGTTCTCGATTGCCGGTGCGGGTTTGATCAACTTGATCAGCATAACCGGCGGTACGGACGGAGCCATGGCGGTGCACGGTACGGCGGATAGCCCTGACTCCCGGGGAGCTACCTTTATCGCGTGGATCTCTCCCGATCGGAAGCAACAGACGGTTATACGGGTATGGCCCTATGTGCCATGGCGGGTAGCAATCAGTGCCGATGGCGTGATCTGGGCCGCCGGTTATCTGAAGGACGCGGCGAATACGAGGATTGTGGAGAACAACATTATTAGGCGCTACGACCGTTCCGGCGCGATGCTCGGGTCCCTGAACGTGCAAGTAAAGCCGATCTGGGCACATTCGGGACCCGATGCTACGGAGGACTCGTATCTGATGCCCGCCCGGGCCGGGGTTGGTTGGGTGACGAATACCGGCGAATACATCGAGTTCGGGCCCGACGGCCGCGAGCTCGCTCGGTTCGCCGCCCCTCCCGTGTCTGCTGCCGCGGGGGACCCGCGAATGTGCGGCGCGGCGCTGGGCCAGGGCGGTGAGCTGCTGGCCTGCATCGAGCAGCGAAATCAAGGGAAGAGGACCCGGCAGATCTTCGCGTTGGACCGGATTTCGCGATCATGGCGGGCCGCACTCCCCGCTGGGAATGATCAGGTAGCTCTGGCTGGCTTTGACGGGGAAACGCCAATCATCATCCAGTGGCCGGCGGGCGGAGCAGGGGTGGTGAGCCGTTACCGCCTCGACACCGTTGCGCCCGGCGGGGCGCAATAGCGGAAAGGACGCTGGCCGGCCCTTCCTCAGCGCGGCCCTTGCCTCGTTGGAACGCACGAAGGGGGAAATGGCCCGGAGGCTGAGCTATGGGAATCAGAACGAAACGTGAAGCGACAGTTCTCGGTTTTGCCGTGTGCCTCGCGGCGACTGCGGTACTCGTCATGGATCAACCCGGCCGACCCAGCGCCGTGCGCGTTCGGGAAACCTCCGTCGTGGGATCCCTCGGGGAGCCGCTAGCGGGTTTTTTTGACGGGCTGCCCACCGACCCCAGGTATGACCCGGGTCTTGTGAGGCTGATGAACCGGCTCCCGGCTTCGCGGAGGTGCGGAGAAACCCTCCTAGATAAGCTGCTGGGGCTCATGGAGTCGACCGCATATGCTCAGAATTCATGCTCAGCCACGGCGTGTGCCGGCAACAACTGGTATAACATCCAGAGCAACTGCGGCTGTGGGACCTACGCCAACACGGCGCACGACAGCCAGCAGGCACCATATTATTCGGGCTTCGCGTATGACGGTAACTTCGGGTGTCCGAGTTGCCCCGCATCAGGTATCTGCGAGAATTCCGCATGTGGCGACCAGTGCACCAATAACAGTGGCTGCGACATAGGCGAGTGGTGTAACAACGGGGCGTGCGTGGTTTCAGCCTGCGGCAACCAGCCCACTTGTAGGTTGGATACTGACTGCCCGGCTGACACGGCGTGGACATGCAACGCGGGCTGCTGCGATTGCGGTCCTGGTGGTTATATGTGTTCAGTTGGCGCAGGTGGTGACTGGCTCTGCGGGTTGGCGCTAAACTCCAACTTCACGTGCCAGGGTGGATGCTGCGCGTCCGGCGGCAGCTGTGACGCGGTGGGCAAGGGAAAGTTCGGCGCTCTGGACTGCGGCGGTGACGGCGGCAGCGGCGGCGACAACCCGTGCCCCGGCGGCGAGTACCCGTGCGATGAGGGTGACCACGACAATAGCTGCCTTTACTACACGTGCGAGGACGGGCCTTACGGTGCCGACTACTGTTGCCTCCCGTACGATCCAATTCTCATCGACGTCAATGGCGATGGGTACTCGTTGACTTCGCCCTCGAATGGCGTCCTGTTCGACATGGCGGGTAACGGTAATAAGACACAGATCTCATGGACGTCCGCAGGCGCCGACGATGCGTTCCTCGCCCTGGACCGGAACGGGAACGGCCGGATCGACAATGGCACGGAGTTGTTCTCCAATTTCAGCCCCAACGCCAAGTCGGGTTCAGGCGGTTACAACGCGCTGGCGTTCTACGACCAACCGGCGAACGGCGGCAACGGCGACGGGTGGATTGACGCCAAGGATGCCGTCTTTTCCAAACTGCTCCTCTGGGTAGATCGGAACCACAACGGGATTTCCGATCGCGGTGAGCTGTTCACGCTTCCGCAACTGGGAATCACGGCGATCTCGCTGGATTACAAGGAGTCGAAACGGACCGACGCCTACGGCAACCTGTTCCATTATCGGGCGAAGGTCATCCGCAGCGGGCCTGGAGCAGGAAAGGACCACTGGGCCTATGATGTGTTCTTGCATGCCAAGCAGTGAGTCCGGGCCCGGAATGAGCAGCCTGATCGCGTGAAACCACGGGTGCTCCGAAAGACCCGCCGCCCCGTCCGGAACCAAGCCGGGCGGGGCGGCCGGTTTCCGATTCGCTTTTCGCCGTCGTGGGCCGCCGCCGTTG
>Ga0224555_1005643_pt1 | contig 10279 bp, 13 predicted proteins | sample 714S23034metaG_FD_180687 | JGI IMG/M metagenome (GOLD analysis project Ga0224555, IMG submission 180687) | Peat soil microbial communities from Stordalen Mire, Sweden - 717 S2 30-34 | ecosystem: Environmental > Terrestrial > Soil > Wetlands > Peat | place: Sweden: Norrbotten County, Stordalen...
GCGCTGAGCGGTTGCAGTTCCTATGCGCAGATCGGGGGCTACCTTCAGGACGCGGTGAACGACGCCGGAGTGCGGGCGATTCTGTTGCAGGTGGATTCACCGGGCGGCGAGACCACGGGATGCTTGGAACTGTCCGACTACATCTACTCGCTGCGGGGCGCGAAACCGATCTATGCCATCGCCGACGACTTCGCGTTCTCGGCAGCCTACGCACTCACCAGCGCGGCCGACAAGATCTTCGTCACGCGCATGGGAGCCGTCGGCTCGGTCGGCGTGGTGGTGCTGCATACCGAGGATTCGAAGTTCAACGACGAGCAGGGGTTCAAGTACACCTACATCTTCAAAGGCGAAAAGAAGGTCGATGGGAACCCGCATGAACCGCTATCGGAGCGGGCAGAGAAAGACATCCAGTCCGAAATTGACCGGCAGTACCACCAGTTCGTAGCAACGGTCGCGCGGAATCGGAAAGCCGACGCAGAGAAGATCATCGCGACACAGGCCGGCGTCTGCTGGGCCGAGACGGCCATTCCGCTGCTGGCCGACGAGGTCGGAACGTTGGGCGACGCCATGAACGCGCTTCGTCAACTGCTCGGCGAGCCTGTCCAGAGTTCAACGGCGGCGATTGCCGCAAGATCCACAACCAAGGAGGTTACAGCAAGTATGCCCAACGAAACGCTCACAATCGCCGCCGAGGGCAAGAAGCCGGACGACGGTGACGGCGACGAGAAGACCAACAACGAACCGAAGTACTGCCATGCATGCGGAACCAAGCTCCACGCGGACGCGACATTCTGCCATGCATGCGGCACGAAGGCCGAAGGCGAGGCGTCCGGCAAGTTCTGCCACGCCTGCGGTGCCGAGCTGCGCAAAGGCGCGGAGTACTGCCACGCCTGCGGCGAAGGCGCAAAGAGCGACGCCAAGAAACCGGAAGGCATGGCTCCGCTTGCCGGCCTCGCTGCCGTGCCGCTGAAGATGCGTCCCGAAGGCGACATCGAAGCCATCGGCGCGTTGTGCAAGATGGCCGGTTGTCCCGACAAGACCGCAGAGTTCCTCACCAAGAAGAAACCCAACGGCCAATATTTCAGCGTGGCGGACGTCAGCGAAGAGTTGACCGCCGCCCGCGTGATCGAAAGCGAGAGGAGCATGATTACATCGCACGTCAATCCCAACCAGGGCGCGGTCGGTTCCCTTCAAGAGATTGAAGCCCAGGCAACTTCCTACGCCCGCCAGAATCGCGGCAAAGAGACTCCGAATCTTTACGCCGAAAGCGGTACCACCAAGCTGACCAAAGAGCGTGCCTACGCCCTCATGCTCGAAGAGCATCCCGAGGTTTACGGCGCTTTCGTGGCGCAGCACAACGCGAAGGGCCTGATCGCCACGCTCGAGCGGGCTGGCATTCGCCTCGCCCGGTAACAGAGAGGAGACAGACATGGCATTCGAACAGACATTACGCAATGTAGGGATTCCGGCAGCGGCCGACCTCACGAGCAACGGGACTGTGAATCCGCAGTTCTACTTCGTGACCGTCAACTCGTCCGGACAGGTTAACTTCACGGGCGCTGGCGCCGTCGCCGATGGCGTGGTCCAGGACAAGCCTAACGCGCAGGGAGTGGAGGCCGAGGTCGCGATCCTTGGCATCACCAAGCTGCTGACCGGCGCGGCAGTCAATGCCGGCGACCCGCTCATGGCCAACGCCAGTGGGCAGGCCATCACTGCCACCACCGGCAATTTCGTGCGGGCGCGTGCGCTGGCAGCATCGGGCGGTGCTGGCGTGATCATCCCCGCGCTGCTTCTCGGCCCGTACAAGATGTAGCCGTTCATCACATAGGAGAAATCACAAATGCCTCAGCCAACACTACAAGACGTTCACGTCAACCGACCGCTGACGAACATCTCCGTGGCCTACCTTCAGGAAGCCGCCGGAGTCGAATTCGTCGCGGACAAGGCCTTTCCGGCGGTGCCGGTCGAAAACAAAAGCGATCTCTACTACACTTACGCGCGGGCGGATTTCAACCGCGATGAGATGCAGAAGCGCGCGCTTTCCACCGAGTCCGCCGGCACGGGCTACAACCTGAATTCCACCGGCACGTACAACTGCGACGTTTGGTCGCTGCACAAGGACGTGGATGACCAGATCCGCTCCAACAGCGACTCGCCGCTCGCCCCCGACCGCGACGCCACCATTTTCCTGACGCAGAAGGCGCTGATCCGCCGCGAGAATCAGTGGGTCTCCAGGTTCTTCGGCACCGGGATCTGGACCAACAACGTCAGCGGCCAGGCGACCGCGGACTCCACTCACGTCATCTATTGGGACGCCGCGAACTACCCGAACGGCAGCCCGATCACCGATATTCGCAACGCGAAGACCCAGATGCGGCTGTCGAGCGGCGGCTTCGCGCCGAACATCTTCGTGGTGAGCCGCCCGGTGTTCGATAAGCTCGTGGATCACCCCGACTTCATCGACCGCACCAAGTACGGCCAGACCGCGCCGAACCCGGCAGTGGCAACCCGCCAGATCATGGCCGAGATTCTCGAACTGGACGAGATCCTGGTCATTGACGCCGTGTACAACACGGCTGCGGAGGGCGCAACCGAATCCAACGCGTTCATCGGCGGCATGAGCGCAGCGCTGTTTTACCGCCCGAAGAATGCCGGCCTGATGACCCCCAGCGCCGGGTACGTGTTCAACTGGACGGGCCTGATCGGAACCACCGGCGGCGCCGGCGTCCGCATCAAGACTTTCCGCATGGAGCACCTGGCTTCGGATCGCGTGGAGATCGACTCGGCGTTCGATATGCGCCTGGTCTCTGCGGACCTCGGCTTCTACTTCAACAACGTGATCTCGGCGGTGTAGCCATGATGCTGCGTCGAGAATCATGGGCGCGGCTGACCAGGGGCCTGGTTCCGCCGCTGTACGTTCTGCGCCCGTTGCAGGGTTTTACGCCGTCTGACATCGGCGACGAGTATCCCGCTCCGGCCGCCACAAACAAGGTCCAGTTGACGCGGGCGCGGCAGCTCTACGAGCAACGCAGGATCGGGACTCAGGCCGAGGCCGAGCGGGCAATCTCGAAGCTTCCCAAGCAGGAACCGGCCAAGCCGGGAAAGGAAAAGAGGCATGGCAGTCAAAGTGGAAAAAACACCCGTTAACGCTCCGGAGTTTCAGAGCGCGGGTCCGCAGCCGAACTTCAAGGGCAGCTACCCATCGAAGCAGAAGCTGTTCGTGTCGGCGGTGCAAACAGGCAGCGGCGCGCAGCAAAGCATCGCGCACGGTCTGGGCGCAGTGCCCACAGGCGTGCTGGTCTCCTGCACGGACAACAGCGGGAGCACCAACGTCTTCACGGTGACTGAGGGAACGCATGACGCGACCAACGTGAAGGTGACGGTGACCACGGGGGCCAAGTACAAGGTCCTTGCCTGGCTCTGATTACGATGAAAGCAAACTCGTTCGGCAATATCCCGGTACCGACGCCCGGCACGCCCGTCCCCGTTTCCAGCGACCCGAATCTGCGGGTGGAGCGGATGCGCTTCGCCGCAGTGATCGGTCAGACAGGTCGCGTGTTCCTCGGCGTCTCCGGCATGAACAAGACGAACGGCACAGGCGTGGTCAAGGAGTTCTGGCCCACCGGTTCTGGTGGCGGCGTCGCGGATGCTTACGAGATCTGGGCGGAAGATGCACGCCATTTGCTGCTGCCATCGGATTACCACATCGATGCCAACAACGCGGGCGAGGGTCTGATCGTCGCCTACTGGACGTGAGATGGGGAACTGGCCCACCATTGAGGCGCTGGTAGACGGCGTCATGCTCCAAACCTTCGGCGAGCCGGTGGTGTACCAACCGGTGCAGGCAGGCGCAGCGCAGGGGGACCCGTTCACGGTAACCGCCATTCGCCACCTTCGCCCGCGCGAGGAATCAGGCGCGATGGCGAACTTCGAAGAGATCTCGGTGAATCCGTCCGACTTCTCCAATCCACCGGCGAAGGGCGACTGGGTGACTGCCTGGGGCACGCAGTACGTGGTGACGACACTGCGGCAGCCGGATGCCTACGGCATGCTCAACCTGGCACTGCTTCAGCGCGCGAGTTGACGCTTCCGTGATCAATCCAAACACAATACTTGGCGAGTGGGTCACCGCGCTCCAGTCCTGCCCGGACTTGGTGACTGCGGTCGTCGGCGACGGCAACAACATCCGCGCGTTCATGGAAGGACTGGCTACCGACAACAATCTGCGGCTGGCTATTCTCCAGATGCCGCCCGGCTCGATCCTGGTTGCCTGGAACGGCACCACGCCGCGGCGTCTCACGGGCGGCGCACTGCACTTCGCGCATCGCTTCTCGATCTACCTGCGCGCGCCGGAACAGAATTCCACCGCCACCTATGCCGACTTGTTCTGGCTGTTGGTGAGCGCGATACCAACGGGCGCTCCATCGTGGTCGTCGCTCTTGCACTTCCAGATCGATCCAAATTGCTACCCGATGGATATGGATCTTCCGTCCGCGCAGCGAAACACGGTCGTCGTTAGCGCAGACGGCGCAACGCTAGATTATTTCGAGGTGCAAGCAACGTTGGTGGAGCAAGGCAATCCCGGCGGGGAGTGAAGGAGAACGTTATGGATTGGGTTTTCATGCAATCGCCCGAGGGCGAAGTGAAGGAAGTCGAAGCGACGGCCGCAGAGCTCACACCGCTCATGGTTGCCGGGTGGCGTCAGGTTCCCCCGCCAGCAGCCACTGGCCCAAAACCGGCAACTCCGGTTCAGGAGAAAACGTAGCATGGCAAACATCAATGAACTGCTGAATGGCTGGGGCTTCGGCAAACAGACCGCCATCGGGACGGCGAATGCCTCCACTGCTATCTGGCGGCACACGAACCTCAATACCAAGCCGTGGGCCAAGGTCCCGGTGAACGAGGACGACCGCGCTGAAATTGGCAAGGGCCATGAGTTCCCCACGCAGCTCTTCAAGTCGCATTACAACATGCCGACTTACGAGTTCTCGAAGTACGCTTCGTCGGAAATTCTCGCGTGGGCGATGGCGTTCTCACTGGGCAACGTGACCGTGAGCGGCAGCGGCAGCGGTCCGTACACGTACACCATCATTCCGGCTCTGGGGGCGACGAATCCGACCGGCCTGGAGTTGCCCTACTTCTCGTTCGTGCAGCAGATCCGGCCTGGCGGCTCGGCGGTGCTGGACGAAATGCTGGTGGGCTGCGCCGTCAAGGGCTGGAAGCTGTCGATTAAGAACTCGCCGGGACGCGCCAGCGCGATGATCGCGGCGGAATGTGTGACTACCGGACAGTACACCTCGCCCAGCGGAATCACCCTGCCCGCCGTGTATTCACCGCATGAGTTCAATGCCGGAATGATCACCGCGCTGACCTTCAATGGCATCAACTATCTCGCCGGCAGCAGCGCGAAGGACTTCGTGTCCATGGAAGCGTCCTGGGAGAACAACTTCCGGCCCGGCTTCTTCCCCGGCTCGGGGGCGCAGGACGGCTACCAGATCCAGGGGCGGTTCGAATGGGGCGACCGCGTATTCGCGGTGCAGTTCGTCGTGCGTGTCGAGGCCGGATCGGCCGAGTACTCGAATCTGATCAATCTGACCACCGGCACGGCCACCTTCACCGTGACTCGCGACACCAACAATTCGTTCACGATGCTCATTCAGAAGATGGGCTTCAACGTCGCGGAACTCAGCAACACCGACGGAATCGTGACGCTCCAGATCACCGGCGTGCAACTCTACGACCCCACAAACGGGCTGGTGACGATGACCGTCATAACGCCGCAAACGGGTATCTGCCAATAGGAGGCTTGAATGGAAACCGAAAAGAAAGTGGGCTTCGATGCGTCCAAGCCGTTCTTAGTGCCGATCCTTTCGGGCGGCGAGAAGAGTTGCGAGGTGCGGTTCCCTTCGGATGAGGAGTGGTGCGCGTGGGCGCGTGCGCAGCGCACGGTGCGGCATTTCCTCGGACGCGGGAAGTCGCAGAGCGAAGATGTGGACCTGCCGAAGATCAACGCCGAATTGTTCGCCAAAATCCGCACCGACAAGGATGGCCCCGAGTTCGATGACGCTGAAGCAGGTATGGTGATCGGCCGCATTGAGCGGTGCGCCGTCGCCAACGTGGATCGCGAAGGCATCAACTATCGGATCGAGATGAAGGTGCCCGGCGCGCGTGTGGTTCACGTGTTGCGGATGCCCACCGCCAAGGAGATGCAGGACCATGAGCGGGCTTCCACCAGCGTCGTGGCCGCGCGGCGGTCTGTCGAGACGCGGGCCTTCCTGGAACCGAGCGGCGCGCTTTATGACAAGCTGCACATCTCGCACGATGGCTACACCGGCGCGGTGCCCATCGTGCACAAGTCGGCGGCGGTTTCCGAGGTGATCGCGCAACTGGCAATCGAGGCTGACGAAGACCCGGAATAGCCGCGCCCGGCGACTGGCCGGAAGAGCCGGGCGTGCGATTCCTGATCCGGTCGGTGTTGCACCAGGGCGGGCTGTGCGGAGCCGAGGAAGAGTGCCCCGACCGCGTCTTCCGCTGCCGGAAGTGCGGCTACTCGGCGCAGACGGAATTGAACGGCTGCCCCGGTTGCGGCGCGGATTGGAAGGCCATCGACGTTAGCCATGGGCCGGGTTGTCCGAAGAACCTGCTCGAAGAGGCGATGGACACGCCGAACGGCGGTCTCGTCCGGCGGTGCTTCCGAATACTGAACGCCAAGAGCATCGGGCTGACGATCACGCTCGCGGACATCACCGAGGAGGAGTTCCGGGTGCTGGAACTGATCGAAGCCGAACGGCAGGACCAGATCAAGGCTGGGGACGGCGGCAACAAAAGTCTTCGGTAGTTAGGCGGTTTCCCGGAACGTGCGGTCACTTGCGAAGCTCCGTAATGCTCAGATCTGAAATGAAACCATTGCCAAACTGAATGGAACAGCGCAGCGCAAGTTCGTCCGATTTGTCCTTCTTCAAAGGCTTCAGACCACCCTCAAGCATCCCCATCAGGTGCGCGGGTTCATGCCAAACCCGACGGCCCAGCAAGGACTTGTGCAGTTGGCGTGACATCCCGCTACGTATCGCTATCACGCTCCGCCTGTGGTTCGGATTCAGAGCGACGGGGCTCAAAGCCTCAAACTGCTGGCCGACCCACTTGACGCCATCCGCCTCGAACTCAATCATTTCAGTTGGTAGCTCACGTCCTGCAAGGACAGTTCCTATATCAAATTCTTCATAGGCGGTAGAAGCAGTTGCGAGCACATCGAACGCTCCCGCGAGAGCCGAATACTCGATCAGCATGGATGTGACGATGGCCTCCTCGATCTGCTGGGGCGTAGCGTCGTCGATCACGAGGTAGCTGCCTGCGGACAGCGGCGGTCGCTCCTCATCGGGGTCCTCGATGTAGAGTGTAGTCCGTTTTGCCCTTCGGTCAGTCGCAATCGCCAAGCCAACGCTCAGGCGTTGGGACACGAATGCGCTATCACATTTGAACCGAATAGCGTGCTTCTGCTCATACGCGGTTTTGAAAGCCCGCTTAATCGTAGAACGCCCTTGTGTCGTACCCTTGCATTCGATAATGTGCAGTTTCCGCTGATCGTCCATCGCCACGAAATCAGGGCATTTTTGGGGACCGAGTTTCTTGTGCGCCGGATAGCCTTTGAGCAACTTCCTGCGGCGGAGCTCGCGAACCGCGGCGTCGCCATGACAGATTTCACTGTACTGAAAGATGTTCGTGAGCCACTCAAGGGAAACCCCAACTCCCCACTCATCACTTAGTACTGATTTCTGATGTTTGTCCAAATCAACCATCTCGGGGTGCAGACGAAGGTCTGAGGGATCATCGACTGCATAAGCGTACTTGGTCTGTGCCCAGCGGATCGCCGTCCACCAGCGCGGCACGGTTTGCACTAGGGAAGCGGCGCCCATCCAGAGCAGAGCGGAAGCAAAGTTGATGGTCGGAAAGCTACTCGCTGTCGCGAGCTCACCTGGGAAGGCGTACTGACCGGTCCAACTGGGTCGGTCGATCTCAACGCCAATCCTTTTCAATAGGGGATTACCCGGTGTCTGGGGCGTACCTGTCGACATTAGGTCACCGAACAGCGTATCCTAGCACGCCTGTTGTCCACCATAACGCCTCGCACGGCCCCGTGTCGGCCAGATCCGTTTGCGGAGCCGTCGGTTAGTAGTGCCCGAACGTGTATGAACCGATTTCAAACCGTTATCAAGAGCGCTCGTTTCGTCTATTCGCCGTACACTGCGACCGAGATGCAGGGCTTCGCCCAGGTGCTAGCGGATTCGATCCGGGCACGCATTCAGGGCGGACGGAACATCTACGACCAGGCTGCTGCTCCGCTGAAGTCGGGGCTGCCGGGCCGGCGCGGTTACCCCGACTACAAGGCAGCGCGGGGCCTCCAGCCCATCCGCGACTGGACTTGGAGCGGGCATACCCTGCGGTGCCTCAAGGTACTGACGGCGAACGAAAACCGCGCGGTGATCGGGTTCCTGGACGAAGCTCTTCCAGGCCGGCGAATGACGGCTTCGCAGATCGCCTTCTTCAACAACCGGCGCGAGGCGCAGTGGGGTGTATCGCCGCGCGACCGCCAGGCGGTGCTCGCGGCATTTCAGGCTCGTCCCTTCGTGATGCTCAAGGCAGCGTAAATGGCAGACCAAGCGGAACGCGTAATCCTCGAAGCCGAGGACCAGGTCACCCCGATAACGGACAAGGCCAACGCAGCCCTCGACGGCTTCGAGAAGAAAGCGGAGTCCTCGCACGGCAAGGTCATCCGGATTTCCGATCAGACCCGGTCTAGCGTCCAGCGGCTCATTGCCTCCCTCGAAAAGCAGGCCGAGACCTATGGCAAGTCCGGCGTGGAGCGGCTGATCACCCAGCGGGACCAGCTTCTCCAACGATACAACCGGGAGCCGCAGGCCATCGACGCGATCACCAGATCTTACGAAAAGATGATCGCCATGGAGGAAAAGGCCGCGCGCGAAGCTCTCGCGGTTAAGGCGGCGAAGGAAGCCGAAGAGGCATTGCGAAAGCAGTCCGAGGCCATCACTTCGTTCGGCGACCGGGTCAGCCAGTTCATGGAGAACCCGCTCCAGGGAGCGAAGGGCGCACTCTCGTCCGTGCTGACGACTCTTGGTCCCTTTGGCATTGCCGTCACGGCTGGTGCTGCTGTATTGGGCACCATTGCGGCGTCCGCTTTCGAGGCGGCGAAAAGTCTCGGCGAATATGGCACCCGCGTGAAGGACGCGGAACTGCGCACTGGCTTGACCGCAAAGGAAGTCGGGCAGTTCGGCTTCGCGGCGCGCGCCGTCGGACAGGACATCTCGATTGTCGAGCGTCTGATGCGTGGCCTGTCCCAGGCGGCCGACGACAATTCCAGGGAAGGCGAAAAGGCGCGGGCTACCTTGCGCGGAATGGGCATCGATTTCCACACTGCCACGGGAGAGATGAAACCCACCTCCGAGATTCTGACGGAAATGTCCGAGGGCCTGAACAAGCTTCCGGAAGGGCTTCAGCGGGACGCCGCCGCCATGGACCTGTTCAAAAAGGTTGGCGTGGAAGCGATTCCGTTCATGACGGAACTCAACGAGAACCTGCGCGTCGCCCACGAACAGGGCTTCGGGCCGACCGAGGAAGACATCCGGCGCTTTGCCGAATACCAGCGTGAAGTGACCGTGCTCGAAACCAAGTGGGACGCGCTGGTCCGCAAATTCAAAGAAGGGTTGGTCGTTACGGTGACGTGGGTCGGGAAGGGCGTGGACTGGTTCCTCAATAACATCAGCACCGCCGGAGACGATGAACGGGAACACCGCGAAGAGGAACAGGCGCGCCAGGATGCTGCCGCCATTCGGGCGGCGGGCGGCATTGGGGCGAAGACGTCGATCTCCGGTCATCGTCAACAGGTGGCTGACATGGAGCGGCAGGCGCCGGAGATCATGAAGAACCGCGATGCCACCTTGAAGCGCATCGAGGATTTGCGGGCCCAACAGCAAGGGCTGGTCGGCGATTTCGGCATCCTGCAAGCGATTGCGCCCACCCGCGACGAGGAGGCCCGCGCGAAGCGCGCGAGCGAAATCCAAGACCAGATCCAACAGTTGCAGAAGATGATGCAGGATGCCGAGGCAGCCACCAAGCGGACAGACCTGCGGGCCGGCAAGGAAGAGACGGATCGCATTCGCGCCCGGTTCTTCGGCACGCACGATGGCATGGAGAAGGCTTACGCCGACGCCAAGAAGGATGTCGAGCGGCTCCAGAAGCAATTGCTCGAACCGGACAAGCCGTT
>Ga0224555_1005644_pt1 | contig 10279 bp, 7 predicted proteins | sample 714S23034metaG_FD_180687 | JGI IMG/M metagenome (GOLD analysis project Ga0224555, IMG submission 180687) | Peat soil microbial communities from Stordalen Mire, Sweden - 717 S2 30-34 | ecosystem: Environmental > Terrestrial > Soil > Wetlands > Peat | place: Sweden: Norrbotten County, Stordalen...
CGCCTCCGGTAGGTTTATCCGAAGGCGGCGGGAATTTCATTTTCTGGCGGATTTTTCATCCATTTTCAATTATTCTATTGCGATTACTGGGTTTTTATCCATCCTGGCATAATTTGCCAAAGTCGAGTAAATAATTGATTATTATAGGCCAAGATATACTATAAATAATACCTTAAGTCAAATTTTAGCGGAAATATGATAATTATTATTTAATATTAAATGCCAAAAAGGACAAAAAGATCGATTAAATGAAACCTGTTAGAAAGTGGCGAAAAGAATAAAGGGGAGGAATTAATATTAAATAGGGGGAAGGGGAGTAAAAGATCGATTAAATGAAACCAGTTAGAAAATGGATTAATTTTAGTTAAGGTCTGCCAAAGCAAAGGCGAATTAATATTAAATAGGGGGAAAAGGGGGATAAAGTAGAAGAATAAGGAGGGTAACAGATGGGGGTGTTCAAAGTTGGGGGAGGGCAAGACAGCCAGGATAGGCATAATTAGGGTCCTTAGGAGGGCGTTTAAAAGGGGTTAATTATCCTTGCCCCCCATTATATATAAAGGATTTAAAGTTATGGAAAAGACAGGGCAAAGTGTGATATTATAATTCAAATATAAGGCGAAGTAATAAACAAATAGGAGTATTAGGTGCGGACAAAAGAAGAGGCAAAAGATAACCTTATAAAGTTGGTTGCGAAGTTTAAATTAGAGTTTGAGTCAGGTAAGACGGATGCGTATAGCGAGGAATCCACAAAGAAGTCCTTTATTGAACCCTTATTGGAAGATGTGCTCGGTTGGGACGTCTCTAATCACGATGAGGTTACTATGGAGCATAGGGTATCACGTGACCGAGTGGACTATGGAATAAAAGTAAACGATAAAGTTGTGTTTTTTGTTGAAGCAAAATCTGTCAAGGCAGACCTTGAAAAGGCAATTCCACAAGCGGTTAAATACTGTTTCAATAGGAAAGATGTCCCGTTTGTAATGTTAACTGATTTTGAGGGCATGATGTTTTTTGATGCAACATTTAAACCAGATTCAAGGCATGTAAAAAAGGGTTTGAAAATAGATTTAAATTGGAAGGATTATGTCGAGAAATTTGATGAACTGTGGCAATTATCAAAGCCCGCTGTCGAGGGCGGTTCGCTTGAAAAACTCTTTACCTTAAAACCTAAAGATAGAGTTTTGGTTGATAAAGCAATATTGGAAGATTTGGAAAACTGGCGTGAGCATCTTGCTAAAAACTTATTTAAAAACAATCATAATTTGTTCCATTCTGATAACCGGGATGCGGATGCACATTATCTAAAGGAAGTTACACAGAAGATATTAGATAGAATTATTTTTATTCGTTTCTGTGAGGATAGAAATCTTACTCAAATACGCAAATTAAAACCACGCTTTGATGAAAGAGGAGAAAATACAGGAACAAACACTTACGTATATATACTTGGCGGCTTATTCAAGGAATATTTTGACATATTTAACAGCGATTTATTTAAAAAATTTGACTGGGAAACAGATTTGAAAATAGAATTCAAGGTGATGAATGAAATAACCCAGCAAACCTATGACCCATATATGTTTGACGCAATACCACTTGAAGTCCTTGGCAATATATACGAGCAATATCTTGGATATACAATAAAATTGGCGGGCGATAATATAAAATACGAACTAAAACCGGAAGTTCGTAAAGCAGGTGGCATTTATTACACACCAGAATATATCGTTGACTATATTGTGAATAATACTATGGGTAAATTATTGACTGAATTATCAGAAACAAAGGCAAAGAAAATTCGTGTTTTAGACCCTGCTTGTGGTTCAGGCAGTTTCCTTATTCGTGCCTATGATGAAATGATGCGATATTATTTAGAATTAAAAAAGAAAGGAACTGAAGGCAAAGTTGCTAAAAGAAATGAAAATGACAAGAAAATCGGACAGGTATCAATCGAAGCAGAAGGGCATGAGGAAAAACTGACTATAGAAGAAAAAGCGAATATATTAAAAGAGCATATATATGGAGTAGATATAGACGACCAAGCTGTTGAAGTCACCAAGTTATCACTTATGCTAAAAATGCTTGAAGGGGAATGGGGTTTTGTTAAAGGAACTCAGGTTTTACCTATGTTGGATAAGAACATAAAGTGCGGCAATTCACTAGTTTCAGGCAACGTGTTGGAATTGAACAGGTATTTCGGGGAAGACTTTCATAAAATAAAACCATTTAATTGGGAAGAGGAGTTTAAAGGGGTCATAGTGGATGAAGGTGGGTTTGATGTGGTTATAGGGAATCCACCGTATGTAAAAATACAAACTATGCAAGAAACGAATCCAAAGATTGTTGATTTTTTAAAACAAAACTATAAATCAGCACAATCAGGCAATTATGATTTGTATATTGTTTTTATTGAAAAAGGGATTAAGTTATTAAGAAAAAACGGGTATTTAGGATATATTACTCCTCATAAGTTTTTTAATTCTGGTTACGGATTAAATCTTAGAACGCTGATACTCAAAGAAAAACTTATAAAAAGAATTGTACATTTCGGCGATATACAAATTTTTGAAAATGCTACAACATATACATGTTTACTATTTATTCAAAACAATAAAAATCAAAATTTTGAAGCCGTTAAACTCAGCGAAACAGACTTTAAGCCAGAAAATCTTAATAAAATTCAATTTGAAAACATAAATGCAGATGAATGGAGCGAAAATAACTGGAATATACAGAGTAAAACGAATAGAATATTGCTAGAAAAATTTAAAAAAATAACGAAGTTAGAAGAAATAACTACCAATATTTTTCAAGGACCTAAAGCCGGTGCCGATAACGTATTTATTCTAAAAATGAGAAAACAAGGTGAGAAAACATCTACATTATTCTCACCATCACTTGATAAAGAAATAAAATTGGAAAATACATTACTGAAGAAGTATATTAAGGGTAAGTTTATTAAACGATATTTTGTTGATTATAGTGCAAACGAATACGCCATTTTCCCTTACGATAATAATGGGACGTTATTAAATGAGGAAGTATTAAAAAAGAAAACACCTTTAACATACCAGTATTTAATTAGCGATAAAAATATTGAAATACTTAATGATAGAGAAGAAGGCCGTTTTAAAAAGCAACCTTGGCAATATAGTAGGCCTCAAAACATGAAGATTTTATATGAAAAGAAAATCCTAACACCCTTTAATGCTTTTACAAATTCATTTGCAATAGATGCCCAAAAAGATTTTATTTTTAGTGCCGGGGTATCTGGAGCTTATGGAATAATAATAAAAAATGAGATAAATATTGAATACGAATATTTATTGGGTGTTTTAAATTCGACTTTGGTAAAATTTGTTATCTTTAATACTTCTACCAGCCTAAGAGGTGGTTTCTATTCTTTTGAAAATAAGTATATTAAAGACCTGCCAATTGTAGTTCCAGATATTAAAAACAGTAAACAAAAAAACATTCATAATAATATTGTGGAATTGGTAAAATTGGTTGAAAAATTGACTTTTAGATTACAAACTGAAAAAGGTTCTACGGCTGAGCAAGTCCAGTCTCAAATCGACAAAACCAATAATGAAATCGATAAAATGGTCTATCAATTGTACGGACTTACAGAAGAAGAAATTAAAGTTGTTGAGTGTAAATGAAATAGATAGATACTGTATTTATATATGAAACAAGGCTGAGGCGTTCTCCCAATACCCAAGGCCATCCCCTGCCCATTGAAACCCCTCATATCGTATCCCGGCCGTGTACTTAAGCTTTGAGTTAACATAAGGCATATTTTGGAAACCAGCTTGGCTTTTTAACCTTTATTGTGTATGCTTGGCCTCGGATATTTTGTTAACCTTTAAGGGAGGTCTAAGCATGACAAAGGCAAAATCAGGTCCTTGGGAAGGTATTGTACGGGATTATGAGGTCCAATTACGTGCGGACGGCAAGTCTAGTGGAACTATCTCAACCTACCTTCAGGCGGTGAGACAATTCACGGATTTTCACAAAGACGCAAACAGCACAAACGCCATTACCCAGAACTCGGTCAATAACTGGCTCACACAATTCAACCCCAGGAAAGGAACTCTCAACCTCAAAAAGATTGCTTTGAGGAAGTTTCTGGGATTTATTAAGTCCGAACGAGGCTTTAAAAAGGATATCAAGATTACTGTTAAAGACATCTCCCGTCCAGAGCCGAGTTACCTTACAATCCCGGAGCAGCAGCTCTTACTTCAATTCACAAAGGGATTAGGAGAAACCTCGCAATATTTTGTCATGCTTAAATTAATGCTATACTCAGGCCTTAGAATAAGTGAAGCAACAAACCTAAAATTCTCAGACGTTGAAGATTCTACATTAGTCCTCAGACAGACTAAAAATGGAAGCGTAAGGCGTAAGCACCTCAAAAATGAAATTGCTAAAATGCTGAAAATATACATTAATGCTCGCCGCAACAAATATCCCCTTAATGAAGCACCGTCAGGAAGCGAGGATTACCTTTTTTCAACTCTATATAAAGGAATATACAAGTCCTACACTCGGCAGGGCGTAAATAAGATAGTCAAAAAACTAGCAAAGCAGGTCGGAATCACAAAACGAATAAGTTGCCATACTCTGCGCCATTCATTTGCTGTAAGATTTCTGAACCGTGGGGGGTCTCTTATTGGTTTGAAGAACTACCTGGGGCATAAAGATATCAAGACTACCAGCATATATACGCACGTGAGTGATGAGCAGTTGAAAGAAGAATTGGAGCGTTTGTAATAACTGTCAGATTCTGACGGTTGTATTAATTCCACCTTGTTTTCCACTCTATGGCGACTCTAGTATACATAATGTGTTTCTGCTTGAATAAAATGCTCACCGTGGTAAAATTATTCAAAGAAAAAAATTGCATATTTTAACAGGGGGAAAAAATGCCGATACCATTAAGTCAATTATCTACATGGAGCAATCAAGGAGGAACTACTTCCGCACAACAAACACATTTATCCATTCGTGGCCTTTTGGAAAACAAATATACGGGTATAAATACATATTTGCAGGGCTCATATAGAAATAGTACTAACATATATGGTGAAAGTGATGTAGATATTGTTGTTGAAGGAAGCACTGTATTTAACCCTTCGGTTTTAAGCAATGCATTCACTATTCAACAGGTTTTACAACCGTGGACTAATCTAAATGCAAATATCCGTAATGCTCTCATATCCAACTATGGGGGCATAATAGTTTCAAACGGAAAAAAGGCAATTAAAATCAAAGGTGGCAGCGGAACAGGAAGAATAAATGCAGATGTTATTACGGGTTTTAATGTGAACAATGGTTTGTTGTTCTACATACCCACAGAATACAGATGGGTATTGAACTATCCAAAACAACATTATGATAATGGCACTGCAAAGAACCAAAGAACAAATCAGAACTATAAACCCATAGTAAGAATATTTAAAAACATCAAAACTTATTTGATAGATAATGGGATTATTACTTCTGATATCGCTTCGTCCTACTCTATAGAGTGCTTGGTGTTCAATGTTCCGGATGTATTATTTACAAATGATTTGTCTACTTCTTTTGTGGATGTCTTAAATTGGATAACTAGAAATTTAGGCACAACTGCTTTTTATTGCCAAAATGGTATACATTTTCTTTTTGGTAATGAAAAAGAACATTGGAACAGACCTAATGCGACTACGTACTTAACAGCAGTAGTTAACTTATACAATGGGTGGCGATAAAATGCACAAATATTCAATTAACTCAAAAGAACACGTCAGGGTTCTATTTTGTATTGCTGTTTTGAGTATTGGGATAACAGTATTAGTAAAATATATAATATCATTATTTGACGTGCGCATTACTTTTTGGTTTGATACCCCATCCTATATAGGCGTATACTATTCAATATATGCTTTATTTGATAATTGTTTGTGGAAAATTTATTTCTTTAGAAAAATATTCTTTATTCATACACCTATAATCGATGGAAAATGGAGTGGTGAAATATGTTCTTCATATCACAATCACAAGAAAAAAGTAAAAGGAAAATTAGTAATTAGGCAGACGTGGAATAACATTGAAATAAAACTAAATACAAAGACTTCTGAATCCAAAAGCGAAATAGCTGGTATTGTTCAAGAAAACAAAAACTCATATATATTAATATATCAATATAATAATGCCCCGGAAATGAATGCAACAAAAACAATGCATTCACACAAGGGGACCGCAATATTGAATATCAAAGTTGATTTAGAATCAAAAATGGCGGGACAATACTATAGTGGAAGAGATAGAATGAATTTTGGAAGTATTAAATTTACAAGAAATAAAGCATAGAATTACATTTGAAATCACAGAAATTTAGCGATGGTGTTGTTAAAGCATGGGTATTAGTGCTGACAAAATTAAAAAAAAATTCCGAGGGAAGTAAAAATGAGTGAAGAAGAGGTAAACTAATTTGGAAATATTAAATGGCGAAGATTTATTTGTAGAAGTAAATAAATGCATAAAAAAATACAATAATTATTATTGGCTAGTTGCTTGGGCTGGCAAAGAATTTGATTTAACACGGACTTTGTATAAGAACAAAAATAAGGTTAGAAAAATAATTGTTGGATTACATTTCTGTCAGACAAATCCACAATTTATAAAAAAATTTAGTAGTTTTGGAGGTATTAAATACATAAAAAACACTGAAGGCATTTTTCATCCCAAAGCATATTTGTTTGAAAACAATCATAAAGATTGGGTATTGATTTTAGGAAGTGCTAATTTTACAGAATCCGCTTTTTATAGGAATACCGAAATATGTCTAAAAATGACTTCGAAGGATATTGGGTCAAAAAAAGTTTATGAAGATTATAAAATTTTAATTGATGAATTATGGAAAAAAACTCAAGTTTTTACAAAAAAAGAGCTGAAAGATTATACAGACAAGTGGAGAAAAGCCAAAAAGAGTATTGATTTTATTTCAAAAAGAAATAAAAAAATTAGTTATAGAACATCTGATAATACGCCTCTTGTGGTTGATATGCAATGGAACGAATTTACAAAAAGGGTTTTTGATGAGAAACGTAGACTTAGAGGCCACAAGTTTGAAGAGCGAATAAAAATGCTCGGTGTAATTCAAAACATATTTAAAAATAAAAGAGATTATAACAAATTCAATCTTGACGAAAGACGAAAAGTGGCTGGGATGTTTAAACGGGACGGTATAGATTATGGATGGTTTGGTAGCATGTCTATGGCACGAAAATTTACTCCCAAAATAATAGATGGTAATAAAGTAATTGGTAAAGCTATTAATTGCATACCTCTATCTGGAGAAGTTAATAAAGACCATTATTTATCTTTTATTAAAATTTATAAACGCTTATTTGACAATGGTATACCTACAGCAAGCCGTTTATTGGCAATGAAGAGGCCTGATGTTTTTCTTTGTTTAGACAGTAAAAATAGGAAAAAGGCATGTAAGGAATTTGGTATAAAATATTATAGTATTAATTATGAATCTTATTGGAATGAAATAATTGAAAGAATTAGAGAATCAAATTGGTATAAATATCCTAAACCTAAAAATGATAAAGAAAAGAAACTAGCTAAATATCGTGCTGCATTTTTAGATTCAATCTATTATGAAAATTAAATGTTATTAAAATTTTTAAATCTGCTGCATGACGACCAGCAATCCCGTTCCAAGACGACCACCTATTCCGCACAAGACGACCACCACCTATCATAGCCTGGACCTCAGCAGAGCGGTGCTAAAACGACAATCTGACCCCCAAAACCCACTTTATGGTATAATAAATATAAGATTGGCGGAGGTGGAATGATTTGAAACATGATGGATGCAGAGGCAATTGTTCCTTACGTGATAAAATGGTAGAAATATTCGATAAGGGGGTGTTATTATGGCATGGGAAAGATGCGAAGACAGTAGGTGGATTGGTAAAGTTTTTATTTGTGGTTGTTGTGGAGCAAAAACAATGGTCAGACCAAACGACGATAAAGTAATATGTGCGAAATGTGGAAAAAAACACAGGTTGAATGATAACGATTTTGTAGAACATGAGAAAGAGTAAATCGAATGGAACCTACAAATAGGAGTATCGACTCTTTAGTTAAGATGTACTTGACTCAAGAATTAGTCCTGCCCGAAATGCAAAGAAAATATGTGTGGAAAACAACACAGGTTAGAAACCTTATTGATTCAATATACCGGGATTATCCATCTGGTTCAATCTTGATTTGGGAAAGTAATGTGATACCTGTTATTAAGGAACATGCGTTTGAAAAAACTGCACAATCAGCATTGACAAGGCAATTAATGTTGTTAGACGGACAGCAGCGTATTACCTCACTAACTACTGTACTAACTGGGAAAACGATAAGGATAAAGGACGGCAAGACAGTTAAGGAGAAATTTGTTGATGTTTATTTCAATGTTGACCACCCAGAAGACAAGGAAATACTGAATACTGAGGACTTTGAAGTTGGCGATATCGTTGAAGGAAAACATGAAGAAGACGGTGACTTTTATTCTTGCAAGATAACAAACATAGATAAGAACCGCTACTATGTTGTTTATGATGACGGAGTAGAGGCATGGACGGACGAGGTACGTGGGCTTGGCGAAGAGAACAGGCGTTCTTTGTTCTTTCAGATTAAAAATAAGGCCATTGAAAGTAAACCGAACTGGATATCAGTAACAAGGTTATTTAAAGAAGGCGTAGGAATGATTTTACTGGGACTAAAGATTGGGGCTGATAGTCCAAACTACGTAAAATTCAATACTCGATTGAATCAACTATATAATAGGAAAGATTATTACTTTTACCCTGTACAGATAATAAGGGAAAAGGATTACGACCAAGTAACGGATATATTTATCAGAGTAAACTCGTCAGGAACATCTTTAAGAGGTTCCGATTTAGCTCTTGCCCAGATAACCAGTGGTTGGCAGGGTTCAATGAAGATATTTGAGGATTTTTTAGATACGTGTATTCGTGCAAACTATTATATTGATGAAAATTTCCTTGCAAGGTGTCTTGTTGCTTTGGCTACCAAACAATCGAAATTCAAGGACATTAACCGTATATCAGTAGATAAATTAAAGGACACTTGGGAATTAGTAAAAAAAGGAATAGAAAATACAATTAATTTTTTGGTGAACAATGCACTTGTTGACAATTCAATAATATTGCCATCCCCTTATGCAATGGTACCTTTAATTTATTATGCATCAAAACATGATATCAATAAGACCACGGAATCGGAGAAAGGCTTTTTACATTGGTTCTATAATTCGGCTCTATGGGGCAGATACAGTAGTTCCATGGAATCAAAATTGAACCAGGACCTGTTGGTAATGGACGGTGACAAGCCGTGGAATGCACTTACCGATTTATTATTTCAGACAGTCGGAAAAGGTCGTACTCTACAGAAAGATGATGTTAGGGGAAAATCAATTTCAAGTCCTATATTCTTCTTGATGTATGTACTTGCCCGTAAAAAGCAAGCAAAGGATTTTGAAACCGGTGCTATGATAAATTTAAAAAATGTTGGGAATGTAAACCAGATTGAATATGACCATATTTTTCCAAGGTCAAAACTGGAAAAATTTCTTACTGAAAAAGATTATGGTGATTCGGATAGAAAAAAGTTTATTAATGAAATTGCCAACATTGGTTTCCTGACAAAAAAAGGTAACATCATAAAAACAAATGACGACCCAAGCAAATATTTCCCAGATATTTTCAATAAGTATGGGGGTAAGGATATATTTGAACGGCAGGAAATAACCTATGACACAAATATGTTGGAATATGATAAATATTTTGATTTCTTGAACACACGAGCTGGCAATATTGCAAATTCTATTAACACCTTACTTGACGATTTGAAAAAGTAGGTGTATCAATGTTTGTATTCTAGTACCGATAAACTGCGCAATAGGACAAGAAATTAAGACGGTTAAGAAAGGGTCAGGCGAAGGGCTGGAAGTTATACAAAACTCCTTCTCAGTTTGTTGACAAAATTGAAAAAAATTTTTGAGGAGAAAAAGAAGTAAAATTATCAACGCTCAATACGAGGTCACACCACGCAATTAATTTTATATTATTTTTAAGGAGATGAAAAACAATGCCGCTTTCTAAAGAACAAAATGAAATTATAACTGCTACAGAAAAAAACATTATTGCTTTTGCGGGTCCAGGTACTGGAAAGTCTTTTACAATCTTGGGAAAAATCGAACACCTGCTCA
>Ga0224555_1005645_pt1 | contig 10279 bp, 15 predicted proteins | sample 714S23034metaG_FD_180687 | JGI IMG/M metagenome (GOLD analysis project Ga0224555, IMG submission 180687) | Peat soil microbial communities from Stordalen Mire, Sweden - 717 S2 30-34 | ecosystem: Environmental > Terrestrial > Soil > Wetlands > Peat | place: Sweden: Norrbotten County, Stordalen...
TACGTCAACGCCCTTCACCCTAGGTACCGTTATAGACTGTGCTTTGAGCAGTTTGCTTAGCTCGGTTATCTGATTGTCCGAGCCCGACCAGGCGAGCATACGCTTGGTAGTCCATACCCGCAACTTGGCTCTAGACGTGAGGTCATCGGCCATAAGGAACTGAGCCTCAGACTTACCCGGTACTTCTACCTCGTACAGCATTGTGTCTTGCATGATGACAAGACGTTGCACGTCGAAGGTGAAGTCCGAGACAGGTACGTCCTCACCTTGGGCATTGGTGTACACGTACCTGTCTCGTTCGATACGGACCTTGATATCCGCAGTGCCTTCCCACTTTATGGCGCTCTCTATAGCCTCGATCACTACATCGGACCTAGCGCTATTGCAGTCTGCACCATCGGGCAGGATGGCTACCTTTAGTCCGAGGTAGGCATTGACTGCCGGATCAGATAGCCACTTTTCTACAGCGGTACGACCGGCACTATCTGAATCAAAGAGTAGTGTGATATTTCGTCCGGTGAGGGTGGCGACCCATTCTTGTGTTGGACCACACACACCATGAGGCAGTCCGAATACTTCATAATCGGAGTCACGGAGAAGGTACGAGACAAGCCACGTATCTGATTCACCCTCACAAAGAATAACGTCCTGCCTACCTTGATCTTTCCAGCAGCCGTATAGGTGCGATAGGTCTGATCCGGGTTCAGCAATAGGTACCCAGTCCAAGTGCCATCTTTTCTTGAGTCCAACTACATCACCATCCATATCGTAGTGAGGTATGTACACGTTCGCCATGTCATCGCAGACTCCCCACTCATTCCTAATCCAGGCGAGCGGTACAGCAATGCCACGGTCCTCTATCAGTTCGGGCAGTACACCCGATACTCCTCGGCTCCTATCCAAATAGGCCACGAGATCCTTAGGGTCTGCACGACGTTTGCTTACAACATCTGGCGGATCCGGTAACTCGCCGCTGTCCCTATAGGCTATGACCTTAGACTTAGACTCAGCGAAGGAACAGCCAGTAAATCTCTGCACAAAGTCATAGACATCGCCGTACAAGCTACATGCCCAGCATGACCACTTCTGTCCGCCCGCTCCGATATAGACCGACAGACTCGGTCTTGTGTCATTGTGGAAAGGACAGAGGCCGGTAAAATCTCCATTCATCTCCATTGATAGGTCCACACCGAGGGCCATGATGACGCCGGCTAAAGACACGTTGTCTTTGATAGTTTTCGGATCATACTCGGTCTTGCTTGGTATCTTCATTACACTCCTACTCGGGGGCCAGCGTATGTCGGTATACATCGCTAGCAAGTATACCTTGGCGAATCACCAATGTATCTATAATATCGTCCTTAGTCTCAGCCTTATTCTCCTCTCCCATAATAGGAGATCCTTGCCATCGCCAGCACTTACACTGTCTGCCATCGTCCCGCCCATTATCGTGGTTACATCCTCGGCCTATGCCATATAGTGTATGGTCACGATATGGGTGGGTACAATGGCAGAGCAGCATAGCTGTTAGCCTACAGGCCTGGTGGGAGGACAGGCACACCAGGTGCCGTAATAACCGGAGGTGCTACTGGTGCCGCCGTAGTGGGCGGCTGCGCTGCGGGAGCATTAGTAACACTAGGCGCTACGGACGGCACGCCAGCAACAACTGGCACCCCGACTGCCTGTACTGGTGCAGCGCTGAGCGCAACTTGAGCCTCAACTGAATTGAGCACCCGACCGACCTTATTGTTCAAGCGCCCTTGGTACTCCTCGACAGTAGCCTGGATAACCTCAGAGCGGCCGATAAGGGCCTGGGCCACGTATGGTGCAGCAAGGTCAATCTCTACCACGCCGGCCTGTGCCAGTGCATCCCACCACTGGTCGTCCAGTCCGAGGTTCTTCATTTTGATAAAGAACATACCGGCGCTACCCTCTGAGGGAGCGAGGGTCACGTTGTCCTTTACCTTCTTGCCCTTGTATGGCCCAGCGGAAATGGTGTGCTCTATGTTGAACATAGGGTTGCCATTGGACGATACCTTAAAGGTAACGTTAGTAACCTCAGTCTGATATGGGCCTGCGGGTACAGGGGTAAATCCCTTTGCCCCCAACTCCCTAAGCTCTCCAATGTTCTTTGTTGCCATTACTAGCCTCTCTTTCCCAATAGAAAACTACTAGCGATAGGAGTCAATAGACCCCAGTGCGTGATCGTATAGAGGTACGACCAGTTCTCTGCACCCGACCATCCGACGCCCAGCATAAGCCAGATCGACCAGAACAGTACGGACAGTACATAGATCACTACAAATAACAGGAGGACGGACACTATAGCACCTCCTCCTACAGCTACTGCAGGGTATCTCCCTGGTGTCTTAGCTCTTGTCATTGCTCTCTTCCTCTCCTACTTTGACGATATGATACCCGGCATCTGCGAGGTGAGAGATGAGGATGGCCTCATCTACTCCGGCGAGATACTGCCCCTCCTCGCTATACATCACCGTAAGAAACTCCGTAATGACTTTGCGGGCAGGACGTGGTACGTGCTTGCGTACTTTGACTACCTGGTAACCTCTCTCTGCCAAATCCTCTATGAAGTATTGAGAATCTAGCTCTCCCGAATGCTCGTAGTACTGCTCCAATATGTCTTGTATCTGCTCTCGTTTACTCATGACTGCTCACCATATTCCTTCCATTTCATCATCTCGGTTATATCTGGATTACTTATGACTGGCCCATAGTGCTTAGAAATCACATGGGTCCTATCTTTAGCTTGGTACGTAGGATCCACCGGAGCGATGAGCAACTTGCGCACCATTACCGGAGTACCATCTGGGTTAAGGGCTACGGTATTGTCTGCATTCTTTTGTGTCTCTGCGTATAGATATCCCTCTAGATCTACCACTCCCGGTAAACCTACGCTGAGCCCGCCTTGTATCGCAGGTTTGCGTATACCGCCTTTAAGCTCCGTAAGGGCGAGGAAGGTAATGCACTCGACTCGCTTAATGGGGTTGGATCTGAGGTCGCAGAAATACCGGACAAGGTGATCCATCTTAAGTAGAAGATCTCCCCAGTCTCTGTCACTGAGCGTAGATAGTCCAGCAACCATATCCTTACAGCGCTTCTGGGCAAAGGTAACACTGTCGATAGAGACTGACCGGAACGGGTGTTGTCCCGCATTGAGCCAGGAGTATGCCGTTGTGAGATTATCATACCGTAGTACATCGACATTGCAGGTTACCCACTCTCCCTCTCCTGGGCATGGTACATTGATACCCTGTGCCTCGTCCCATTTGTACTCGCCTGCGGCCGGCGGCTCGCTACGGGCCGGATCCCATTTTACCATACGCTGCCTTACGCCCTCACCATCGACGCTGCGCCAAGGGTACATAGATCCAAGGTCTGCGTCTAGGGTGAGGCGAGGCGGCGGTGAGGACTGATTGAACCAGGACTTGCCGGCGCCGGGCTCACCGTGAATCAGTTGCGTTAGCGTAGTCATTCTCTACCGTCCATTTCCACCGGTCGCTTTCTAGCCATTAGCGCCTCCCGCATGTAATGATGATAACAGCAGCACAAACCCAAATAAATGTTATGAGCAGTATAAAGTCCCACACCATATGACTGTTTAGTTGCTGTACTGTCTCTGCTAGTATCATGCGTGCCTCGCTAGCAGCCAATAGAACAGCAGGAACAGCAGGAATACTGCCAGTATGAATGCCATCAATCTATCCTTCTGTATGTAGTTGTTTCATCAGCGAACCTAAAGGACATTTCCTCTAGATTATCGTGTGATTGGAAAAAATAAGCAATGGTAGTAGGCACACCACCGTCCTCTACATCCTCGATGCGAGTATAGTCGGCCGCATACCCTGGGCGTACTGTACTAACTAACATTTGCATCGTCACTCCCATATCTCTCGTAAGGATCGCCCCTGTGCATTGTAAGCTCTATGACCCTACTGGCACTACCGTCAGCCCTGTCTACCATTGGACACACCTGGAAAAATGGACACGACCAACAACAATCGGATGTAGGGGTAGGGTATATATTCTCTAACAAGCGCCCGGTAATGGTGGCATCTAACTCCTGCCTCAATCTCAAGATGTCTCGTATCTCTCCCTCTAGCGTATGACCGAAAGACTCTAGTTCGGCCTCACTATGCCGTACCTCTAGCCGTCCATAGAATGGGGGATTAGCTCTAGCGGTGCGCTTTACCTTGCGCAGTAGATTGAACATGCCACCATCTGTATGCACTCCTGTAGCCTTACTGAGTAGCCAATCATACATCTTAAACTGTTCATTAAGGTGCAGCCACTTGGCCGGCGTACTCAGTTCCATTACGGACTTATGGTCAATGAACAGGTGAGCGCCATCCAGTTCTCTATACAGCAAGAGGTCTAGCTTGCCCATAATAGTGACGGATGTTCCATCTACGTACACAGGTATTTCTATGGCCTTCTCGGCAGCAACTACTTTCAGCCCCTCGTCAGCACCTGACTCGGCCAGCCATTCAAAGTAACCGTTAAGCATGATGCGGGTGAGGTCTACCTCTCCAAGATATTTCTTGTCATCCGCAGCGACACGACCTTGCTCGACATCCATATACGCCAAGTATTCGTGCTGCACCATGGCCGCATCCTGAGCGTCCATATCAGTGAGCCCGCCCAGTTTGCGGGTGTAGTACATATCGAGGCAGGAGTGTAGCCGGGTGCCTATAGAGGCAGCGCCGGCAGCCGACTCGACGTTACGCTGAAGACAGAGGTAGTAGTTGAAGTACCACTTGCGCTTACAGCGCTTGAATGTTTGTATTTCGCTGTTGCTTATGCGCACAATAGCATCCTCCTGATTGATTCCTTATCACGGACTATCTCTTCCATCATGTCGCCCTTGGCCTCGATAGCGGCGAGGATATTCTCGTCTACCGTGCCGGGCGCAACCATGTCTATGATCGTTACTGATGCAGCCCCTTGACCAATACGGTGTACCCTATCCTCCGCTTGCCGGTTAGTAACCATCGACCATGACCTCTGAAGGAAACATACCGTCGAGGCTGCCGTAAGGGTAATGGCCTCAGAACCGGCACCCAGGGTGCATAGAATAACTCTAATCTCCCCACTCTGAAAACTATCAATGTAACCCTGTCTCTCATAGCCACCCTGTTCACCCCAAACCATCCCATGACTTATACCTTCCTTCTCAAGTCGTTCATGGGCCAGTACGAGCAACTGCCTTGACTGTGCGAATACCACGAGTGGCTCGGATTGTGGCATGTCCTGTAACAGATCCACGAGCGCATCCACCTTAGAGGATGGTGCGCATAGGCGCACACCTTGCTCAGTAACATCTACTGTTGCCGATGCAAGTTGAGTAAGACGAGTAAGGATACTAAGAGGATCAGTTGCGATAGACACACCGCTATCGAGCACAGCAAGACTATCGTTCCGGTATCCATCATACGCCTTCCTTTGTTTGGGGGACATCTCTATATCAAGTCGTTCGTAGACTTTCTCAGGGAGCCACGGATTAACCAGTGCCTTAGTACGCCGTAGGAATCTCGGGGTAATGAGGTCATAGAACTCTTGTCTAGTGGCGGGGTTGAGTCCAATGACGGACATACCTCCCCAGGAGTTGTACTCTTTGAGGCAATAGCGGTCGATAAACTTTGACTTGGAGGGCCATTCATCGGGACACTCAAAATGAAGGATTGCCCATAGATCGTCAGGACTATTGACCAGCGGGGTCCCGGTGAGAGCAATACGCACAGGGCTGCCGGAGGAAACACCCCAAAGGGCACGAGTTTGTTTGGCTTTAGGATCCACACACCTGTGCGCTTCATCGGCTATTACCGCCTCCCAGTCTATTTCGTTTAGTTCCTTTGGCTGCTTGTCTACGTCTGATAGAGTGATGCTGCCATATCCTGCAATTCTACTATGGGTCCGCAGTGATTCGTAGTTAATGACATAGACATCTGCCTCCGTAGAGATTTGCTTTCTGCGTTGGCCCGCTGTACCTCCGATGACCTGTACCTTAGTATCCGGGGACCATTTAGCAAACTCGTTTAACCAAGTTGCTTTAGCTGCATTAGGGCAGACAATAAGGGCCGGATAGAGGTCATATTCTTTGAGACTGGCGATGGTCTGTACACACTTACCTGTTCCCATATCATCGGCCAAAGTCCCCCCGTTTGCAAGGCCCAGGAAATGTGCGCCCGTTGTTTGGTATGGGTATAGTCCATCAATCGAAACAGGCATTGATTGAGTAGGGTCGAGAGCGGCGGCTCGCACTGCAAGAACAGGTTCGATTCGTGCTTGGTATTCATGCCAAATCCAATCTAAGACGGGCTGCTTTAGGATAGCGTCCGGCCACAAGGCACGTATGACTTTGATGGCTGACCATGTGGCGGGACAATGCCAGATCCCATCACGGTACGAGGAGCCAGGTATGCGGTGACATGAGTCACGGTCCCGGTACTCTGTACCAGTAATGACTAGCTGTCCTTTGACGATCTTTCCGCCGCCATCATTCATATCTACTACAGGCATTCGGGGTCATCCCTCCACAGCAGAGTGCGCTTTATCTGGTATTCATTGAGTAGCATAGCTATAGTACAAGCATCACGTTCTGTCCAGCATTCTGCCACAATATATCCAGCCTTAGTAGTGTCACCGTCCCACCTATTGTCGTGCTCACTCAGCGGGTGCGGATAGTCAGTAACTATCCAACCTCCTACGAGATCGTTAACTTGCGCAGTCCAGCAGTTCGCACGCATTAGGCTAGGTTCGGACATATCAATGCTCCATTCGAGTCAAACTGGACGTAGTTGTGCTTTACGCAGTACAGCATTAGATGACGTGCGGCGTCATTGGCATGACCTTTGCCTTTGGTGTACCAGCCATACGCCTTGAGCCTTTCGTCTGTTGCGAAGTGCTTTGCATCGTAAGGCTTCTGCCCGACGATCTCTATAAGCTGACGATTAGCTACGTACTTGAGTGTGCCGATCACATCCATGGGGGCGGTGGTAGGCGATAGCTTAGCGGTCCCCTCAGTGATCGTGAACTTCTCATACACGATTACGTCTGGCATATCGTAATCCTGTAGTCCATCTAGGAATCTACATATATCTTCCCATTGAAACTCATGAGTCACTATGGATCCCATGCGGTCAGTATTGACAACGGCTATGCCAGTTGTGCCACCAGGATCAAAGGCTACTATCAGCATTAGTCATGTATCCTAATCTCTAAGATCCTACGGATTGATAGGTCTTCCGACCACCAATCCTTAACTATCGAGTAGTTAACGCCAGCACGAGGCGGCGGGCAATACCATTGGCATGTGTATGCACCAAATGAGTCCTGTACATCTTCGCTTCTATATGAGTCCTGTACATCTTCGCTTCTATAGAGCCTCTGTTCCATCACTGCCTCCCTACCTCCGTGTATGGTACGTACTCGGGTCGCCTATAGGATCCAAGTAGCTTGCGGTCGGATGGGTTGTTACGGGCGGCGAGTAGGCCGCACCGAACGCTGCGTAGCTCGGGTACCTGTACGATTCCGTTAGCCGCTGTGACGGCTCTATAGCCTTCGCACTTACCGGAGTACCGGCCAATCAATCCACGGCGCCCACAAGCCTTACAGACCCCAATGCGGAAGTTGACCGGCTCATCGCCGGGCTCGATGCCGCCCATCTCTAGCGGTGGCCTTGGCTCGGACCTCATACTGTCGCCCCCTTAGGGTACTCCTGTACTTCCTTGGCAGGCACGTATTCAAACTGCTCATAGCCGCCCGAAATGTAGGAGATTTTGACAGTACCCTGCTCAGTAGTTTCTCCCCAGATGCGCACGGTAACGCCGCAATCTTCATCGCCCCACCAACCGTGTGCTCTTGGCTGTATCTTGCGTATAGTAGTCATCGTTAAATCTCCTGTTCCGGCTCTACCAACCTGAGGTAAGGATAGTTGTTAAGGATAGTGAACGGACCGCCAGTGCCACTTGAGTACCTAGCAGCACAGGATAGTGCGAAGTGTATGCGAGCCTCTGGCGTCACGGTTATAGGATAGTCCTTAGCTGTCAGTGTCAGCATCTTGGTAGTGTATAGGCTAGAGATTGCGTAAGGACAACCCGATCCAATGGCGAGGTGGCCATCGTGGCAACGGTGTACCCCCATACCGGCGTCTACCATATATAGGTAGCGGTCGATACCTACTAGTAGCGTCCATTGCTCCTCACCATTGCTGTGCCCTGCGTCCTCAAGGGCGTGTCGCATAGCGGTGACGAAATCTTTAACCATGAAGTCTTGTATGATCTCTTCCTCCGGGTCCAGATCTGGCACTACTAGATAGTGGCGGAACACCTGACCAATCCTCACCGACCCGGCGAATCCTATAACAGCATTGTGACTGCGCCACACCTTCTCGCTATCGGTAGCAAACACAAAGGACAGGTCGTCAGAGTAGGCAACCAATGAGTCACCTCCCATGACAATACCTTGCTCAGTTTCTATGGCGCATATGGTGGTCATGAAGTCCACGCCCTAATGCTATCATTGAAGCTATCCCACTCGGAGGACGACTTGACCATATAGTCGTTGGCCTGCGTGGTAGCTTGCTCCCTAGCATCAACCTCAGTCTCAGCCTCGAAGGTATCCTCGAAGAACAGGATACGAGTAAACTCTACTGTCCATTGGCCCATAGCTCTACTACCCCTTCCGAATCGACTATAAATGGTACTGATCTAAAGTGTTGGCAGTGATCTATCCAACCGTTTGCTGTGTGCTGCATACCACCTGTTTCATTAAAGCCATAAGCTTCACACTCATCCGCTGACTCGGCACCACCGGCATACCATACACGATGATGTTCGTCTAGGGTGTGACCGCATACACACAGCCTATCTCCCTCTTCCTTAACCATACTTAGCTCCCCAACGCTCTAGCACTTCGCATCCTCCGGTCAGTGGCACGGTGAAATCGTCTCTGTACATAACCTTGGCTACCTCGGCGCCTATCTCCTCAGCCTCTGATACCGGCACATCTAGGAGAACCTCGTCATGAATTGGCAACACGAAGTAGTCTAGCAAGTTGTACCGGTCCAGCTCTATAAGGGCCTGCTTATAAATATCTGCCGCTGATCCTTGCACTAGGTAGTTAACCAATGCATACGTCTTGTCGTTGTCCGACACCTCCCTACGACCTAGCGGTGTGAATAAGAGGGACTCGCCAAACTCTGCGATACTCTGCTGCGCCTTCAGGTTAATGCTATCCATAAACGGTTGTATGCTCTTGAATGTAGCTAGGTACTCAGCTCGCATACGGTACGCTTCCTCTACTGGAATAGAGGCAACCTCAGCGAACTTCTTAGCTCCCTCTCCGTAAATAAGCCCGTAGGATAAGGTCTTCAGCTTGGCCCTAAGGGGCTCTTTGTCTCCTGGGTGTATGTACCCTTTGTCCTGTATATCTAGCCCGTACATCTTATTAGCGCTGTTAATGAAGAAGTCACCATCCGCAGCGAATGCAGCAATGATATCAGGATCTTGTGTGTAGTGTGCGAACAGTCGCATTTCTATTTGGTCGTAGTCCACCGACACGAGTCTATTGCCAGGACTGGGGATAAACGCATTGCGAAGTACGGCGAGCCGTGGGATCTGCTGAAGTGCAGGACGAGACACCGACATTCGTCCCGTCTTAGCCCCGAGCGTATTGACGCTGCAATGCAATCTTCCCTCATAGGACATATCGACGTAGTTACCGAAGTAAGCGTTTGCAAACTTCAGGGCCTTTCTCCTGGATAGAACGCCCTTTGCTAAAGGGTGGTCTATATTCTTGAGTACATCCTCGTCCACTGACCAAGCTCCATGATCGGTAATCTTTGTCAGTACTATGCCATCACGTTGTAGCTGTGCGGCTACTCCCTTAGTAGAGCCCATGCTTAGGTGATTATAGGTCGCCATGCACCACTGCTCTAGCTCGTCTGCAGCCTTGAGATAGACGGCTCGCTGCTCTATGCTATAGGGCAAGTCTACTGCTATGCCTCGCATCTCTTGGTCCATAATGATGTGCTCTATTGCTATCTCCATCTCATAGATGTCGAGCAGTGCGCCCGTTAGCTTAGGGTATAGGTGCTCATGTAGCCTAGCGGTGAGGATTGTATCCATACATGCGTACTCCCAATACTCCGGCAGTGTAATCGGGACGGTTGCCCAGCCCCAATGTCCCTTCGCAAAGGCAGCGTCTAGCTTTGTTTCCCATTCATCGCTGTTGGATCCAAGGTACCTATTGCCCAGCATCT
>Ga0224555_1005646_pt1 | contig 10276 bp, 7 predicted proteins | sample 714S23034metaG_FD_180687 | JGI IMG/M metagenome (GOLD analysis project Ga0224555, IMG submission 180687) | Peat soil microbial communities from Stordalen Mire, Sweden - 717 S2 30-34 | ecosystem: Environmental > Terrestrial > Soil > Wetlands > Peat | place: Sweden: Norrbotten County, Stordalen...
AAACTCCTGCACCGTCATCATCTTGCCTCTTCGATTTTTCATGCGTCTAGACTATCGCTTTATCTTCGCCTGAGCAAGCTTGATAATCATCTACGGAGATTCTGACTCTGCGAGTCAGAATGACGGCATAAAAAAAGGGAATGACGATACGGGAAAAAGTCCGTGCAGGCGGTTGGCAATGAGCCGGCGCCTGCACGGATTCTGTTCTTGCAACTAACAACCAACAACTAACAACTGTCTTCTGGGCCGATCCCCTTGCGCCTTGCACCCCGCTTGAACCTTGACCCGTGAACCTTGGACCTCATCAACCGCTACAATCATTCCAAATGATTGCTTTCCTGCGCGGGCGGTTGATTGCGAAGACGCCGAACCGGGCCATTGTCGAATGCGGCGGAGTGGGGTACGACGCCACCATCAGCGTGGCGACGTTTACCGCGCTGCCGGCGGAGGGCGCGGAGGCGCGCCTGCATATCTACACTCATGTGCGCGAGGACCAGATTGCGCTATTCGGGTTCGCGGAGGCGAAGGAGAAGAAGCTGTTCGAGAAGCTGCTGACCATCTCGGGCATCGGGCCGAAGCTGGCGATTACGGTGCTGAGCGGGATCGATACGGACCGGCTGGTGACGGCGATCCGGGCCAGCGACCACGCCAGCCTGACGCGGATCCCGGGCATCGGCAAAAAGACCGCGGAACGGGTGGTGCTGGAGCTGAAGGACAAACTGGACGATATGGCGGTAGCGCCTGCTCCGGCGGCGAGGTCGACGCTGGGGCCGGTGGCGGACGATGCGCTCTCGGCCATGGTGAACCTGGGCTATCCGCGGCCGGCGGCGCAGCGGGCAGTGGAGATGGTGGTGGCGAAGCAGCCGGAGGTGGCGGGGGACTTCGAGGGGTTGTTCCGGGCGGCGATGGCGGCGGTGCGGTAAGGACAGTTGCCAGTTGCAGGTTGTTAGTTGGAAGGCAAATGCGGAGGCGGTACGAGCCTTATCTTCGCTGCCTTGCTTGTGACTCTTCCTGCGTGAGTGCCTGACGGATCAACATCTTCAGGTAGGTCTGATACTTCAATCCTCTGCGTTCGGCCTGGCTCTTGGCGCGCAATATGTCTGCTGGGTCAAGCCGGATGGTGGTCGTGGGTGTCAATCCGCGGCGCGCGGCTGTACCTCGCCCGAGACGGTTTTCGGCCGCAGCGGATTCAAATCGAGCGAGTATGAAGTCAGGATTGTTAGCCCACCACCGAGCCTCCTGCTCCTCATTCTCGAAATCCGGAATCTCGAGTTTCTTCTTATTCATCGCTCAATCCTTTGTGCGCGGTATAGAACTTCCGCAATTGTGGAGTTGCCGGAAATGCTGTCACTACGCGAAGCCTGTTTCCCCGCCATGTCGTGACAACCACCAGAATTCTCATGGCATTGGTTTCGCCGATCTGCATGAGTCTCTCTTCACCATTTCTGAACTGCTCTTCCAAGTCGAGCGGATCGTTTGTTACCACTTCCTCAGCCTCGGAGGGTGTCACTCCGTGGTCGGCAAGGTGCTTTCGGTTCGCTTCGTCCCAATCGAAGATTTCCCAACTTCTCAACTTTGGCTGTCTGCTATTGTAATTACACTGTAGCTACATAGTCAAGGGTTCGGATTGGACTACGTTGGGAGCCGGGCGGGGATTTGGGGGAAACCGACGGCGGTGCGGTAGCGTAGTAGATGGCGGGCTGCGAAACTATGCGGACTATCTATGTTGTGACGACCGGCGGGACCATCGAGAAGCGCTACTCCGAGCAGGCGGGCACGGTGCTGAACGATGCCCGCAAGATTGGCCAGTATTTGGAGCGGCTGCGGCTGCCGGACACCGACGTTCAGGTGGTCCCGGTGATGAACAAGGACTCGCTGGAGATGACGGCGGAGGACCGCGCCGAGCTGGTGGCGCGGCTGGGGGAGCTGCTGCCGGCGAAGTGCCCGATTGTGATTACGCATGGCACGGACACGATGGCGGAGACGGGGCGGACCATCCAGCGCGCGTTTCCTGGATTGGCGGTCCCCGTGATCCTGACGGGAGCGATGCGTCCGCTGGGATTCGAAGGCAGCGACGGGCTGCAGAATTTGACGGAGAGCCTGCTGGCGGCGCGGCTGCTGGCGCCGGGAGTTTATATCGCGATGCATGGGCAGGTGTTTGCCGCGGAGCGGGCGGAGAAGGATAAGGAGCTAGGGACGTTTGTGGAGAGGTGATGGCTGAAACCCACCCATGACGGTGAAGCTGTCATCAATGGGCACCCGGTGATGACTAGCGCATGGCGTGACAGCGATGTGCTAGAGTGACGGACATTCCTAACACCGCTCGAAGAGAGGATGGCACGTGCCATGGCATCCTGGAGACCGCGGGCCCTTCTTGTTTCGGGAAACGCGATGCAGCGCTGGGGGCGCATCGCCGTGCTATGTGCGCCGGCGCTGGCTCTGTTGCCGGGTGTGACGCGCGCGCAGGACGTGTTCAACGCGGGCGCGACGGTGCAGACGAATACGGTCGGCGATTCGTTTTCGTCGAGCTGCATTCAGGCGCAGAAGCCAAATATCTTCAAACAACTGGGAGTGAACCCGCTGACCTGCCATGCAGGGGCGGGGCTGCAAGACTCGCAGGGACAGTGCATGAACGTGAAGGGCACGACGGTGATCGCACATCAGGGGACGGAGTGCTATTACTGCACGCCCAACAATCCGCCGGTGGTCCTCTATATTCCGATGGACCAGGTGCAGAACGCTTCCTTGCAGGGCTTTTTGTGCGGCGAGTCTTCGGTGGATCCGGGGTGCATGGCGGCGTGCTCGAAGGAGTTCAGCACCACCACCACCTATGTTCCGCCGGTGGCGCAGCCGGTGGTTCCGGCTCTTCAAAATGGCCAGGACACCGGCGACCCCTGCCATCCGTATTACGACTTGAGCACTGCCGCGGGCATCGCCGCGATGCAGGCAGATGCCCCGCGCGTCGCGGCGGCGTGCAATGCCTCGCGCTGCCAGCACAACCCGGAGCTCACCGTCTGCACCACGGTGGTGGACAACGGCCAGCCGGGCAGCAAAGGCGTCACCCTGACGCCGGGGCCGAAGAAGCCGTCGACCGGCCCTCCTCCGCCGCCGCCTCCGCCGGTGGATATCGCGGCGGTCGACAAGGCTATGGTGCCCTGCCTGCAGGCCAAGCTGCCGTATAAGCTGGCCACGACGGTGAGTCCGGCGTACCTGCAGCAGGCCATTGCGTCGGCGCCGGCGGCGGCCCGGTCCGCTCCGTTTCAGCAACTGCCCAACGACGTGCAGGTCATCCTGGAGGCGTCTGCCCTGGCGCTGCAAGTGCAAGCCCAGCATGATATGCTGTATCGGCGCAGCCAGTATCCCGCAGCCGATTCGCTGGGCTACATGACGGGCTGGCTGGTACGCTGTCTGGCCGACGCCGGAGTGCAGCCGGCCTTCACCCAGAGCCCCTTTATCGATTACAACCAGTTCATGCAGATACCCAACAGCCTCCAGAACCACCAAGCTGCCTTGTTCAACCAGGGGTTTTACTACAACAGCATGGGGATTGAGCCGTTGCCATTGATGCCTTTGCCTGTATCGCAGCCGGGGACGCCGCTGCCGGCGCTGCCGCCGGCGGCCCCGCTGGGGGTGCCCTCGGGGTCGACGCAATAAAGCTGCGCCTGGTCCAGTTCATCGTGGGTGTACGCAGTCTTGCTCTAGAATCGCGTATATGGCGGGTGAGCGCGAGACGCGGGTGGTGCATGCGGTGTGCTCGCATGATTGCCCGGACTCGTGCGGCGTGCTGGTGACGGTGGAGTCCCTGACGGGCGCGGATGGGCAGACGACCGAGCGCGCCGTGAAGGTGGCGGGCGATCCGGCGCATCCGGTCACGCAGGGATTTTTGTGTGGCAAGGTGGCGCAGTATCTGGAGCGGGTGTACTCGCCCGACCGGCTGCTGTACCCGATGCGGCGGAAGCGCGGCGCGCCGAAGGGGCCTGCGGGCTACGGCAGCGTGAAGGGGCGCGAGGCGGATGCGTTCGAGCGGATTAGCTGGGACGAGGCGCTGGGGCTGATTGCGGAACGGTTGACGGCGATTGCGGCGGAGTTTGGGCCGGAGAGCGTGCTGCCGTACAGCTATGCCGGGACAATTGGGCAGCTTGGGTTCGGATCGATGGACCGGCGGTTCTTCCACCGGATGGGCGCGTCGCAACTGGCGCGAACGATCTGCTCGGAGGCGGGCGGGGTGGCGCTGAAGAGCGTGTACGGGGTGAAGCTGGGAACGCCGCCGGAGGACTTTCGGCACGCGGGGCTGGTGATTGCGTGGGGCGCGAATATCCACGGCAACAATATCCATCTGTGGCCGTTTGTGGAGGAGGCGCAGCGGAAGGGCGCGCGGCTGGTGGTGATCGATCCCTACCGGACGAGAACCGCCGCGGTCGCCGATGAGCACCTGGCGATCCGGCCTGGCACGGATACGATGCTGGCGCTGGCGATGATGCAGGTGATCTTCCGCGAGGGGCTGGAGGACTCGGAGTATATGGCCGCGTGCACGGTGGGTGGCGCGGAGTTGCGCGAACATGCGATGCGGGCGGAACATGCGCCGGAGCGTGCGGCGGCGGTGACGGGGATTTCGGCGGAGAGGATTGTGGCGCTGGCGCGGGCGTATGGGCGCGCGGGGCGCGACGGCACATCTGGAACTACAGGGCCGGCGGCGATCCGGCTGAACTACGGGATTCAGCGGAACGAGAGCGGCGGGACGGCGGTGCGCGCGGTGGCCATGCTGCCGCTGATTACGGGCGCGTGGAAGCAGAAGGGCGGCGGGTTGCAGTTGTCGACGAGCGGGGCGTTTCCGTTCAACGAGGGCGCGCTGCGGATGCCGGAGTTGATGAAGGCGAGTCCGCTGGGGAGAGAACCAAGGACTATTAATATGAGCCGGCTGGGGGAGGCGCTGACGGAGGTGGGACAAGCCGGTGAGGATGGCTCGGCGACACAAAAGCGGAATGCGAGGGTCTCTCCACTTCGCTCCGCTTCGGTCGAGATGACGCCTTCCAAAGATGGGGCGATGACGCCCTCGATCGATGGGACGGTTTCAGTGGATGGGCCTCCGGTGAAGGCGCTGTTTGTGTACAACTCGAATCCGGCGGCGGTGGCGCCGAACCAGAATGCGGTGCTGCGCGGGATGATGCGCCCGGACCTGTTCATGGTGGTGCATGAGCAGTTCTTTACCGACACGACAGACTACGCCGACGTAGTGCTGCCGGCGCCGACGTTTCTGGAGGTGAAGGATGTGCAGGGCGCGTACGGGCATCTGTATGCGCAGATCAACCAGCGGGCGATTGCGCCGCTGGGCGAGGCGCGCAGCAATGTGCGGCTGTTCGGCGAGCTGGCGCAGCGGATGGGATTTACGGAGGCGTGCTTCCGGGATACGGAAGATGATTTGATCGACCAGGCGCTGACGACCAATGACCCATGGTTCGCGGGCGTGACGCGGGAGCGGCTGGAGCGCGAGGGGCAGGTGGCGCTCGAACTGCCGGTGAATGCGGCGGGCGACTCGCTGCCGTTTTCGACGGCGGAATGGTTTCGCACGGCGAGCGGGCGGGGCGAGCTGACTCCGGTGCCGGTGTTTGTGCCGCCGACGGAATCAAGAGGCGGCGCGGGGGCGCGGGGTGGGGAGTATCCGCTGGAATTTTTGCCGCGCAAGTCGGACAACTATATGAATTCGACGTTCGCCAACATTCCGCGGCACCAGCGGATGGAGGCGAAGACGGCAGGCCTGCTGGAGATGCATGCGGCGGACGCGACGGCGCGCGGGATCAGGACGGGCGACGCGGTGGAGGTGTTCAACGGGCGCGGACGGATTGGGCTGCGCGCGCAGGTGGGCGACGCGGTGCCGCAGGGAGTGGTGGCGGCGCGGCTGAACTGGAACAAGCTCAGCGGGAATGGTTGTGGTGACATTCCCACATCTCAGAATCGAGATGCTCACCCCAACCAGCAAGCTGGCCGGGGACCCCGAGATGTGGGGCATCCGGATTCGTATGGCAATGTGAATGCGCTGACCAGCGAGATTGTGACCGACATGGGCGGCGGGGCGACGTTTTATTCGACGCTGGTGGAGGTAAAGAGAAGCTAGTTGTTAGTTGTTAGTTCTCAGACATCTTTGTTTCCGGCTTCAGATCGGAGGGCAAGCCAAAGATCGCTATCGAAGTTCTGACTGTAAACGACTTCCTATTGCGCATCGGCTCCTGAGCATCCAAGGTACCGCGTTGTCCGGTGTTCGGTGCATGGGCGGTTTTAGGGTGGGGGGAAACTCGCGTGGAGCGGTGTTGCTCCCATATAATCGAACTTTCCCCAGAGGAACAGCCGGGGAGAGATTCTGGACAGCAATGAGGGTGTGCGTATTTTTACCGTAAAGCGAGTGAGCGGAAGTTTTCTGGGCAGCAAGATCAAGTCTGTGCGCACTCGCATTGCTCGCACCGTTGCGGTTCTGGCCGGGGTAGCGGCGGTTTCGCTGTTGCCCGGGCGGGTGCTGTGGGCGCAGGGGGGGTTGCAGGACACGCCGGCGGCGCCGGTCCAGGCCAGCGCCGGCTCGCAGGCGCTGTGCGAACCGCAGGTGATCAATAACCGCAGAATTCCCAAGGACTCCATCCTCGCCCGCCTGACCTCGCACCAGGGCGATCCCTACGATCCCGAGACGGTGGAGCGGGACTTCAACTCGCTGTGGAACACGGGCTACTTCGAGAACCTGCGCATCGAGAAGTTGGACACGCCGGAGTGCGTGCAACTGGTGGTGATTGTGCGGGAGAAGCCGACCATCCGGTCGATCGATTACACGGGCCTGAACTCGGTGACGCTGTCGGACGTGCAGGAGCGGTTCAAGAAGGCGAAGGTCGGGCTGACGGTGGAGAGCCAGTTCGACGAGACCCGGGTGAAGCGGGCCGAAGACGTGCTGAAGGATCTGCTGAGCGAGCACGGGCACCAGTTCGCGACGGTAACGCCGGTGATCAAGACGATTCCGCCGTATTCGGTGGGGATCACGTTCAAGATCAAGGAAGGGCCGACGGTGAAGGTGGGGAAGATCGCCTTCGACGGCAACTACAACCTGAGCGCGCGGACGCTGCGGAATGCGATGGTGAACACCCGGCCGATCGGGGTTCCACACTCGATCGTTCTGGAAGACCTGTTTGCGCGGACGTTTGACGCGAGCAAGCTGGACGAGGACACCCAGCGGGTGCAACAGGCGTACCAGGAGCGCGGCTACTGGAAGGCGCAGATCGGCGATGCGCAGACGCACGTGCGCGACGAGGGCGGGCTGAACTGGTTTACCCTGCGGCCCTCGACCGGCAAACGCATCGACATCATGATGCCGGTGGAAGAGGGCGACCGCTACAAGCTGGGCGGCATCACGTTCACCGGAGTCACATCGGAGTGGAACCCGAAGGGGCTGCGGAGCCTGTTCTCGCAGAAGGACGGCGAGTGGTTCAACGCGGAGCTCTTCCGCAAGGGCCTGAAGGCGTTACAGAAGGCCTATGGCAGCCGCGGCTACATCAAAGTGGTGGCTGCGCCGAGCCCGCACTACGACGAGGCGAAGAAGCTGATCAGTTGGGCCATCGACATCGATGAGGACAAGCAGTTCATCGTCTCGCGGATTGAGTTTACCGGCAACACGGTGACGCGCGACAAGGTGATCCGGCGCGAGCTGCTGCTGGAAGAGGGCCAGGTGTACAGCCAGGAGCGCTGGGACATGTCGGTGCTGCGGCTGAACCAGTTGGGCTACTTCGACGTGCTGAAGACCGAGGACGACACCGAGACGCGGCAGAACCCGGACGACGGGACGGTGGACCTGCTGCTGAAGGTGAAGGAGAAGGGGAAGAACTCGATCGGCGTAAACGGCGGCATCAGCGGGTTGTCGGGCACGTTCGTCGGGCTGAACTACCAGACCAACAACTTTCTGGGGCTGGGGGAGACGCTGTCGGCGAATGCGAACATCGGCGACCTCTCGAGGAATGTGAGCCTGGGGTTCAACGAGCCGTATCTGCGCAACAAGCCGATCTCGCTGGGCTTTGAGGTGTTCGACCGGAAGTTCGACTACAACCCGGCCAAGGCGTATTCGATTGCCAACAACACGGCCGCCAACATTTCCACGGCGGAGCAGTCGCTGCTGACCAACTACAACACCTCGACCACCGGGTTTACCGCCTCGATCAGCGAGCCGCTGAAGCATCTGTGGGTGGGGCGCGGAGTGTCGCGGGTGGGCGTGACCTACGCGCTGTCGCGGCAGTCGATTACGACGTTCAACGACAATACCCGCAACGTGTTTCAGTCGCTGGCGTTCCGCTCGGGGGTGGAAGGGCCGAACCAGTTGAGCGGGATCGTGACTTCGGTGATCTCGCCGAGCTTCAGCTACTCCAGCACGGACCGCCCGGTGGGAGCGCACTCGGGCAGGGACTTCAACATTTCTGTAGCGGTGGCGGGCTCCGGCGGCAACGTGAAGTACATCCAGCCGGTGGCGAGCTTCCGCCAGTACTACCCGATGCAGTTGCTGAAGTTCCGCCGGGACGGGCGCAACGTGTTGGGCATGCGGCTGGTGGTGGCGCACATCAACGGTTTCGGCGGCGAGGTGGCCCCGCCCACGGACCGCATCTACGGCGGCGGCGAGACGGAACTGCGCGGGTTCGACATCCGCTCCGCCTCGCCCTACACGTTTGTGCCGGTGAAGGTGGAGTTCAACCTGACCAACCCGGATGGGACGCTGGTGCCGCGCGACCCGACCAATCCCAGCCTGGGGAACATCCAGATTCCGCTGCCGATCTACCGGCTGGTCTCAGTGGGCGGCGACACCCAGGCGACCTTGAACCTGCAGTACCAGATCCCCATCATGAACCAGGTGAGCTTCAACTTCTTCACCGACTTCGGCATGACGGGCGATCTGGAGAAGTCGCAGTTGCTGCAGAGCGTGGCCGGCGCGTCGGTGCTCTCGAGCCCACTGTACGGCTGCCCGACGTTTGTCAACGGAGCGTGCTACGGCGGCCAGGCGGTGCCCAACTTCTCACCGCTGCAACTGGCCACGGTGCCGCACACCAACTTTGTGCCGCGCATGTCCAACGGCGTGGAGTTGCAGGTGATTATGCCGATCATCAATGCGCCGATGCGGCTGTATTACGCGTACAACCCGCTGCGCCTGTACGAGACGGTGCCGCAACAACTGGCGGTGAGCGACTCAGTGTTCCGCACCATGTTCCCGAATTCGGGCGCAGGCGAGTACAGCTACCAGCAGGCGCTGCAGTTGTACGGCGCGTCGTACCAGTTGCGCGAGCCGAGGAAGACGTTCCGGTTTACGGTGGGGACGACGTTCTAGGGGCAGGTTCGAGACACCAGGCCGGCAACTTAAACACTGAAGCCGGTCCTGGGGACCGGCTTCGCTTCCTGCCCACCAAGGAGCAGGGGGAGTTTCCTCTGATAGTGTTACAGAGGCCAGGAATGGGTGTCAACTGTTGGTTGACAGTTACTACCTGTCAACCAACAGTTGCAGGAGTGGCGGGTGGCGATCGTCAACGTCTATGTCGATGGTTTCAATCTCTATTACGGGGCTCTGAAGCGAACGCCGTACAAGTGGCTGGATTTGGGGAAGCTGGCGGAAATGTTGCTCCCTGGCGACACGATTCAGGAGGTCCACTACTTTACGGCGCGGGTCAGCTCCAGACCGTACAATCCAACCTCAGCGCATGATCAGGGGCTGTATATCCGCGCGCTGAAGACCATTCCAAACCTGCAGATCAAGTATGGGCACTTTCTCACCCACTCGGTCCCGATGTACCTCACCAACGTGACGCCTGCGCAAAGGGTTTGGGTGGACAAGACTGAAGAGAAAGGCTCGGACGTGAACCTCGCCTCTCATTTGCTGAGAGACGGCTTCCTCAAGCGATTCGAGGTCGCGGTCCTGGTCACGAACGATTCGGACCTCGCGGAGCCGGTTCGCATCGTTGCACAGGAGATTGGTCTCCCTGTGGGCATTCTGAACCCGCATCAATTTCACAGCCGCGAGTTGAGGCAATACGCAACCTTTGTCAAACGGATTCGGCAAGGGGATTTGGCAGCCAGCCAGTTTCCGAACACCATCACCGACCGCAAGGGGACCTTTGCCAAACCTGCCGGCTGGTGAACCTGGAACCTAGAGCATTTTCCTTAATAGTGTAGACTCCAATTGGCGAGACTCTGCGGCGAGTGAATCGATGGCGAAGCCATATGGGGATGATCTGCGCCGAAAATTTCTGCTGGCCTACGATAGAGGCGAGGA
>Ga0224555_1005648_pt1 | contig 10271 bp, 8 predicted proteins | sample 714S23034metaG_FD_180687 | JGI IMG/M metagenome (GOLD analysis project Ga0224555, IMG submission 180687) | Peat soil microbial communities from Stordalen Mire, Sweden - 717 S2 30-34 | ecosystem: Environmental > Terrestrial > Soil > Wetlands > Peat | place: Sweden: Norrbotten County, Stordalen...
AAGCGGGCTCGCGCCTGTTCGACGCCATCACGGAACTGCCTGAGTATTATTTGACCCGCACAGAGCGCGGCATTTTGGCGGCGAACGCGGCCGCGATGATTGCGCAAGCCGCGGCCGGCGCGCGCCTCCGCGTTGTGGAACTGGGCGCGGGATCGGCCGACAAAACGCGTCTGCTACTGAAAGCCGCAACCGAGCTGCAGGGTGCGGTATTGTACGAGCCGGTGGATGTTTCGGCGAGCGCGCTCGAAGGGGCTCGGGTGCGGATTGAGCGCGAGATCGACAGCGTAACGGTGACGCCGCGCGTCATGGACTACACGCACGGCAACGGGAGCCGATTGCACTTGGGACCTGTGGATTGCCGTGAGCGGCGGCTCGTGGTCTATATCGGATCGAGCATCGGCAACTTTGAGCCGCATCAGGCGGCGAAGCTGTTGCGCCGTGTGCGCGCGGGACTCAGGACGGGCGACGGCTTTCTGCTGGGCGTGGACCTCGCCAAAGAGGATTCCGTCCTTCTGGCAGCTTATGACGATGCGGCGGGCGTAACCGCGGCGTTCAATCGCAATCTGCTGGTGCGGCTGAACCGCGAGCTCGACGCAGAGTTCGAGCCGGAGGCCTTCGCGCACTGCGCGTTGTGGAATGAAGCCGAGTCACGGGTCGAGATGCACCTGAAGAGCCGCGGCGCGCAGCGAGTGCGTGTGCGCGCACTCGATCTGAAGGTGGATTTTGCCGCGGGCGAGAGCATCCATACCGAGAACAGCTACAAATATCGTCCGGGGCAGGCAGAAGCACTGCTGGCCGAGGCAGGATTTCGCACGGAGGCAACGTGGACGGATGCGCGCGGGTGGTTCGCAGTGTGCTTGGGACGCGCGGTGTAAGCGCTCTCGGCGCCGTGACGCGGGGCCAACGAATTCGGCGCGGCGAACGCCTATGGCGCGGGGTTACGCGCTTTCTTCCGGTTCCGGCTCTTGCGACGGATCGGAGGGCTCTGCGGTGGGTTCGATGTAGAGCCAGCGGAGAAGCGCGTAGGCAATTAGCAAAAGCAGTGCTGCTGCGATCCATTCCTGGATCAAGGGCTGAGATGGAAAGGGCGGACGCGGGGATGGAAAGAGAACTGAACCCTTCGGTTGCTGAATCCATTCCCTGAGCCACTCCGTGAGCGCGACGGTGATTCCCGTGACAAAACGCAGAATGCCGTCTGCAAAGAGCCAGCCAATGGCGATCGCGCCCACAAAGCTCTCGACCAAAGCTTTCCTGATTCGTTCAAGCATGGGATTTCCTCGCAATTCTGTCGCGATAGAGGGCCAGGATGCGCAAAGGGCCGACGCCGTAGATCCAATGAGAGACCAACCAGGCAAAGAAAATCGCAGCCAGCGCACCGATGAGGCAGGAGAGCATAGTGGAGAGCATCATTCGATCTTGGTCCTCGGCGACGCCTAAGACATTGAAGACCTGATGACTCTGGTAAATCTGGATGATGAGGATCAGACGATAGACGACGCGTTCCGCTGCGCAAGAAATGCCGTCGAGCGAAATGAAAAGCATCCAGGCGACGGTGATCGCCGCGATGTGCGAATCGATGAGAGTCTTGCGAAGAGAGGCGAACATGATTCCAACCCTTCGGCGATGATTTTACGCCTGTTCCCTGTTCCTACTCCCTATTCCCTACTGGCTACTCCCTGCTTTTCTTATTTCGACGACGGGATCCGCACCAGCAAAATGTCGTGGCTTGCAAGTTCAATCGGCATGTTGTCCGTTAGCGTGATGTCCTTGCCGGTCCAGAGGTCTTTGCCTTTGAGCGGGCCGTGCAAGCCGAGTTTGGCCAGGCTCAGGTGGAACGGATGGCTGGAATAGCGGTCGGCGCCGGCGTTGATGACGGCGATGGCCATGGCTCTGCCGGAGAGACGGCGCGCCCAGACGTCGAGTTCGCCCTCGGAGTAGGCGCGCGTGGCTTCGTGGCCCAGGCGATCCTGGTCGATGGCAATGACGTCGCGATTGGTGAGAATAGCGCGAACCTCGGGCGTCATGTTGGGCAGGTCATTTCCGGCAAGGAGCGGCGCGGCGAGCATGGCCCACATGGAGAAGTGGGTGCGATTCTCAGCCAGCGTGAGATAACGCATTTGATTGTTGGACCCTGTCGTCTGGCCGTTACCCACCTCAAGCATGTCGGGATCGTTCCAGTGGCCGGGCCCCGCGTACTTCGCCAATCCGGCCTGCTGGTTGAGGATGGTGTAGATGCTTTGCCAGTTGGGCTGGATGTCGCCGGTGGTGCGCCAGAGGTTGGCGCCGACCGAGGGGCCCCACTCCCAGACCGCATCCCAGCCGTATTGGCAGAATGAGTAGACGATGGGACGGCCGGTGGACTTGAGGGCTTTGTTCATCTTGTCGTAGGCGGCGACCATCAGGCGCATCTGCGCGGCCTTGTCATCGGGCGCCTGGGCGGCCATCACCGCGGTGCGGAAGGTGCAGAGATCGTACTTCAGGTAGTCGATTCCCCAGAAGGCGTAGAGCTGAGCGTCCTGCACTTCGTGGTCGAGCGAAGCAGCGAAGCGGGCGCAGGTCTGCGGCCCCGGAGATGAGTAAATGCCGAGCTTGAGCCCCTTGGAGTGTACGTAGTCGGCGAGGGCCTTCATGTCGGGGAATTTTGAGTTGGCGTGCAGCACGCCGTTGGCGTCGCGGTCGCCCTCCCAGGTGTCGTCGATGTTGACGTAGACGTAGCCCGCGTCCTTCATGCCGGTCGAGACAAGCTGGTCGGCCGCGTTGCGCACGTCCTGATCGGTGACTTTGTGGCCGAAGAAGTTCCAACTATTCCAGCCCATGGGCGGCGTTTGCGCGACCACCTGCGGTGGGGCGGAGTTTCGGACCGGCTTCTGTGGAACTTTCGGCGCCGATGCGGTTTGGGAAACGGCGGCGAGCGGAAACAAGGCAAGAACGGCGGCAGCGAGGGCTCGAGAAAAACGCATGACGGGGATCTCCTCAAAGGCTTTTTCAGTGGAATGCTATCGTGCCCTTCCGGAGTTCGGCAATCACGCCGTTTCATTCGCCTCGGATTGACGTTCGCGGGTGAGCAGGAAATAGACCAAAGGCGTGATGACGAGCGAGAGAACCATGGAAATAGTGAGGCCTCCGATGACGGCGATGGCGAGCGGCTGGAGCATCTGCGATCCGGCGCCGAGCGCAAAGGCCAGCGGCAACATGCCGCAGATAGCAGCAAGCGCAGTCATGATGATCGGCCGCAGGCGGCGCTGGGCGGCATAGAGCATGGCGTCTCGGGCCGATGCGCCGTGAGCGCGGTAGCGTTCGTCGGCGTCGAGCAGCAAAATACCGTTCTTGGCCACAATGCCAATCACCATGACGAGTCCCATGAACGATGCGACGTTGAACGTGGTGTGCGTGACGAGCAGCGCCAGAATGACGCCGGAAATTGAGAGCACGGACGAGACGAGAATGGCGATAGGCGCGGGGAAGTTACGGAACTCGGCGAGGAGAATACCGAAGACCAGCGCGAGGGCAAGCACCAGCACCTGCAAAAGATCGCGGAAGGATTGTTGCTGCTCCTGATAGGTTCCGCCGTAGACCACGAGTACCGATGGAGGCAAGTGAAGGCCGGCAACGGTTTGCTGGACGCGCGCCATGGCGGTGCCGAGGTCGGAGCCTTCGAGGCGGCCGGTGACGGTGATCATCTGTTGCAGATTTTCGCGCAGAATTTCGTTTTGGGGCGGCAGTGTCTCGACGGTGGCGAGCGAACCGAGGCTGGCCGTGTGACCCGCGGAGCTGTTGAAGACCGTATTTTCAATTGCGTCGAGTGAGCTGCGGTGCTCCTGATCCAGGCGCACGCGGATGGTGTAGGGGCGGCCATTGGCAATGAGCGGATTGGTGGTGACGACGCCGTCGAGAATCGCAGTAGCGTCGAGAGAAACTTCGCTCGGAGTGAAGCCGAAGCGGGGAGCCACTTGCGGATCGACATCGAAGTTGGTGGCCGGGCCGCTGACGGTGTTATCGATTCCGTTTTCGACATCGACAACTCCGGGAATCTTGCCGATGGCGTCGCCCACGCGCGGACCGAGCTGCGCGAGGAGATTGGGGTCGCTCGCAAAGAGCTTGATCTGGATCGGCTCGGGCGCATTCGACAGGTCGCCGATCATGTCCTGCAGAACCTGAGTGAATTCGACATCGAGCTCCGGCTCGGTGGACTTGATCTGCTGACGGACATCTTCCATTACATCGTCGATGCCACGGCTGCGTTTGGACTTGAGCTTCACCGTGAAATCGCCGGTATTGGCTTCCGTCACCGCGGCGAGGCCCATCTGCAGGCCGGTGCGTCGCGAAATGATCTCCACCTCTGGCGTGGCCTGCAAAATGCGCTCGACGTGTTCGAGAACGCGATTGGTTTCGCTCAATGAACTTCCCGCCGGCATGATGTAGTCGAGGATGAATCCGCCCTCGTCCATCTCCGGCAGCAGGTCGGAGCCCAGCAATTGATAGCCGCCCCATGTAGCGAGCACCAGCAAAATGGAGATGCCGCCTACCCACAACGGCTTGGCCAGTGCCCACTCTAAGACCCGGGCGTGAATGTGCAGAACGCGCTGTAACATGCGGCCGGCGGAGCGATCCTGCCCCGGCGGCGAAGAATTGCCGCCTTCGTCCTCGGAATGCTCTTGAGTGGGATCGCTCTTGCCTTCGGGTCCGCGCTCGCGCAGCAGCACATAGCTCAAGCCCGGCGTCCAGGTGAGCGCTAGGGCGAGTGAAGTGAGAAGCGCCGCGGTCATGGTGATGGCCAGAGCGCGGAAAAAGATGCCGGTGACGCCGCTGACCGCGACCAGCGGCAAAAAGACGACAACGGGGGTGATGGTGGACCCGATGAGCGGTGTCGTGATCTCTTTAAGCGCCTTGCGCACTGCGTCAACGCGATGCTCGCCCGCGTCGCGATGCAGAAAGATGTTTTCAACCACGACGATGGCGTCGTCAATGACCAGGCCGATGGCCGCTGCCATGCCGCCGAGGGTCATGAGGTTGAAGCTTTCGCCGATGAGCCAAAGCGCTGCAATGGTGACGGCGACCGTTACCGGGATGACGAGGCCGGCGATCAGCGACGAGGTCCAGTCGCGCAAAAAGAGGAAGAGAATCACGCAGGCCAGCACCAGGCCGATGAAAATGGCATCGCGCACGCTGGAGATGGAGTCGCGCACGAGTTGCGACTGATCGTAAAAGACCTGAAGCTTGACGCCCGGCGGCAGCTTGGGCTGGAGTTGAGCGATCTGGGCAGCGACCGCATCGGCGACGGCCACGGTATTCGAGGAGGGTTGGCGCGCGATGTTGAGCAGAACCGCATTTTTTCCATTGGCGGTAACGGCGGTGTAGACGGGCATGGTGGATTGCTCCACCGTGGCGACGTCGGCGATACGAACGGGCGCGCCGGCGGGAGTGGTTTTGATCACCAGTTGCCGCAACCCCGCGGCGTCGTGCACCTGCGCTCCCACAAGACCCAGGATCAGCTGATGGTTGGCTTCATAGAGGCCGGGCGACTCCACGATATTCGATGCCTGAATGGCGTTGACAAGATCCGTGATGGTGACGCCCGAGGCCTGGAGCAGCGCCAGGTTGGGCACCACGGCATACTCCGGCACCTGGCCGCCCTGCACAGTCACCGTGCTTACGCCGGCAACGCGATTCAGCGGCGGCTTGAGATCGTAGGTAGCGATCTCCCACAGTTGGGTCTGCGGAACGGTATCGGATGTGAGACTGTAGCCGAGGATGGGGAATGTGGCGAACGTGAGCCGGTTGGTGGTGATACGCACCGTCGACGGCAGGCTCTGCGCCGCCTTGGCCAGCGCCGCATCCACTAGTTGCAGGGACTGCACCATGTCGACGTTCCAGTCAAAGAAGAGACTCACTTCGGCCGAGCCGCGGCTGGTGGTCGATCGCACCGTGAGCAAGCCGGGCACGGTGTTTATCGCGTCCTCAATGGGCCGGGTCACGGTGACTTCCATCTGTTCGACGGGCATCACGCCGTTGTCGACGCCGATGACCACGCGCGGAAAATTGGTCTCAGGAAAAACGGAGATGGGTACCTTGAACGACAGATAAATGCCTGCCAAGGTAAGCATGACGGCGAAAAAGAAGATGGTGCGCGTCGACCGGGCCAACCAAAAGAGCTTTTGCGTGTCGCCCGGAAGCCTTGGCGTGTCGCCCGTGATATCGTTAGGCGCTTGGCCGGGCATCAGTCGGACCCTCCGCCGCCCGCTGCCGGACCCACCTGCACCTTCGTCCCCTCGTCCAGCGCGTAAGCCCCGCCCGTGATCACCATGTCGCTAGGCGCTACGCCGCTCAGCACCTGAACGTCCGTGCCGTCATCGATGCCCAGAGTGACGGGCTTGCGATGCGCCGCGCCGTCACTGCCCACGACCATGACGGATTTTGTTCCATCTTCTGCCGTCACAATCGCGGAGTCGGGCACCTTCCACGCCTGGGCAACGCTCTTGCCGCTGATAGTGACCTTCACGGGCGTTCCCGCCTTGAGATTGCCGTCCTTGTTGTCGATTTTGAGCCACACCTCAACGGTGGTGCTCCCGGGGTCGAGCGCCGGACTGATCATGGAAACCTTCGCCGCTACCGGGTCGGCGATCCCCGGCACATGCACGGCAACCGCGTCACCCAATTTCATCTGCTGCGCCAGACTCGCGGCGAGATGGGTTTTGGCCAGGAGCACGGAAGTATCCATCACGGTGATCAGCGGCGCTCCAGCGGCCGCGGTTTCACCGGCGAACAAGGGCCGGTCTGTTACCACGCCATTTATAGGGCTGCGGATTTCGGAATAGTCGACCTGCGCCTGAGCACCTCTGTACTTGCCTTCGGCCGAAGTGAGTTGTCCCTGCGCGGCTTTGAGATTAGCCTCGCGGCTCACATTGCGCACCGACTCAAGATGCCTGGCTGCCGCGTCGTAAACTGCCTGCGCCTGCACCAGCGCGGCTTCAGCCGTGTCGAGATCGCGGCCCGGAATCGCGCCCTCAGCGAACAACTGCTTGCGGCTTTTCACAATGCTCTTGTTGAGATCGAGATTGGCCTTGGCCTGGGCCAGGTCCGACTCCGCCTTGAGCGTATCTTCCGGCACCTGCGCCTTGGTAGACGTGTCAAAGGTTGCCTGGGCCGCTTCGAGCGATCCCTTGTTGTCTGTCGCGGCCGCCACCAGATCTGCATTTTCAAGCGTTGCCAGCAACTCGCCGGCGTGCACCCGCTGCCCCCGCTCGACATAGAACTTCTTGACCGGAGCACTGAATTTGGGCGCGATCGCGGCCTGGGCCACAGGCGCCAGAATGGCATCGGCGCTGATTTGTTCCGAGATCGGCCCCTGCTCCGGGTGCCCGGCTTCGACCGTAACCACGACTGGCGGTGGCTCGTCCTTTTTGCATCCGGGCAACAGAGCCGGCAGCGCCAGCACGGCCAGCAGCATCGCACGCGATCCTCGGGTTGTCTTCGCGTTCATCTTTTCGCTCTTCACACGGTTCACTGTTTTCCGATCTCAGATCACCAACTACTCATCACTGTCCCTAATCCCTAATCCTTGTCTTCTTCACATCGTCCCCGTGATGGCTTGCAATTCCGCTCGCGCCGTTTCATAGCGTACGCGCTCGTCTTCACGCGCATCTGCCGTGCTGACGTAGGTGTTTTCGGCGTCAACGACCTCTAGCACCATGGCCTCGCCGCCCGTATAGCGCAGCTTGGTGAGGCGCAGGCTCTCGGTCGCGGCGGCCACGCTCAAATCGAGCGAATTCAGCTGGTCATGCGCGGCTTGGGCTTCGGAGTAAGCTTCATCCAGTTGTGCGATGAGCCGCCTTTGCGTGTTGCTCAATGCCACCTTTGCGACATCGCGGCGAATCTCGCTCTGCTTCACCTTGTGTTGGTTGGAGAGCCAATCCCAGACGGGGAGGTTGACGGTAACACTGGTGGAGTAGCCAAGGTTACGCGCCTTCAAGCCGTCCGGATCAAGGGGACCATTGACGGCAAATTCATTGGCGTCGATCCCATAATTCACGCTCAACACGGCGTTCGGAAGCATTGCGCCCCAGGCGGCCGTTACATCCGCCTGGCTCTCGGCCAGTGCGGCCAGCGCGCTCTTCAATTCCGGATTGTGTTGCGCGGCCGCCTTCTCCACATCTTCCTTTGAGGCGAGCGGCGCTTCTGCCGCCGGCGCGCTCAACGTGTAGGGCGTGCGCGGATCGCTGAACAAAATCACGCCCAGCTCCAGCCGCGCCTTCTCAGCAGCCAACCGCGCGTCCTCTGCGTCGCGGATTCGCTGCTGCTCGACGAGTTGTGCCTTGACCACGTCGGCGTGCGCGACCTCTCGCGCCTGCTCCCGCTTGGTGGTGAGCTGGGTAAAGTCGGCGACCTCCTGGCGCGCCTGCTCAGCCACCGCCAGCTTGCGTTCCGCGGCAAGGGAGCTGAAGAACATGTTCGTGATTGCGACGACCAGCCCGCGCCGTGCGATCTCCTGCTCGGCGCTGGCCATGGCGGCCGCCGCGTCGGCATGATGCACGCCCGCGAGCCCCGTCACGCTGAGGGTTTCCTCCGCAATCCCCTGGGCGATGTACTCCCGCGGCCTCGAGTCGTTGGCGACGAATTTCGGATTGGGCGTGTACACACCTTCTCCGCCCTCCGCTTTGAGTCCATTGGGTTGCGTATAAATGTCCTGGTTGTACAAGCGCGCATTGGGCAGCAGAGCGGCGCGCGCGATGGAGCGGTCAAGGGCCGCGGACTGGCTGGTGGCCTTGGCCGCCGCATACCCAGGCTCGCTTGACTGCGCCAGCCGGATGGCATCGTCGAGCGTGATCACCACCGGGGCATTGGCGCCAGGGGGGCCTGCGACCGCTTTACTCTGCGCCTGACCGTATGCCATGAGCGCGGCAGCCTGCAGCAGAATCAAGATCCCCGGCCGAGACAAAGGGGCGAACCGGGGCGGATTTCCCCTGCGGAACTCGTTCCAAGCGATCACACCCAAAAGCATACAATCTGCAACCGGGTTCTGCCTTAGACAAGATGCCACCGCTTGCCGTGTACCCGAAGTTGATCTCCCAGTGATGGTTGCCGGGCGTGCCGGGATCGCCGGTGATGAACGGGAGGCCCCGTGCGCCCGGTCGACCGCTTTTCCGAGTATGCTATAATACTGACAGAAGTTACATTGTAGACAAAGCTATGAGTTCACCTCAATCCATTGTTGTGAGCATGCGCCTGCCGGCGGAGAGCGGCAGACGCCTGAAGCGCATGGCCAGCCGCCATGGCTGGACGGCCAGCGACGCCAGCGCGCGCCTGGTCGAAGAGGGATTGCGCCGCGCGGAATTTGCCTTCATCGATTTCCGCGATGCCGCGGCGGGTCGTCAGGCTTATGTGCAAGGCAGCACGCTGGCGGTTTGGGAAGTGGCCCTGCTGCTGCGTACGTACAAAGGCGAGGGGGCGGCTGTGGCCCGGCATCTGGGCTGGCCCGAGGCAAAAGTACGCGCGGCGGACCACTACGCGGAGGCGTTTCCCGCGGAAATTGTCGAGGCGCTTGCCGACAACGATGCCGTGGACCTAAAGGCGCTCAAGCGGATGCTGCCCCAGGCCGAGGAGTTTGTTGCCCGGCGCCCCAAAAGCTTGCGCAGACCGTGAGATGCTGAAACTCCTGCTCGACGAGCATATCTCGCCCGCGGCGGCGAAGGGACTGCGGCGGCTGCGACCGTCAGTTTCCATTTGCGGCCTGGTGGAGTGGGACGGTGGCGGGTTTCTCGGCCAGGACGATGCCGCCTGTTTGCGTCGCGCGGCCGCGCTTCGCTGGACTTTGGTCACGTACGACCGGCGGACAATTCCGCCCTTGCTCAAGACCTGGGCCGAGGCCGGCCAAGACCATGGCGGCGTTATTTTTATCGACGAAAAGGCGATTCCACCATCCGACATCGGCGGCCAGGTCCGCGCTCTTGCCGCGCTAACCCGGGAGGCCGGTACCTGGGAGTGGACCGATCGGATCGTCTTCTTGCGCCGATAGCATTTCGTGAACGGCATGGGATAATTTTCTTTGCACACGCGCCGCCCCGCCCCCGGCCCGGCTCTGCGATACTTATTTGTTATGCCTATTGAAGACCTGCAGCAGGCTGCACAAAAAATTGCCGGATTTCTAAACACTTTGAACAAGCTGGGCGGAATGCGCCTGAAGTACCGCATCTCGGCGGGCGAAGTCGCGCGCGAAGCGGAAGGCGGCGAGGTACGCCAGATGATCAATGTGGAGCTGGCCGGCCCGGATGTTC
>Ga0224555_1005649_pt1 | contig 10270 bp, 14 predicted proteins | sample 714S23034metaG_FD_180687 | JGI IMG/M metagenome (GOLD analysis project Ga0224555, IMG submission 180687) | Peat soil microbial communities from Stordalen Mire, Sweden - 717 S2 30-34 | ecosystem: Environmental > Terrestrial > Soil > Wetlands > Peat | place: Sweden: Norrbotten County, Stordalen...
TGCAACTGTGCGATTGGTTCGGGAATGGGAGATCCAGTCTTGTGCCTCATTACCAGCCGTCCTTGGCGACTCATTCAAAGTAACAAGGTCAGCTAAACGGCGTCACGCACGCCTGCCGAAAACTCACGAGCTCAGCATTGCCTGTTCAACTCTCACTGCGTGACCGGCACGCAATCCTCGAAAACGTCCTTACCGCTCTTCGCAAGCGGTTCTATTCGCCTGAAAAGCTGGCTGGTGATTGGCAGGCCGCCGTGGAGCGGCACCGGCCTTTGATCGAGAGCGCAGGCGCCGCGGACGCATTTGAGAAGGCCATGGGTGATTTGTTGGCGGAAATGCACACCTCCCATTTGGGCTTTTTTCACAGCAGTGCCCGCAGAGCGTCGAGCCGGGCCGCACTCAGCGCAACCTACCTTGAAGACGAAACACCTTATGGAAAACGTTGGATCTTTCAGGATGTCCACTCAGGAGGAGCAGCAGCGACCGCCGGCATTGAACCTGGCGACATCCTTCTCAATGTCGATGGCCGGGAGATTACTCCGCCGGAACATCCCGTATTCGCTATGGGCAAGCAAACAAGTGTGGAATTTGTAGACAGAAGCGACCAGCGACGCACTGTTTCCGTCGAAGTAGCGCGGCCCAAGGGGAAGAAACTCCACTTCATCGAGCCCACGCTCGTCGAGGCGAGGCAGCTCGGTGACGGGTTGGGCTATCTGAAGATCGCAATGTTTCCGGGAATGATCGGGGTCGAGGTTGCGAACGAGATCTCTCGCGCCGTCGAGAAGCTGGGTGCGGTCGATAGCCTTGTCATCGACCTGCGTGGCAACACCGGCGGAGGGCTCGGCGCGATTCGTGTAATGAGCATGATCACACCGGGCAGAGTCCCGGTTGGATTTGCACTCGACAGGCGCCGTGTCACAGCTGATCTCGAATCAGAGAAACAGGGATTCCCTAGATTCTCGCGAATTCCATCTTCAACGAAAACTCTTTGGCGGCTTGCACTGCAGTTTGGGCCTGCAATGATGACGAAGAAGCCCATTGTGCTTCAAACCGAGGGGTTGGGCGAGAAACCATTTCACGGGAGGGTCGCTCTCCTCGTGAACCGCCACACCGCAAGCGCCGCGGAAATGATAGTCGCGTTTGCGCGAGAGAACCGGCTCGCCACAATCGTCGGAGAGAAAACGGCTGGTCGTCTCCTCTCCGCAACTTCCGTCAAAGTTGGCCACGGATTTCGGTTGGCGATGCCCACGGGAGCGTACTACACATGGAACGGGTCGGTGCTGGAAGGCACGCCGATGGAACCGGACGAATTGATCGAGTTCAATTGGCGCGAACGACGGAAGCTGGTGGACGGCCAACTTGAACATGTCGTCAAATCGATTCGAGGTCATCACGGAGTACGTGTCAGTTGAGCGCGCAATTGACACCCTTGCGGGGCTCATTCCCAGGATTGGCCGTCATTCGACAGCAACACGAGGCGGGGAGAGCTTCGTCCATCAATCGGATGTTAGAGTGCTCAGCGGGCGCGAGCGAGATTATGCAACAATCGAAAATCCCTCCCGGCTACATGGGCGCTTTCCAGTATCTATCGAGGAATGCTGTTCGAAACTGATTGACAGGAAGCGAATTATCTTAGCCATCTGTGCGGATCTTCCGCCAGCCATAGCACATCGAGGAAAGATAACGACCTTGTGTCGAAGTCCTGAATGGAGCGATCATTTTACGTGCATCTTGGAGAATCCATGACGGACTTTGCACTCTACATCGATGACAGTGGTCATCCAGACAATCAGCCAAACGTTGTCACGGCTGGATTCGTTGCTTCGGAAGATCAATGGAGTCAATTTGAAGCTGAGTGGACCAATGCAACCCTTCGATTCGGGATTGCTGGCGCTTTCCATATGACAGAATTTATGTACGAAAAACGCACAACTCTCAAACGGGATTGGATCCTCGGGTCGCTCTGCCGAATCATCAATAAACACCTGAGTGGCCGGTTCCTTCATGCCGTCGATATGGATGCATACAAAAGAATCAACGATCAGTGGACGCTTGAGGAATCCGTTGGTGCACCAATTGCACTTGCTGCGAGGAGCCTAACTACTGAGATCAATGAGTGGCGACGGATTCATATGATGCCGGAAGACAACTTCAGGATATTCATCGAGCAGGGATCAAAACACTACGGCGATATTGAGCAAGTCTTCAAGAGAGACAGACAACCTTCGCCGGTTCGCGTAGCCAAGTCGAACCCGCGGTGTCAACCAGCAGATATGCTTGGGTGGGAAGGTTTTCGATACCTGAGGACCGGAATCACCAGTAAGAACATGAAAAGGCTCCTTCCGAAGAATGTTGACACTTTTGGTGGAATTTTTTTGGCGAAGGACTTGATCGAACTTTGTAAGCAGACAGCGGTCCCCATACGAGCAGATTTCAAACCCATCGATTCCATTTCATTCCACTCAGAAAAGAAGAGGAAGCGCCAAAGGACTGTCTTTTGAATAATAGCTACAACGCATTGGAGCCCGAAAAGTCGCCATTGCGACTGGGATATCGCGCCTTCCGCTCCGCTGAGGTCTCCCGTCGCAAACGGCATTTTCGGTTAGTGATTCTGCGCGGCTCCCTGGTTGTGGGGAATTCGGAAGCCCGCGGGATGGCTTCGCACGCTACTCGGTAACCGGGGAGATGTATCCGAGATTCAGCAACCGGAACTCCATTGCACGCTTGCTCACTTTGTACTTTATCCTCAGTGACTCGATCGCGTCCTCAGGGTCGGAGCCGTCGGAAATAAACCGTGTCATATCCTTCCGGATAAAATGCCTGGGCATCAGAAGTGACGCGGCGAACTGATTTGCCTCGATCTCCACGGAATCCTTCGCCTCCGAGGAGAGCGCGTCCCGAAAATTGACGCTGAAGTCCTCGTCGAAGTGAAGCCTCGTTCCTTTGTGGCGCAAGAAATGCCCTATCTCGTGGGCGATCGTGAATCGTTGACGGTTTTCGTGCTGAGCGCTGTTCACTGCGATAAATGCAGACCGACCATCGCGAACCAAGGCGCCCGAGACATCCGGCCTGCCCGGGGAGTATTTCACCTCTATCCCGAGGGCCTTTGCAATCTCCTCCACCGGAACTGGCGCGCGGTTGATCCCGTTACTTTCGAGCAATTGTCTTGCCTGTTCCTCGATCTTTGCCATTCTTGACGGCTCCTTGGGGCATCTTCAAGTCCATTGTCTTGAGCCATTCTGCATTGCTTACGCTCAGATTCGTGGCAGGCTGTACCATTCTCAGTGCGGCTGGCGAGGGCAGCAGGTCCTTGACCTCAACGCTGAGCGATTGTGCGACCAGATACAAAGAGTGGAGTTGAATGGGCTGGCGCCCCTTCTCAATGTTGGTAATCGATGTTCGGGTGAGGTCCAATTCTTCCGCCAGCGCCTCTTGGGAAACTCGCCGTTTTCGCCGCGCATCTGCGAGCATCGCGCCAAAAACCGAGTAAAAGTTCTTTTCAAAATCCTTAGAGCGCACAGTGGAAATATCGCATCGCGCGCCCACCCTCGTCAACAGGGCAAACGTGTTTATGTGGCTAACGGTAATCAAAATGGTACAAACGTTTGCTACATTGACGTTACTGCATCGCGTGGTTGACATTAATGCAAATTTGTGGGGTAATGAGATCGAAGCCAGAATTCTTAAGCGGTAAGTGGTAGAAGGAGAAACCCCAGTGAAGAGGAAAATCTGCCTTGTTTTATTCGTAGTGCTCATGTTCGTGCTCCCTGCCATTGCTCAGGAACCGAGCAAGGCCGCGGCCCAACTCACAACTGATACGCCACATTTTCGTGGCGGCGACGAAGTTAGCTTTACCATGAAGCTGAATGAGCCGCTGCCTGAAGGGGCGCGGTTTGATGTGCGCCTCTCTCCTGTCTCTGTGAATCAGGAGATGACCGTTTCATCGCAGGAGCCAAGCGGCAAAGAACGCAATGAGTTCCTGCTGAAATTTAAGCTTCCTGATCACGCACGAGGCGGCGAATGGCACATTGCCGTTGTTTATCTGTTCCTGCCCAACGTGTCGTGGACGAGCAGCACCATCGCCACCAACGGGATGAAGTTTATCGTCGACGGGCCCGATGGACCGCTTCCCTCGAATGCGGCGGCAACAATTGTCAAGAAATGATCGGAGTGCGGGCAGCGGTAGGAAGCAGTTCGCGCTGACCGCACCCGGCATACTTCAAGCAGCAAGAAATAGGAGGGGATTGGATGAAAGAGCCAGGATTGGATAAACGTCACCGTGACAAGGCTCCGCCGAAGGCGGGCGAGATTCAGCAGAAACGAAGCGACACCTTGAATCGGAACTTGAGCAAGCCGATTCCACAGTTCCGCTCAGACGCTACCCTCGGAAGGATGCGCGAAGAAACTGGCAAGTTGAGCGAAGAAGCGGTTCGAAGAGCTGCCCGGGCCCTGCGCCCCAGTAAGGGCTGAAGCCCACACTCTATTGGGGCCTGTTGCGGCGCGAGTCAGCTCGCGCCCTGACACAGAGTCCATTGGTAATGGTGGAGCGGGATTCGGATGCTGACCGCGCCCGGATGGGCACCGTCGGTTCCTGTCGAGCGCGAACCCAAATCGTCATGGAAAACAAAGGATTTATTTGATTCCAAAAAGGATAGAGCTCATGAAATGCAGCGAATCACAGGCCATTAGCACAAATTAACACAAAATCACCTGCGGGGAACCCGGCTCGATGGGGCTTCGCTGAGCATATCATTCGCAACGCATTTGACAACGGGCCGCTCATATTTTAAAGTGATTTCATTGAGATCTACGGGCACGGTATAGGAATCAGTGCCGACCACGATTTAGCCCTGGGGGAAACGGGGACGTGGTAACCCTCCCAGCGCGAGAGGCCATTCGCGTTAGCCAGAAGAGCGAATCAGTCCGAAGCGAACCGTTCAGAAAGTTTAACGGGGGCTACGGCAGGATAGAAAAACCCACCTATTTATCTTCACATTACCCCATCTTGGGGATGCCCGGCACAGTCGGGCTCGGATGCGCCTTTGGCTTCAAAACAGCTTCAATCATCATCTTCAGTTGTATGCCCCTTCGAGCGTCATTACACGCCGGAAGAACTCGGTAAGCTTTGGCACGTCGCGGCCAATACGGTCCGTTGCTGGTGCGACGAATCCGGCGGTGTGCTTGCGATTGACCGTCCCGAGCAGATGCACAAGCGGGGATACAAGACCCTGCGTATTCCTGAATCAACAGCGCCCCGCATCTATGCGCAGCACTTCGCGGCGAGAAGGGCGGCTGCATGATGAGCAGCAAACTTCATGCAAAACGCGGCGGCATGAGCCACAACGCCTTCGGAGGACATGACCGTCTAGACAAGTGCGACCTGCAGGGACCGTCATTGCTCGGCGATCTCCTGGTTGATGTCACTCTTGTCCAAGACAGCATTTTCTGTGAATTGAGCGGTTGATTTCATTGGACATAGGTATCGTCTCCCGGCGATAGGGTCAGGTTCCTTCGATGACTCGCACTGGAGGACCCTCTACGTGTCCGGCATCCTGCTGTCCAAGTTGTAATCGTGTAAGTGCTTTGCTACAGGCTCAAGCCGATGCTTGCATTTATTCTGCTGTCCAACTCCTGACTACCACATCAGCGGCATGGGTAACTGTTCGGCCAGTTGCCTTGCGGCTGGCGGTCCTTCCAGCGGATTGTTCAGCCATGCCCACAAGTCCCTGAAGATGAACAGTTGCTGGCGCAGCAGGGCCGCAAGATTGGAAAGCGACCATCCAAAGCTGGATTTTATCTGCAGGTACTTCAGAATCAGCATCGCGATCAAAGCCGTCCAGATCTGCGTTTTGACCGCATTGGCGCTGGTGCCCAGGAACGACTTCACTTTGGCGGTTTGTTTCAGCGCCTTGAAAAACAGCTCTATTTGCCAACGTTCCTTGTAGATCGCAGCCACCGTCGAAGCCGCCAAGTGCAGAAGATTGGTGAAGAACACCAGAATCTCCTGCTTGTCCGCGTTCCAGTACTCGATGCGCCGAAACAGAATCGGCGCTTCTCCAATTTGGCTCAGGGCATCCAGGGAGACGATCTGGTCGCTGAGCACGTTGCCCTTTTCTGGAACCGCGCACACCTCGACCGTGGTGTAGATCGTGTTGGTCTTCATGCGCGTGACGAAGAAGACTCCGTCCCGCGTCAACTGCCCGAACCAGACGTAATCGTTGTAGCCGCGATCGATGGCCAGGATCGTACCCGCTTCCAGAAACAAGCCTCGCGCCACTTTCAGTTCGCTATATTTGCCGTCGGTCACTACCGCGAAAGAGGGCAGGTAGCCGTCGTGGTCCAATAGAAGATGCAGTTTGATGGCGCCCTTGCGCTGGCGATACTTGGCCCAGTCGAAAATGGTGGCCGACAACTCGATGATGCTGCCGTCCAGGCTCATCAGCTTGTTCTTGAAACGAAACTTGCGGCGACTGTGCGCCGCCGTCTCGGTCTGACACTTTCCCAGCAACTGCATGAAAATCGACTCGTAGAGTTCCCAGGGGCGATGGGCGTTGGCATACGCCAAGGTTGATCGCTTCGGCGCGGTACTGATGCCCAGATGCTTCAGCGGCGATTCGCATCCAGCCAGCCCCATACAGACTTCGCGTAGCGAGTTCATATGCGCCACCTGGCAAAACAGCATGGCCACGAACTGTTCCCAGCAGGTGAACCCCTTGGCGTTGAACTCGGCTTGATGTTGCTTGACAGCCTGCCCGAACTGCCCGTGTGGAAAAAGTTGCAAAAGCTGCGAGTACACACTGCATACTGGTGTCATGGCTGATCCTTTCGTCTTTGGCTGTGGTCCTGTCAGGGAACCCACTCCAGAGTATCGGGGATCAGCCGCTTCACGCTTCTGTCTGGTGTAAAGAGCTACCAGCTATATTGGTCAGCAATGGGTTGATGTGGTGTCTGACGTGCCAGGAGGCCGTCGCCTTTCGCCTGGCTGCTGCTGCCGGCGTTCAAACGGCAACCGCCCGAGTCGAACGGGTCGCTGACCGGCCAGTCTTTCTCCTGCGCCGCTTTGACCGGGAAGGCGCAGCGCGACGGCCGTTTCTTTCGGCGATGAGTATGCTGGGCGCCGCGGACCATGAGATCCGAAGCTCCCTGGAAATCGCCGATGCGATTCAGCGGTATGGTGCGGCCCCCAGCGAAAACTTGCATGAACCATGGCGGAGGATTGTCTTCTCCGTTCTGATCTCGAACACCGACGATCACTTGCGCAATCATGGCTTCCTCTATGAACGCAATCAGGGTTGGCGATTGTCGCCAGACTACGATCTGAACCCGGTTCCCGTGCAATTCCGGCCACGCATTTTGTCCACGCTCATTGATGAACAGAGCGGCGATGCGTCGATTGAACTGGCGCTGAGTGTTGCCGAATACTTCCGCCTTACTCCGCCACAGGCGCGGCAAACGGCCCGCGAGGTGGCCAAAGCTGTTTCTGGATGGAGACGGGAAGCAACTGCCCTGGGAATCCCGGCGGCGGAGACGGAGATTGTGGCCTCAGCCTTCGAGCACGGGGATTTGGCGTACGCTAAGAAGCTGCGAACTTGAAGTAGCCAACCCCGGATCCGATCGTGGGATTCCAGTTGCAATGCCGACTTTTCGTTCCCTACCCGTTATCCGCGAATCTCGCGCGAGTTCGTTTTTCTGGGTACAGAGGATAATCCGTACCGACGACGACCGCACGCTTCTCTACGATCTCGACACAGCCATTCAGCCCTTTGCGAAAGGATCTCCCGGGACCCCATCCCTGTTAAACGCACAGGCGCTTACCACAACTTGATCCGCAACTGCGCGGAGATGTGATCATTAGGGCTCTGAGGTGCGGATCGCGCGAACCTTTCTGGTTTCACCTGGTCTTTGGCATCGCTTCCGGAATCTTCATCCTCGCCATGTTGACACCGACGAGCATAACCTCCGGATGTACCGGAAGGCCTGATCACTTCGTTCACTCCTCGTCGTCGAAGCAGCGAGAGGCATCCCCGGACTGTCAGAGTTGACCGGCTGATCTGATTTCTTGAGGCGCGTCATAGAATGCGAATGGATTAAGAAACTGTCGCCCGTACAGGAGCGCGCGGTCTGCCGCTGACAATTTTGCCTCATCGCATATGCCATCCCAGTGTGCTCGGATGGTATTCACTTGCTGCAGAATGATGGCTCTCGCCTCCTGATCTGAAAGAAGAAACTGCGGAGCCGCCTGCAGACACAGGCCTAGCTGGCTTTTGTTGTTATTGCCAACAATCCGCATCCCCTGGCCGGCTTCTTCACCCAGACGAGACTGCGGACACACATCATAAGCAGGCGTGAGATGCAGATTCTTTCCATCCCAGAAAGCGGCATGGTTGCGTGCGTGATCATCGGTGTTCCCGCACAGGATGTTAAAGGTCAGCCTCCCAAATAGTTCGCGAAGGTCTTCCTGAGGGTTTTGAAAGCGGCGCCGAATAATCTCGGCCAGCAACTCGTAGCTGGCGTGCCTGGCCATCATCTCGTCGAGTTCGAACATCGTGAGGGCCGAGACGAACGCCTTTCTACCCCATCCGCCTTTCAGACGTTCGCGGTCAAAGCGTTCGACTAGCAACACATCCTTGCCGAGCGCCGTTTCCATTCGCACCCGCGAGACTTTGAGCCCCGCCAAACTTGCCAGCCGCATCGCGGCATACTCCGCTTTCACGACGTTGTAGATGTCGGTGCTCATGGAGAACTTGGCGATGAACTTCTTGTCGTCGGATGTGAGCAGTGCCTTGGGTCTTGCCCCTCCCAGAGATGTGCCGTGCTGAAGAGCCTTGTCCAACTCTGGAGAGAGAGGAACTCCTTTCTCTACCTGCTCCGCTGCGCGCAGCAAGTCGTCCAGGGAGGCCTGGTCCATTCCTCGCGGCACATACTTGGAGGCCGAGGCTTGAAAGTCCAAAGCGCCAGCCCTGTCCGACCCGGATTCCAGCAGGTAGGTCAGCTCTCCCAGATCATGGCTCCCGGCTTCTTCACCCTTGACGCTGAGCTTGCGATTGATCAGGACGCGCCGACCCCAGGTATCAGGTGATGCATCCCGAATAGATCCCGGCATCAATAGGTCGTCTGCGAGCGGAATTTCGCCTGGCTGGAGAGGAAGTTCCGGCTCATAGATGGAAATTGCGTTTTCGCGCGCCAGATAGCTCCGGCCATAGTTGAACAGCAGCTGAGTTCCCACGCGCTGCAGGATGCCAGCGACGACGGGTTTCGTCTCACCGGGGAGCCAAATCCAGACGTATGCCTCTTTGTAGTCGTCCTTAGAAGTCATCGTGGATGACCCTCCTCGGTTTGCGAGTTCTCTGGGGCAGGAGGCTGAGTTTCTCCGTTAACGCGGAACGTTGTGTCTGTAGCCGATCTGGCTCGCCTCCAAAAAGAGGAACCCCCGCGATAGCGGCAACCTCGAAGACGGATCCGATCGCGCAACTCGGATCCGCGCTTTCGATTCGGCGCAGTAGTGGTCGAGAAATGCCCGCGCGGTTGGCCATCTCCTGTGCGCTCATTTTGCGGTCGATCCTGCCGACGCGAATCATCTGGGCCAGCAGTTCGAGGGCTTCGAGGTTCTGGCGGGAATAGGTGCGATGTGCTAGTTTTGCCATAGTGTCACCCGGAACATAAATATTCCAGTAAAAGGCATAATGGAACATTTATGTTTCAATATTGTCTTGAAATTGAATCCATGTCAAGGCTTGATTGGCACATAAATATTACATTAAATCATTTAGTGGAACATTTATGTCCCAAAGATGGTGTTCTAGGAGTTAAGGACTGGAAAAGAACAAGACCCCGAGCCCCGGTTCGCCTTAAACAGGCCGATTTGCACGGCGGGCGAAGGAGCCGAACCTACAACATCTTTCCCCTCTATGGGTTGACCAACGTTGGTCGTAACACCCACCTGGGTCCGGTACTTGGCTTCAAGCGTCTCCAGCAACGTCACCTCCCCAACCCGCAACGATGAGTTGCGATGAGCCTGAACCGGGAGAGGTATACAGGCACGATCTATGGCAGGGCGAGTGATCTTGCTATCGAATTCGCGACGGCCTGCCAACCAGCCGTTGTGAATCAAACACCTGTAATTGACGATGCGAGCGAATCAGTAATGGGAAACGCCCTAGGGTCAGGCGGTGTGCGAGCGTCTGGGAAAGAACTTCGGGATCATAGCTCAGCATCGGTGCGATCCACTTCCGCGATCAATTACTGCGCGGCGATGATAGAGCTTTCTTGTGAT
>Ga0224555_1005651_pt1 | contig 10270 bp, 7 predicted proteins | sample 714S23034metaG_FD_180687 | JGI IMG/M metagenome (GOLD analysis project Ga0224555, IMG submission 180687) | Peat soil microbial communities from Stordalen Mire, Sweden - 717 S2 30-34 | ecosystem: Environmental > Terrestrial > Soil > Wetlands > Peat | place: Sweden: Norrbotten County, Stordalen...
AAAGATACCAGCGCGACGCTCTGAGTCGGGGCGTTGGAGTTTGGGGTCAGGTTGGCCAGGATCGATGTCATCCTGGTTTATACGAGGAAAACCCGTCGAAAGCCAATAGACGTTCTTTCTTCCTGGATAGCGACTCAACCAATTCGCCATCCCCGCGAAAGAAAACAGTATTTCGCGCATGCTCTGGTCCTGATCGAGGTCTGGGTCTGGAGTTAACTTGCGCACTGGCACTAATGGCATAATGTCCGCGAAACCAAGAGGGACTGGAGGAGACGCGGAAGACTTCTTGTCTTCCAGAAACTTCAGAACCCCCGCCGCTCCGCCACTGAACGGCACGGCCAACTTGGTCGGATTACCCAGAACAACGAGCGCGACAGGCTGCTCCGGCGGAAGCTCCCGCACAAACTTTTCAAGCTGCTGGCGTGCGGAAGCCCTAAGCTCGAACACAGGATTCAAATAGTCCAGCAGCAGCACATTCCACACTTCGCCGCTGGGCGGCTTGTTACTGTAGACGCCTGGTCCGGCCGGCAAGCTGGCGGGCGCAGAAGCAGCGCCGCTGGCGGGAGCAGCAATGCCATGCTCCTCCGCAGTTTTCAGCACGTGCTTGGCGCCATCTTCGCGCAACTCGAAATCCGTCAGGGTGAGACCCTTCACCGGATCTCCGTGGCTGTCGGTTACCAGCACATCCAGCACCACCAGCCGCGTCTGTGTGCGGATGAGTGGTGCGGGTGCGGCTGGAGCCTGCCCCACGTGGTTGGTTGGAGTCTGCGCCGGAGACAACGCCGCCGCAAAGCAAAAGACCAGGGCGCTAAACAATGCGCTACACGACATTTGAGTGCGAAAGAACATTGCTACCCTCCTGTTACGTGGAAGCCCCCGCATCTCTTTCGCGTCATAAATCACGGCTCCGCGAGGAACGCACAGAAGTATACGCCTGACAGTCAGCCGCCGGGTACACCATCCTTTCAGAGCCTTATGGTGAGAGGGTGGGATAGCACAACCCTCATCCCGCCTTTAAGGGATTAGGGGGGAGGGAAAGACCACGGTGAGTCAGCAATCAAGAGCAGGCTGCGGAAAACTGGAAATTTCGGGTGAAATTGGCGCAAAGTGTCCCGCCGCGGCTAAAGCCAGCATTGATTCTATTGGCGTTATGCGGGGGTTGAAACCCCCGCCTCCCTCCGGAATGAGTTTTTCCGCAGCCTGTAAAGGCCGTCGTTTACTCTCAGCTATTTGCGGCACCCTTCGTCTTCGCGCAGAGGCAGCCGGTGAAGCCGTGCCCTTTCATAACATCGACTTGAGGAGAGGTTCCTTAAAGCGGGCTACCGTGGAACATATACGCCAACTCAATCACCAGGATCACGACCACGGTCATTTCCAAAAAGAACGTCCTGCTCTGGTTGAATTGGTCCACCATGAAGCGATACAGTTCCTCGGCGGTATGCACTTTGCGCGTAACCAATTCCTTGTAGTCGGGCACACCGACCTTGAAGGCGGCCAGCTTGTAGAGGCGCGCGGCAAACATGTCGCTCAGAAATTTGATGGCGTTGTCGGCGTGTTCAGTTAGCTCCGCCACATCGAGCAGAACCGTATGCAGCCGGGTCGCCGACCGCGCCAGCCGCCAGCGCGCAAAGATGCCCGTACCTTTATCGAGCAGCATATACACGCGTTCCAACTCTTCGGTCAGTAACTCGTCATAGTGCCGGAACTCGAGTAACTGCGAGTTGGCATACTCCAGCAACTGGATGGCTGTCTCAGCGCCCGAGGTGCTGTCATAGAGAAACGCCGCGTTCCACCCGATCACCGCAAGGTCGTTGGCATAGTAGGAAATACGCGATTGCAACACCTCATTGCATTCGCTCTCGGCCAGTTGCCCGGTGTCTCCGCGCACCACCTGCACAATGCGCGAGCCATGCCGCTGAATCAAATCCGGCACCGAAGGCGCGCCGCTAATCTCACGGGCATGAAAGATCAGGTAGTCTTCGCTGAGCCATTGCTTATAGGGCTTCACCAGCGCGGGAGCGGCGCGCTCCAGGCTGGCGCGGACAATCGCCGCCGCCTGCGCCGCAAAGTCGATCTCCCAAACCCACCGGCTGGCCAGCCCGATCAACTTGCTCCAGCCGCCCACAAAGGCCAGCTCGAAGACCACGCTTGCCACGCCATAGTCGTAATACTTGATCTCGCCCTGCAGCCGCTCGCCGCTTTCCAGCACCAGCGTCTCAAGCGGCGCAACGACCGGCGGGCTCTTGTAGCGAATGTAGTCTGGCGCCGGATGCTTGGGGCTGGGCTGCTCGACCTTGCGGGCGCGAATCAGTTCCTGAAGCCGGTCAAGGTGAATGGCCTCGCAGATATTGAACTGCAACAGCACCAGCACCGATCCGCGCAATATGGTTTCGTCCGCTTGCATTCCAGCATCCTGCATCATGAAATGATCCTACCCCGCAAGCATGAATCCAACAATGAGGCTGTTGAGCGCGCACGGCAAGCTATTCCGGCCGAAAAGCGGCACGGACGCGGAATCCGCAAAGCTGTAGAATGTGCGAAGCGCATTTCGCGGATAAAAAATGATCTACTTCGACCAAGTCGCTGAAGCCGCCGCCTTTCTGCAAAGCAGAATTGGCAATCTCCACCCTCAAATCGGCATCGTCCTCGGCTCAGGGCTGGGAGCGGTGGCGGATTCGGTGGCCGAGCCGGTGGTTGTTTCTTATGCTGAGATCCCCCACTTTCCGCAATCCACCGTCGAGGGCCACTCGGGGAGGATTGTCGCGGGCCTGCTGGGCGGCGCGCCGGTTGTCATCATGCAAGGGCGGGTGCATTTCTACGAGGGCTATGCGCCGCTTGAAGTCACCTTCCCCATGCGCGTACTGGGGGCGCTGGGAGTGCGGGCCGTGGTGCTGACCAACGCCGCCGGCGGCATTGCCGAAGGCTACCGCGTGGGCCAGCTTGTGGCTCTGGCCGACCACATCAACATGATGGGCTGGAATCCGCTGGCAGGCGAAAATGAGCCACGATTCGGCTTCCGCACCGCCTCTGGCCTTCGCTTTCCCGCTTCCGGCCTTCGTTTTGTTGACATGACCGAGGCTTACTCGAAACGGCTCCGTGCTCTGGCAGCGGAAGCCGCAGCCGCCGAAGGCTTCCCGCTTGCCGAGGGCGTTTACCTCGCCGTCAGCGGGCCCAGCTTTGAGACTCCCGCCGAAATTCGCGCCTTCCGCACGCTGGGCGCAATGCTGGTGGGCATGTCCACGGTGCCTGAAACCATCGTCGCCCGCCACATGGGGCTTGCGGTGCTGGGCATCTCTTGCGTAACCAACCTCGCCGCCGGCCTGGGCGCAACACACTTGAGCCACGAGGAGGTCTTCGAGGCCGGCCGCCAGGTCGAGCACCGGCTGGCACGGCTCTTCCTGCGGCTCATCCCAAAAATCGCCGCGCTGGAGGAACTCGAAACGGGAGTCAAACAGCCGTGAGCGACCGATCCGCCCGCGATCTGGCCCCGCAAGCCATCCGGCTTCCCTTTCCGCCCGTGGTTCTCGCCATTGCCGGCTGTTCGGGATCGGGCAAGACCACGCTGGCCGCTGAACTCGCCCGCAATCTCGGCGGCATCCACTTCCCGCTCGACAACTACTACCGCGATATGGCCCACTTGCCGCTGGCAGAGCGCGTCCGCCAGAACTTTGACGACCCGGCGCTGATTGAAAGCTCGCTGCTGGCAACCCACGTTGCCGCGCTGGCCAGGGGCGAGGCCATCGAGCGCCCGCTCTACGACTTCTCGACCCACACCCACATTCCCAGCCAAACCGAAACCATCCGGCCCGCAACCTTTCTGCTGGTCGAGGGCCTGTTTTCCCTCTACTACCTCGAATTGCTTCCGCTCTACCAGTTGCGCGTCTACATCGACACGCCGGACGAGCTTTGCTTCGAGCGCCGGCTCAAACGCGATATTGAAGAGCGCGGGCGTACACCGGAGTCCGTTCGCCGCCAGTACGAGGCCGCTGTGCGACCTTCGAGCCTGGCCTTTGTGCGGCCCTCCGCGGCAAATGCCGACCTGATCGTGGATGGAGCCGGAGCGTTAGACTGGAAGGTAGAGCGAGTCATGACGGAGATGCGCAGCCGCGGCCTGCGGCTTTGAACCAGCTAGGTCATTGACCGTTTGATTTCGTACCTTGAGTTCATGCTTTCCCAGGTCTCAGAATCGAGACCTGGGGCACCCAAGTTGGTACAACTTCAAGCGGTCAGAAACCTAGGGGAAATTCGGCTCCTCGGGTTGAAAAACTCCCATTTCCTGCTGTCAATTCCGATTCATTTACCGAAGTTTCATTTGAGCATGATCCGAAGCCAATCCAACTACCGATAACGTAAGCATGATGACGAGCAAATCCCTGAACCCGATGAAACCGGAGTCGATGAAGCGGAAGACGGCCATATGGCTGCGCCAGGGCATCTCGCCCCGCCGTCTGGCACTCACGCTTGCGCTCGGATTCGCCATCGGATGCATACCCGTGGTTGGGATTCCGACAGCGTTGTGCGCTGTGCTCGCGCTCACGCTCCGGTTGAACCTGCCCGCCATTCAGGCGGCGAACTATGCCGTCATGCCGCTCCAGCTTGCGCTCATTGTGCCCTTTGCGCGGCTTGGCTGCTGGCTCTTCCCTTTCCGCTATGGCCACGCCGCGAACGCCGCGGCGCTGCTGCACCTTTCGCCCCTGAACCTGATTTCGCAGCTGGGATCGCTGGCTGGCCTGGCCATGCTGGCCTGGCTGGTAATCGCCGTCCCCGCCGTGGCGCTGATGACCGCAACGCTCACCCCACTGCTGCGCCGGGTTCCAGCCCTGACCACAGCCGAGGCTGCCGACTGAGGCTTGCTCACTTCGCGGCGTAGGAATCTGGTACGGGCTTCCCGCTCTCAAGCCATGCGGCGTAGATCATATCCCGCAACATGCTGGCTCCGGCAGCCAGCCGTTCCGCGGTGAACTCCCGCGACTCCGCCGATCCAGCCCCTACGAACCCTCCAGCCTTCTCCAATTGGTAAACCTTCTCAACATAGGTGGCCGTGTGGCGCAGATAGGCCACGTAGGCCGGGAAAATGTCGCCGTCAATGGGCTTGGGTGCCGTCATCCTGGCGCGCACTTCGGGTTCATGCAGATTTGCCGCCACAAACGGCCCCTCGAACTGCCAGTGAATCTGGTGGCCGGTGGTGTAGCCGTTCGGGTTGGGGCCTACCCAGCCGTTGTATTTGTCGGTGGTGTGCAGCGGCTGCGATCCGTCGCCCACATGGTGGCCCAGCCACCCGGCATAGAAGATGGCCGCCGCTTCCACGCCGCGCGTGTCCTGCCGGGCGGCTGATAGATTGCGGTACTCGCGCAGCGCGGCCTTCAGCCGCTCCCAAACTTCGGTGGCCTGCCAGGGTTGCAGGCCAATCTTCTCTGGCCGCTGGCCGGCTGCGAAGACCTTGGCTTCGAAGTCCATGCGACGGCGCGGCAAGGGGCCGAGCGCATCGGCCGGCTCCAGGTCAATGAAGTGCTCGGGCGCCTGCGCCGCGCTCAACTCCGGCTCGGCTGCCGACCGCCAGCGATCCGGCTCGGGACCGAGATATTCGATCTCGTTCACGGCCGCCTCGGAGCGCAGAAAGGGCGGCACACTGGCGGGCAGGGTGGCGGCCGCCAGCCGGTTGATCATACGATGACCCTCATTGCCCCAGGCATGAGCGGCGGGTGGCTGAGCTGCGATGCAAACCAGCCCGGCCGCAATCAGGGCTGTTCGAGCAAGACGGGACGATCGAGATAGACGCACCATGAGGCCAGTATAAGGTCGCTATCGGGAAGTTCTTCTTCAATATCCTGCTAACCGAGCGCTTCACCGGCAATCGATCCAAGGTCATTCGAACCAGGGTCATTCGAACCCGGCAAGTTTCGGTGAAATCTCCCCACGGCCCTGTTGAACTCCGGTAACTGGAGCGCTTCGTCCGGTGGAACCCACATCCGATTTGCATAGAGAGTCCTAAGCGAAACGCTTATACTACCTGCAAATCGCCTTGAACGAATGTTCATTGCTCTGCGAGCAAGCCAAACCGTTTTTCTCGAACGGGAACGGCCTCCAATGGCTCAAGTCCAGAGCAACCGTGCAAGGACTGATGTATTGGGCAACCGCTATGGGGGAACCATGAAGAACCGGGCCAACGAGGTGACGATGACCGGAACAAAGCAGTCCGCGCCAGTGGCCGGACGCGGCTTCTCCCCAATCTGGTCTGCCTTGGTGGCTTTGGCTCTGGCCTTTGACGTGGGAGCGGTGACGGCACGCCTGGCAGCCGGGCCACGGTTCGATGAGCTGCTGATCTTCGCCGCCGTGTGTGCCGCCGTGCTCCTCGCAGTTCGTCTGCTGGTCCGGAATCGGATTACCCCTGAACCCGCGGGCCAGCCTGCCAGTGAGCCACTGAAGGAACTGTTCGACTCGGCCGGCCCCATGGTAGCGACCATTGGGTTGGATGGCGGATTGACCTACGTGAACCCCTCCGCTGAGCGCCTGCTGGGCTACCATGCCTCCGATCTGATGAACGAGTGGAGCACGATGGAGATTCTTGCTCCCGGCGAGGGGGCGCGCCTGGTCTCGGAGATGGAAAGGCTTTGCGGCGTCCAAAGGCCGCCGCAGCCGACACCCGCGGGCCGAATGGCGGCCTATCTGGACTGCGTTCGCACTCTTCCTCCCAGCCAGGTGCCCAGCTTCGACGCGCAGTTGCGCCGCAAAGATGGCGTTCTGTTCCCCGTCACGATGCACGTCTCCGCCCTTCGCGATGGAGCCGGCGAGCTCGCCGGGTTGGCGGTGGTGGCGCTGGACCAGACCGCGACCCTGCATCAGGAGCAGGTGCTGCGCGAGTCGCAGGAGCGGTATCGCGACCTGTTCGAGAGTTCCAGCGAGATGATTGCGACGCTCAGCCCAGGGGGGCAGTTCCTGTATGCCAATCCCGCCTGGAGGCGATGTTTCGGACTGGAAAATACGGCGCTATTGGCTCTCAGTTCCTTTGAGGATCTCTTCATGCCCAGCTGCCGTGACGAGGTGGCAGCGCTCTTCCGCCGCGCCCTGGATGGCGAGGTGATCGACCGCACGCCGCTGCGCCACCACACCCCCGACGGCCGAATACTGGAATTGGAACTGAGCCTGAGCCAGCGGCAGAAGGCTGGCAATCCGCTAGCGGTGCGCTGCCTGCTGCGCGACGCAACCCAGCAGAAGCAGCGCGAACACCGTCTTGCCCTGCAACTTGTGGTGAGCCAGATTGTGGGCGAGAATGCGTCCCACGAGGTTGCAGTCATGCGCATTCTCGAAGCCCTCTGCGTCTCCCAGGGCTGGGATGTAGCCGTTAAATGGGATGTCAACGCCGAGGAAAACAAGCTTGAGTTCTCGATGGCCTGGGGCGCTCCAGGCCATCGTGCCGAAGCTCTGATCCAGGAGAGCATGGGGCTCACGCTGGCCAGCGGCATCGACCTGCCGGGCCGCGTTTGGCAGAGTGGCCGCCCTGTCTGGATTGCCGACCTGGCTTCCTTTCCCGCCAGCCCGCGCATCCAGTCTGCCCTGAGCCAGGAGATGGTCTCCGGCTGGGCGGTGCCTGTCCGCGTCGGCAACAAGGTGCTGGCCGTTCTGGAGTTTTATTGCCATCTTCATCTCCGCGAAGACCGCGAGACCATAACGGCCATGGAGACGGTGGCGGCCTCGCTGGGCCAGATGCTGGCGCGCTCCCACGAGCACGGCCGGGCCGAGGAACTCTACCGGCAGCAGGAGATACTGCTCGACTCGGTCGCCGACGGCATCTGCGGCGTGGACCGCCATGGGCTGGTCACCTTTGCCAACCCCGCCGCCGCCCGGCTGCTGGGCGTCGCGGCCTCAAGCATGACCGGCAAACCGGTGGATGAACTGCTGCATGGTTCCGCGCCGGCGAGCCGCCAATGCGGGGAGGATTGCCCGCTCCGGCGCTCAACCGAAAGCCATAAGGCCGCCGTCAGCGAAGACACCCTCTTCCGCACCGACGGCAGCGCCTTCCCGGCGGAGTACGCGCTGACCCCCATCCTCGATCAGGGCCGCTTTTCCGGCTCGGTGCTCAGCTTCCGCGACATCAGCCAGCGCTTTGCCCTCGACCGCCTCAAGGACGAGTTCATCTCCACGGTCAGCCACGAGCTGCGCACGCCGCTCACCTCCATCCGCGGGGCGCTGGGCCTGCTCTCCTCCGGCATTCTCGGCGAGGTCAACGACAAGGCGGCCAACCTGTTGCGCATCGCCCTCACCAATTCAGACCGGCTGGTTCGGCTGATCAACGACATTCTCGATCTGGAACGAATTCAGAGCGGCAAGGAACCGCTGGCCTTCCGCCCCGTGCAGTTGGCGGAGATCGTCAGCCAGGCCATCGACGGCATGGCGCCGGTGGCCGAGGCGGCCGGAGTGCAGCTCATCCGCGACACCACGCAGGTTAAGATCGCCGCCGACCCCGACCGCCTGCTCCAGGTGCTCACCAATCTGCTCTCCAACGCCGTCAAGTTCTCTCCGCCTGACTCGACCATCTCCGTCATGTTGCGCCCCGGCGTCAACGGCGTCACCCTCTCCGTCATCGACCATGGCCGGGGCATCCCCGCCGACAAGCTCGAGGCCATCTTCGGCCGCTTCCAGCAGGTGGACGCCTCTGACTCGCGCCAGAAAGGCGGCAGCGGCCTGGGCCTGGCCATTTGCCGCACCATCGTTCTGCAACACTCGGGCCGCATCTGGGCTGAGCGCAATCCCGTCCGCGGCTCCACTTTCCGCGTCTTCCTGCCCTACCATCCAGCTCCTCTGGATCCTCTGGAAACTCCGAGCGGCATCTTCGACCAGGAACCAGGCCACGGCACCGTGTTGCTGGCCGACGCCCACTCGGTTGCGCGACTGCGGATTGCCGCGCAGTTGAGCCGCCACGGCTATCGCGTGGTGGAAACATCCACCATGGAACAAACGCTTGCCGCGGCCCACAAAGGCGTTGAGGCCATCCTGCTGGATACCTCGCTGGACGGCATGAACGGATTTGAGATTCTGCCCCTCCTGCGCCGCCTCGACCCCGAGGCCCGGACGCCCATCGTTCTGCTGAGCGTTGAGAACGCGCAACAGACTGCGGATCTGCCCGCCAAAGCCGAGGGGTGGGTCGCAAAGCCTCTGAATGAAGATGCGCTGCTGGGCGAACTGGCTCGCGTGCTCTGCGGACCCGGCGAAAACGTACGCATCCTGGTCGTCGAGGACGACCAGGATCTCGCGCATGTGATCGGCGAAGTCTTTTCCCGCGACACCATTACGGTCAAGTTGGCTTATTCGCTCCAGTCGGCGCTGGATGCATGTTTCACTTTTCAGCCCCACCTGCTGGTGCTGGACATTGGCCTGCCCGACGGCGACGGCTTCAACGTGGTGGACTGGCTGCGCAAACACGAGGATCTGGCCCATTTGCCGCTGGTGGTCTACTCCGGCCGCGAACTCTCAGCGCCCGAGCGCCGTCAGCTTACCCTCGGCCCCACCCACTTCCTGGCCAAGGCCCATGTGCAGCCGCAGCAACTCGAAGCTCTGGTCTTGACGATGCTGCGCAGTTCGCGTCAGATGGAGGAGGCTCCGGTCGCAGGTATCGACGGATAAGAATCCGCGATTGCACCGGCCAAACTCCTTTGATCTGGCCGATGGCGTGCAAAATGGCTCATTCGTCCCATGGGGACAGGAGGCATTCTTTGAGCGGGAATTCCACGCTTCGGCAATCGGAAAAACCGCTTTGAACGATCCTGGCTGGCCGTGGAGACGATTGAGTTATGGCGCACAAAATCCTGATTGTTGACGACGAAGACGACATCCGTGAAGTTGCCGCCCTCAGCCTTGAGACCGTTGCCGGATGGGATGTAGTCGTGGCCAGTTCCGGGGCTCAGGGCCTGGCGCGCGCCATCGAGTACCAGCCCGACGCCATTCTGCTGGACGTGATGATGCCCGGCATGGATGGCCCCACGACCTTCCGCGAATTGCGCAAGAATCCTGCCACCGCCCACATCCCCGTGCTGCTGCTGACCGCCAAGGTGCAAAGCAGCGACCAGCGCCGCTTTGCCGATTTGGGCGTAGAGGCCGTGCTCTTCAAACCCTTTGACCCGCTTACGCTCTCCACGCAGATTGCCGACGTGCTGGGCTGGAATTGAAAAGCGCCTCGATCCGTGAAAGGCACGCGAAGATGGACCCCATCGGACAGCCCGCTCTCAAAGAAGCTCTCGACCGCTTGTGGGCCCAATTCCTGCCGGAAATGAAA
>Ga0224555_1005652_pt1 | contig 10269 bp, 9 predicted proteins | sample 714S23034metaG_FD_180687 | JGI IMG/M metagenome (GOLD analysis project Ga0224555, IMG submission 180687) | Peat soil microbial communities from Stordalen Mire, Sweden - 717 S2 30-34 | ecosystem: Environmental > Terrestrial > Soil > Wetlands > Peat | place: Sweden: Norrbotten County, Stordalen...
ACAACATCAGCGTCCACCACGACGCGATGGTGGTGCGCGGCGATCTGAGCGCACCCACCTGCACCACCTGTCACGGAAACCATGGCGCGGCGCCGCCCGGAGTCGATAAGGTTCAGAACGTCTGTGCGAACTGTCACGCCTTCCAGGCCCAAATGTATGAGAAAAGCACGCATTTCAAGGCCTTTCAAGCGGCTTCGCTTCCAGGATGCGTCGTCTGCCACAGCAATCACGGCATCCACCTTCCATTCGACGCAATGCTGGGCACTGGTCCCGGCGGCGTCTGCATGAGGTGCCATGCCCCGGGCGACAAGTGCGATCGGGCAAGAGTAGCAATCCTGAGCAACCTGACTCAACTGGACGGGGCCATCAAAGACGCGGACCAGGCTCTGCATCTCGCCGAGTCTTCCGGCATGGAGGTCAGCGAGGCTCGCCTAGCGCAGGATCAGGCGCGCGATTCGCTCACCAAAGCGCGCGTCACCATCCATACCTTCCAGCCGGCCCTGGTGGATCAGGATGTTCAAGCCGGCATGAAAATCGCCACCGCTAACCTGAAGGCCGGCGAGGACGCCATGGTTGAGCGCAACCATCGCCGAATCGGGCTCGGCATATGTTTTATCGCCATCGCCTTGATGCTGACTGGGCTTTGGCTGTACATCAAGAAGTTGGAGAGCTAGAGCCAAATCGGCGCTTGACAAGTGGCTTCCGGTCGACGGGCCGCAAGGAAACCGTTCATCGCTCTACAATTAATTCTTGCTTCCGGAAACCCAACGCGAACGCTTCGACGTGGTGCTGGTTAGGCCGCGCAATCCGCTCAATATAGGAGCGGCGGCGCGGGCTATGGCCAACTTCAGCTTCTCACGGCTCTCGGTGGTGGCTCCCTTTGCGGCAACGTGGCGCGAGGCGCGGTCGGCGGTGGACTCGCAGGATGTGCTGGTAAACGCTCGGGAATCAGCGACTCTTGGCGAGGCTGTGGCGGGCGCGACGCTGGTGGCGGGCACGGGAAGCCTCAACTATCGCAAGCCGGAGCAGAGGGTGGTGCCGCTGCCGGAGCTGGCTACGCTGGTCAATCAGGAGTTGGGGCGCGGCGGGCGCGTGGCGCTGGTCTTCGGGCCGGAGAAACATGGGCTTACGCGGGATGACCTGTCGTGGTGCCACGTGCTGGTGGAGATTCCGACAGACCCTCGGCAGCCCTCGATGAACCTGGGACAGGCGGTGGCGGTTTGCCTTTACGAATTGGCGGCGCGGGTTGATTCCACAGGAGTTATGAGCGGCCCGGAGCCGGTGGAATCGGGCCGGTTGGAGCTGCTGGCGGGGGTGGTGGAAGAGGCAATGGAGGCGGCGGGTTATTCGCCTCGCGCGATGCAGCCGGCCAACCGGCGCGACCTTCGCTTGCTGCTGCGGCGGCTGGCGCTCACAGCCCAAGACACGCGGCGGATTCTGGGGATCTTCAGGAGGATTCTCTGGCGGCTGAAGCACTGAAACTGCGCTGCCGCGCGGGTGCAAGTGGGCGGTTTCCTGATAGAGTCAAGCGCATGGACTACTGAAATGCAGGTGGATTTGGTGCACTGTCGTTTTGGCTTTTTGCGGGTTTTGGTTCGGCTGGGCTGCTGCGCGGCACTGGCGCTGGGGTTGGCTTTTTTTGCTCATGGGCAGCAGGCGACGGCAGCGGGAGAGGCTCCAGCGGGGCAGGCTGCAACCGTGCCGGCGACTGCGCCGGAAAAGGCTCCAGTTGCGCCGACGGCCGCTACTGCCGCGCCTGATGCCGGCGGCATTAAGGAAGAGGAGCTTAAGCAGTTATTGGTGGGCAAAGCGCTGTACTTGCGCGGCAGCTATCTGGATAACACGCTCAGTTTTGACGAGCACGGGCGGCTGATTGGGCACGCGGCTCAGGGGTCGTACACGCTGTGCGCCATGGAGATTGACAAGGTGCGGCTGACGCGGCACAAGGTGACGTTGGAGGGCGCGCGATACGGGTTGCACTTTCTGGGTCAGTTAGCCATCGAGGATCAATCGAGCGCCTTTGACCGGGTGAAGATTACTCCCAAGAAGAAGGTGGTGAAAATCACCATCGACCGGGAAATTGTGGTGAAGCCGAAGAAAGAAAAAGCGGCTGGCAAACAAAAGGGCAAGAAGGCCGGGGCACCGGCGCCGGAGCCGGCTGAGCTGAGCGAGGCTGAGCAGCTGAAGGCTTCAATCGCCGCCACGCCCGAGGCCGAGCGCTCGGCGGACCCGAATACCGTGACGACGACTACTTCGCCGGAGCACGCGAGCCACGTGCTGAAGGACGCGATTGATAAGGTTTTTGCGCAGGGGCTGGACGAGCGGATGATAGCCGCGATGCCCGATTTCTGGAAGCTCTACTACCAGGCCGTTGCCGACAAGGCGGATTATCGGCCCAGGGACGCGACCATTTTGCGCCAGAGCGCGGTGGATCAGAAGGCGGCGCTGCTGACAAGATTCGAGCCGGGCTCGAATGAATTTGCGCAGACGAAGGGCGTGGCGGGAATGGCGCTTTATCACACCGTGGTTGGCGCGGACGGGAAGGCGAGCGAGATTGCCGTGGGGCGGCCGATCGGCTTCGGGCTGGACGAGAACGCCGTGGCGGCCATCAGAAAAGCCAGTTTCCAACCGGCGGTGAAAGACGGCAAGCCGGTTCCGGTGCTGCTGGATCTGGTGGTGCAATTCCGGATTTTTGACAAGCGCACAGATGTGGCCAAACCGGCTGAGGCAGCCGACAAGCCAGCGGAGCCGGTGCTCCCTGGGCCTTATAGCCTGCCTCCGCAGTAATAGAGTGCGCGAGGCGGACTGGCCGGAAGCTTGCCGCTCTTCCGGTTCGCTATTCTTCCTGACGGATGATTTCGTCGAGCTTGGGTTTGTGCTTGATGTCGCGGCCGGTGCGCGGCTCGGTGTCGATGACACGCGCGGGTTTCGGCTGACCTACACGTGCACGGGCGTTGGCTTTGACGGCCTTGGCGGCCGAAAATTTCCCTGGCTTGCGTTTCGTCATGGCAAGGCTAGTATGGAATAGAAGGCGACGGAGCGAAAGTACCTCCGGGGCCCGGCGGCGGATTTCGCCGGGATGGAGAGCTGGGAAACCATGGAAGAGCGGGAATTTTTCAACGAAACAACGGAGCAACGCACCCATACGCTGACCTGTCCCAAGTGCGGGCAGGAGGGCGAGTACAAGGTCACGTGGATTGTGCGGCGCAAACGGGCGCAACTGCCGCGCGGGGCCGACGAGCGGGACCGGGCCAAATTCGTCAAGGCGCAATCTTATATGGTAAGACACGACGAGAAGCTGGCCTGTGCTAATATTCGCTGCCGCAAGGCTTTCGAGATCAGTTCGCTGCAGTCGGTAGCGTTCATCGCCGACTGAGCCGGGCCCGAAGCGAACTGCCTTTCCACTCCTGCGACAAGAACGAAATTGTCGCAACCCTTCCCCAGTTCCGCACACCTTCGGAGGCAGGCGTGCATCGCCCGCGTTCTTTGAGGAGAAACCATGCACGCTCCTACACTTTTTGCCCGCCACCGGCCAGCCGCGCTGATTGGCTTTTTTGTCTTGCTTTGGATTGTGCCCGCCGGCCTCTCACAGGAACTCAGGCCCATCCAGTTGCCCAAGCCGCAGATGAGCGCAGGGATGCCCCTGATGCAGGCACTGGCCGAGCGCAAGACCACGCGCGCTTTTCAGGACAAGCCGCTTTCGGAGCAGACCCTCTCGAACCTTTTGTGGGCGGCCTTTGGAGTGAACCGCCCGCGCGAAGTCAAGCCGGGGTTAGGCCGCACGGCGCCCTCTGCGATGAACAAGCAGGAGATTGCGATCGATGTGGTTCTGGCCCAGGGCGTCTACGTTTATGACGCAGAGGCAAACCTTCTGCGTCCGGTTGTGGGCGGCGACCTGCGCACGAAGATGGGCGCGCCTCCAGCCGGACAGGCAGCCGTGACACTGGTCTACGTGACCGGCGCGAATCCGGACTATGCGCAGGTTGACGCGGGTTTCATCGGCCAGAATGTGTATTTGTTCGCGGCATCGGAGGGGTTGAATGCGTGGTTCTATGCCCTGCACGGGCAGCAGGACGCGACGGCTGTGGCGGCGGCGCTGAAATTGCCTGCCGGGAAACGTGCGCTTTATGCGCAGTCGGTCGGCTACCCGCCGAAGTAATGCGGCGGATTGAATCGGTTTCACACGGCCTCCAGCGAGAGCCGTGTGGAGTTGTTAATCAGGTTCTACCCCTGGCACGACCCGCGCAACCTGTGATTGAATCGAGGGTGTGAGCGGCCGTGCCGGGAGATCAGAAAGAAAATGGCGCGGCTCGACAGGGCGGTTCTTGCCCGAGAGAAAACTGGAGAGACGACAATGGCAAACTCCCTACTTCCCCCCGAAGAGCGGCATCTGACTCCCGACCAGGTGGAGGCACTGGATAAACGGCGCGACCTGGGCCACACCTTGCTGGTGATCGCTGGGCAGTTTGCGGTGATCGCCACCATCCTGCTGCTGTGGGTGGGCCAGGACCTGGCCTATTCGCCGGGCTGGGCGCATCCCATGGCTTATTACTTCGCCATTGCGCTGGTGATTATTGCCGTCTGTGGGGTGGTTGGCTTTCTGCTGCGACGGGGTACACCAAGAATCGACTGAGTGCGGGAGCTATGGAACCTCTGAAGAGGTCTTGACCCACGCCGAAGATTCCCTCAGGGGCTAAAGCCCGCATTGAATTTGCGGCATTTACGGCACGACTGAAGTCGTACCCTTTCAAAACATCGACACGGAGTACCCTTGGAGTTACCGATGGCCGCTGTTTCCCCAAATTTCGCTCACGTTGATCACACGCCGGACAAAAAGCATCCGGTGGAAACCACGGTAATCCCTGTGACGCGGCTGACCGATGGCCTGGGGCGAGTCATTCACGATCTGCGCGTCTCGATCACGGACCGCTGCAATTACAAATGCGTTTACTGCCGTACGGGAGAGCACGGCGCGCAGTTTCCGGAGCTGGGCATCGACGAGTACCTGCGGCTGATCGGAATTTTTGTATCGTTGGGTATTACCAAAGTACGGTTGACGGGCGGCGAACCGCTGCTACGGCGCGGGATTGTAGAGCTGGTTCAGGAGCTCGGGCGCCTGCTAACTCCAGCCGGCGAGCCGCTGGACTTGGCTATGACGACCAACGGCCACTTGCTGGACGGGCTGGCCGCGCCGCTCAGGGCTGCCGGATTGCGACGCGTCACGGTGAGCATGGACGCGGTGGACGCGGCGACTTTCGAGCGGATCACGCGGGTTCCGGGCAGCTTTTCGGCTGTGCTTGCGGGGATTCGCGCGGCGCGGGCCGCGGGGCTAGAGCCGCTCAAGATCAATTGCGTTCTGCTGCGCGGCTTCAACGACGATCAGATGGAAGGCTTTGCGCACTTCGCGCGGCGAGAAGGCGTGGTGGTTCGGTTCATCGAGTTCATGCCTCTGGAGGAAGGCCGGCTGTGGACGCCGGAAATCGTCGTGCCTCTCAAGGAGATTGTTGAGCGCATTGGGCGGGTGCTGCCGCTGGTGGAGCTGGAGCCACGCGAGGCGAGTGAGACGGCGCGGCGCTACGGCTTTGAGGACGGCGTCGGCGAGATCGGCATTATCGCGCCGGTGACCCAGGCATTCTGCGGGGCGTGCAGCCGGGTGCGGTTGACCTCCGACGGCAAGATTCGCACCTGCCTGTTTTCCCAGGTGGAGCACGACCTGTATGGACGCCTGCGCGCGGGGGCGAGCGATGCGGAACTGGCAGGCTACATTATTCGTACAGTACAGGGCAAGGAGCCGCGTCATCATATCGGCGAGCCGGGATTCCTCAAACCCTCCCGTTCAATGGTGCATATTGGCGGTTGACGGAAGCCACCCGGACGGCACACAATCTTAACTACCTTCCCCTACAATGCAAGCCAGACGCGCGCCTGTTTCCGGCTCAGCATTTGGAACCATGGTGTGACAAAATTGCGAATAGACTCATAGCGCGGACTTGCTGAATTTTTGAACTCCGAAATGAGCACCGGATGAGTAAAAAGACGGAAAGCCGCATCCCGCTCGACGACCTTCTCGTCTTCCACCAGATAACGCGCTCGCTGACCTCGAGCTTCGACCTGGATACGATTCTGCGCACCATCATCGAGCACATGGAGCGCTTCATCGAAGCGGAGTTGTGGACGCTGCTGATGCTGGATGAATCCGGCGAGGAGCTCTACTATGCGATAGCCGCGGGCAGTCAGGAAGTGCCGCTGCAAGGCCTGCGCATGAAGGTGGGCGAGGGCGTGGCCGGTTGGGTGGTGGAGCACGGCGAGACGCTGCTGGTTCCCGAAGCCGGGGACGATCCGCGGGTGGCGCAGGAGCACGGCGCACAGCCGAGCAAGGTGCGCTCGGTGATCGCCCTGCCGTTGCGCGGGCGCAAGGGAACGCACGGCGCTATCGAGATATTCAATCCGCGGGCCGACCAGCTCACCGACTACACTATCGCTTTTCTGCATATTCTGGCCGACCACGCGGCTATCGCAATCGAAAATGCGCGCGATGTGGCGCGCATTCAGCAATTGACCATCACGGACGACTGCACCACGCTCTACAACGCGCGCTATCTATACGAGGTGCTGAGCCGGGAGCTGGAGCGGTGCATGCAGGCTGGGTTACCGGTGAGCATGGCGTTTCTGGACCTAGACCACTTCAAGATGGTGAATGACGCACACGGCCATCTGGTGGGCAGTGAGTTGCTGGGGCGCGTGGGGCTGCGACTGCTGGAGCTGACCCGCAAGCAGGATTGGTGCTTCCGCTACGGCGGCGATGAGTTCGTGGTTCTGATGCCGGAGACCGGCGAGGATGAAGCAATGGCGCTAAGCACCAAGCTGCTGCGCGGGCTGATGGACACCGAATTCCTCATGAAGGACAAGCTGAAACTGTGGGTGAGCGCGAGCGTGGGCGTGGCGACCGCGCCCGTCGACGACACGACCGTTCACGGCGTGATCGGGGTTGCCGATATGCGCATGTACGCGGTGAAAGCGCGCGGGCGGGGGGGGGTGCGGGGTGCGTAGGGAGCTGATGAGCTTCTCAGTGGTAAGAGAACAAGAATTCCGAGCTACGGCTGAAGTCTCGGTAAAACAGCCGGTATCCGCCCAAGTCATAGCCATCCACCGCGAAAAGAACCTCTGATTTGCCATCGCCGTCGTAATCCCCGGCATCTACCAACCACATGTTCGATCCGAGAAATCGAATCTTACCCGATGGCGCTGTGGCATACCATTGGCCATCAAACGGACCGTCATCGTCTGTTGGGCCGTCACAGGCATATCCTGTCAGAGCAAGTTCTATCAGAGACCAGCCATTACTTGAGGAATAGGCCGACTGAATCTTGATATCCCCATCTAGATAGTTCCACGCTTTTAGCTTATTCTCGTCTGGATTCTTGCAATTCGATGCTATAGGAAACTTGCTGCGGAACAGAAGCCGCGCAGTATCAATTTGCTGCTGCGAAAGCTGCGCGTGCTTCCATTCGTCCGGGTCTTTGAAGTTGGGGGACGACACAGCGACAAGCGGACGGTAAACAGGGTCACCAGTGAAGCCACCGTATTCTCTTGCTCTCTTGCCTACGGTTGGAATCGCCCCGAAATAAGTAATCTCCTCAATCCCAACTTGGCTGTAAAAGCGAAAATCGGCGGGGGTGCGAGCTTTCACCCGGCCCAGGTCTCTTCCATCAAAGGCAATCGTCCAATTCACTTCTTGAGGGTACGATTTTGGGAACGACTTCAGGCATTGCGGGTTAGAACAGTCATTCGGAAAAGGACGCCACTCGTTGCCATACCTCTGAAATACAGCACGAACAACCCGAAAGTATGGATCACCGCTATATATGCCCGCGTGATCCTCTAAGACTCCAAGAATCACATTGGGCTGTGGTTTACTCGAAACGCTCTGCTGCTGAGCGGCAGCATGAAGAGTCAACGTAACAAGGAGAGACAACAAGAAGGATCGAATCGATACCTTTAGGTTTCGCCTCATTTATCCGCCTCGGATGAAGCCTATCACAGGCGAAACGTCTATTCTTCCCCTTTCCCACTCTTCTCGGTGATCTGCTCTGTGGCTAACCGATCCAACTGGTTGCGCCAGTCGAGGGATTCGACGAAGGTCTTTGACTCGCGCCAGCCGGGTTCCACGATGACGTGCAGCTCGAGATAAACGCGGGTGCCGATGAGGGACTCTATCTGCCGGCGGGCCGCAGTGCCGATTTCCTTAAGTTTGGAACCGCCTTTGCCGATCAGGATCGCCTTCTGGCCGTCGCGCTCGCAATAAATCGCCGCGGCGATGCGGGTGAGCGGCAGGCGGGCCGGAGCCTGGCCTTTTTTGCGCGGAGGGGCCGGCGGCTCGGCCTCTTCGTAGCGCTCGATGACTACGGCGGAAGCGTAGGGAACCTCTTCGCCGGTCGCGACCAGAATGCTCTCGCGGATCAACTCGGCGACCATGAATCGCTGTGGCTGGTCGGTGTATTGATCCTTGGGGTAGTAGCGCTCGCCGGTGGGCAGAGCCTCGACGATCTTGCGGACGAGAATATCCATGCCGTCGCGCTTGCGCGCGCTGATGGGGATGACTTGTGCAAAGCCGAAGTGGCGGGTGAGCGTGTCGATCAGCGGCAGGAGCTGGTCTTTGGCGACGAGATCGATCTTGGTGAGCACGAGGAAGACGGGGCAGTCGAGCTTGCGGATAAGGCCAAAGAGAAATTCATCTTCGCTGGCCCAGTTGGTGCGCTTGTGCCTGGGGGCGGAGGGTTCTGAATTCCCAAGTCCCAGAATCGGGACCTGGGGCACCGGCGGGGTCGTGGAATTCCAGGTCCCAGAATCGGGACCTGGGGCACCCAGATCTGTTACGGGCTCGGCGGCGGCTTCCAGTTGAACGCGGCGGGTGGCGTCCATGAGGACGAGGACCAAGTCGCGGGTTTCGAGAGCCTCATAGACCTCCTGCAACATGCGGCGGTCAAGGTGGGAGCCGGGCTTGTGGACGCCGGGAGTATCGACGAAGACGATTTGCGCCGCGGGATGCACGCCTTTGCACGCCGGAACCTCGACCACTCCCGCGATGCGGTTGCGGGTGGTTTGCGGCTTGGCGGAGACGATGGCGACCTTTTCGCCGGTGAGGGCGTTGAGGAGCGTGCTTTTGCCGGCGTTGGGCCGGCCGAGAATGGCGACAAATCCTGATTTCAAAGGGGGAAATGCTCCTGACTGAGTTTACGACGTTTGGGATGGCCGGGCGGGGTTTGTGGTTTCCCACCCTTTCGCAAAGTGCGCGAAAGGATGGGGCACCCGCGGTTTGTGCGGCGGTTAAGAAGCCGGTGTTGGTCCGGATTCTTCCGCCGGTGGAAAGACTCGGAGGCGTTCGACGCGGCGGCCGGTGGAGGAGACGATCTCGATCTTCATGCCGGCTGATTCGAGGAGGACTAACTCGCCGGGCAGCGGGATACGGCCTTCGATTTCGCTGACCAAGCCGCCGAGCGTGGTGGCTTCGTAGGCCTCGTCGAGATCGGCCAGTCCGGGTTGCTCGCCGAAGAGGTCGGGCAACTGGTCGACGGGAAAGCTGCCGGGAACCAGCCAGACGCCGCCGGGCTCGCGCTGCGGGTCTTCAATGGGTGCGTCCACCTCGTGCTCGTCGCGGATGTTGCCCACGATCTGTTCGAGCAGGTCTTCGATGGTGACCAGGCCTGCGACGGCGCCGTACTCGTCGATGACGATGCGCATGTGCTGCTTTTCGCGCTGCATCTCGCGCAGCAGCTCGTAGCCGCGCTTGGTTTCAGGGACGAAGACCGCCGGGCGCTTGATAGAGGCAACAGTGCGCGTGTGGGCCTCCTCGTCGGAGATTTGCAAAAGGTCGTGGGCGAAGGCGATGCCGGTGACGTTGTCGAGGGAACTGGAATAAACGGGGACGCGGGAGAAGTTGTTCACCCGCAGCAGATACAGAAACTGCTCGAGGGTAGTCTCCTCTTGCACGGCAAAGACATCGGGGCGCGGAGTCATCACATCGCGCACCAGCTTGTCGCCGAACTCGACGGCGGAGCGGACCAGATCGCGGTCGCTCTCTTCGAGAATGCCCTCGTCTTCGCCGGCTTCGAGGAGCGCCTCGACATCGGCTTCGGTCTCTTCTTCGGGGCTGGCCTGCTGCTCGGCCAGCGAGGCTACGGAGAAGAAAAAGCGGACGAAGACGGTGATGGGCGTCATGAGCCACAAAAGGAAACGGATTGGCCAGACGAGACGCGCCGCCCAGCGGCC
>Ga0224555_1005653_pt1 | contig 10268 bp, 8 predicted proteins | sample 714S23034metaG_FD_180687 | JGI IMG/M metagenome (GOLD analysis project Ga0224555, IMG submission 180687) | Peat soil microbial communities from Stordalen Mire, Sweden - 717 S2 30-34 | ecosystem: Environmental > Terrestrial > Soil > Wetlands > Peat | place: Sweden: Norrbotten County, Stordalen...
TGATACCCCGCGGTGAGACTGCTCGTCACCCCGGGCGGACCGGCGGCAACGAGGAGAACGACGGCGAGCACCGCTGCCGCCATAAGGAGCCGGCGACCCGCGATCGACGTCGACCCACGACTCTTCGGGCGGGCGACCACGAGAACAGCAGCTGCGACGAGCCCTGCTGCCCAGACCGTCCGTTGCACCGAGAGCACCACAACGACGAAGCCAACCAGTGGCATGACCCAACGGAGAACCTGGCCACGAAAGGGCGGAAACACGACGATGATGATCGTTGTCTCGAGAACGAACAGAGCTTGCAACGCGTCGAGCGCTCGGCTGCCTGTTGCTGCATAGGTGCCGAAGCCATGCTGCAACCAGAAGTTGACTGCGACGAGTATGAGCACGGCAGAGGCCAGCAACAACCAGTTCCTCATGGCCCGGACGAGCTGTGGCGTGACGCGAACCGTGCTGAAGAAGATGGCTGCAGCCAGCATCAGCAGTATTTGGCGGGCGGCGACCACCGACGGCTGAAGGCCGAAGGCCGCTGCGCCCCGCGCCATGCTGAGCAACAGGATCGCGAGTAGGACGACCAGCGGCCGGGTCGGGCGCAGGACGTCGCCGCGTTGCTGCCATCGCACCAGGGTCGCCGCGGCCAGAGCCACGGTGATGATGTCTCCGGGGTACACGTGGAACTGGCCCACCATGACCTCTTGCGGGATGGAGGAGATGCTGGCCATTTCGACCAGCAACAGCAGCGGGATCGCGCTCGCTGGTCGGCTGGCGAAGCTGACCGACAACAGCCCAATGAGCACGAGCATGATGGCGGCAAGAAGTGCCGACTCGAACGTCAAGCCCGCCATTCAAGCGGTCCGATCGGTCTTGGCTCGGCGGCCGTGGGCCGCGGCATCGAGCAGGGCCTCGATCGGAGTGATCAAACGCTCCGGATCGTGGCGTTGTCGGGCGAGGTCGGCACCGGCACGGGCCAGCCTCGACCTGGTCGCGTGGTCAAGCGCAAGCTCTCTCATCGCCCCGGCAAGGCTACTCGTGCTCCGCACGTCGACGAGCCGACCGGCCCGGTTGTAGTCGAGTGTCCAGGGGACCGCGCCGCTGTGCGCGCCGCCAATCACCGCCACACCGGCGAGTTGCGCCTCGGCGATGGTCATGCCGAACGACTCTTCGAGGGAAGGGTGGACGAGGATGTCAGCCGTGTCCAGGGAGTCGAGCACCCCATCGTGAGGGAGCGGCCCGACGAAGGTGATCCCAGCGGCAAGGCCACGTTCGACGGCCCAGCTCTCTGCTGGGCCACCCGGCCCGAGGCCGTGCCCGATCATGTGGAGCGACGCATGAGGCAACCCGGCTCGAACCTCAGCGAAGGCTTCGATCGCCGCGGTCCCGTTCTTGCGCGCGCTCCACGAAGTGAGAATTGTGAGGAACTTGGTGCCCTCGTTCGGCGGCCGTTCGATAGGTGAGACTGGTCGACGTGACATCGATAGCGTCATGTTCGGAATTACCGTGATCTCGCCTCGGTAGCGCAGCGCGTGGCGGAAGTGGTATTCAACGTACGGGGATACCGCGATGAGGCGCGGTGCTTTACGCGCGACGAGAGCGGCCATCGCTGTGCGAATCGACCAGTGCGCTGCAGCCGGCACCTGGGTGAAGAGCGGCCCCATCCGCGTGGTGGGAAGGTTGTGGCGCAGTATGACCAGCGGGGCATCATGAGCAGTGACCACCGTTGGGAGCCCGGTAGCCAGTGCCCCGAGGGCGTGCTCGTAGGTCCAGTGGGCATGAACGACGTCCGGCCGGCACCGCAGAAGTGTCTCTGCAACGAACTGCCGCTCCAACCTGAACCCGTCACGGGCGGCGCGACGCTGCCGGAAGGGCCCAACGTGAACCGTCAGCCGATCACCGTGCAACACGACATCGCTCGTGAGATTCGGGTCGAGCGTGACGAGGGAGACGTCGTGACCGCGCGCGATCAGGGCTCGGACCTCGGGAAGCGGCGAGATGGCGCCCTGCCCGGCAGGAACTTCGGCGGGCTCGTCGAGTAGGTCGGCCAGTTGCCGAAGACTTATCGGAGTGGCGATTGCGACCCTCATCGTGATCGTCGTCCCGCCATAATCCGGACGTAGGGCGAGAGCGCCAGAGCTGGCCAGAGGGGACCGCCGTGGCGACGGCAGAACGCCGCCCATTCGGCGAGCGGTAGCCCTTTCGGCGAGGCCACTCGGCTAAGGCGTTCGTGTCGGCTCAGTGTCGCGTCTCGAAATGTGCCGGCGAGGGGGTTCACGCCGCAGGTGCCGACGTGGCCGGGAGCGAGGAATACCTGGCACCCAGCAGATCGAGCCCGGAGCCCGTAGTCGAGGTCGCCCATGGCGTGGGTGAACGTCTCGTCGATGTTCCCCACAACCGAGTACACCGATCTGGGGATGAGCACGACGTTGCCGTTCATGGTGTCGCAGGACTGAGGTGTGTCGGTCGGTGCGACCAGGGCAAAGGCCATCCGCCGCAATAGGCTCGTCCTTCGGACCCCGCCGTAGGTCGTGGTTCCCGTCTGTGGGTCGCAAGTGGAGCCCACGACCACCGAGAGCGGCTGCCGCTCAGCGCACAGGGCGGCGTAGGTTGCGAGCAGTCGCTCGAGCGCGTCTGGGTCGAGCACGACATCGTCGTTGAGCCACAGCAGGTAGTCGGGGCGCGCCGGCACTGCTCGGGTGAAGGCGAGACGCATTCCCCCGCCCCAGAACAACTCACCCGAGCCGGGATTGATCTCGACGTCGGGGTAGGCCGCAGCCACGGCCTCCCTGGTGCCGTCGTTGCTCGCGTCGTCGACCAGGTGGACGTCGACCGTGATTCCCGGGATGGCAGTGACACGGAGACTCTCCAGGCACGCCAGCGTGTGCTCCCGGCGGTTGTGACAGGTGAGCAGGGCACCAATCGTCGCCGGCTCGACCGACGCGAACGAAGCGGCGCTGGCGCGAGCGGATGAGCGGTACAGGTCCGCGTACTGGGCCACGCCTCTCGCGGGAGAGAACCACCGCTCGGCCGTCGCACGGAGGTCTCGTGATCCCTGGTCGCGGTCTTTGCGGCCCAGGCAAAGCGCAATCGCCTCCGAGAGAGCGACAGGCTCGGCTTCGACCGTGTCGATAGCGCTGCTCAACGCCGCGATGTCGCGTAGCCCGGGAACCGGAGTCACGAGCGTGGGTGTGCCGGTTGCGACGGCCTCGACCGCCGAGATGCACAGCCCCTCGTAGTGCGACGGCATGACGAACAGGTCAGCGGCGTGAAGCACCCGCCAGACGTCTTCCGTGGTCCCAAGGAATCGGGCTCGGTCGCCGAGGCCGAGGCTCGCCGCGAGCCTGCGCTCAGCGGCCCCCGCCTCACCGCTGTCGTCGCCGACGTGGAGGTAGACCACGTTCGACGGCGTCGATGCCGTCGCCATAGCCCGGAGAACGGACTCGTGGTTCTTGACCGGCGAGCAATTGCCTACGCTTACCAGCACCTGGTCGTCGGCGTGCAGGCCGAGTGCGCCTCGAGCGGCATCGCGATCGGCGTCAGTGGTCTGGCTGAAGGTCTCGAGGTCGCACCAGTTCCATATGATCTCCGTCGGGTTGTGGAAGATGCGCCACTCATTGAGTCCGACACTCGGACCGACTGCGGCGTAGTCGACGCCGAGGTTGCTCAGTACTCGGCGCTGGATCGTTCGTTCCATCCGTAGGGCCCCACTGAACGGGAAGCAGTTGTGCACCGTCTGCACCACTCGCGCCCCGGAGCCGAGCGCCTCGAGGGCAAGCCAGAAGTTGGCCCGTTCGACGTGAAGATGCACGACGTCAGGCTTGACGGCGCGGAGCAATCTGGGAAACGACGCAAGCAGTCGAGGCGCCAAGGGCGAGATCTGGTGGATGCGGTACCCGGCATCTTCGAGCGTGCGGGCGTACGGGCCGACGACATCAGCGACCGCCACGATCTCGCACTCGACACCATGCTCGGCCCACAGGTCCGATGCCACACGCAGCATGACCTCGCCCCCCGAGTGTCGGAGCGCGTTGAACACGTGTAGCACCCTCAGCGGAGCGGCGAGATCTGTTCGGATGCCGATCTGAGATCGCCCCCGTCGACTCATCGGCGAGCCCTACGCGGAGGACCGGAGAGGGAGTAGCCGTACTTTAACAACAAGGGTGTCGTTGCGACCCCGATGAGCAGCTTCATCGAGCGGGGCATCTCCGACACCCAGACGTCAGGCCTGATGGTCACTTTCCGTCGGAATCGGACCGGATTCCTACGGACCAGATTGTTCGGTGCAAACGTTACGGACTCATCGGCAATTTGGCTCTTGCTGACCGGGACCCCGAGCCCGGTTGAGAGGCGACCCAGTTCGACGAACCGATCGGCGGTGAAGTCCTTGTAGCGGAGACGGCTAACCCGGCCGCGGCCGACGAGCAACATGTCAAGGAGTGTCGAGCCGCTCCTCATGGTGCCGGCGACGGCCAGGAGGTTTAAGGGATTTGGGTAGCTGATGGCTCTTCGCCGGCCGATTGCAGAGTGAGCGTTGCCGGCAGTGTCCGTCACTGTACTGATCACTCCGCTACCGCCCTCCAGAAACCACGCAGACGCTCAGCCTCTACGGCGGGTGAGAAGGCTGTCTGCGCCCGTGCCAAGCCGGCCTCGGCGAGGGCGCGGTGGATCGCGGGATCTTGACTCACTCGCCGGAGTTCCGCAACGAGCTCTGCCGTCGATCCCTCGCTGACGATGATCCCGGCGTCTCCGACAACTTCGGGAATGGCTCCGGAATCACTGGCAATCACGGGTACTCCTGACGCCATGGCTTCGGTGATCACGCGCCCGTACTGCTCGCACCAGTCCCTCGTCGTCAGCGAAGGCAGGACCAGCGCGTCGAGCGAGGCCATCACCGTGGGCACTTCCTCGAACGGTACCGGGCCGATGAGCCGGATCCGTGCGTCCGCGGCCGCGGCAGCGCGGATTTCGGTTTCCATTGGACCTTGCCCGATGAACACCAGACGAGCGTGATCGGGAAGGCTGGCGGTTCTCCACGACTCCAGCAACCAGTCGAGCCCCTTCTCGGCGATCAGTCGCCCGACATATCCGACGACGAACTCATGGTCGAATCCCCATTGTTCTCGGCCTGCCGCACGTCGCCGTTCAGGATGGCTGAAGCGCTGGAGATTAGGTAGCTCGGCGCACAGTACAAGGGCGGGGGTGGCCGGCGGTAGTCCCCGCCGCCGGGCCCAAGCGACTCCCTCGCTGTTCCAGGAGACGAAGCCACTCGTGCGACAGAGATTGTGGCGGGTGGCGTGACGTCGAACCATGGCTTCGAGAGGGCCGCCCTGGTCCCAAAGGTTCTCGCATCCGTGGGTCACCACGTGACGAGCTCGTGTATGAACCGCCTGGAGGACCACCACTGACCACGGTTCGTTGAGGACGTGAACGAGATCGGGTCGGAGATCCTTGACGAGCGGGCTGAGTCCCCGGTAGCCCATCCAGGTGAGGCGGTCCCCACGGATGCAGAGACCGGCGAGTTCATGTCCTGTTCCGAAATCGGGTGGGCCGACCTCTCCACCTCGGGGGATATCGAGCGTGTAAGCCACGTGCAAGTCGACGTCTCGCCGCGACACCTCCTCCCAGAGCGCTTGCTGGCTTGGCAAGCTGTAGCCGAGCACGAGGAGCACCCTCATGGTGCGGAGACCGACTCCGGCGAGCGTGGCTTGGTCACCACGAGAAACGAACCAGTTGGGCGGATTTTCTGGATTGCGGACGTGGGGTGATAGCGGTAGTTCCAGGCGGTGGCCTTCGACAACAGCCGATCGAGGCGAACGGACCAGACAGAGTCATAGCCGCGGGGCAGACGTCGCGTGATCGGGAAGTCGCATAGTGCCTCGTACTCGACCACCAGTCCCTCATCGGTGAGCATGGCGCGAAGGAGTGAGAGAGGGATGCCACGCTCGCGCTTGGTCAGACCCGCCTTGCGGGGACCGGTCCAATCGCCGAGGGACACGATCGGCTCAAGGACGAGCATGTGCCCCCCAGGGGACATCACTCGAGCCAATTCGCGAACCTGGGCCGAAACCTTCGGGATGTGGTGCAGCACGCTCAGACAGAACACCAGGTCGAACGACGCGTCGGGGAACGGGAGGGTCGCGTCTGGGCTCGGGTCGACATAGCGGGGCTGCAAGCCACCGAGCCGGTGGGATCGCAACTTCTGTGAGGGTTCGACGATCGTCAGTTCGTCGATGCGGTCGATGATCGCCAGGAACTCGCCGCCCTTTGCGCTCCCGAGGCCGAGGACGCTCTTGAACCGGCCGTCGGGCAGGCGGCTCACTCCATGGAAGTGGTCGAAGCGTCCTCGCCCATACGACTCGGCCGGCATCTCTCCCGGCCCGAGGTCGGCGTAAGCCTCGCGCTCGTCGGCCACCCACCTGGCGATCTCCTCGTCGCTGAGGTCCTCGCCGTAGAGGCGATCGCCACTCAGGAAAGGATTGGTGCCGCTGGAAGCTTTCGCCCGTTCGAGCTCGCCGTAGATCCCGAGTAGCGATCGGGTCACTTCGCCAGGGAGATACGAACGCTCGTAGAGCGATCGGGCCGCCAGGCCGCGGACGCGTGCACTGTTGTGATCTCCGAACGCCTGCCGGATTGTTTCTGCTAGACCGGCGGCGCTGGTCGTGGGACAGACCCAACCCACCTCCTCACCCACGACGCTGGCGCTCGCGCCCACGCTCGTCGAAATGACCGGCCGGCCCCTCGCGTACGACTCGATGACTGCCAACGGTGCGGCCTCGAAACAGAGCGATGGGACGACGCGGACAGCGCAGTCATCGAGCAGTTGACCGACTTGGTCAGCGGGCACGGACCCCAGATAGTGGATGCTTGGGTTGACGCGGGCCGCCTGCTCGACAGCGCTGCGTCCCGCGCCATCGCCGACGATGGTCAGCGTCGTCGCTTTGCCCAGGCCCGACAGGCGCCAGGCCTCGAGCAGGAGTTTGATGCCCTTCTCTTCTTCGAGTCGCCCGGCGAAGAGGAACCCCTTGCCGATCGGCGCCGGCTCGCCCGGGTCGGGCGTGGCATTGGACTTCACCGTGATCTTCTCCGGCGGCACCCCCGCTGCCGCGAGTTGCTTTGCCACGAAGTCGCTCACCGGCAGGAAACGATCGACCATCTGCCAAGTGGCGCGATGGATGGCCAGCGAGCTTGCCATAATGGCGCTCTGCGCCATCGACCCTCGGTAGCAGCTGTGGGTCACCGCCGGCCAGGGCACCCGCTTGCCCAGGCAGTCCTGGCACACGCGGCCGTCTCGGAAGTACAGGCCGTTCGCACAGGCGAAGCGGTAGTTGTGCACAGACTGCACCACCGGTACACCCTCGGCCTTTGCCACTCGGATGACGGCCGGCGAGATCAACGGGTAGGGGTTGTGCAGGTGCACCACGTCGGGGCCGAATGACCGGATCCGCGCCTTGAACGCCTTGGCGTCCTCCAGTGAGTAGATCGGCCGCACCGCCAGTCCTGCCCGTTTGACAGGCCCGAAGTGCTCGATCTCGTCGCTGTCTCGGATGTAGGTGTCGACCGCGACGCCAGCGTCGCGAAGCATGGCGATTTCCCGGTCGACGACCATGTTCTCGCCCGACGGGAACGCGGAGCGGTAGCGGTTGTGCACCACCAGCACCCTCAACTCGAGCACCTCGCAGTCCGGCCGGTCGTGGGTCTCCTCGTCGACCATTACGTCGCCACATGCATGGCTACGCCGAGTACGCCTCCGGGCGCCCAGTGGTCAGCTGGATCCTCTCGAAAAATCAGGAAGCGGCGACCGCCGGACTTGGCGAAGTCGCCTAGGGCTAGACCGTCATGGTCGGTCATGACGAGCGCACTCTCAGTGAGAAATCCCGCGACGGCTCGGTACTCAGCGGATTCGTGGTCGTAGTGGTGGTCGCTGTCGTGGAGGAACAAGTCGACTGGTGAGGCGGACGGAGCCAGCATGGCGATCGAGTCGCCATAGCGAAGATCGATAACCGACGCGTACTTCCCGCCAATCGGCGCGTCGGCGTCGCGGTTGATGTCGAGCGCAGTCAGGCGGCCATAATGACCCTTGTCCGCGTTTCGGAGCAGCGCGGCGGCAGACCCACAGGAGCCGAGCCCCTTGTCGACCCCGGTCTCCACGACGTGCTGTGGGCGCGTGGCCTGAATGATCGCGTACCACGCGGCTCGACGCCCGTAACGGGGCTCAGGATCCATCACGCGGCGCAGCGGTGAGTCGGCGGCAGCACGGCGAAGGCGATCGAGCAGCGCCTGGTGTTCTGAAGCTCCTCGATGTACCCGAAGGATTCGTCGAACCCGAGCCCGGCCACTGCGGCGACGAACCAAGCCATCTCGACGACGTTCTCTGTGGTCAGTTCGTAGGTGAGGTTGGTGTACTGGCGGGAACCGACGAGCCACGCCCAGGATCGTGTTGCCTGGTGCGACTCATAGCTCATCACTGTTCGCGCCCGAGCTGGGAAGGCCACAAGAGGAGCGAGCGCGCTCCGCTTCACCAGCTGTCCTATGTTCACCGGCGGCCATCCGTCTGCATCATCGCACCTCGACCTTCGGGCGGTCCCGCACCATGCCGGCCACGAAACCGGCGTTGCCGACGAGGTAACGCCTCCCCAGCCGCCGCGGCTCGTGGACCAGGCGGTACGCCCACTCGAGGCCCCGTTCCTGCATCCACACCGGTGCCTGGCGTTTCGCCCCGGAGATGAAGTCGAACGCCGCGCCCACGGCCACGAAAGTCGACGGCGTCCGGTGGCGAAAGTCGTGTACGAACAAGTCCTGCTTCGGTGTTCCCAGGCCAACCCACACGATGTCGGGTCGCAGTCCGACGAGTCGCAGCTCGAGCGCGAGCTTCTCCTCGGCGGTGAGCTCGCGGAAGGGCGGCGCGTCGCGCCCGACGATGTCAACCCCGGGCAGGCGCCGCCGCAATCGGGCCTCGAGAACCGTCAGCACCTCGTCAGTGGAGCCGTGCAGGTAGTGGCGCAGACCGAGCTCGCGGCCGCGGTCCATGGCAGCGAGCATTAGGTCGGGCCCGTAGACGCGTCCCTCGAGGTGGTCGAGGCCGAGCCGCCGACCCACCCAGATCAGCGGCATGCCGTCGGGCAGGTTGAGGTTGCTCTGGTTGAGACGATGCCGCAGCTCGGGGTCGCGCCGGGCCAACGACAAGGTGTAGGCGTTGCACAAGTGCACGGCCCAGCCCTCGTGCTGATCGGGCCGCGACAGCAGTGCGTCGACGGCCGACTCGAGCGTGTGTGCGTCGATGCGCACCGAGCAGCACGTGAACGAGGGAGCACAGCCGTTCGTGCCGGGGGACAGGCCGGCGGTGTCGCTCACGACGAGAATCCCGTCTGGCGTGTGGCGTCTGCGGTTTGCGCGGCGGCGTCGGCATCCGACATCGGCGCGCTAGCGGGGGCTGAGCCGTTGCAGGCCCACCCGGGGAAGCGCTCGAGGGATAATGGCGGCCGGCCGACCAGTACGCCGGCAGTGCGAAGCAAGATCCACGCGTCGAACCTCGGCCCGGCGTGGGCCAGGTAGAGACGGTCGAACTCGGGCGCCTCGCCGATCAGTCCCGAACATGCCGTGCTCACCTGCCACGGGCCAGTGATACCGGGACGCACCGCCAGGCGTTCCTCCATGAAGGAGGCGTGGAACGTGGCCGCCAAAGCCGGCATCTCGGGCCGGGGGCCGACCAGACTCATGCGACCCGTGACCACCAGCCAGCATTGGGGCAACTCGTCGAGGTGCGAGGCGCGCAAGGACCGGCCCCACGGGGTCGTGGTGGTGGCGGCGATCGTGTACTTGTCGGCGTCGACCGGGGTGTCGGTCGGCAACGTGCGCAACTTTACGAAACAGAACGGGCGACCGTTCCGACCGATGCGCTTCTGCACAAACAGGGGCCAAGCCCGGAAGCTCACGGCCGAACCGACGGCGAGCAACGCGATTATCGGCGCGGTCACGATGCTCAACGCTACGCCGACCGCCAGGTCGAAAGCCCGCTTGACCCGGCCATTCGCATAGCGAATCGAGGCCCTGTTTGATGCAGGCTGGCTCTGCGCCACCGGCTGCTGCCTGGGCATGTCCTCGTTCATATTGCCGCCTTGTGCGAGGGCTTCACTGGTGGCCGCGCCCCCTAAGCTTACCCGCTCATCCTCTGTTGTTACCCAGAGAGACTGAGTTCGGCATGCCCTGGTGGGCGCCGATCCGGTCGTATAGACGAGGGGTTTCGCGCTGCCGATTACTCGTCGGGTCGACGGCGA
>Ga0224555_1005654_pt1 | contig 10261 bp, 8 predicted proteins | sample 714S23034metaG_FD_180687 | JGI IMG/M metagenome (GOLD analysis project Ga0224555, IMG submission 180687) | Peat soil microbial communities from Stordalen Mire, Sweden - 717 S2 30-34 | ecosystem: Environmental > Terrestrial > Soil > Wetlands > Peat | place: Sweden: Norrbotten County, Stordalen...
CCGCGCTATTTGACGTCTGACGGACTTTATCAGTCAAGTCAAACGGTGTTGCTCAATGGGGAGATCGGTTATCAATTCTTAAAGAAATGGCACGTTACGGCCGAATTTTTGAATATGCTTAACCGCAAAGATGCCGACATTGACTACGCCTATGTCTACCAAATAACTCCAAATGCAGTAGCCACGCCGCCGGCATTCGGACGCGTTACCCACCCCACCGAACCGTTTCTGGTGCGATTCGCGTTAGGAAGAACCTTTTGAAAAATAGCGCGGTTATCGACCATATGGCAGTTTTCAAAGGCCGATGCGCGCCTGGCGGGCTTTCAGGGATGCGTCTGGCCGCCAGCGGCGACCTCGATGCCGTGCTGGAGCAGGGCAAGGATAGAGGCCAGGCTTTCTTCAGCGCCGCGCTTGCTGCCGGGAAGGTTGACGATGAGCGTGCTGCCTCGGAGTCCGGCCACGGCGCGCGAGAGCCAGGCGAAGGGATGATTCGCAGCGCCGAGGGATCGCATGGCCTCGGCAAGGCCTGGGGCTTCGCGGTCAATCATGCGGCGGGTTGCTTCGGGAGTGCGGTCGCGCGGACCGAGGCCGGTGCCTCCAACGGTGAGGATCAGAGCCGCTCCCTGAAGGCTGAGTTCTTCGAGTGTTGCGGCGATCCTGTCTTCGTCGTCTGGCACGAGGCCCGTCCAGATTTCGGCCTGCGGCCATTGCTGGCCGAGGAGTGCCACGAGGACCGGGCCCGCGGTGTCGGTCATCAGGCCCTGCGAACAACGGTCGGAGACGGTGAGGACGGCAAGGAGCATAAGAGAGATTGTAATAGCTTATTCGTTCATGGCTTTGGATTGGCGGGCTTGTCGGCCACGACCGGCGCCGGCGTCGCGGACTTCAACTGGCTCAGATCGGCCAGAACCGCTTGCCCGTGAGCCGGGTCTTTTTCGGTCTCAGCCGGCAGCGACGGGCCAGCGTAAAACCCAAGAATGTTGTCGCGCAGTTGGGCCGATGTCTTATCGAAATTATGCGCCGTCAACTTTGCCAGAAGATCTGCGTAGGTGTCGTCCGCGAGCGAGTATTCTCCTTCCGCAGTTCTTGTGCCGTCATCGAGATTGCAGTTGGGCAGCACCAACTTGCCTGCGCGTACCTCTTCCAGCAGGGCGCGGTAATCGTCGGTGGTTTTGTTGATGCTCTTGATATACAGGTCTTCCGTGTGCGGGGTCGGATTATTGAACCCCAATCCTTTAAAGGGACCTATCTTTGGCACAAAGCGCAGAAGCGTGGATAAGATTCGTGTGCCCAGGCCCGGCTTTGTATAGGATTTTCCCCAATTTCTCTCATAATCCGAACGGGAAAGGCGATAGAGAAACTTTTGCCTGGAAAAGTCCGGCGTCTCGCGCATCAAGTCCTTTTTGTGCGTCTGAAGCGCAACCTGGGTCATCTCCGGAATCAGGCGGCTGACAGAGAAACGATAAGAGCCAATCGCCAGGTCCTCGTGCGGCAGCACATCCTTCAGTTCAAGCCCATAGACCACTGGGAAGACCCGCTCCAGCAGCGGCTCCGAGACCTGAAATCCTATGAAATCGTGGAACTGCTCCGGCGCATATCGATTCTTCGCTACCTGCACTGTGTCGAATCCAAACTCCGTCTTCAAATGCGCCGTCGTGTCCTGGGCATAGCGAACGGAGTTGCCATATTTCGCTCGCAGCTTCGGATAATGGAGCGCGACCGCCTCGTTGACAGCCGGGTGGCCGTCAATGTCCGCCACATAGTGCGAGAGCGCGCCCAGCGCAAAGGCATATTCGTCGGCATTCTGGCTTTCAGCCAGCAACTCCAGGACAAAATCTCCGGTGCGAACGTAATGGGCCAGGTTGCTGAAGTCTTTGTTGCCAAACGGGTAGTAGCCCAGATCTTGGATCACCGAGCCTCCGTAGGCGTAGGCATGAGCTTCCTTGATCTGGTCTTTGGTAAGACCCGGAAAACGTTCGATCAGGAGCGGCCGAATCTCCGATTTCCATGCCAGGTCTACGATTTCCTCGTGTGTCAGAACGGAGTAGGCAAACGCGCCTCCGCTCAACAGCAGCACCGCGATAACAAGCGCCGCCGCTCGATCAAGCCTCGGATGCCAGCTCTGGGTCGTCGCGTGGGCCCTGCTGCTCATATCCGGCCCAAAAGGAGGAGGATGACGAGGATCACGAGGATAAGCCCAATCCCGCCGGTCGGATAATATCCCCAGTTTCTGCTGTGCGGCCATGCCGGCAACGCGCCGATCAGGACAAGGATCAAAACCACGATCAAGATTGTTCCAAGCATATTTTTCTCCCTGCGTTGCTGCATGATGCGCATCCGGCTCAGTTTGTGCCGAATAGCAACGACAATCCGAGTTTTTCACGCTGCGAACGCGGAATCTGCTCAATAGGATACAGAAAGCGTTCCGGCTTGAAGCGAGCTGCGGACTCTTGCCGCCGGGGTCCGTTTGCTGGAATTCATTGCCTGGTTCGGCGTTGGGAAGAAGGCTTCGTTTCGCTGGTTTGCGCACGGTTTTCAGGGCTTCGCGCCGGGCGGAATCAGCAGGGTTACGGCATCGGGGACGATCTCGATCCGGACCGGCAGACCCCCGAGCAGTTCCCCATCGGCCTCTGCAAAGACGCGCACCGGAGAGCCGTTCGACGGACGGCACTCGACCGAGACAGCGTCGAACAGTTCTATCTCGCGGGAGAAGGTCTGGCGGCCGAACATGGCAGCCATTAAAAAACGGAAGTAGCTAAGGCGGCTGCGGGTCTTGAAAGCGATCAGGCGCAGGCCGTTGTTGTGCAGCGTGGCGCCGGGGGCGAAGTTGCGGAGGACGCCGCCGAAGTCGCGAATGCGCACCGCCAGAAGCTGGGAGATCTGTTCCACCCGCGGCTGGGAGCTGGCGCTTTCCACAAAGGTCGCTTGAAATAGCGGGAAGGAATGTGTGGCCCAGACGCGAAAGCCTTCGACGAGATAGAGGAGATAGCCGAGCCGCCGCTTGAGGCTGGGATCGAGCCGGGAGAGAAACAGGGCGTCGGCGCCCACCCCGGCAGTCACAGTGAAGTAGCGCGAGAGCGTCGAGCCCGCCGCGTCCCGATAAAAAATTTGGCCCACGGAGACGCGCACGGGGTTCGCGGCCAGCAGCTTGAGAACCGTTTTCGCGGGAGAGGAGCGCAGGCCGAGATTCGCTGCCAGCGCGTTGGCGGTGCCCAGCGGCACCACGCCCAAAGCCACGGTGGTGCCAACCAGGCTCTGCAGAACTTCATGGACGGTGCCATCGCCGCCACAGGCAAGAATCGTGTCGCAGCCCCGGCGCACAGCATCCTCGGCCAACACACCGGCGCTGCCGGGCGCGCTGGTCTCCAGCGCTTCGGCTTCAACGCCCGCTTCGCGCAGGATGGCGAGCGCTTTGTCAATGGCTGTACGACGCCCCCTGGAGTGCTGGCCGGAAGCCGGATTGTAGATGAGCGCAGCACGGCGCATTGCGAGTTTCTCCCGAAGAGTCCGCGCCCGGCGCGAGTATTCCAGTTGGAGTTCTGTACTTATCTTCGCATCTCGCTTACGGTCAGGAGGCTTATAAAAAAGTTTTCCGCGTCTATTTGAAGGGCAAAGCTGTGATCGCGCCGCCATGCTCGCGTAAATTGTTCTTGCCGCGCGGCAGCTTCAGGGGCGAGCCGCTGCCGAGATCGCGCTCATAAATCTCGCCATAGTTGCCTGTCGCTTCAATCACGCCGACTACCCAATCGTCATCCAGCCCCAGGGAGGGCCCAATCTCGCGCGATGCGCCCAGCAGAAAGCGCAGCACGGGATCGCTGCCGGCGCGCGCGCGCATGGCCTGGACATTGGCCCGCGTCACTCCGCTCTCCTCGGCCTGGACCAGCGCCTCCATTACCCATTTCACAATCGCCGCCCACTGCGGATCGTCCTCGCGAACCGCCGCCGCCAGCGGGTCTTTTGAAATCTGTTCAGGCAGCAGGCGCGCCCGTTTTCCGTGCCGCGCCAGAGTCGCGCGGGTCTCCGCCAGACGCGTCCGGTCGCCGGCCAGCGCGCCGCAGTTGCCGGTGGCAAAGGCCGCCTGCATCTCGCCTTCTTCCTGAAACGGAAAAGGAACAAACTCCAGATGTTCGCGAGCAAACCAGGCGCGCACGCTTTCTTCTACCGCGGTCTCGGCCAAAAAGCAGATCTTCTTGCGGCTCAACTGCCGCGCCCGCGTCACAGTGCTTCCCGCCGGCGCGAGAAACCCTACTCTGTCCCACAGCAGCGGCTGAGTGAATTCAAGATGCGTTCCCACGGCATGAGTGAAGTCGTCAGACAGCGTGGCCACCACATCGACCTCGCCTGCGTTGAGTCCCTGCATGGCGGCGCTGTCATCGGGATAATGAGTTGCTTGAACCTGCGCATTCTTTCCCAGCACTGCAACGGCGACGGCGCGGCAGAGATCGGCGTCAAACGCCTCGCGGTTGCCATGATCGTCGGAGGTCGAATACTCGGCTTCCTCCTGATCGATGCCGCAGCGCAGCACATTCTCCGCGCGCACACGGGCTAATGTTGGAGAAGTGCCGGCCGCGCGCGCAACACCGCAGGCGATCATCACAACCAGCACCAGCGCCGCGCTGCCCCCCCAGGCTCGCATTACGGCGTCCACCCGCCAGCCGCCGGTATGCCCGGCGTGGTATCCGGCCGAGGATTGAAGTCCGCCGGCACGGGATTGGGTAGCCTGCTATCGGTCGGCGTGATCTCGAGCTGCCTGCAACCCGCACCATTCGCATGAGGGAATCGGGCAATCTCCACAGGCGGAATCATTGCGTACTTCGCGCTCAGAGGCGCGCGCTTGTCTTGCAGGCGCAGGGTATCGAAGGCCGAGCTCATGTCGCCCACCCCCGGCACCTTATCGTCCGCCGGCCCGAGATTCGCCTGCCCGAATTTTTCCACGCCAATCTGCCGCGCGCGCTCTTCATCCGGCAGGTCCGCGAGCGGCACCAAGCCGAACAACTCGTTTACAAATTTGATAATCGAGCTGTGCTCCGAGGGCACGTGCGAGACGCCATGCGCCACCGCGTAGGGCGAGATGACAATCGCTGGAATGCGCGGCCCCTGCTGCAGCGGCAGCCCGGCCTCATCATAGGAGCGTATGCGCGGCTGCGCATGGTCATACAACCCGTCTGACTCGTCATAGGTGATGATGATGGCGCTCTGGCTCCAGTACGGGCTGGTGGCGATGGCATTAATCTCCTCGGCCAGCAGCGCCTCGCTAATCTGCGTATCCGAGTAGCCGGTGTGATCGTCGTTGCCGTTGAAAACTTTGGCGAGCCGGGGGTTGGGGTCCTGCGGCCGCCATCCATCGATGTTGCCGTAACCGCCGCGCACGTAGAAGACGCCAGAGGACGGCAGCCGCCTGGCCGCAATGTCGTCGAAGAACCTGCTTAGCCCATGCAGATGCGCGGCGGCCAACGGATTGTTCGCCACATAGCCAAAGTACTGCGGCCCATTGTGATGAGCTACATATCCGTCGTGCGAAACCTTCCCCTTGGCGTCGTTGATTTCGTGTTCATAGCCCTGCTGATACCAGCCCCAATTCACCGCGCTCACGCCGTGCCCTGCAATTTTTTCAATATCCTGGCTCACGTCGGGCAAATCGAAGGCAGGGTCGTAGTCCGCCGCCGCCGTTTTTTTGATGTCGCTGCCCATGAAGGAAAGCGGCAGGCTGGCAAAGGTCAGGTTCTTCGCAATGCCCCGAGGGTAAGTTGACTCCTGTGGCTGTTTCAGCCGGTTCGCCGTGTCCAGCGTTGATCCCCAATAGGGCGCGGGGCCTGCGACCATCGGCACGGTCGCTGCTTTGCCCTGGCCTCCCGTCGCCGCCTGATCAGGATGCAGCATCCATTGCGTTTCGCCGCTCTGGCCGCTGATCATGGCAATCGCATTGGGCGCTGACGGGCCGATGATGGTGTCCATGAAGTGGTCAAAGAGCGTGAACCGGTCAGCGTATCGCCATAGAAATGGAGCCGTATCGCAGTCCACATGGCTCATCACCAACTCGCCGAACTGCTTGCGCTCGAGCGTCGGCGCTTTGGACGGCTTGCCATCCTTCAGCGTCACGCCCTCCTCGGTCAGCGCATACTCCGAGTTTTGCGCCACGCCGTTTGCGTCCAGCGCAATCTTGCGCGCAATGGCCACATGCGAGTGATTCACCGACGCGACATCCGCCGGATAAATCGGCACTGTTTTGCCCGCAGCATCAACCACCGTAGCCGGAATCCTGAACGGCGTAACGGTGCCCACCGTACCGTCGGTATTCACAATCGCCTGCGTGAATCCTGCCACCTGGTGGGCGGCGTAAGGCCCGGCCGGTCCCGCGTAGAGTCCATCCGCTCCAGGGTAGCTGCCAAAGTAAAAGTCGAAGGAGCGGTTCTCCTGGAAGAGCACAAAAACGTACTTGATCCGGCTGCGAATCAGCCGCAGCTTCTCTTTCTGCGAGATCGCCGGCTCTTTGGCAGGGTCGATCACCTGCGCGCTCACCGCCGCGCTCGACCGTGGCGCAATCGTCACATCCGGCAATCCGGACGCGGTCTTCTGCTGCGCCGCGCAAACCCCTGCGCCAGCCGCACAAAGCGCAATCAGCACCGTGGAGGCTCTCATGCAATTCATCTTCCGCATGTCTCTAAATTATCGGTTCCGCGCCGCATTGACAACGACAACGCCGCAGGCCCGCGCGGAAGCTGCGCCGGGCCTTTATACTAAGGTGTTTGCATACTGCAAAAAGGCGTGCCGGGAAACGGCGCGTGGAAAGACCGGGGTCCCAAGCGACAGGTCTTCGTCGCTGGGGTGGAAAAGACCGGGGTCCCAAGCGACAGGTCTTCGTCGCTGGGGTGGAAAAGGAGCGGGCTTTGGCTCAGGCGGAGATTGGCATCATCGGCGGCAGCGGGCTTTACTCGATGCCCGGATTTACCAACGTACACGAAGAGACAGTGGAGACGCCCTTTGGCGAGCCGTCAGAGGCATTCGTACTGGGAGAGTTGGAGGGGCGCAAGGTGGCGTTTCTTGCCCGGCATGGGCGAGGGCACCGCATCCTGCCCTCGGAGTTGAACTTCCGCGCCAATATCTATGCCATGAAAAAACTGGGCGTCGAGCGGATTCTGTCGGTTTCTGCCGTCGGCTCGCTCAAGGAAGAGCACAAGCCGACGGATTTTGTGATTCCCGATCAGTTTATCGACCGGACCTTTCATCGCGTCTCCACCTTTTTTGGCGAGGGGATTGTGGGCCACGTGGCCTTTGGCGATCCGGTCTGCGCGACAGTGGCGAAAGCCGCCGCGGATGCCTGCGCAACGGTGGGCGTGGTGGGCAAGCTGGGCGGGACTTATGTATGTATGGAAGGCCCGCAGTTTTCCACCCGGGCGGAGTCGAATCTCTATCGCAGTTGGAACGCCGACGTGATCGGCATGACGAATTTGCAAGAGGCCAAGCTGGCGCGCGAGGCGGAGATCTGCTACGCAACCGTTGCCATGGTGACCGACTACGATTGCTGGCGCGAGGGGCACGACGCGGTGACCATCGAGCAGATTGTGGCCGTGCTGCACCAGAACGCCGAGAACGCGGCGCGCGTGGTGAAGGCTGCCGTGGCGGCGATGCCCACCGAGCGTAAGTGCGCCTGCGCATCGGCAGCAAAGTACGCTGTGCTGACCCAACCGGACGCGATTCCGCCGGCGGCGAAGGAAAAACTAAAGCTGCTCTTTGGGAAGTATCTGGGATAGCAAGTCAGCGTGTCAGCGTGTTGGCGCGATTGAGTTAGAGAGGAAATGAATGGCGATTACCGTAGTGGGCAGCGTGGCCTTCGATTCAATTGAGACACCGGCGGGGCGGCGTGAGCGTTGCCTGGGCGGAGCGGCAACTTATTTTTCATTGGCCGCGAGTTACTTCACCGATGTGCGCGTAATCGCCGTGGTGGGCGAGGACTTTGGCCGAAGGCAGGAGGCGGTATTCCAGGCCCGCAACATCGACACGCGAGGCATTGAACGGGCCGCGGGCAAAAGCTTTTTCTGGGAGGGTTCCTATCTCGATAGCCTGAACGAGGCCAAAACGCACATTACTGATCTGAACGTCTTTGCTTCCTTTGAACCGAAGATTCCCGACTTTTACCGCGACTCGGAGTTTCTGTTTCTGGCCAACATCGATCCGGTTTTGCAGCGGCGGGTGCGCGAAGCGATGCCGGACGTGAAGCTGGTGGCCGGCGACACCATGAACTATTGGATCAAGGACCATCGCGCGGCGCTGCTCGAGGTGCTGAAGGGGCTGGATATTCTGCTCATCAACGACACCGAAACCAAGATGCTGGCAGGCAACAATAATCTGGTGCAGGCGGCGCGCGCGGTGATGGCGCTGGGGCCTAAGGAGTTGGTAGTGAAGCACGGCGAGTATGGAGCGACGCTTTTCCACGGGCTTTCTCCCAAAGGTGAAAGCGCAGGGAGCGCCTTCCGCGCGCCGGCAATGCTCCTGGAAGATGTGATCGACCCGACCGGCGCGGGCGACAGCTTTGCCGGCGGATTCTTCGGCTACCTGGCTTCGCAGCCTGAACAGTCTCCGGCTGCGTACCGCCGGGCGATGTTTTATGGAAGCGTGATGGGCTCGTTTACGTGCGAGCGCTTCGGCACGGAACGCATGCAGAAGCTTACGCGCGAGGAGATTGACGAGCGATTCAATCTGTTCCGCGAGTTGACGCACCTTGCCTGAAAGTCCAATGAAGCAGAGTTCCCATCGTCGCGTGAAAGGTTCCGAGTGGCTGGCTGTAGTGGCCGGCTGCGCGGCGGCCTCCATCACCGCGATCGTGTGGAGCTGGCGCAACGGCGCGATGCTCAACTACGGCGATGCGGTGGCGCATCTGCACATTGCGCGGCGGGTCTTCGACGCTCACCAGCCGCGGCTGACCGAACTGGGCTCGGTGTGGCTGCCGCTGCCGCATCTGCTGCTGCTTCCCTTTGTGCAGATTTATAGCTGGTGGGCCAACGGCGTGGCGGGAGTGATTCCATCGGCGCTGGCATATCTGGCCGCGTGCGCGGGCATCTACCGCCTGGCGCGCTGCTGGCTGCGGCCGACTCCTTCGGCGCTGGCGCTGGCCTTCTTCGCGCTGAATCCCAACCTGCTTTACCTGCAAACCACGGCCATGACTGAGCCGCTGTTTGTTTGCGAAATGGTGTGGGTCGCGGTTTGGCTGGTGGAGTGGCGAGCGAGTTTGGACGCAGATCCCAGGAAACTCCGCCGCACGCAGTGGCTCATTGCGGCGGTGCTGGTGGCCGCGGTCTTTACGCGCTACGACGGCTGGGTGATGGCGCTGGTGGCCTGGACGTGCATGGGCCTGACCCTCGCGCGCCGCGGCCGGCTACGCTCGGCGAGTTTTTGGATCGCAAGCGCGCTGGTGGCGGCTGCACCGGTCGCGTGGTTTGTTTACAACGCTGTGGGCTTCGGCGATTGGCTCTACTTCGCGCGCGGGCCGTATTCGGCCAAGGCAATTGAGATTCGCACCTCCGTGTCGGGATTTCCGCCGCATCCCGGCTGGCACAATCCCTGGGTTGGGCTGATCTTTTTTGTGAAGGCCGCGGAGCTGGACGCGGCCGCTGCGGCCTGGGGCAACGTGCTGCTGGCCATGAGCCTCGCGGGGACGGCATGGGCCTGGCTGGCGGCGCGGCGGCGGGCGTTCACGTGGGCTCTGTTGCTCTGGCTTCCTGTTCCCTTTTATGCCTACTCGGTGGCCTACGGGTCGGTGCCCATCTTTTTGCCCGTCTGGTGGCCGCACTCCTTTTACAACACGCGCTACGGGATGGAGATGCTGCCGGCCTTTGCGCTGGGGCTGGGGTTTGCGGCGCAATTTGCGCTGGCCGTCGTGAATGAGTTCAAGCCACGCCGGGTCAATGCACGATGGGTAGGCTACGCGGCGAGCGCGCTGTTCGTTGTGTTGGCGCTCAACGCGGCACAAATGGTGCGCGAGCGTCCGCTGGTTTATGTCGAAGGGACAAAGAACATTGGGGCGCGCAAAGCCTACGAGATCGAGATCCCTCCGGCGTTGCGCGCGCTGCTCGTCGAGCGGCAGCGGGCCGTGGTGCTCATGGACACGTCGGTTTTTCCGGAGATTGTTGCGCTCAGCGGGATTCCGCTCCGCCAGACGATCAACGAGAGCGATTTGGAGATTTATCGCGCTGCGCTGGCCGCGCCGGCAGCGCACGCCGGCCTTGTGCTGGCCTTCGACGGCGACGAGATCGACCGCGCAGTG
>Ga0224555_1005656_pt1 | contig 10255 bp, 10 predicted proteins | sample 714S23034metaG_FD_180687 | JGI IMG/M metagenome (GOLD analysis project Ga0224555, IMG submission 180687) | Peat soil microbial communities from Stordalen Mire, Sweden - 717 S2 30-34 | ecosystem: Environmental > Terrestrial > Soil > Wetlands > Peat | place: Sweden: Norrbotten County, Stordalen...
TGCTCCAGCTTCCGCCGGACGTCTTCACTCAGATCAATGGGGGGCGCCACACGCATATCGAGGTCTCCTCATCATAAGATGACCCTCGATGTATAACTGATTCTATTAATGAGACACTACACTAGCTCCTACATCCCCGCCAAAAAATTTCCCCAAGTTTGCCGGTTAATTCTCCCAAATCGCTAGCCTTGAAGATGAAGGAGCTTTTCCATGGCAGACACGACCGTTTCCACCGATACCGCCGCAGCCGAACTTCCAATCTCGACCGCACCCGCAATCTCAGCCACTCCAGCCCGCTCCAAGGCACGCAAAGACAAAGACGACGATGACAAGGCCATCGTCAGTTGCATGCGCGCCTGGAACTACGCCTATAAAAAGGAGGCTGTCAATCTCGGCGAGGGCGAAAGCGACTACCCGGCCGAAAAAGCTGCCAACCAGGCCTATCTCCGTGAGACCCCGCCACTCGTTGGCCACAAAAATGTCTGCGACTTCATCGCCTGCATCAACTTCGCCTCCATGACCGGCATCGTCACCCACCGCGAAGCTGCGCACTACCTGGCCAACGCCAGAATCGCTCTTGCCGCGCTCAGCCTACAGCCAAAACCGCAAGCGACTGGCGCTAAATCGGGCGGAAAACCCGCCGCAAACCCGGCCGAGGGCACGGGGGAGTGATTTTATACACTCTGAAACTCAAAAAATTGCTATAACTCATTTATCATCAACAAATATGCCTCAAAATCCTCTTCGATTTTTTGCGATTTTTGTCGATTTTTGTGCGCAAAACGGCCCCAGATCGACCCCAAATTCACCCAAAGGGGCACGAGGTCGGAACCGCCCTAATCGTACCGCTCGAACACAACTTGCTTCTTGTGCCAGCCGTAGCCGTCAAGCAGCTCGCGGACGCCGGAGACCATGAAGTTCAGCCCGCAGATGTAGCAGTAGATGTCGAAATTCAGGTTAGCCGCCGGAATTGCGGGATCGACGGGCGGCGCTGGCAGCGGCTGGCCGAGCCGCTTGGCGCGCTCTTCGATGATCGCCGCGACGTGGACCTGCACGTGGCCGCGCAAGCCGGTCCAGATATCGTCGGCCCGGCTCAGTGTGGGCAGGTAGTGAAAGTTGGGGACGCGTTTGGCCAGCGCCTCGAACTCGGCCTTGTAGTAGATGTCCGATTCGTAGCGCGTGCCGTAAACCAGCCAGATGTCTTTGCCCTGGCTGTGGTCTGCGCCGTCGGCCGGAAACAGCCACTGGAGATAGGCGCGCATCGGCGCCACTCCGGTTCCGGTGGCGACGAAGATCGAGTCGGTGATCGGCTCCTGCAATACGAAGTGCCCGTGCGGCCCGTGAAGCTGAATCGTAGCTCCCACAGGCAATAACGTCAGATCCGCCAGGTAATTGGAGAAGAATCCGTTCTCAACGCGGTTCACGCACAACTCGAACTTGTTTCCGCTCGCAGCCGACGCAATCGAGTAGGCGCGCGTCTGTTGTTTGCCGTTCTCGTCCGGGGCCACAGCCGAAACGAACTGGCCGGGAAGGTAGTCGAAACTGTCACGTCCCTCAATCTCAAACAGGAAGTGATAGCACTGTGCAACCTCAGAGATACAGTCTTTGCGCGCAAGTCGCGCCGTATAAAGCTCGCGTGCCAAGTTTTTCCTCGCCTTATTGGGAAAGTAGGGGCCGGAATCGTTCCTGCTGCGATTATAGGTCGCCAGGGTCTGGTGCTGCCATGTCAGCCGCGGATTCTGCGTGCGCTCTGGCGCACGCCTTCGTTACTGTGCACCCATTACCGGAACCTCGATCACCGAATCGTGTCCCGGCCCCGAGTAGATCGTGATCGTCGCGGCTTTGTAGTCGGTGGGCTTGGCCTTCATGATGTTCGGCACAAACGTCTGCGGGTTGCGATCGTAGAGCGGGAACCACGTGCTCTGGATCTCAAACATCACCGTGTGCCCTGCCTTGAACACGTGGTCCACGTCGTGCAGGCTGAACTTGTACTCGTGGATCGATCCCGCTGCGAGCGCTGTCGGCTTGTCGTACCCCGCCAGATACCGCCCGCGAAAGATTTCGGCGTTGGTCAACAGTTGGTAGCCGCGCATCATTGTGTCCGCATCGTCGTCCGGGTACTCATCGATCAGCTTCACCACCAGGTCGTTGTCTGTACCCGTGGTCGAGGCAAAAATGTCCGCAATCACTTCGCCGGTAATCGTCAGGTCCTTTGTGAGTACCGGCAGCTTCCACACGGCGACGTCTTTGCGGTCCGTCACAAATCGCTGGTCCTCGGTCAGCCAGTTGTACCACTCGGAGCCGTTGCTGTAGGTCGGTTGGATGGGCCGGTGCCTGTACGGAACCGGATTGGAGGGATCGCTGATATACGAGGTCGTAGCCTCTGCACCCGCCTCCGATTTCGGCGCGCTCCAACTCAGCAACCCCGCGCCGTCGAGGTACAGCGCCGTCGGCCGCGACTCTTTGGGAGGAAAGTGTCCGTAGTATTTCCATGTATTCGACCCGGTCTGGAAGCTCGCCGTATCTTCCAGATCGAATCCCGGCTGGTCCTTGAGGTAATGCGCGAAAAATTTCGCCTCGAATTGCCTGCGAAACTCGGTGCCGATCGGCTCACCGTAGTCCAGGTTGCCCAGGTGCTGCGAAGACGAGGACCAATAACCATGCCGCCACGGCCCGAGAACCAGAAAGTTCTCGTGCTTGGTGTCGTGCGACTCGAGCTTCGCGTACTCCTCCTGCGGCCCATACATGTCTTCCTGGTCGTAGTAGCCGCCCACCGTGAGCGTGGGCACAGTGACCGAATTCAGCGCGTACTCCACCCCGCGCGAGGACCAGGTCGAATCGTAAGCCGGGTGGTCGAGGAAGAGCTTCCAGGTTGGAAGCACCCTTGATCCGGACTGCTTCACGTCCTGGGCAAAGCTGCCGCGGCTGAGAAAGTAGTCGAATCCGTCGATGGGATTGCCGCTTTTTTCATTGCCGTAGCTGACCTGGATTTCTGTCTTCGAAGATTCCAGCCACAGCACGTAGTCGTATCCGTAGCTCTGGCGAAAGGCCCCGTTGTGATAGAAGTCGTCACCGATCCACACGTCGATCATTGGCGCCTGCGGCGAAATCGCCTTCACCGCGGGGTGCGGGTCGATGCCCGCCATCATCGCCAGGAAACCCGGATAGCTGGTTCCCACCACGCCCACCCGCCCGTTGTTTCCCGTCACGTTCTTGATCAGCCACGCAACCGTGTCGTACGTGTCGGTGCTCTCGTCAGTTGCGTTCGGGTTGTGGTGATCGGCGAGCGGCCGCATCATCACGAATTTGCCCTCGCTCTCGTAGCGCCCGCGAATGTCTTCGGCCACGTAGATGTACCCGTCGCGCGCCAACTCAGGACGCTGGGCGAAGAACGACGCGCGATCGGTTCCATCCACACCGTAGGGCGTGCGCTGCATCAGGATCGGCAGCGGCGCCGCTATATCCGCCGGCTTCAGAATCACCGCGTGGAACTTGACCCCGTCGCGCATGGGGATCATCGCTTCGCTGCGCGCGTAATCGTGAAAGGTGTGACGGACCGGTTCACCCGTTCGACGGTAGACGACATCCGGCTTGGCAGAGAAACCGACACTCTGGCCAGCGCCCGACGCATCCAGATGAAACTCGATGTTCGTGTCGAAACCGGGCACGCTGAAGACCGTGCCGGACACGGGCACGAGTTCAGTGGGAACCGTTGCAGTGGACTCAAGGATCAGCTTTCCGTCTTGAACCAAGATCGTGTAGCCGACGCTCGGCTCGGCCGGATCGGAATAGTTGCCGGCAAGCATTTCCAGCTTTGGCGCGGCGGATTGTTGTGCGGATTGTGCCGCCGCGCAAGGCAAAGCGTACGGCATTGAAATGAGCGCCAGGCACAAGGCCGTGCGAAGCACGCGGCGGGAAATCAAGGGTCGATCCTCCACTGGCTGGATCGGCAATATATCAGGAGCCAGCTCAATCTATGAAGCATTCAATGCGCGTGACCGTGATGATGGACGTGCCTGCCGGCCATTTCCTCGGGAGGCGTGACGCAACCTTCGAGGGCCTCGCAGCCAATATGTTCGAATTGGATCGTCGTGTGGCCGATCTCGAATTGCCCGCTGAGGACGTCTTTGAGATTAGCCAGAATGCACACGCTCTCCGAAGGGGGAATGTCGGCAATCGTCACGTGGCAAGAGAGGGCGCGCGTGTACGACCCCAGACACCAGACGTGCAGATCGTGAACATTGACCACACCCTCAACCGCTTCCATGACAGAGCGAATCTGCAGCAGCGAGACGCCGCGTGGCGTGCCCTCGAGCAGGATGTTCAGCGTCTCGCGCACGATCCCAATGCTCGACCAGAAGATGAATGCGGCAATGAGCAGCGACAAGACTGGGTCGATCCAATTCCGGCCGGTGAGCACAATGCCCACTCCGCCGGCGATCACCGCCGCTGTCGATAGAGTGTCACCCGCCATGTGCAGAAAGGCGCTGCGCAGATTCACATCGCGGGCTACGCCCCAAAGCAGGGCGGCAATCACGCCATTCATCACCACGCCGGCCGCAGCCACAATCATCATGATCTTGGGTTGCACCGTCACCGGCGAGCTAAGACGATGTACTGCCTCCAAAGCGATCAGTAACGAGATGGCGATGAGCGTCGCCGCATTAATGAACGCGGCGATCACACCGGCGCGCTGGTACCCGAAGGTTTTGGTGTGGTCTGCCGGCCGCGACTGGAAGTAGACGGCCACAAAGCTGAGCAGGAGGGCCAGGAAGTCCGACACGTTGTGGCCGGATTCGGAAAGCAGCGCGAGGGAATGGGCGCGTAGTCCGGCGACAAATGTGACCACAACATACGCCAGGGTAGCCGCCATCGAGATGCGCAGGACCAGAGTTGTCCGGGTTGCTCCCTTGCCCGCCTGCGCCGCGTGAACATGCATATCGATAGTTTAACCGGGTGTCGGTATCGTTCGCCAACGCGTAGTTCTAGCCTTTACCGGGCCGCAGGTGGCTCAAATCCAGAGGATCGGGATTTTCGAATGAAGGCAGTTGCGGAAGCCGTTCGCGGAGCCCCGTCCACCCCTCCCCCACAACAATGCTGTTCTGCGGATTACCGGGCTGATAGCGCACCGTACACGGAAATCCGGCTCTCACCTCGGCCGCGTTCACTACCTCACGCATCGCGGTGATGTCCTGTGAGCATTCGTAATTCACACCGGCTATGCGGTAGTTGAACAGAAGCATGGTCAGCGTCCGCCTGTCTTTCGCTTCCACTTCATAAATGTCGAGCAGCATGCCGTCGACGAGCCGTCCTGATTGCACGAGGAATTGCCGCCGCGCGCGCTCCACCTCGTCTGCGCTGGGGCGCTTGCGCAGCACCAGCCATAAGGATGCCGCCGCTACCACGACGGTAGCGGTGAGCCCGGCGGCAATCTCCCAATCATCTGTGTTGCGCAGCAGGATCATCTCAGGATGGGACTCGACACCAATAGCCCCAACTTGAGGATACCGCAGGCGAAATCTACTCCGTACCGAAAGCTAATCGTCCGGTGCCGTGGCAACGACCCCTCAGCGCCGAGTCTCCTCAGAGCCCGTGAAAATGACCTATACTCTAGGTTGCATAAGGCGCAGGATTCTGGTCTTCCCAGTACAACTTTTTCCTGTTTGTCGCCGGACTTGTACGAGGCAATTGAATGAAAGAGCGTTCCGACTTTCGCTCGACCACGGTGATCTGCGTGCGGCGCAATGGCCAGGTAGTAATGGCCGCTGACGGTCAGGTGACCTTTGGCGACCATGTGCTCAAGCACTCGGCCAAAAAGATTCGCCGTCTCTTCCAGGACAAGATTCTGGCAGGGTTTGCCGGTTCCACGGCCGACGCCTTCAACCTATTCGCACGCTTTGAGACCAAGCTCGAACAGTACGCCGGCAACCTGAACCGTGCCGCCGTCGAGTTGGCCAAGGATTGGCGCACCGACAAGATGCTGCGCAACCTGGAGGCATTGCTCCTCGTTGCGGATAAGGCGCAGACATTCCTCATCTCCGGCTCAGGCGATGTGATCGACCCCGATGAGCCGTTGGCGGCCATCGGTTCCGGAGGCAGCTACGCCACCGCCGCCGCCCGGGCACTGATGGAGAATACGGATTTGAGCGCCCGCGAAATCGCCGAAAAAGCCATGAAGATCGCCGGCGAAATCTGCATCTACACCAACGATCACGTTACAGTCGAGGAGCTACAGAGTTAGCGGAGGGTCTCCGCAAACATTCGTCCATGGCCATCTATCTTCCCGCATCCGCCGAAGAACAGGAGCTCGCACTTGACGAGTTGACGCCGCGCGAAATCGTCGCCGAGCTTGACAAGCACGTCGTCGGCCAGCGTGCCGCCAAGCGCGCCGTGGCCATTGCTCTGCGGAATCGCCAGCGGCGGCAAAAGTTGCCGCCTGATCTGGCCGATGACATCATGCCCAAGAACATCATCATGATCGGCCCTACCGGCGTGGGCAAGACAGAGATCGCGCGGCGCCTGGCTAAGCTCACCAACTCGCCGTTTCTCAAAGTCGAGGCCTCAAAGTTTACCGAGGTGGGCTACGTGGGCCGCGATGTCGAGTCGATGATCCGCGATCTGGTCGAAATCGCCATCGACATGGTCCGCGAGGAGCGCCTGGAGGAAGTGGAAGACAGGGCCGAAATGAACGCCGAGGAGCGATTGCTCGACGTGCTTTTGCCTCCGCCGCCTGCCGCGCCGCATGCCCAGGAGGGCCAGCTCTCTCTGCCGGGAACCGAGAGCCACCAGCGCTCGCGCGAGAAGCTTCGCCAGCAGTTCCGCGAGGGCAAACTCGATGAGCGCATGGTCGAGCTCGACGTACGCGAACGCAATTCGCCGCAGTTCGGCATCATCTCCAACCAGAACCTTGAAGACATGGAGATGAACCTGAAGGATATGCTACCCAACATCTTCGGAGGCGGCTCGAAAAAAAGGAAGATGAAGGTCACTGATGCCTTCGATTATCTCGTGCAGGAAGAAGAAGGCCGGTTGATTGACATGGATGCGGTGAATCGAGCGGCATTAGAGCGTGTCGAATCCAACGGGATCATCTTCCTGGACGAGATCGACAAGATTGCCGGGCGCGAAAGCGGACACGGGCCGGACGTCTCGCGCGAAGGCGTGCAGCGCGACATCCTGCCCATCGTCGAAGGCACCACCGTCAATACGCGCTACGGGATGGTACGCACAGACCACATTCTTTTCATCGCCGCCGGCGCCTTCCATGTTTCAAAGCCCAGCGATTTAATTCCCGAATTGCAGGGCCGCTTTCCCATTCGCGTCGAGCTGCAATCGCTGACCGTCGACGATTTTCTGCGCATCCTCACCGAGCCCAAGGCTTCGCTCACCAAGCAATACTCAGCGCTGCTTGAAACCGAGGGAGTACGCCTGGAATTCGCACCGGAAGCCTTGCGCGAAATGGCCGAATTCGCATTTAAGGTGAACGAGACCACCGAAAACATCGGCGCACGGCGTCTGCATACCATCATGGAGCGGGTCCTCGAGGATGTCAGTTTTCTGGCGCCCGATGTGGCCCGTCACGCGCCAGACGAAAATGCCTCCGCGACACTTTCTGCAGCCATCAAGAGCGAAGCCTCTGCGCCTCTGCCCTACCAGGAGCGAATGACCGCCTCAGGCCCCGAGAAGGTTTTCCTCATCGACGACGAGTACGTCAAGCAGATGGTCGCTTCGATCGTGAAGGACCACGACCTGTCCCGGTACATCCTCTAAGAAGCTCTTATTCATTCGCAGCAGCACTGCTTTTGGTTTTGATGGTGCCGACACACCCTTGTGCGCGGGCACGGGATGACGACAGTGAAGTGTTTTCAGTGCATGCTCGTTTGCGCCGCTGGAGCTAGCGCTATAGAATAGAGGAGCTTTCGCAACTCGCAAGCATGTCGGGGAGTGGCTCAGCCTGGTAGAGCACCTGGTTCGGGACCAGGGGGTCGGAGGTTCAAATCCTCTCTCCCCGACCATTATTTTCAATAACTTACAGCCTAGTGAATCCGGCAAGGTCTTGGCAGAAGTCCCCTCGTGGCAAATGTTGCATCAGTATTGCTTTCTTGCCGAGTCTTCGATGCAAAACCACCTACAAAAACATCTACGGCCGGAAGAGATGATCCAGTTCTCCAATTCCGATTGCCGCTTAACTGCCAGGTCCTTGATTCGGGGACAAACCGCAGCTCTCCTTGCTAACTGTTCGCCATACAGATGCGGATGACTGCTACACAGATGGCGACCTTGCTCTGCCATTGCTTAGGCATAGCATTCGGTAATTCCGCACCGATCTGCTTTAAGTGCGAGTACCCGAGCCAATTGGGCTCGTCTGGCCAGGTGACTCTGGGATTGTAGATCCGGAAAGGCTCACGGGCCATCTGGCGCGGGACTGGAGTCGATGTGGGGCATGTAAAACCAGCGCCGCCTCCGTCGCAAGTGCGGAAAGCACCACGATGGCCGATAAAAACCCAATCAACAACCAAACAGCGCCACCGCCATTGAAGTCGCCAGGGAACGACTTAATATCGTGCCAACCTATCAGAGTGACAGCATAGCTGATTGCGATAGACATCTCTTGCCCCCGCGCAGTGGCTTCATGGCCCACCTAACGCACATGCTCAGTGATTTCGGTGGCGTCGCCAATCTCCCGGCAGCGAACCGGGCCCGTCGCAGACCGCTCTACCGGAAGACTCCCAACACGTAGCACACAAGCAAGATCAAAAGCACTGTGCCAAGCCCTATGCCGGCGCCTCCGCCTGTGCCCCACCTGCTGTAGCCGTAGTATCCTCCGCCCCCGCCGAAAACCAGCAGCAGAATGATAATGAGAACGATGAGCATTTCGCCTCCTCCTTCGCTCCGGGCATCCCCGGGTTGTAACTCCCATTCGATTGCGTCGAGTGTCTCTCGCTGGACGATTCGCCAATGAGCATGCGGATTAAACCTTCATGGTTTGCGGCGCCTTCTGAGCGATCTCTTCCGTGTGCTTTAGGGCTTCCACGGAGTATCCCAAAGCCTTCCGGGCAAGCTCTTGAGCGGACGCGTGATCGCCGGTGCTATGCACATGGGCAGCGGCTGCATGTGCGTAAGCTGCCTGGGTGTGGAGTTCTGCTAAATGCGACTCCGTGGTTCCTGTCATTGTCTTCTCCTGATTCTCGCGGGATCCCATGACTCTTACATTCGGAGTCTTCTACGCTGCACCAGAAAAAACTGAGCAATTTGATACACACCCAAGGGCGGCGACCGTGCCGCCGGGGCGCCGGGCGCCCGTCGGCGAGGCGCGGACGCAATCGGTCAGAGCGCGTGATTCCTATTGCTCAGACACCTGCGATTGTCGCGACTAGATTGAGGATGTAAGGGTAGATAGGTGATGGCCCCGATCAAGCAACGGGAATTCATGGAATGACACAACCCCTTATGTAGGCTGCTGTTGCCGGGTTGATCTTAACGGCGCCAAAGCATCCCACCCTAACGGCAGACACCTTAAGGGGGTCTCACATGCGCGGAATCAGAATTCTATTCGGTACAACAGCATTGCTTGCCGGCCTGGCCCTGGCGCCAGCGGCTCAAGCGCAGCTAATGATTGACATCGGCGTTCAACCAAGCTGTGCGTACGGCTACTACGGCTATGCGCCGTATGCCTGCGCGCCTTATGGCTATTACGGGCCAGGCTACTTCTACAACGGCATCTTCCTGGGAATGGGTCCCTGGGGTGGATGGGGCTACAGCCACGGCTGGGGCAGCCATCGCTTTGTGAGCGAGGGCGGAGGGAACTATCACGGCGGACCTGGTCGCGTGTCTTATCGCACCAGCGGCGGCCAAGCTCGCGGCAACGCTCCCGTGTCTCATTCGAACGGGTCGCGTCCCAGCGGAGGCTCCGCGCCAGTCGCGCGTAACAATGCTCCTCGCTCATCGCAAGGCGCACCTTCCCGTGCCCCCGCTTCGCACGCAGCTCCAAGCGGCGGTGGTGGCGGATCTCGCGGTGGCGGTGGTGGCGGACATCAAGGTGGCGGTGGCGGTGGACGGCACTAACCCGTAGCCGCTGAATCAGGCGGCAGATTGAACAACAAGCGGCGGAGCATACCAGCTCCGCCGCTTTGCTTTGTGTGCCGAGCATGTTTAACAGCTTTGGGGTGCAAGTCCCCTTCACATCCTGATGGAGGAGAAGTGATAGCGAAGCGCAAGGGCGTCGTCGCGAGGCGGGGTCCGAAAGAAGCGTGGA
>Ga0224555_1005659_pt1 | contig 10250 bp, 6 predicted proteins | sample 714S23034metaG_FD_180687 | JGI IMG/M metagenome (GOLD analysis project Ga0224555, IMG submission 180687) | Peat soil microbial communities from Stordalen Mire, Sweden - 717 S2 30-34 | ecosystem: Environmental > Terrestrial > Soil > Wetlands > Peat | place: Sweden: Norrbotten County, Stordalen...
TTTGCGACAGATTCCGATTGTGTATGTGCAAACCGTGGTGGGGCGCGGCAAGGATGGCGGCCTCGCGGTGCGCGGCCTCTACATCGGCGACGATCTCGAGTGCTTCCTGAAGGCCTCGGAGCTGAGCCTGAAGGTGAACTTCGAGATGCTCGACAAGCCGATCAAGAAAGCGGTGGTGTTTCTCGATCCCAAGGAGTTCCACTCGACGTGGATCGGCAACAAGGCCGTGTACCGCACGCGCATGGCGCTGGCCGATGGAGCGGAGCTGATCATTCTGGCGCCGGGCGTGCATGAGTTCGGCGAGGACAAGGGCATCGATGCGCTGATCAGGAAGTACGGGTATCGCGGCACGCCGGCCACTTTGAAGGCGGTGAGCGAACATCCCGACCTGGCCGCGGACCTGAGCGCGGCGGCGCACTTGATTCACGGCTCGTCGGAGGGGCGGTTCAAGATTGTGTGGTGTCCCGCCGAGTTGAGCCGCGAAGAAATCGAGGGCGTGGGCTTTGCATACGGCGAGTTGGCGGCGATGACGAAGAAATACGATCCGGAAAAACTGCAGCATGGCTGGAACCAGGTGAACGGCGAAGAGATTTTCTATGTTGCCAATCCGGGATTGGGATTGTGGGCGGTTCGCAGCCGGTTTGAGTGCGCGGTGCCGGCGGCGGTTGGAGCTGCGTAGGGACGCGCGGGCTCGCGTCGTGACCTCGTCATTCCGTACCGACCTTCGGACAGGCGCGGGTCAGGAGACCCGCACTACAGCCGGTCGGGAGACCGGCGCTACATTGCGAAGGCGGCGCAGAGCGGCGAGGGAATTGTGGAATTGGGACTCTAATAAGGCGAGATTGTTATGGGAGATAAAGATTTGAAGCTGAACAAATATTCGGTGGGCGTGGGTGACCGTTTTGCGCACCAGGCCAAGGCACAGTTGCAGGCATGCATCAAGACTCTCGAGCAGGGAGTCGAAGTGGTTCCCGTCTGGAACAAGTCGAACCGCGAACACAACATCATCGGCTCCGAGCCATCGAGCGTGCGGGCAGCAGCCGATGCGGCGGTGAAGGCGCTGGGATGGAAGCTGCCGTATTTCTGCGACGCCGACCACATTACGGCGGAGACAGTGGAGCGTTTTCTTGCGCCCTGCGACTTTTTCACCTTCGACGTGGCCGATTTTATAGGCCAGCCCGCGGGGGCGTCAGATATTGACAGCTTCGTGAAGCGGCATCCCGAGCTGCAGGGCAGCATCGAACTGGCAGGAGCCGACGAGGCCTTTGAAATTAAGCCGCAGCTGCTGGAGCGAACCGCGCAAAAATTTCTCGCTGCGGTGAAAAAGGCCGGTGAAGTGCATTCCATCGTGCTGAAGGCGAAGGGCGCGGGCAACTTTATTCCCGAGATTTCGATGGATGAGACGGATCGCGCGCAGACCCCCGTGGAACTGCTGATCATTCTGGCGGCGATTGCCGATGAAGGCATTCCCGTGCAGACCATTGCGCCCAAATTCAGCGGGCGCTTCAACAAGGGCGTGGATTACGTGGGCGACGTCGCGCAGTTCGAGCGCGAGATGGCGCTGGATGTGGCGGCCATTGCCTACGCGGTGAAGCAATATGGGCTGCCGGACAATCTGAAGCTGAGCGTGCACTCGGGCAGCGACAAATTTTCCATCTATCCGGCGATCCACGCGACCATGAAGCGGTTCAACGTAGGCGTGCACCTGAAGACCGCGGGGACCACCTGGCTGGAGGAGCTGATCGGGTTGGCCGAGGCGGGCGGCGAAGGCTTGGCGCTGGCCAAGGAAGTGTACGGGGAAGCGCTGGCGCATCGCGAGGAGTTGTGCGCGCCATACGCGACGGTGATCGACATCGATCCGGCCAAACTGCCTTCGGCCAATGAGGTGCGCGGGTGGACGTCGGAGCAGTTCACTTCGGCGTTGCGGCATGTGGAGAGCGATCCGGCTTACAATCCCAGCCTGCGCCAGCTACTGCACGTGGGATTCAAAGTAGCCGCGAAGATGGGACCCCGCTACCTGAATCTGCTCGAGGCCAACGAGGCCGTGATCGCTAAAAATGTCACGGAAAATTTGTACGATCGGCATATTGCGCCGGTGTTTCTGGGGCGCTGAAAAGCAGCTCCTAGCTTCTAGCCTCTAGCTTCTCCTGCGTCGGGCATTTTGCCAGGCTTATCGAGAAGTTAAGCTGGACGCGACGAGTTCCTGCGGTACGAATCGGAATCATTCTCCTTGGAGATCGAATTGAACCCTCAAGTGTTCAGCCTTGAAGGCAAAGTTGCGGTTGTGACTGGAGGCACTTCAGGCATTGGCCTGGCGCTGAGCCTTGGCCTCGCCGACGCAGGCGCCGATGTGATTGCCACCGCGCGCCGCCAGCAACAAGTGGATGACACCGCCAAAGAGATCGAGGCGCGGGGACGAAAGACCCTCCGTATCGCCTCGGATGTGGGCGACCGACCTTCGCTCGAGAAGCTGCTTGTCTCTACGCTCGAAGCCTTCGGCAAAGTCGACATCCTGGTGAATTGCGCGGGCATGATCAAGCGCACGCCTACACTCGACCTGGCAGAGACGGAATGGAACAACATCCTGAATGTGAATCTGACCGGAACGCTGCGCGCCTGCCAGGTGTTCGGCCGCTCGATGTTGGAGCGCGGCTACGGGCGGATCATTAACATTGCATCCCTCAACAGTTTTGTCGCGCTGAGCGAAGTGGCGGCGTATGCCGCGAGCAAAGCGGGCGTGGCGTCGCTGACGCGTTCGCTGGCGGTGGAGTGGTCGAAAAAGGGCGTGACGGTGAATGCGGTGGCGCCGGGCGTTTTCCGCACCGACTTGAATGCGCAACTGCTGGACTCGACGCCGCGCGGGCAGGAATTGCTGATGCGCACGCCCATGGCGCGGTTCGGCAAAACTGAAGAGCTGATCGGCGCGGTGGTGTACCTCGCTTCCGACAGCGCTTCGTTTGTGACCGGACAGATCCTGGTGGTCGACGGCGGATTCCTGGCTAGTGGGGTGAATCAATAAGGCAGGGACTGAGGGACTAGGGGACTAGAAAGAGCGGGCTGCTCCGAATGGAGCAGCCCCTCTTGCTGAAGCGACGATTTACTTGATTGTGACGTTGGCACCGGCCGTCTTCAGAATGGCGTCGCCTTGCCCGGCTGTGACCGTCACCTTTTGCAAGGTGACGTTGGCGTAGCCGATGGAGAGTCCAGTTTTGCCGCTGAGAGTGACATTCTGCAGCACAATATCGTCGACGGGCGCTTCAGGCAGGCCGACGATAGCTCCGGCCATTTCGCCGCCCTTTGCAGTGACATTCTGGAAAACGATGTTGTGGAAATGCGGCGTGAGGCGCGTGACGGGCTGCGGCGCTACATCCCCCGCGGGAGGCAGAATGCGCGGGTAGTATTCGCTGATCACAATCGGATTCTTCACGTCCCGCATATCGATGTCACGGAAGACCAGATTGCTGACGTCGTTGCCGCGGTCGCGGTTGGCCTTAACGCGGATGCCGTTGTCCGTGCCTTCAAAATGGATGCGCTCGGCGACGATGTTACGCGCGCCGCCAGCGACTTCACTGCCGATGGAGAGGCCGTGGCCATGCAGGAAGGTGCAGTCGGTGATGGTGATGTCGCGTGCCGGGTCATCGCCGCCCGGCGAATTGATGGCGCCCGACTTGATGGCGATGTCGTCGTCGCCGGTATCGGCATAGAGATGATCGATGCGCACGTTGGACGAGGAGAAAGGATCGACGGCGTCGGTGTTCGGCGAGGGGGTTGGCGCCAGAATCCGCACGTTGCGAATGAGCACGTCGTCGCAATAGTAAGGAACGAGTTGCCAGAAGGGCGAGTTCTGGATGGTGACGCCCTCGACGCGCACATGCTTGCAATGATCGAAGACGACGAGGCGCGGGCGGGGATGGGAATTGCCCATGACGCCGGCATCGTGCAGGCCGCGCATCATGCTCCACCAGCTTTCGCCCTGGCCGTCGATCGTGCCTTCGCCGGTGATGGCCACGTTCTCAGCATTGGTGGCGCTCACCAGCCCCTGCGTCGCGGGAAGTCGGAACTCGATCTTGGCCGGGTAGTCAGCGTGATCGGGCGAGCCCAGCAGCGTGGCGCCTTTGTCGAGCTGGAGGGTGATGTTGCTCTTGAGCACGATGGGCGCGCTCAGATAGGTGCCCGCGGTGAGGCGAACCGTGCCGCCGCCCTTGGCCGCGCAGGCATCGATGGCGCCCTGAATGGCAGCGGTGTCCTTGGTCGCGCCGTCGCCCTTGGCGCCGAAGTCGCGGGGATTGCAGGTTTGGGCGGCATGGAGCGCGCCGCAGGTCGCAAAAACCAGCGCGGACAGGAGCGCCGCGTGGCTGCGGGAAATCTTGAGTCCAATCACGGAAGTGCCTCTTGAGGGATTGAATTGCTTGCGGAAATCATCATACGCCGGTGGGCTCAAGTGGTCCTACCACGGAAAAACAGGGAGTAGGGAGTAGCCAATAGGGAATAGAAGGGCGCGTTTCCCATCCTTTCCGCAAATGACGCGGAAAGGATGGGGCACGGGAAGGTTCTTCTTCAAGCGGCCAAGAAAGCAAGAGTGCGCGAATGGTAGAATTCCGCTGGACTGACCTTCCGAATCGAGAACACCATGAAAAAATTCACTCCCGCAATTCCTTCTCTACGATTTCTCTTACATGGATCAACAGGTATAGCAATTGCGGCGCTCATCGCGGCCGGCTTTTCGGCAGCGGCCCCGGCGCAAGGGACGCATGTGACCCATGCGCAGGCTGTGGCACGCGCGCGGCAGATCGTGGCCAAAATGACGCTGGACGAAAAGATCACGGAATTGCACGGCGTGCACGATGCCACGCGCTACAGGATGGTGCCGGGCGTGCCACGGCTGGGCATTCCCGACCTGTGGATGACGAACGGTCCCGCGGGAGTGGGACCGGGCGGCGCGAGCCCGCAGCCGCCTGCCACAGCGATGCCCGCGCCCATTGCCCTGGCCGCAACTTGGGATCCGGAGTTGGCGCGGACCTATGGAAAAATCGAAGCCGAAGAGACGCGTTCGCTGGGCAGCCTGCTCTTTGAATCGCCTGACATCAACATTGCGCGCGTGCCGCAGGGCGGGCGCGTGTTTGAGAGCTTCGGCGAAGATCCTTTTCTCACCGGCCGCATCACCGTGGCCACGATCGAGGGTATCCAAAGCACTGGGATCATGGCGAACGTGAAGCATTATCTCGCCAACAACCAGGAGACTGACCGGCATCGCGTCAACGAGGTGATCGGCGAGCGGGCATTGCGCGAGATTTACATGCCGGGCTTCGAGGCTTCGATCAAGGAGGCACATGCGGCGTCGCTGATGTGCGCCTATCCAAAAGTAAATGGTGCGTTCAATTGCGAGAATGCGCCGCTGCTGAATGGGGTTTTGAAGAAGGAGTGGGGATTCGACGGATTCGTGCTCTCCGACTGGGGCGCGACACACTCGACCGTGGCCAACGCGCTGAACGGGCTGGACCTGGAGATGCCGACGGGGATTTATTTCGACAAAGAGCTGCGCAAGGCGGTGGATGCGGGCGAGGTTCCGGTGTCGCTGCTCGATGAGAAGCTGGTGCGGCGGTTCGCGAAGATGATCGAGTTCGGCGATTTCGGGCCGCAGCCAAAGCCGCAGCCGATTCCGGTGCTCGAACACGGGGCGGTCTCCCGGCAGATTGCAGCACAGGGCATGGTGCTGCTGAAGAACGATGGCAATCTGCTGCCGCTGGATACGAAATCGCTGAAATCAGTTCTGGTGGTGGGGCCTTATGCGGAGCGGCCGAACACGGGCGGAGGAGGCAGCTCGCACGTGATTCCGCTTTACACAATTACGCCGTACGACGGGTTGAGCGCGGAGCTGGTATTGGACATCCGTATGACCGTGATGGACGGCAGCGATATCAACGCTGCCTCGGATGCGGCCAAGAAGGCGGAACTGGTGATCGTGATGGTGGGCGACCAGGACACCGAAGGACGCGATCAGAGCCTGGAGCTACCGGCGGCGCAGAATGACCTGATCAAGGCGGTCGCAAAAGCGAATGCGAAGACCGTGGTAGTGGTGAAAAGCGGATCTGCGGTGCTGATGCCGTGGATTGACAGCGTGCCCGCGGTGCTGGAGACGTGGTATCCGGGCGAAGAAGATGGACACGCCGTGGCCGACGTGCTGACGGGCAAGGTGAATCCCAGCGGCAAGCTGCCGCTCAGCTTCCCGCGCAGCGTGGAAGATACGCTGGCCGCGAATCCCGAGCAGTATCCGGGCGTGAACGGCGTAGCGCATTACAGCGAGGGCCTGGAGGTGGGCTACCGCGGCTACACTGCGCACAAGATCACGCCGCTGTTTCCATTCGGCTTCGGGCTTTCGTATACGCAGTTCAGCTTCGACGGGCTGAAGGTGAGCCGACAGGCGGGCAGCACCAACGCTACGGTCAGCTTCAAGGTCACGAATACCGGCAAGCGAGCCGGGGCTGAGGTGGCCGAAGTATATTTGGGCTTCCCGGCAATCGACGGAGGCAACGAGCCGCCCGTGCAGTTGAAGGCATTCAGTAAGGTGATGCTGAATCCGGGTGAATCGAAAACCATGGAAGTGAAGCTGGACGCGCGCGCATTTTCCTACTGGTCAGAAAAGGCTCATGCATGGACCGTGGCGCCGGGCGAATTCCAGGTGATGGTGGGAGATTCGTCGGCGAATACGCCGCTGAAAGCAAACCTGACGGTTCGCTAGGTTTCAGGTGTCGGGTGTCGGGTGTCAGCTCGAAGAGCGCGGGCGTGGACGCCCGCGCTACAGCCGGTCCGGAGACCGGCGCTACTTTGTTTCCGTTGGCTGTTCGCTCTTTGCCGTGGGATCTGCCCCGGGGGCGTTCACTGGCAGGCGCACGATGAAGCGCGTGTCCCCGGGCTTCGATTCTACGGTGATCGCTCCCCCGAATTTCTGCGTGATAATGCGATGCACAATCTCAAGGCCGAGTCCGGTGCCCGATCCCTGCGGCTTAGTGGTGAAAAACGGTTCGAAGATGTGGGGCAGAACGTCAGGTGCGATGCCCGAGCCGTGATCGCCGATGCAGACCACAAGCGAGCCGGGCTCGGACCACGTGGAGATTTCGATCTTCGCGCCTTCCGGCGAAGCATCCGTGGCATTGTCGATCAGATTAGTCCACACCTGGCTGAGGGCGTACCCGCGAGTTTTGATCGTGGAGGGCGCGGCGGCGAAGCGCTTTTCGATTTGGATTTGTTTAAGGCGAAGCTTGTGGCCGAGGATGGTAAGGGTGCTCTGCAGGCCGTCGTGGACGTCGAGTTCCTTGCCGGGGGTGCGCTCGTCGTAGGCAAACTTCTTGACCGCCGTCACCAGCTCGGTGATGCGAGAAATGCTTTCCTCAATGGCGCAGACCAGAGTGACGCTCGAGACGAGCGCGCCGAACCAATTGAGCGCGTCGGAAAATGCGGCGGCATCGAAATGTTCCTTGACGCAGGCAATCTCGTGACGATCGAAGCCCATGGAAACCAGCGCGGGGCCGATGGTGTAGGCATTTTCAACGCCTGACTGAGTGAGCCACTCACTCATGGCCTCTTCGGCATCGGCCTGTTCGACGCTGCTCATGGCTTGCAGATTGCAACCGCGGAGGGCATGCTCCAGCAGCCCCTTCATGCAGCCGATTTGTTCAGGGGTCTTGGGTTTCGCGCTGCCGCGCAGACTGATCTCCTGCAGACGGAGCAGATTTTCGCGGAGCTGCGATGCGGCGCGCTTGGCGGCTGAGCCGGGATTGTTGAGCTCGTGCATGAGACCGGCGGCGAGCGTGCCCAGGGAGACGAGCTTTTCGCGGTGTAGCGCCTCGACCTGATAGGTCTGCAAGCGTTGTGCGCTGTCATCGAGGACGATCTTGCGCACCGCGGGACAGCAGGCAAGCAGGGACCAGAAATCCTGTTCGCTGAAGCGAAGGAGCACGGAATCCTGCACCGCGACGATGCGGAACATGGACGCGGACCGGCAGGTGAGCAATGGGGTTTCGCCAAAGCCATCGCCAGCGCGCGCGGAGCCCACCATGGTCCAGGTTCCATCCGGCTCGGGGCGCTTGGCGCAGGTTTCGCCCTCGAGGACGAGCCAGTAGAATTTCCACGGCTCGCCGGCTTCGACGAGCACACTGCCGGCTTTGACAGTAACGCGGTCGACGAGATCGATGCCGCCGATTTCGGTGAAGGGAGTTTCGGCGAAGATGCGGGTGCGCGGGAGAGCCTCCGCGACGTCGCGCAAATGGATCGATTCGACCTGAATGGGTTGTGGACTTTCGCTCATCTTACTTTTCGCATTTAATAACATGCCGTGAACATTCGCGCCGCCCCTACAGGGCTGCAGCGCATTTTCTGCACCTGTCCCAGGGTTCCCGCTCCGTTCGCGGAAGCGAACGAAGCGTCCACCCTGGGCTATTCTCGTTCGGCCCCTCCGGGGCCGGCCTGTCTTCTAATTCACGCCCCGAACCCTGCCAAATACTGGTGAACGAACTGCACCGCGATGGAACCTTCTCCCACCGCGGAGGCCACGCGTTTTATCGAGCCGTAGCGCACATCGCCGGCTACAAAGACGCCGGGAACACTGGTCTCAAGCAGGAGGGGCTCGCGGGTTTCGTGCCACACGTCGGGCAATTTCCCGTCCTTGCGCAAGTCCGAACCCGACAAAATAAATCCTTTGTCGTCGCGCAGAATGCACGGAGGAAGCCAGGCCGTGACGGGCACTGCGCCGATGAAGACAAACAAAGAGCTGGTCGGCACCTGAGAATCCCCCGCCGGGCCGTGCAATCGCAACGACTCCAGGCGCTCATTTCCGATGGCCTCCACCACCTGGGTTTGCGCCTCTATCACAATATTGGATGTGCGAGAAATCTCATCGACCAAATATTTCGACATGGTGAACGAAAGCCCCTCGCCGCGCACCAGCATGGTTACTTTGGTGGCATATTTGGCGAAGTAGAGGGCGGCCTGGCCGGCGGAGTTGGCGCCACCGACCATGTAAGTCTCCTCGCCCTCGCAGGCGCGGGCCTCAATCAAGGCCGCGCCGTAGTAAATACCACATCCGGTGAGGCGATCGGCGCCGGGAATTTCGAGCTTGCGGTACTGCACTCCGGGCGCCAGCAGCACGCAGTGGCTGGAAATCTCGCGGCCATCGGCAAGCTGGACGAAGCGGTACTGGCCGTCGATGCGCATGCCCGTGGCGCGCTGGGTGATGAACTCCGCACCGAAGCGCGAGGCCTGGGCATGGGCGCGGCGTCCGAGGTCGGCGCCGGTGATGCCGGAGGGGAAGCCGAGATAATTCTCGATGCGCGAACTGGAGCCGGCCTGCCCGCCGGGAGCCAGAGGTTCGATGACGAGGGTGCGCAGGCCCTCGCTGGCACCGTAGACCCCGGCGGCCAGACCCGCCGGACCGGCGCCGATCACGATCAGGTCGTAGAATTCCTGGGCAGCCTGAACACTCAGGCCGACGCGGCTGGCGAGCACTTCCAGATCCGGGTCCACCAGCGCCGTGCCGTCGGCAAAGATCAACACGGGAAGTTTGGCGGGATCGAGCTTGCGGTCCTCGAGTAGTTTGGTGGCCTCGGGGCTGGCGGCGACGTCGAGCCAGCGGTAAGGCACGTGATTGCGCGAAAGAAAGTTGCGTACACGGAAGTCGGCGAGAGACCAACGAGAGCCGATGACGCGCAGGCCCTCGAAGACCGGCACGTAGCCCGCCTGCCAATCCTCGAGAAGATCGTCGAGGACGGGATAGAGCTTTTCTTCCGGCGGATCCCAGGGCTTGTTGAGGTAATAGTGGATGCGCGCGGTATTGATGGCGCGAATGGCTGCCTCGGTGTCGGCGTAGGCGGTGAGGAGCACGCGGCGTGCGTCAGGATAGATGTCGCGCGCCCGCTCCAGCAGTTGCACGCCGGTGATGCCGGGCATGCGCTGGTCGCTGATGATCAGGGCCACCGGTTCGTCGCGCGACTTCAACTGGGCCAGCGTGTCAAGCGCGGCCTGCCCGCCGGCAGCGCGCATCACCCGATAGGTATTGCCGTACTGCCGCCGCAGGTCCTGGACCACGGCTTCAAGGACGCTTACGTCGTCGTCAACTGCCAGGAGGATTGGCCTCGCCATAGGTAGAGTTTACGGCCTTCGGTCCAATTTCGCGCCCATCGCCGCCCGCGCCAAAGTCAGGAATAGATCCTAGCCCGGCTGTTCCTTTTTAGTTAATGGCTTCTGCGGCCCCAGTG
>Ga0224555_1005662_pt1 | contig 10247 bp, 8 predicted proteins | sample 714S23034metaG_FD_180687 | JGI IMG/M metagenome (GOLD analysis project Ga0224555, IMG submission 180687) | Peat soil microbial communities from Stordalen Mire, Sweden - 717 S2 30-34 | ecosystem: Environmental > Terrestrial > Soil > Wetlands > Peat | place: Sweden: Norrbotten County, Stordalen...
GCCGTGGTGTTGTCCACCGCAACCAGCGCGCCCGCGCGATGCGCCTTTTCGCACAGCGCGGCGATGTCGCAGATCTCCATGGTCGGGTTGCTGGGCGTCTCGATCCACAGCAGACGCGCGCCTTCCAGGTGTTCGCCCTGCGCGTCGCCCGCGGTGGGCGCAAGGCGGACGACGACGCCCATCTTGGCGAAGTAGTTCTGCATCAACTGGCGGGCGGCAAAGTAGGCGTTGGCGGGCAGCACGGCGACGTCGCCGGGCCGCAGCACGGCGCCGAAGACTGCGGCACACGCAGCCATTCCCGAGGCGAAGACCAGGGCGTTGGCGCGGTAGCTCTGGCCCTCGTCCGCCTGGCCCGGCGCGAGCTTGCCCGACTCGATCTGGCCGATGACGCGCTCCAGCACGGTCCAGGTGGGATTGTGCGACCGCGCATAGCTGTAGAGCGCATCGGCCGGGTCGCCCGGCGTATGGAAGGGCGCGGCGAAGACGGGGCTGGGGTGGAGCGGTTCGCCCGCGGTGGCGCGCGTCAGCGTGGAACGAACGATCCTGGTCGAGTCATGCATAGGCTAGGCCCGATGATAAACGGAATCGCCAAACGGAATCGCCGGAATCGACTGCACTACACGATGTGTTCCCAGCCGCGCGGCGGGAGTGGCCGCCGTCGGCCGCCAGAGTCCACCAGCGAGACCGCGTGGCCACGCACCAGTCTTCCGATGCGGGTCACCCGCACCCCAGCCACGCTGCGCGGCATCTTTACCGCCGACGGCGCGGCGAACACGAGTTCGTAGTCTTCGCCGCCGTTGAGCGCGAAATCGATCGCCTGCTCCGCTCCGGCCCGCAGCGCCAGCGGATGAATGGGCAGCGCGGCGAGCGACAACTCAGCGCCGACGCCGGACTCGTGGCAGAGGTGGGCGAGATCGCTGGAGAGTCCATCGCTCAGGTCGATGGCAGAGGTGGCGAGGCGGCGGCGCAGCAGTGCCAGCCCCACGGCGACGCGGGGCTGCGGGTAGAGTTGCGGATGCGCTCCAGAGCTGTCATTGGCGCGGACTGCACGGGCTGCAAGGACCGAGGGACGCTTCCCTGCCCCACGTCGTTCCATCGCAGCGAGTTCGGCTGCGGCACCGCCCAGTTCGCCGGTCACGTAGAGGGCATCGCCGGGGCGGCCTCCGCTGCGCCGCAGCGCGCGGCCGGCAGGGGCCGTTCCCACCAGCACAATGTCCGCGAGCACCAGTCCCGAGGGCGATTCGGCTGTGTCGCCGCCGGCCAGGGGAACGGCGTGTAGCTCCGCCAGCCCGCGCAGGCCGGCAAAGAACCGCTCCACCCAGCGGCGGCCGGTGCGGGATCCGAGCGTCCCCCCCGGGAGCGCCAGCGATAGGAAGGCCGCCAGCGGAAGCGCACCCATTGCGGCCAGATCGCTCAGGCCTCGCGCAAGGGCTCGGTGCCCGACCGATTCGGGTGGGTGCCAGTCGCGGCGGAAGTGGCGTCCTTCCAACGTAAAGTCGGTCGTCACCAGCAACTCGTGACCCTTCGGTACACGCAGAATGGCGCAATCATCGCCTATGCCGAGAATCGGATTGCCCGGATTGCGCCGCCGGTCGCGGCTGCCCCGTGGGGATATCCCGCCTCCACCCCATCCCGACCGGATGCGCTCAATCAGCGCCAGTTCGCCCATGGTTGTCCTCATCGTCAGGCCGTCTTCATCGTCAGGCCCAGCATAAACCCGGCGATCGCGCGAGACGGGTTCGTGGACTCCCGTCGAGGCGAAGATACGGAGAAACCGGCAAGAGGAATAGCGGAGAATTATTATGGAATCCCTACAACTTATCGGGAAATCCTGCAACAAACGGATTGCGTTCCACCGGGGCGGCGATTAAACTCGAAAGTAACGTCCAAGAGAGATGAGGCGCCCCGGTCGGCACGCGCAAATGGCGCTTGCACCGATTCATGCGACCGGCTAGCCTCTCTCGAGTGTCCGACATCTGCTCGCGAACCTGCGAGAGACGGTCAATCCATGGCAATAGGGTTCTGAGTTTTGACTGCAAAACGCTTTAGTTTGAAGAGGCGCTTCTACATCGTACTTGTCAGCCGCGATGAGGGCGGTGGTCTGCGCAAACTGCCGATCCCACTGCACTACGCCTATGTTTTCGTGGCGGCGGCGGTGATTGGGGCGTTCACCATTACCGGGCTCGCGGGATCGTACTCGCGCATGCTGATCAAGACGGCCCGTTTCAACCAGTTGCGCAACGATCGCGATTCCCTGCAAAAGGACTACGCCCACCTGGAGAAGCAGGCGCAGGAAAAAGATGTGCAGGCCGCCTCGCTGGGCTCGCTGGCAACCGAGGTGTCCGCGCTCTACGGCCTGACCGCCAGCAAGCTGGCCGTACCCATGGGCCACATGTTGACGCCCTCGCGCAACTCCGGAGAGAAGGCCGGCGATGTCTCCTTGATCGGCGAACCCGCCTCCAGCTTTAGCGACGACAGCTACTACAAGTCGCTGGACACGTTCTATGCGCTGCGCAACTCGGCAGTCAGCGGGGCTGCGACGCAGGTGATCGACCGCGACTCCGCATTCGGCGCAGTGGCTGGGATAGGCCTGGGGGCATCGGACTCGGATATGGCGATTGACGCGCCTTCGCTGTGGCCGGTGATCGGCCCCATCACCAGCAGCTTCGGCGAGCGGGAAGATCCGGTGAAGGGCAACGGCGAGGGCGAGTTCCACACCGGCGTCGATATTTCCGCGCCCGCCGGCACGCCGATCCGCGCCACCGCGGACGGCGTTGTGAAGTCAGCCGACATTGAAAACGGATACGGACGCGAAGTCATCCTCGACAACGGGCACGGAATAGAAACCTGCTACGCCCACATGTCCGGATTCGCCGTCATGGCGGGGCAAAGCGTAGTGCGCGGCCAGGTGATCGGATATGTGGGGCGGACCGGACGCACCACCGGAGCCAATCTGCACTACGAGGTCCGCATCCACAACACGCCCGTGAACCCGCACAAGTACATGCGGGACACACTTGCCGGGATGGACAGCCTGGCTGGCTCTTAGAGAGCTTCCACAACTCTTGCGATAAAAGGCCGCAGAAATCGGCCCTCCGCGTTCGTTCGCGCCAACTCCGCTACTTTCCGATGTAAGTCACATGCCACACGGAGCGGCTGCCGTCGTCGGTGACGAACAGCGACCCGTCCTTTCCGACCGCGACCCCCACCGGGCGGCCCCAGACCTGGCCGTCGGGGGTGACGAAGCCGGTCAGGAAGTCGTCGTACTCGCCGGTGGCGTGGCCGTCGTGCATCGGGATACGGATGACCTCGTAGCCGGCGCGGTTCTTGCGGTTCCAGCTGCCATGCTCCGCAGCAAAGGCGTCGCCTGAGTAGCTGGCGGGAAATTGGGTTTTTTGCGTGGGATAAAACAGCATCTCCAGCGAAGCCATGTGGGGCTGCACCAGGACGTCCGGCGTGCGAACCTTGGAGGACAGGTCGACGCGCTTGCAGTCGGCGGCCTGCTGCTCGGCGAGCGGCGCAGTCAGCTGCGGGTTGGGGCCGGTGCCGTTGGCGCAGGCATCCTTGAGGCGCGGGTCGCGATGCCCGCCCATGTAATACCAGGGCCATCCGAAGAAGCTGCCCTCGGGCACGGAGGTCACGTAGTCCGGCACCAGGTGGTTGCCCAGCGCGTCGCGCTCGTTGACGGAGCACCAGAGCTGGCCGGTGATCGGGTTCACCGCCTCGCCAACGCAGTTGCGGATGCCGGTGGCATAGACCTCGACGAGCTTGCCTTCAGGGGTGTACTCCAGCACGTCGGCTCGGTGGAATTCGCGGGGGTGGGTGTCGGCGTCGTCGATGTTCGAGCCGGAGCCGACGGAGACCAGCATGTGCTGCCCATCCTTGGTGAAGACCACGTCGCGGGTCCAGTGGCCGCCGCCGGCGAGCTGGGCGTAGCCGGGAATGTCCGGAACGATGGTCTCGGCCGGGCCGGTCGCATGCAGGTCACCCGAGTGGTAGGCAAAGCGCTGCACCGTAGTGGCGTTCCCGACGTAAACGTACTTTGGATTGTCGGCGGGATAGAAGGCGATGCCGAAGGGGTGGTCCAGGCCGCTGGCGAAGGTGGCGATCTGGGCGGCCTTGCCATCGGGACCGACGCCGCGGAGGACGATGATCTCGCCGGCGCCGGAGTCGGCGAGGAAGAGGTCGCCATTGGGCGCGGTCATGATCAGGCGCGGCTCGGTGAAGGTGCCACCACTGCGGGCCATGTGCTCGACGTTGTCGGCGCGCTGCATGGGAGCCGTGTCGCCGCCCGCGTAGAGCGTCACCTTGAAGCCCGGCGGCGCGATAGGCAACGCATTGGCAGGGCGCGGGATGAGGCGCGGCTGGTTGGCGACCGACTCATCCGGCCTCGGCTCCGGCAGGTCGGCAAGGGTGATCTTGTGGCGGACGCCGGGGGCCTGCTGGTTCCAGTCGGTGAACGCCGCCTGGCCGGTGAGGACCTGAGTGGTCTGGCCGGCGGTTTGGCCGGAGGACGCCGCCGGAGTTGCGACGGCGACGGTCAGAACTGCGAGCAGAGGAAAAAGCGACACGGCGGATAGGCTGGCGAGTCTGCGCATGCTGGGGATTCTCTCCTTAAGACAACAAATCAGATGCATTCCGGCTGCAATTTGACGCACTTCTGGCGTCCGATTCATCTCGATTTTAAACTGCCCGCCGCTTCCTGCCCGGTCTTCACCGTCCAGCCGCGTTTGCGGGGTTTGCATCCAGGCCGGAACCGCTGGGCCCCGACGCGGTCGCCGGCGTGGCCAGTTTCTTCACCAGTCCCAGGGGAACGCTTGCGGTCAGCACCACGCGGTCCTTGTGCTGCTCGATCTTCATCGAGGCGGCGAACTCTCGCACCGCGTCGAGGTCGACCTTGTCCGACTCTGCCGTCACCTTCACCGGGACAGCCTGGATCAGTTCGACCAGCGTACCCAGGGCTGCGGTGGTTTGCGCGGCACCGCCCTCGCTGGGCGAAAACTCCTCGACCCGCAGATGAAGCGCGCCGACGCCGGGACGCAGGCTGGCCACGAAGGTCGTGTCTGCGGGCAGCGGCAGTTCGAGCCCGAAGATCGTGATGCGGCCGCGCTCAGAGAAGGGCAGACCGACGTGGCCGATGCCCCACGCGCTGGACAGCAGCGGCACGTCGCGATAGCGCGCAGCCAGCAGCGATGAGCCCGAGAACGGCGACGCGGCGGCACGGTAGCGGTCGAGCATGGAGTGAATCTGCTCCGTGGTGGGCATGTTGGATACGGCGATGGTGTCGTACCCCAGCTGCGCGATCCGCACCTGGCGGCCTTCGACCGGGACGGTGAAGATGGTGTGGCCGGCGTAATCCTCCCGTGAGCTGGCGATGCCGCCAAGGTAGCGGGCCAGGCGCGCGCCGTCGAAGCGGCCTTCGAACACATCAGAGTACGCCACCGGGCCATTGGGGCCGTTGGGATTGTCCATGCGGTGCAGCGCAAACGCAGCGGCATCCAGGTCGCGTTCCGGGTCGATGCCGGTGGCGTCAATGAAATGCTGGTAGTCCGGGCTGCGCGGCACGGCGGTGCGGTCGAAGTGGGTGGCCGCGCGCAGCGGCTTCAGGTTGACGTACAGAATCGCATCCGATTCGGGCAGCAACCGCGCCACTTCGGGCGGCGCTGCCTTGCGCAGCAGCACGGCTACGACCAGCGCAGCCACCAGCGACAACATCAGAAGCAGCGAGTACCGCGTGCGTTTACGCATCAGTGTTGTTTTTACGCTGTCGCGGCCCGCGCTGCAATGGCCGGTCGCGGGCCCTCGATAAGAGACGCGAAGGAACGCAAAGGGACGTACGCGCGGATCAGACGTGTGCAACCATTGCTGGTCGCAGTGCCAGGCGCCACCGGCTGGGGTCCGGAGCGCGTTGTCGAGGCCTCAGCGCTATGCTAAAGTCAGGGTCTGAGGCCGGCTTTCCGGGCCAATGGGCTGGCGTAGCTCAGTTGGTAGAGCATCTGATTTGTAATCAGAGGGTCGGGGGTTCAAATCCCTTCGTCAGCTCCACTTCTTTTTTTGAGCCCGCTCGGGTTCGATTGCGCGACTGACGGCGGAACAATACGCGAAGCTAGGAGCGTGAATTGGTTGCGCCACTGATGCGCACGGGGAAGAAACGTGACAGACGACACCGTAAACGATCCGGCAAGAGCAACTAGGAACAAGATGCAGCTTTCAGCGGACGAGGCGAAGGAGAAATCGGAGACCGAGCGCCGACGAAGCCTTGAGGTTAGAGCGAGCTTCTACGACAAATTGTCCGCCTTGGATGCAGGCTCTATTGCGGTCACTGTTTCTGTGGGTATCGCCTTGCTTGGTAAATCGGATTCACGCTTCGGCTCCGTGCATTCACACTTGAGTTGGTTGCTTTGGATCGTAGGCTTTCTCTGGGTATCCCTCATCTGTTCGGTTAGTCACAATTCCATATTCGTCAAGATCGCACGGTTAGAAGCGGAGCAAGCTAAGGCTTGGTCGAACTATCTTGCGTTAGTGAGTGCTCAGACAATGGCGACAGGAGAGGTCGCAGAGATACTAATCAAACACATCACAGATACGCTCCATCAAAGGATTATGGACGGGGCCATGAATGCGCACCGAACAGAGCAGTCCGTGTATCGGAACGTCTACCTTGGGAAGATTGCCGTTGCGACGTTCCTGATCGCATACACGCTCATCATGGTCGCGGTGATTCACCTTTGGTGGATTACCCGCTAGGCCGCAGCCGTTAGGCCCGCGCTTCCTCACCGGCCTGAACGACCGGCGCGTCCCACGCTCGCACGTTGCGGGTGATGGAGAAGCCATCGTTAGGGTCACCGCGCCATCTGAGAGCATTTGGCTTTGGCTGCCCGACTGTAACGAACAAGAAATCAAGGGTCGTAAGCGAGTTCACCAACCGGAGAGCATCCGATAAAGTCCAATCCACGGGTGCCCTGCCGTGCAGTATCCAATGACGGTTGATGAACGTCGGTGGCTGCTGAGTGAAATCGCTGGGAGCGAAGACGCGACTCAGGAACACAATCCCTGCCTTCCAGAACACCGCGTCCAAGGTGTCGTCCTCATGCCACTTCGCGTCCCGAAGTACCTTGAATGGTGAAGTAACTGTAGGAGGGGCGAGAGAAGCCTTCACCAACGCGCTGGCGAGATACCCGTCCATGATCGTCAACGTGGCCGGTATTGCAACACGATGCCTGCCCGCTTCGATACTTGCGATGATGTCGTCTATTAGCGGGTGCCACTGTGAAAGCCCCGGTATCTCTTTGAGGCGGTTGCCGAGTTCCTTGAGGTTCTGAGCATCATCCGCCATGAAACCCTCTACGAAATAGCGGTCAAGCTCTTCCGCTGACTTGAGACGAAGAGCGCAGAGGTCACTTAGGCCGATCCAGTCTGGCAGTGTCCACCCGCAATCTGCCATGTAGAGGAATGACTTTTCATGTTCATCAAAAACGGCTGCCCAGTCTGTTTCGACCAACTTCTGTATGAACGGGAGCGCCTCGTCCAGAAACGGCTTGAACCTTCGATTCAGTTCCTCCATTGCCACGGCAAATGTTGTTGCAAATTGCGTAACCTGCGCTTGTACCTTCAGCAGTGCATCGCTATACGGCATCAGGTAAGACACTAGGGCATCCGCAAGATTCTTGCGAAGAGTTAGGTAGTCAGCCTCGGTCAGGACGGGAGACCGCGTTTCGGCAATCTGATTCATACACCACCTGACACCATTTTATTCTTTTCCTTCGCCTCGCCGTGTGGGGACTTTAGGGGGACATTCATTCCCTACCGCTTGCTACGCATTGCGATGTTATCGCCCGCAACGCTTTGTTATATATCGACTTATAGCAGTTCGCACACAATGCGTAGCAATTGGAGTAAGTCGTTTAGAATTAAACTTCTAGCGATTTGTAATCAGAGGGTCGGGGGTTCAAATCCCTTCGTCAGCTCCACGTATTCTTTTGGGCCCGCTCGGGTTCGATTGCGCGCCACGGCCGCAACGCCGCAAGGGCACGATCCTGCCGCCTGCTCCTTCGACATCACATCAGGCTCGCCGCCATTTGCGGGGGAACCGCGCCTACTGGCCGCCTCCGATTCTGCCTATCCCGATGCCGATCACGTAGGTCACAATTCCCTCTCCAGCTCCAATGATGGTCATCTCCAGCCCGCTGCTCCACCAGGACCGGACGGTGACCAGCGATTTTGCCGCGCCCACCGCGAAGTGAGCGGTCAGCGAGACGATGGCGGCCACGATGACCGCCGGGATGCCGCCCATGAAAAAGAATGGAACGATGGGGATGAGCGCGCCGACCGCGGTGGACAGGGCGCCCGAGACGGCCGACACCATCGGCTTGCTCAGCCCTTCTTCAGTCATGTTCAAGCGATCGCGTGCCAGCGCCTTGATCAACTGCTCCTTGTCCTTGGCGAGGTGTTCGACGACGCGCTGGGCGTCTTCCTCAGGCAATCCGCGAATCTGGTACGTCAGCGACAGCACTTCGCGAGCTTCAGGTTCGTTGTCTTCCACGGCTTCGCGTTCGCGGGCAAACTCAGCCTCGTAGATCTCGCGTTCGCTCTTGGCGGCAAGATAGGCTCCGGCACCCATGGAAAGCGCGCTGGCCACCATGCCGGCCATGCCCGCGATCAGGACAAAGTGGCTGTTGCCGAGCGTCGCTCCGGAGACGCCGGAGACGATGCCGAAGATGGAGCCCAGGCCGTCGTTCACTCCGTAGATGGCGTCGCCGATCCACGCGGCCGCTTGCGGCCGTCCTTTATCGCGGGCCGCGAGCAGATCGTCCAGCGCCCCCTGCGCCTGCTCCGCCGGCGGAAGCCGCGGCAAGGGCCGGCGTGCCCGGATAAGGTTGCCCAGGACCTGGTAATGTTCGCGCTCGTCGGCGATGACTTCATTCAGGATGGCGACACTCGGCTGGTCGCCCAGTTCCTTCAACTGCTTCCCATACCGGGCAATATCGCGGGTTTCGTCGATCTCCACGCGGCGCAGGGCGAGATCGATCCCGCCCACCCGGTTGGCCAGCGAATCCGCCTGCCCCTCCGGGCTGCCGGAATACTCGGGCACCGCTCCGCCCAGCTCGCGAATTCGCCGGGCCCACAGATCGGCGTGATGTTGCTCGGCAGCAGCCAGGCCGCGCAGCGCGTTCCGGCGTTGTGGGTCCGCCTCATCCTTGGCAAATGCAGAGTAGGTGCATTGTCCCTCCATCTCGGCTTGCCAGTTTGCCCTCAGAGCGTGCAGCAACTTCTCGTTCTCGGAACTCGTCATTCCTTTTTCCCCTCGGTTTTCTTTGCCCCTAGGGTAAGCCCGAACGCGCTTGGCGGCCAGATGAGAAACGCGATGCTGCCGCCAGGAATGCGAAAATCCAAAGCGCCTCGCGGCCAGGTTGCGGGCGACTGTCGCAAAGCGCGTTGACACGCTACAATAAAGATGACCGCGCGCTATGCAGTGGATAGCGGATCTTTGCAGTTGGGCATCGGTGAAGAGGACGATTTTCTACCCCGTGCCTGCTGCTGAAACCCAAGGATCAACTGCCCCAAAAGAAACTGCCGTCAGAGCCTTCTCCTGATGGGGTTCCAACATGCGCCAAGTTGCTGTAAAGATATGCACAGGTGGCCGAGTGGTTAATGGCAGCAGACTGTAAATCTGCCGCGCTAAGCGCTACGGAGGTTCGAATCCTCCCCTGTGCACCATTTATTTCATGCGGTTGTTTCATGCAGTTGCGTTAGGCGGTAGCGTTTTTTGAGGTCTTTCAGACGGTGAATGGCGATGAGTGACAGCGAACGATCACTCAACCTGGCGGCAAGCAGGCCGCGTATGTTCATTGCCCTTGCGGTTTTGATAGTCTTGGGAGTGCTGTCGTGGCTTACGATAGACTCCTCTGCCGTACTTCATGTTCAGGGTTTTTCCAGCAGGGTTGTTTCGTTCGGGCCTCGCTATATCGAGGTCCGTTGGTTGCCAATTTTGTTTCTGGGTCTCTTCGCATTCAAGGTGGTGCTGGCCAACATGCGGGCACGCCTGGAGACGAGGGACCCGCGGTAAGGCTGGCATAGCTCAGTGGTAGAGCACTCCCTTGGTAAGGGAGAGGTCGAGAGTTCAATCCTCTCTGCCAGCTCCAGATTCAGGTTGCAAAGCGGGCCGTCAGGGCCGCGACACGCAGGAAAGTGGAGTCGAAAGCCGCTGGCCTGCCGACTCGCTGAATTGCCGACTCGCTGCATGGCGT
>Ga0224555_1005663_pt1 | contig 10246 bp, 7 predicted proteins | sample 714S23034metaG_FD_180687 | JGI IMG/M metagenome (GOLD analysis project Ga0224555, IMG submission 180687) | Peat soil microbial communities from Stordalen Mire, Sweden - 717 S2 30-34 | ecosystem: Environmental > Terrestrial > Soil > Wetlands > Peat | place: Sweden: Norrbotten County, Stordalen...
TTTTTGCCGACGGGACAGGCCGGAAGAGGTGTGGGGGTAGCAGTCGTTCGTCAACGCGGATTGGTCTTACTGTGGATCGCGCTGCGGGAGCATGAGAGCGAGCCTCCGAGCCAGCCCTTCGACCGTGTCGGCGACCGGTCGGGTCTCGTGTTCGTGGTCGCCGCTGAGCGCTGCGCCATCGAGGAGCGGTTCGGCCCCGGGGCGTTCCTGTCGATCACCGGGCGGGGCGTCCATGGCGCCGGTCTCGTCGTGCCCGACGACCTAGCCTAGCCGAAACTAGGGCCGAGGTGCTCCGGGCGGGCTTGGTGCGCCTCGCATTTCGTCGATACGCCTGCAGGTCCCCGGCCGTGGGAGTGCCTGACGCTCTCCGAGTTTTTCGACTACAGGACCGGTCCGTTCACAAGGCGCGTCTACTGCGGCGCCGGCTGGCTGGTGACAGCGGACAATAGCTGCCTAACGGCACGCATCCGACGTTCTCAAGTCATCGCATGACGAATAATGGCAACCCCTGCGGGTTTCAAAGTGACGAATGATCCGAGTTCTACTCCTGTCAGCAACTCAAGACCGCGAGCAGCTACCGCGATCTCTCGCTCTTCGGCTGAGCAGTTGATAAGGAATTCATAGCGCGCGTCCTCACCCACCCGGACGACCCGCTCGACCCCGGAACCTCGCTGCGCAACGGATACCTGTCCTCGGAGAGCAGGCACCCGTGCGAAGAGGTGCGCAAGGGCATCAGGGCCGAGGCGGCACCCCACGTAGTAGGCACGCCCGCTGCCATAGGTGGTCTCAACAACAATTGGCCGTCCTGACAACGCACCACGGGTGACACGGGCGACCACCTGCCCGTCGCGTTCCGCCAACACGTCGGCCCAGAAGTCACCCGCCCCACTCTCACCGCTGTCCCATTGGAACTCCAATGTCTCACCAACAGGCATCGGTGCCACGTCAAGTACGTCGCAACCCATCAGCGGTCGCAGCGGGCCGCCGTAGGGGCCGAGGTAGACCGCGTCGTGCTCGTCAACGATTCCCGACCAGAACGACACCACGGCGGTGCCTCCAGCCTCGACGTACGAGAGCAGGTTGGCAGCTTGTTGCCCGCTCAGCAGGTACAGACTCGGCACGAGCACCGCTTCATAGCGGTCGAGCCGCTCGTCAGGGCTACAGAAGTCGACCGTCACGCCGGCTTCGTAGAGCGGCCGGTAAACCCACAGCAGCTGCTCGACTACAGAGAGGTCGCCGGCCGGCTGGGCGGGCGACTCGACCGCCCACCAGTTGGGCCAAGAGAGCACGATCGCGACCTTGGCCTCGACCGGGGCGCTCACAAGGCCCTCGAGCCCCGCGAGCTCCTTGCCCAGCGCAGTTGCCTCGCTCCAGACCGGCGAGGCTGTGCCGGCGTGGGAGACCATCGCGGAGTGGAACATCTCCGCCCCTTTTCGTGAGGCGCGCCATTGGAAGAACAGGACACCTGATGCGCCTCGGGCTATCGCTTGATAGCTCATGGCGCGCATGTGACCGGGACCCTTGGGCACGTTATGTGGCCGCCAGTTCACCCGTGTGGGAGCCTGCTCCATGACCATCCAAGGGACCTGCTTGTTGAGCCCCCGCACAAGGTCGTAGTCCATGGCGCTGCGCATCTGCCATTCCGGAGTGGCCGGGTCCGTGTAGTTGTCCGTGGAGACAATGTCCACGTGAGCGGCCCACCGGAAATAGTCGAGGGGCTTGTACAGGCCCATGAAGTTCGTCGTCAGAGGCAACTCCGGCCGAGCCGCCTTCAGAATGGCCCGCTCTTCCAGAAACTCCTCCAGGAACGCGTCGCTGCAGAACCGCTTGTAATCGAGCTCCAAAGCCGGATTGGCGACAGCAGCGGTCATACGCGGCGGCACGACCTGGTCGAGATCCGTGTAGGTCTGGCTCCAAAACATTGTGCCCCAGGCCTCGTTGATCGCGTCCAGCGAACCGTAGCGCTGGACAAGCCATTGCCGGAAGGCCCGCGCATGGTGATCGCAATAGCAATAGGGGACGTGGCACGCGTACTCGTTGTGAACATGCCACATCTCGATTGCCTCGTGGTCGCCGACCTCGGCCGCTAGCCGAGCCACGATCGCAGCCGCCTTCTCGCGGTAGGTGGGGCTGCAGATACAGATGCTCTGGCGACTGCCGTAGCTGTAGCGGACACCCGTGCGATCGACCGGAAGCACATCGGGGTAGCGCGCGGAGAGCCAAGCGGGGGGCGCCGCCGTCGGAGTGGCCAGGTTCACGCCGATGCCTGCACGAGACAAGTGATCGAGCACGTCCCGCAGCCCGTCGAAGGCAAACCTGCCCTCGGCCGGCTCCAATTGCGCCCACGAGAACACCCCCACGGTGACGAGATCGACCCCTGCCTCCATCATCAGGCGGACGTCTTCGTCCCACACGTCCCGGGGCCACTGTTCGGGGTTGTAGTCCGCGCCGTAACGGATCCGCTCGCTCATCGCCACACTCCTTGCTGGGTCATGAGCCAATCTCTTCAAGGCAACAACGACCAATGAGGCTGGACGCAACACCGGGGAGCCCACGTCCTGGTCTGAACAAATCGTCCTCTCACGACTTCGCCCGAAGCACCCTTACGTCCCACTCTTTGAGGGTGACCTGGTCTTCTAAGTCGAACCTCTCGCCGGAGACTGCGTCTTCCAGCTGGAACGGAGCCGCCACCGAGCCAGGGCGCCATGACCAGTTGTGCAGGAAATGCAGCCGGCAACCGTCGTGCACAGTGGCGGTGGTTGCCCGGACCGGGCCGAGCAGCCGGCCCCAGCCTGCAACCGGCTCCGGCACGAGCCAGGCTGCGATCGAACGAGCAAAGGCCTGCCCGGGCACCGTGCCGATCACCGTGACCCGGCCAGAACCGTGCGGCCGAGTCGTGAGTGCCGGCCATCTACTGAAGTGAGGATGCTCATAGTGGGCCAGGGGTTCAGCGTCGACCAGGTTCAAGCAGTCGACCCAATCAGTAGCAACGGCACCGGCTTCCAGTCCGAACTCGCTGGCACCTGCGGCACGCACGGGTACCGGCTCGACGAGGTTGGAGAACTCCTCGTACCAAGAACCGGCAGCCTTGTGCAGACAGGCCGGCTGAGTCTCCACTCGGGCGCGGCCCTCCCGATCGGCGTACCCTGTCCTCGGCCCGAGCGCGAGGTGGCCTCCCGCTGCGGCGTAGCCCTCCAGCCACTCGAGGTCCTCGTCGCTGGCGGTGAAGAAAGCTGCCACCAGGAGCACCGGGTTGGCTGCCGCAAACTCAGCTGGGCTGGTGGGCTGCTGAGGAGCTTCGCCGGGATGGCGGGAACCGAAGAGCTGGCGGGGCCGCACGAAACGCACCTGAAGCCCGGCGTCGAAGGCGCCCCTGTAGAAGGCGGAGACGATCCGCCAATAGGAGTCCGGGTCGGGAGGACCATCAGGCTTGGCCAATGGAGGCTGGCCAGCGAGCGCGAACTTGCTGTCGGTGTCGTATAGCACGACGATGTCGTATTCCGGGACGGCCCCGCAGGCGAGAGGGCCGACCGAAGCGAACTCCTCCCCGATGCGTGCTACCTCCCGGTAGACGCGACCAGGCACCTGGCTGTGGGGCAGCACCCCTCCCCAGTAGGTCTCCGCACCGAAATCCAGGCTCTGCCAGGGCCAGTACTCGATCATTCTCGCCCCTCGCGAAACCAATGCCCAGGCGGCTTGGCGCCATTGCCCGTCGTACGCGGGCATGTTGGTCGAGGAGACTCCGATCGATTGGGCGTTCGTCTCCGTCACGAGGAACGGCGCCTGCTTCGACGAGTACATCCGGTCCGCGAGCTCGTACACGGCCCAGATCCCTTGGGCGACCCACCCCGCGACACTCGGACGGGCCGAAGGGTAGGCAAAGCCGTCCTGCATCTCGTAATAGGCGTTGCCCGACACGATGTCGAGGGCCGAGGCGATGTCTACGTCCTCCACGCCGGGCCTGTCGTATGCGATGCATGTCGTCACGAACTGGTCAGGCCGAGCGAGCTCGCGTACGATCTCGGTCTGCCACGCAATGAACTCACTCACGAGGCCCGCCTGGAACCGGCGCCAGGCGAGGTCGTACTGGGGCTGGGCGTTGCCGTCGGGGGGCCACAGATCCGCCCAGCTTGTCAACTGGTGCGACCAGTAGACGAGGCCCCATTCCCGGTTCAAAGTGGCCACGTCGCGGTAGAGGTGCCGTAAATGGTCGACGAAGCCCTGGAACACGTTCCGGTTGTGCAGCAACACCAGGCCAGGCTCGTTGTCGACTTGGTACCCAATGACCGCAGGGTGGTCCCGGTAACGGGAAACGACCTTGCGTATGAGCCGCGCCGCGTACCAACGGTAGGTGGGGTTGGTGAAGTCCATCTCCTGTCGGGAGCCAAAGGACAGGGCCCTGCCGTTGGCGGGCACGGCCGCTATTTCGGGGTGCTGCCGGGGCATCCACATGGGCACGGCGTACGTTGGCGTGCCGAGCACGACGCTGATCTCGCGTTCGTAGGCCGCGTCCAGGACTGGCGCCAGCCAATCGAGGTCGAAGGCGCCATTTTCGGGCTCCCAGGTGGACCAGACGGACTCGCCCACCCGCACGACGTTGAAGCCGGCTCGTCTCATGAGGTCGAGATCGACACGCAGGCGCTCCTCGTTGGCGCGCCCTAGATAAGCGGGCTGGTACTCATGGTAGAAGGCCGCTCCAAACAACAGCCTGCCAGCAGTCGGCCAAACCGTCATGGTCATCTCGTATGCCCCCTCGCGCACCTGTGCCTGATGGTCGTCATTCACCTGTCATCGCCCCGAAACTGAGCCCGCGGGCCACGTAACGCTGCAGGAACGGGAACAGCACCAGCATCGGCAGCACAGAGACGAGCGAGCCCAGGATTATCTCGGGGTAGATGGGCTGGGCGCCGACCGAGCTGATGCTGCTCACCCAGGCGGACAGGCCGACCGTGAGCGGGAAGCGGCTCTCCGTTCCGAGCAGCACGAGCGGCAGGAAGTAATTGTTCCAGGTGCCTATGAAGGACAGGAGGAAAAGGGTCACAATGCCCGGCATCAGCAATGGCCGGCTGATTTGCCAGAGCGTGCGCAGCTCGCCGGCGCCGTCCACTCGGCACGAGTCGAGAAGGCCGTCGGGCACGGCGTCGGCGGAGAAGATCGACATGAAGTAGACCCCAAAGGGGTAGACGAGCAGGGGCAATATCACTCCCTGGTAGGTGTCGGTAAGGCCCATAAAGTGCTCGAGGAGGAAAAGCGGCACGACGAGCGCAGTCGCCGGCACCATCAGCGAGCCGACCACGAGCACGAAGATCACCCGCCTGCCCCGGAACCTGTACTTGGCAAGGCCATAGCCGCACAGGGTCGACACGACCGCCGCCAGGGTCGCTGTCAGTAACGAGTAGATGAAGGAGTTGAGCAGCCACCAGCGGAAGTCACCGTTCTGGAAGGTGAACAGGCCCTTGAAGTTGGACGCCCAGGACAGGTGCGCCGGCGGGAGGAAGGTCTGGGTGGAGAAGAGCTGGCTCTGGTTCTTAGAGGAAGCGACGACGAGCCAGTAGATCGGCACGAGCACGTAGACGGCGGCGAGAGCCAAGAAAGCGGTGGTGCCGGTTGTCTTGGCCCGCCGGGCAAAAGCGCTGCCGGACCCCCTGAAGACAGGTGCGCGCAGCCGCGCGCCGGCGCTCACTTGACCACCGCCCTCGTCGCCGCGAAGGGGTCCATTCTGCGGCGCACGATGCCGTAGAAGGCGACGGTGGCGACGATCGTGACACCGGCGAGGACGACCGACTGGGCCGCCGCCAGCTCTTCGTTCCCAAAGGCGAACGCTGTGGTGTAGATGATCTGGTTGGGCGTGAAGGTGCTGCCGATCGAGGCGATCTCGTTCAGGATCACCGGCTCGTTGAAGAGCTGGAGCGTACCGATGATCGACAGGACAACTATGAATATGACCGTGCGGCGGACCATGGGCAGCTTTATCCTGGTCGCTATCGACAGCTCCGAGGCCCCGTCCACCTTGGCCGCCTCGAGCACCTCGTGCGGCACGTTGGTCAAGCTCGTGAGCAGGATCGTCATGTTGTAGCCGGTCCACTCCCAGGTGACGATCAGCATGATCGCGTAGAGCGCCAGGCGGTAGTCGAGCGGCTGTAGAGGCCCGCTCGTGAGCCCGAGCCGGTGCGGCACCCCGAGCGCGCTGTCGAGGTCGGGCTGCAAGAGGTAGCCCCACATGATGGCCGCTATCACCCCGGGCACTGCGTAGGGGAGGAAGTACACGAGGGCGAAGACCTTCTTCCCCCGGCAGTACGGGCTGTCGAGCAAGAGGGCCAAGACGATCGCGAGACCAATCATGACCGTCACCTGGACCAGCCCGAAGTAGCCCATGCGTACGACCGCGTTCCAGTAGGAGGAGTCGGAGAGGACCGTGCGGTAGTTCAACAAGCCCGTGTAAGCGCCGGTCAGCGGGGAGCGCAACGACAGCACTATCGAGTAGATGAGCGGCCCGGCGAAGAAGACCGCGAACAGGGCCAGAAACGGGCTGCTCATGATGAGCCCCGAGCGACCGTGCGCCGCACGCAGTCGGCGTCGCCTGGACCCGGTGTTCCCACTGGGCGTCATCGCCCGAAGCGGCAGCGAGGCCGTGGCACCTCCTGCCTGTACCGCCATCACCTCTCCTCTCGTACTCCCCCCGGGAGTTCGGGACGGCGGGGGAAGAGCGGGCAGCCGCCCTTCCCCCGCCGTTACGGTTCAGCTAGCTCTCGACCGAGTAGCCCGCCGACTTGGCGTAGCTGACCAGCTGGGACTCGACTGCCTGCAGGGCCTTGCTCCAGGTCTGCTTGCCCGCCACCGCACTCGCCAACTCAGTGCTCATGAAGCTGCGGAACTCAGCGTCGAATGGGCTCCACACCCAATTCGTTACCACCTGCCCGGCGTACTGGCTGTACAGAGCGTTGATGTTGCCCGAGAAGTGCGGCACCGAGGCTTTGAACTGCGGGACGCTCGCACGGGCGCTCGCCGCCGGGAAGAGCCCACGGCCGCCTTGGGTACCGGACTCCTCGTCGATCGCGATGCCGCTCTTGGAGGTGTTGATATAGGCGGCGAACAGAGCTGCGTCCTTCACGTCCTGGGAGGGGCAGTCCTTGGTCACCGCGTTGGTGGAGCCGCCCCAGTTTGCGGTTGCATGGGCGCCGGCGGTCCACTGTGGCAGCTGCGTCACGGCCCACTCCTCGGTGGAGTTACTTGCCAGGTTCGACGAGATCACGTAGTCCGGTCCCCACGCAGCACCAACCATCGCCGCGTACTTGTCCTGGGCGACGTGGTGGGTCCAGTCGGTCGTGAAGTCGTTGTCCACCGGGGCAAGTCCCTGCTTGACGAGCTTGGCCCAGAAGTTGGTGACCTGCTGTTCGATGGTGCCGGCCACGTCGATCTTCCAGGTCCCGTTGGACAGAAGCTGGAAAGGCCGCGCCCCGGCCTGCCACCACAGCGATTCCAAGATGGAGGGGTCATTGAGCACGAAGGGCTCGAGGTACATGCTCGGGTCGGCCTTGTGCAGGGCAGCCGCGTCCGAGGCGAACTGGCTCCAGGTGGCCGGCACGGGCAGGTTGTACTTCTTGAGAACGGCCGGCTGGTACATGAGCCCTATCGGGCCAATGTCCTCGGGCACCGCGTAGACCGCGCTGCCCTGGGAGACCTGCTGCCAGACCCAGGCCGGGAAGTCCTTCCGGTAGCTGGAGACGTACTGGGCGATATTGACGAGGTCGTGTGCCGCGATGTATTGGGGCAGCTCCGAATACTCAACCTGGGTTACGCAAGGGCCTGTGCCGCCGGCAACGGCGGTCGTGAGCTTGGCGTAGAACGTTGAGCCGGAGCCGTATACCGGCGGAACCGGGACGGAGATGTTGGGATACGCCTTCTCGAAGTTCGCGATTACGGTCTTCGGGTTGGACGTCCAGGTCCACCATGTGATGGTGGTCTTGGCATTGGTGCTCGCCGACACGGCGGCTGGCGAACCGAGCATTACGGTGCCGAGCATTGCGGTGACGGCAAGCGCCGCTCCGGCAAGCGCGACTACTGAGCGCGTTTTTTTCATGTACTCATTTCCTTTCTTCTTGTCCTGCGTCTTCCTCTTGTCACGTTGTCTTGTCCCGTCTCCTTCGCCTCTCGCCCGGTCACGAACTAGCAACGGGTCCCCGGCGTGTCATTTGGGATCGATCCCAAACCGGACTTTATAGCAGCTTTCCACGCTGCGCAAGGAGGGCGCGCGTGCCTTGGCCAGGGCGTCGTCCCTGCTAATGTCGCTGGTCGTGGCTTTGCCGTCCCAAAGATCCAGCAGTCCCCCGGGGCCGGTCGACAGCGGCCTGAGGGCGGCCGCAGGCGCCCCCCGCCCGCGAGGACGGCGTCCGACCATCATGGACGTTGCTCGGGTCGCCGGCGTGTCGCGAGGCACGGTCTCACGAGTCCTCAACGGCGGCCACAGTGTGCGGGACTCGAAGATGGCCGTGGTGCTCGACGCGGTCGACGCCCTCGGCTACTCGGTCAACTTGACTGCTCGCCAGCTGCGCAAGGGCCACACGGGCTCGGTCGCGTTCGTCATCTCAGAAGAGCACGAGCACCTGTTCGAGGATCCCAACTTCGGGATCCGAGTGAAAGCGTTCACTCGCCAGCTTGAAGCGGCCGGCCTCCATCTTTTGATCAGCATCGTCGAAGACACCAGAGAGGACGCCTTTCTCGGTAACTACTTGACGGCCGGGCACGTCGACGGGGTACTGCTTGCCATGCTGCGGGAGGGCGACCCATTGCTGGAACTGCTGGGTTCCGAAGTGCCCGTAGTGGTGCTCGGGCGTCCCCCAGGAGGGCTGGAGAAGTCCGTGTCATGGGCCGGGATGGACGACGAGAACGCTGCCTACGACGCGACACGGTTTCTTGTCGCCCAGGGTCGCAAGCGTGTCGGCACAATCACCGGGCCGCTTGATGACACCGCCGGGCAGGACCGGCTCCAGGGCTACCGTGCGGCGATGGACCGCGCGTACCGCAGAGGGCTGGTGTCAGAGGGCGACTGGTCCCTGGAGAGCGGCAGACTCGGAGCGGAAGTGCTCATCGAGCGGTACCCGGACATCGACGGGTTGTTCGTGGCGTCGGACCTCATGGCCGCCGGAGTGATGAAGTCCTTGAGACGGGCTGGTCGGCGCGTGCCCGAAGACGTGGCCATAGTCGGCTGCGACGACTCCCCGGCCGCGCTTACGACCGACCCCGCTCTGACCACGATGCGCAACCCTTTCGAGGAGACAGCCGAGGCAGCAGTCCACCTGCTCCACGATCTGATCTCGGGCCGTTCTTCCGAACCGAGCCACATCGTGCTCCCATCGCAGCTGGTGCAGCGAGGCTCGGCGTAAGGTTGCGGCCAGCCCCGCTCAGTGATGACGGGGCTCGCCCTCCAAATCGCGTACGGCAAGGCCAGCGAGCTCACCCGGATGGAACGTGAATAGAGGCAGGTGGAGTTCGCGTCGGAGGAGGGACGCGCTCGTTCTTATATAGACACTGGCGACTACTGAGCTACGTCTTGGTCTGTCCGGTGAAGGCCTTTGGCCGAGAAAGCTTTGGCCAAAGGCGGTCGGCGCTGCCAGACTGCCGGCAGTGGTCACCTTCGGCTCGGTCAACAAGCTATGACCCGGCATGAGCTGGGGCTTCCAGCGTCGACCGAAGTCACAATGATTGGCGATGAAGGCGCGGACAGGCTGATCGCCCAACGACGAACCGGACGGCGTACCGGACCCGGCACGACTACACAGCACAATGATCCGACGACAGATGGAGACGACATGACCATCGCTTGGAACGTGCCGGGCCTGCCGTTCACGCTCTCGCCGTCCTCCGAGGCGGTGTGGACGATCGCCGAGGCGCCCGCCACGGTGACGGCCTCGGCGGCCCCCCACAGCGATATCTTCATCGACCCGGGCAGCGGACAGCCCGCTCAGCGCCGAGTCGATGCTCAACGCGACGACGCTGCTCGGCGTCCCCCCGGACGGTGATTTCCAGTTCAGCGCCCGCGTCACCGTGGAGTTCGCCTCGACCTAGACGCGGGAGTGCTGCTCCTATGGATCAACGACCGCCACTGGGGCAAGCTCTGCCTGGAGTTCTCACCCGACGGCGAGCCAATGATCGTCTCGGTGGTCACCCGCGGCGTCTCCGATGACGCCAACGCCTTCGTCGTCGACGGCCGGACGGCGTGGCTGCGGGTCTCCCGGATCGACCACGC
>Ga0224555_1005664_pt1 | contig 10246 bp, 6 predicted proteins | sample 714S23034metaG_FD_180687 | JGI IMG/M metagenome (GOLD analysis project Ga0224555, IMG submission 180687) | Peat soil microbial communities from Stordalen Mire, Sweden - 717 S2 30-34 | ecosystem: Environmental > Terrestrial > Soil > Wetlands > Peat | place: Sweden: Norrbotten County, Stordalen...
TTTTAGTATTGCGCTTGAACTAAGCATAAGTTGGTTAAACCGGGTGCTGTTCCTAAAGCTGCTGGAAGGACAGCTAATACGGTACCAGGCAACGGCTAAAGCAAAAAACGAAAAGGTAGCCTTTTTAAATACTGAATCTATTGCCGACTATACTGAGTTAAACGAATTGTTTTTTGATGTGCTGGCAGTGCCCGTTGCACAACGCCCGGCCTCGGTAACGGCTAAGTTTGGCAATATACCTTACCTGAATAGTTCGTTGTTTGAGACCAGCGAACTGGAATCGGCCACCTTTGATATATCGGGGTTAAAGGGGCGGCTGTTAATGCCTTTACTAAAAAGCACGATTTTAAAAGACAATACCCAAACAAAAACAGGAAGCCTGCATACGCTGGAGTACCTGTTTAAGTTTTTAGATGCCTACGACTTTAGCAGCGATGAGAACGATGAAATACAACGCAATAACAAACCCATTATTAACGCGGCAGTACTGGGCTTAATATTTGAAAAGATAAACGGGTATAAGGACGGTTCGTTTTTTACCCCCAGCTTTATTACCATGTATATGAGCCGCGTAAGCCTGCGCCGCGCGGTGGTACAAAAGTTTAATGACACCTATACCTGGAAATGCGAAACGCTGAATGATGTTTTTAACCAAATGGATAAAAAAGACATCAGTATAAAAAAAGCCAACGAGGTAGTAAACAGCTTGAAAATTTGCGACCCTGCGGTAGGTAGCGGACACTTTTTGGTATCGGCGCTTAACGAGTTGATTGCCATAAAAGAAGACCTCAAAATTTTAGTGGATAAAACCGGTAAACGGATAAGCGGCTATAGTATTACCATTGAGCGGGACGAACTGTTGCTGATGCGCGACTATGAGTTTTTTAGCTACAATTATACCAACCCTGAAAGCCAGCGTGTGCAGGAAACCCTGTTTCACGAAAAGCAGGCGTTAATTGAAAATTGCCTTTTTGGCGTAGATATAAACCCCAAAAGCGTAATGATATGCCGCCTGCGTTTGTGGGTGGAGTTATTAAAGAATGCCTACTACACAACAGGTAAAAACCGCGAACTGCAAACCCTGCCCAATATTGATATAAATATTAAATGCGGCAATAGTTTAATAAGCCGGTTTACATTAGACGAAGACCTGAGCGAAGTTTTCCGTAAACAAAAGTTTACCCGCCAAACCTATCTCCTTGCAGTTGATAGCTACAAAAATGCCAGAAGCAAAGGTGAAAAGGAAGAACTGCGGAAGTTTATACAAACCATCAAGGATAACTTTAAAGCTACGGTGTTTAATCGTAACCCATATGTAACTAAGTTAAGCGATAAACGCGGCGAACTGGTTGCCTTGGACCATATTGATTTATTTGGCAAACGCAAGCTTACCGATGAACAGATAGAGTTAACCAAAAGGCGCTTAAAGAAAGAAATTGCTGCTCTTGATATCCAATTGGAAGAATACAAAAGCAGTGTTATTTACCGCGATGCTTTTGAATGGCGTTTTGAGTTTCCCGAGGTATTGAATGACGAGGGATATTTTGTGGGGTTTGACGTGGTAATTGGAAATCCACCTTATATCAGGCACGAGGAAATAAAAACTCAAAAACAGTTTTTACAAACTCATTATACAACCTATTCCGGCACGGCTGACCTTTATGTCTATTTTGTTGAAAAAGCATTTAAACTGCTTAAAAAAGGGGGTGGCTTTTGCTACATAATGCCGAACAAATGGATGCAGACGGAATATGGAAAACCTTTACGTATATTTTTTCTTGAAAATCGATTGCATAACATTATAGATTTTGGTGATTTGCAAGTGTTTGATGAAGCAACTACTTATCCCTGCATTTTAAGCGCATCTAAACTGCCATCTGGCAATACGTATACCGCTTCATTGATTCAATCTTTAGAATTCGATACGGATTTTTGGAACTATACGAATTCTATTTCTATTGAAAAATTCATTGCGGAATTGAGTGACGAAACCTGGATAATATCTTCTGACAGTGAACAAAAAATTATGTCGAAGTTAAAAGCTCTCAGTATTCCGTTAAAGGAATATGTTGGTAGCAGTTCATACAGGGGTATTTTGACCGGTTTAACAGAAGCATTTCTGATAGATGATGAAACAAAAAGACGAATTATAAGAGAAGACCCTAAATCAAAAGAACTTATCAAGCCCTTTCTTTTAGGAAGAAATATCAAACCGTATGCGGTTCCTACTTCAAAAAATTGGCTGATATTAATCCCAAAGGGATTTACTATAAAGAAAAACTTACCTAAATCTGATATACACTATGTTAATGAACCACCACCACGATATGGCAACATGGTTTACAGTGAGGCGTGGATTTGGTTTAAAGAAAATTATCCTGGCGTTGCGAGACATTTAGCTCCATACCGGGAAAAAGCTGAAGAACGCACTGACAAAGGCGATTATTGGTGGGAATTACGTGCCTGTGATTACTATGAACAATTTGAAACTCCGAAAATAATGTATCAGGTTTTGCAGGTAAAGCCTTGTTTTATATATGACGAGAATGGATATTATTGCAATAACTCCATGTGGATAATACCTAAAGCAGACAAATACCTTGTTGCAATTCTAAATTCAAAAATGGGATGGTGGCTGATTTCGAAATACTGTTCGGCTATTCAGAATGGATACCAATTGATATGGAAGTATTTTGGGCAAATTCCAATACCAAATGCAACTAAAAAACAGCAACTTCTCTTTATCACTTTTGTCGATCAAATCCTAACTGCCAAAAAAGTTAACCCCGAAGCTGAAACAAAAGCTTTGGAAGAAAAAATAGATAAACTGGTATTTGATTTATATGGGCTTGAGGATGAGGAGAGAAAGATTGTAATGCAAAGATAAAAAACAATAAAGCAATATGGGATATTCAATATACAATCGGGAGTTAACAGATAAAGGCGTTCGATATACCTGGGAAGAAAGTATCCTTCCTAGCCGAGTCTCCCCTTTCCTGCTCTGAGGAATGGGGGACTCGGCGCTAGTGCGGTCTACCCTCAAGCCGAGTCCCCAACCTGCGGAAGGGAGACTCGGCTGAGAAGGTCTTTACTGCGACACTACGATTTTTTCCGTTGTCCCAGGGGTGCTTACTCGCAATGACGCGCTTTTTTTAAGCTTGGGGCAATTTGGGGGGGCATAGATTTGACAACTTTTTAAAAGTTGTCAAATCTGGTCAATCAGCATTTTCGGTATCTGGCGCCGGTAAATTGCGTTGCATCATTTCTTCTATTTGCTTTAGCTGTTCGGCATTTAGTTGCTGCAGCGCGGTTTGTTTTACAATGGTATTATTTATTTGTATGTAATTGTTTTGCAGGCCAGGCATGGGTAGCTGGCCTTTGCCCTGAAATTTTTCGAGTAATTCGAAGTAGAGCCGCATGGCAGGTACGCTGTTATCGCGGGAGGTGGCGGCCTTTACAATGCGGGTTAGTACGTGCGGGGCCATAGCGCTGAAGTTACGGATATGTTCGGCATACACTGAGGCATCTTCGCCTTCGCTGAGGTGTTTATTTACGGTTTGCCTGCTGAAGCCGGTAATTTCGGCAATGTAATTTTGTGTTGGCATTTGTCCGTTTGTGCACAGGGCGGTATAAATAGCCTGGGTAATTTTTTGATGGTTGTTTTCCCAGGCTATGCGGTTGCCGGATAGCTGGAGGGCCGCGCCCATAATATTAGAGAGCCGGATGTATTCGCTATTTGCCTTTTCCATTTTTTGGCGCAGCAGTTTGGTTAACTCCGCGTGTTCGTGTTCTTCCAGGCGTTCAAAAGTTTCTGGTGTAATTTTTGAGGTAGCAATTATTTCTTCCAGGTGTTTATGCAACCGTTTTAAATAGGCGGGGGTGAATTCTGTGCTCATAAGTATTGATTTTATTACAAATTTAAGCCGTTACTGCGCAATGTATTTGCGCAGTAATTTTAACAAACGGGTTGACACAAAATTTGCTTACAGTTTGTTGATAATGAATTAATTGAGTTTGCTTAAGTACTGAAATGGGTTGACACATTTGGGGTGTAAAGGCAGCCCCTCCCGTCCCCGAAGGGGAGGCTAATACAAAACAGCCTCCTCACCTAAATCCTCTCCTTCGGAGAGGATTTAGCAGCCGAGCAGCCTTTACCACCTCCAGGGCGGCTCCTCCTAAAATAGGAGGAGAGTTTAATACAAGCAGCCGTGTTGGTTGTTTCGCGTGAGGAGGTTCGGCTACGATTACCATGACATCAGGAGGAGAGTTTAAATACAAGCAGCCGGCCCCTTCCGTCCCCGAAACGGGGAAACCAGGGCAAAATACATGCTTACATTTCAGCTTTTTCGATATGCAATAGTTTGCAATATAGTTACTACAGAAATTGCATGGTGGTGGTTTTCGGCTTTGGTTTCCCCGTTTCGGGGCGGAAGGGGTTGAGACATGTAGATAAAACACAATATTTTCGGGTATGGAGAGAATAAATTTGCTCTATAGACAAGCCTCTGGTGGGGGTATAGAGGGTGGTGGGTATCCGTAATTAACGAACACGTCAACTGCGAAAGCCGCATCTTCCGTACAGCTATTACGCCACCAGCGCTGCGGCGCCAAATACACCTGCGCTGTCCCCTAATTCCGGCTTTAAAACAGGCACAGTTACAATAGGGTTGAAAATAAACTGTTTCAGGCTTTCAACGCCATCTTTATAAATCAGGTCTATGTTGCCTACGCCCCCGCCTACTACAATGATATCCGGGTCGAGTATATTGGTAACTACTGATACTGCCTTACCAAAAAAGTAACAGAGGCGTTCCATTGTTTTCGAGGCGGCCGCATCTTTGCCAGCCAGGGCCGCAGCGTATATTTCATGAAGCTTAAATGAGTTACCGGTCAGTCCCAGATAATATTTTTCAAGCGCCGGGCCGGAAATAACCGTTTCCACACAACCATCCCTTCCGCAATAACATTTACCACCTGAGGCATCTAAAAAATTATGGCCCCATTCGCCGCCTATGCCGTGGTGCCCGTCCCAAACCTTTCCATCAATCACTATTCCACCGCCAACTCCCGTACCCATGATGATACCGAAAACCATACGCGCATCGGGGAACCGCTGTTTTACCGCCCCCCAATGGGTTTCGGCCAGTGCAAAACAATTGGCGTCATTGGCAATAATTACTGGCATTTGTAAAAGCGCCTCAATATCCTTTTTAAAAGGTTTGCCAATAAGTGCTGTGCTGTTACAGTTTTTCATCAGGCCGGTACTCGGCTCCATAGCGCCGGGCGTTCCAATACCTATGGTTGCAGGTATAAAGCCACTCTGTGTTTTCATTTCTTCAACCAGCAAATGAATCTGCTTTAAGATATGCCCATACCCCAGCTGCGACTCTGTATTTACCCTGATTCTTAGCAGCGGTTCTGGTTTTACAAGCGATGGAAGAATGGCGCCTTCTATTTTGGTTCCGCCCAAATCAATACCCCATAATGGCTGCTGCATTTTTTCCGGATTAATTTCTATTGACAAAATAAATATAGCCACAAAGGGGTTCATACCAAATTGTTAGCCCTGGGCACGGTTTAACCTGCCTGTTGTTTGGGACATTTGTGACTGGTGCGACAAAGTCCCACCAGTCACAAATGTCCCACCAAAGCCCTATGATTAAAAGAAATTATTTCATGTATTTTCGAACGCGTGAGCATTAAACCAAAACTGGGCCTTTTTGACCTTACTATGATTATTGTCAGTTTGGTTATTGGCATTGGTATTTTTCGCAGCCCTGCAATTGTAGCACAAAAGGCCGGCACGCCAGCAGTGTTTTTTACAGCCTGGATATTAGGTGGGTTTATCAGCATTTGCGGTGCACTGACTTTTGCCGAAATCGGCTCGCGGTTTCCAACAGCCGGCGGGTTTTACCGCATATTCTCTTATTGCTATCACCCTGCCTACGCTTTTATGCTTAACTGGTCGCTCGTTATTATTAATGCTGCCAGTGCGGTGGGGGTTGCTATTGTGGGCGCCGGGTACATTAATCCCGTTTTGCTGCCATTGGCTTATCAAAACGATACCGGCATAAAACTAACTGCTGTTGCGGCCATACTTATTTTATACGGGCTAAATTTTATGGGTATCAAAATGGGCGCACGCACCCAAAATATTCTTAGCCTCATTAAAATTGCCATGCTCATTGTTTTCTGCTGCGCCCTGTTCGGCCCCCCCCATGCTTCACCAGTATCAGTATTGTCCGATGGCCAGGGTGGATTTGATTTTATAAAAGCCCTGGGTGTAAGCCTGATATCCGTCTTTTTTACTTATGGGGGTTATCAAAACACTATCAACTTCGGTGCCGATATACGCCAGCCAGCGCGCAATATGCCCAAAGCCATTTTTGCAGGCATGGGTATTGTTATTATACTGTATCTGGCTATTAATTTCGCTTATTACAGCGTCCTGGGTTTCGAAACCGTACAACACTCAAAATTGCTGGCAGCCGAACTGGCCGGCTCTTTTTTCGGGCCGGTGGGCTATACCCTTGCATCGCTGGCAATCTTTATTTCGGTGCTGGGTTTTATCAATACTTCGTTAATGAGCAACCCACGTATTTACTATGCCATGGCCGAAGACCATATACTGCCGCCAGTGTTTAAAAAGCTGAACGAAAGAACAATGACCCAGGAGTTCGGGCTTTCATTTTTTGTAGCACTGATGCTTATTTCGCTCGTTTTGCTTGGCACCTTCGAAAAAATAGTGAATTACGTAATGTTTATTGATAGCCTGTCACTGGTATCAGCCGCAGCCACCATTTTCGTTTTCAGAAGAAGGGCAAAAGCCGATGGCGCAACTGCCAATAACGAAATCTTTCAACTCAGGTTTTATCCCTGGGTGCCCTTACTTTTTATGCTGGTTTTATTGATAGTTATGTTCAATGTATTAGTATCCGATACACAATCGGCACTGTACGGATGTATTATTTTTTTAGCGGGTTATCCATTGTATTGGATTTTAAGAAAAGTGGTATCGCAGTAACTAAAATGTCATTAAGTTAAACCGATACACAGTTCTTTTTGCGCTGCGCTACCTCCCAGCCTCCGAAGCGGAGGAGCATCCACGCAGCAAAAAGAACAACTTTGCCCGGTGGTTGTATTTTGTATTGCTGGGTAGCGGTTCTCCCGCGTAGTTTATCCCGCTTTTTTGCGGGAGGAGTTAGAGGGTTTGCGTGGATGCATTTCCTTAACTTAACGACATTGTCCGGAGGGCAGTTCAACTTTTATCCTCAATACCTTAGCTTCGCCACAATCCAATAAACAAACTTTGAACCGCAACATCCTGCTCGCTTTTAAAATTCTGCTCTTCCTTTTAATGAGTTGGTTTATTGCCGACCAGCTATTTTTAAAAAACGACTTTAAAACCCAGCTTGCATTTTGCATTCAGCATTTACAGGGCCATAAATTCTATTTATTTCTTCTCGCTGTCCTTCTAATGCCCCTCAACTGGGGCCTTGAAACCATTAAATGGAAAGCCCTCCTTCAATCAGAGGTGCCAGGCAGCAGGCTTCTTAAATCAATCATTGCCGGTATTACAGTAGGTTTTGTAACTCCCGGCCGCACTGGCGAATTTGCGGGCCGCGTCATGTTTTTAAATGACAACAACGGGGCAAAGGTCTTCTATCTCAGTTCCATCGGCGGCCTGGCCCAAACGGCTGCATCGCTGGTAATTGGAGTTCCTTTTGTATTTATCTGGAGTAATGACCCTTTCATTACCGAAATAATAACTGCATCAGCCGCAGTTTACCTGTTAGTATTCTTCCGGTTCGATCTCTTAAACAGGCTTCTGTCGTCCTGGTCATTCCTCCAAAAATATGGCCTCGTAATCGAACATGGCGACCTCCCTGCTATCGGAACACAGGTTTATGTGCTTTTTCTTTCCGCCCTCAGGTTTACCGTTTACACCCTGCAATATGTGTTGCTGCTGATGTTCTTTGGCGTTAGCACCAATATGCTGGCATTGTTTACGCATAGTGTTGTTTACCTGCTGGCACAAACATTCTCACCCCTCATGCCTCTGCTCGATTTTAGTTACCGCGGGGCCAGTGCCTTATATGTGTTTAAAAACTTTTCAAACAACAACATTGCCATATTAAGCACCGTAATGATGGTTTGGTTAATTAACCTGGTAGCGCCCGCAGTTATCGGCTACTTTTTCATTTTAAAGCGCAAAGTGATTTACCTGCCGCGCTTTAAGTCCTGAAATAAAATCCCCCTTAATCGCTGATGAGATTTGGATATTTATAAAATCAGTTTTCATTTAGGCTGTTCCCCTCTCTTTGAAAAACTAATCGTCACCCAAATTTTTGATCGGCCTAATTCTTGTATCTGGCTGTTTTTTCATCCGGCCTCTAAGCAATTTCCGTTAAGAAAATGATTCATGCGTGGCCAAAAGGAAAAAAACGCTGTATGAGACCAGCCGAATGTTAACTAAAAGCGCTGATAGCCGTACCGTCAGCTAAAAGCGCTGATCTTGCGTCGAGTTCGTTTATTTCCCTGCGTGGAGAAGCATTTTTAGGAAATTGCTTAGCAGCCTTGATTTTTTGGTTCTTTTTTATCAAGAAAAAAGAACGGCCATTATTGTTAGCAGGCAAAGGTTAAAATTTGGGTAAGATATAGCTAAAAAAAGAGATGGGTGTCCGAAGAAAAGCCTGTCCCACCGCTTTGGACGGGAGGGTCCGTTGGCTGTTTGGCTATTTTGCGAAGGAAGTTAGTTCCCTGAAATAAATCCAGCCAACTATCCCCGCGGAAAGATACTTTTGGCTTTTGTTTCTCATTAATCTTTCTCCATGTCTGCAACCGATACCGGTACCTTCTTCAAAACACTAAGCGATAGCATCACCGCACAACAGTTTATAAAACTAACCCTCAGCGACCGCCGCGATAAAAGCAACAACCTGAAAAACATTTTTGTAAAACCGGTTGTGCTCAAATCGGGTTTCATGCTCTCTTTTGTTTACAGGCACCCCACAAAAGATATCACCAAAAATTACGAAACACAGGAAGGAACAGACCTGCTTAAAGACATGCTTGAAAAAGGTTTTTATAAAGCAGACCTGTTTACCACAACTAACGATTTGCACCTTACCCTTACTAAAAACGGCAAAAGCATTTTAACCCAAAAAACGGCGGCTAATCAGCAACCCCCGGTTACTGAACACGACAAAACCAAAAAACGATATGTAATCCCTGAAAACAACATCTACCTGCGCGAGTTAGGCATTACAACCGCCGAAGGCAAAGTAAAAAGCGATAAACAGGATAAATTCAGGCAGATAAATAAGTATGTTGAAATAGTAGAGGGCATCGTCCACTCCGCCTCACTCTCCCCTGATTTTAGCATTGCAGATATGGGCGCCGGCAAAGGCTACCTCACTTTTGCTTTGTACGATTACCTTACCAACAGTTTGCACATGACACCTAAAGTAACCGGTGTTGAAATGCGGAAAGAACTGGTTGAAAACTGCAACAACATAGCAGCCAAAGCAGGCTTCAATCAACTAAACTTTATCACCGGTTCAATAGATACTGCCGAAATCCCCGCCACGGATATGCTGATAGCTTTACACGCCTGCGATACCGCTACCGACCAGGCCATCTACCGCGGCATTACATCCGGCGCAAAAGTTATCATCTGTGCCCCATGTTGCCATAAACAAATCCGCAAAAGCATGAAACCGGCTAATGACATAAAAGCAATTACCAAATATGGTATACTTGAAGAAAGGCAGGCCGAAATTTTAACCGATGCTATGAGAGCCCTGATACTTGAAGCTTTCGGTTACCAAACAAAAGTGTTTGAATTCATATCTACAGAACATACACCCAAAAATATAATGATAGTAGGAGTAAAAACCGAAGTCAGCGCAAAAACCAATCCGGCCGCCATTGAACAACTCAAAATTTTAAAGGCGATGTATAATATCGAATATCATCAACTGGAAAAGTTGATGAATATATAGACGGGTCAAAAAAAAGGCCCTTACCTTTCGACCGGTGCTTCTATCTACTTCTATAAGACCTGGTCAACCCTGAATTTTTAATCAGACTATTCATATAATCTGGCTGTATTTTCAACCGGCCTCTAAGCTATTTCCGTTAAGAAAATGATTCATGCTTAGCCAAAAGAAAGAAACGCTGTATGAGACCAAAGCACAGTAAACTATAAGGGCCTATAGCCTCACAGTAAGCTACAACAACCGCC
>Ga0224555_1005665_pt1 | contig 10245 bp, 18 predicted proteins | sample 714S23034metaG_FD_180687 | JGI IMG/M metagenome (GOLD analysis project Ga0224555, IMG submission 180687) | Peat soil microbial communities from Stordalen Mire, Sweden - 717 S2 30-34 | ecosystem: Environmental > Terrestrial > Soil > Wetlands > Peat | place: Sweden: Norrbotten County, Stordalen...
ACATGTTCTTGCCGCCCTTGACCACCTTGGTGACGCGATTGATCGAGACCACCTCGTCCTTCAGGTTGAGCCGGTTCGCGTCGAACTTTTTCTTCATCATTGCCATCTGCCGTACCTCTTTCTAGCTGCCCGTTGGGGCGCCACGAAACCTGAAACTGGAAGCTTAGAATTCAAGACCGGCCTCGCGGGCAGCATCAGCGAGCGCCCTCACACGGCCATGGTAGAGATATCCGCCGCGATCGAAGACCACCTTCTTGATTCCCTTCTCCTGCGCGCGCTCGGCGATCAGCTTGCCAACCAGTTTGGCAGCCGCCACGTTGCCGCCGTAGTGCTTCTCGTCGGCCTTCTTGCCAAACGAGGATGCTGAAACCAGTGTGACACCGTTGAGATCGTCGATCAGCTGCGTGTAGATATGGTTCAGCGAGCGGTAGATGTTAAGACGGGGACGCTCAGCGGTGCCCGACATCTTCTCGCGGATGCGGTTGTGTACGCGCTGGCGAATGACGTTGCGTTCGCGTGGTTTCAGCATAGTCTTGCTTTCCTTCCTATTGGCGTCGCCAGAGTGCTGGAGACGTTCGGTATAACAAATATTATAGGTTGCAAGTAATAAATTATAAGTCCACTTACGACTTATTACTGTCTTACTTACTTCGCTCCGGTCTTGCCGACCTTCTTCTTCAGCCTCTCGCCGGTGTAGCGCACGCCCTTGTTCTTGTACGGATCGGGCTTGCGCAGCGACCGCATGTCGGCGGCCACCTGGCCCACCTTCTGGCGGTCGATGCCGGAGATCGTGAGGTGCGTCTGCTTCGGATCGACGGCAACTTCGATGCCCGTGGGCAGCGGAAACTCGATCTGGTGCGAAAATCCGAGGGTGAAGACGACCGTATTCTTTCCCTTCAGCTCGGCGCGGTACCCGATGCCGACAATGTCGAGTTCCTTGGTCCATCCGGTGGTGACTCCGACGACGGCGTTGGAGACCAGCGCGCGCGCAAGACCATGAAACGCGGCCTGCTTGTCATTCTCGCGCTCGGCAATCAGGTTGCCGTCCTTCTGCACCAGAGTAATGCCGCCGGGAAGCATGGCGGTAACCTTGCCCTTGGGGCCTTCCACGAGCACCGTGTTGCCATCTTTGCTGACCGTGTACTTGACGCCAGCGGGCATTGGAATTGGCTTCTTGCCGATACGGGACATTCGATAATCCTTTGTGGCTTGCGAGTCGCGGAGAATTTGTACTCTCCGTTCCACTGCAGCCGGCGATCTTTCACGCCATGCAACTCAAACCGTTACAAATAAGGCAGCGCAGGAAACCCTGCGAGCCGATAATTACCAGACTTCGCAGAGAATCTCGCCGCCAACGCCCTCACGGCGTGCCTGACGACCGGTCATAACGCCCTTTGGCGTGGTCATGATCGAGATGCCGAGTCCGCCCTGCACGCGGCGAATCTCGTCGCGGCCAAGGTACACGCGGCATCCTGGACGCGAGACGCGCTGCAGGTCGCGGATGACGGCCTCGTTGTTGGCGCCGTACTTGAGATACACGCGCAACACCTTCATGCCGCCCTCTTCGGTCGGCTTGTAGTTGGCGATATAACCCTCCTCCTTGAGGATGCGGGCAATCTCGCTCTTGAGCTTGGAGGCGGGCACGTCGAGCTTCTGATGGCGCGCGCGGATGGAGTTGCGGATACGCGTCAGAAAGTCAGCTACTGGATCGGTCAGGTTCATTCATTCTCCTTCATTCCCCGTTCGCTCGACCGTGTGTCTCACAGTGAGAACCAGCGGGAATGCTGCTGCAACCATTCGATGGAGCGATGCGCTGCATCTATAAAACCAACTGCTTCCAGACTTCAGCATCCTTGGCGGATGAGGTCTCTGGAAGGGTGAGACGATGACGACAACCTGTTAAGTATACAGGTTGCCGTACCGGTATGCTTACCAGCTTGACTTGACGACGCCTGGGATCTCTCCCTTGAGCGCAAGCGAGCGGAAGCAGAGACGGCAGATCCCGAACTTGCGCAGGTAGGCGCGGGGACGGCCGCACAGCTGGCAGCGGTTGTGCTGGCGGGACTTAAACTTCGGCTTCCTTGCGTCCTTGACGCGCTTTGCGGTAGTTGCCATAGTGTTTACTCTCTATCCTGGTTCCAAATCAGACTGCAAATTCTGTTACGACCGTGCGGTTCGGCTAGTTATGCTCCAACCCGGAACGGCATGCCGAAGCCTTTCAGCAGGGCGCGGGCTCCATTGTCGTCGGCCGCTGTGGTGACGATGGTGACGTTCATGCCCTTCAGCTTGTCCACCTTCGCATAGTCGATTTCAGCGAAGATGAGCTGGTCGCGCAGGCCGAGTGTGTAGTTGCCGCGGCCATCGAAGCTCTTCGACGAGACTCCGCGGAAGTCGCGCACGCGCGGCAGAGCAATCGAGATCAGCCGGTCGAGAAACTCATACATCTTGTCACCGCGCAGCGTAACCATCGCGCCGATCGGCATGCCCTCACGCAATTTGAAGGCGGCGATCGACTTCTTTGCCTTGGTGATGACCGGCTTCTGACCTGCGATCGAAGCCAGGTCGGCCACCAGCGGGTCCATGATCTTGACGTTCTGCGTAGCCTCGCCCAGCCCCATGTTGACGACGATCTTCTCCAGCCTAGGAATCGCCATCGGGTTGGTGATGCCAAGCTCCTTGGCAATCGCCGGACGGATCTCGCTCAAATACTTTTCTTTAAATCGTGCCGCCATGATCGACTTCGCTTTCTCCACGGCTTCCGGAGTGGGCTTCGCGGCCCGTTTACCGATTCGTGGGGTGAACCTTTTTATTCAAAAAACCAACTTGCTGATTATTCGTTACTTCTTCTTCTCGGAAATAGTGTTCCCACTGACTTTCGAGAAGCGAACTCTGTTATCGTCTTCAACTCTCGTCCCGACGCGGGTCTTATTGCCCTCGCCATCCACCAGCATCACATTCGAGATGTGGATGGAAGACTCCTGCTCGGCGATGCCGCCCTTGATGTTTCTCTGCGGGTTCGGCTTCACGTGCTTCTTGATCATCATGACGTGCTCGACCAGAAGACGGTTCTTGTCGGCGATGACGCGAAGCACGCGGCCACGCTTGCCCTTGTCTTTTCCGGCAATCACTTCAACCGTGTCATTGCGCTTGATCTTGATCCCTGCCATACGCTCTCTCATCCTCGACCATCGTTTCGGAGTCGGAATCCGTTTTCAATTAATTTCAACTCGGTACTTCATCTCTGCACCGAGAACAAATATCCGGCAACTAACAACTGCTTCTAAATCACTTCAGGCGCCAGCGAGACAATCTTGAGAAACTTCTTCTCGCGCAGCTCGCGTGCCACCGGGCCGAAGACGCGCGTGCCCACCGGCTCGTTCGTATCGTTGATGACCACGGCGGCGTTCTGGTCGAAGCGGATGTAGGTGCCGTCGCGCCGGCGATACTCCTTGCGCGTGCGCACGATGACCGCCTTCACCACCTTGCCCTTCTTGACCGTGCCATCGGGCGACGCTTCCTTCACCGCGGCCGTCACTACATCGCCGAGGCCCGCCTTCTTGCCCAGTCCGCCGCCGAGCGGCAGAATCACCTGCAACTTGCGCGCGCCGGAGTTGTCGGCAACATCGAGCATCGTTCTCATCTGGACTGACATATTCGTTCTCCTAAACCTAAAACCAAGGGCTACGGCCCCCATGGAGCTTCTAGTTGCATCGCGGGCAAAAAGCCCCGCGCGTCCAACCTACTTCGCTTCCGCGACAGTATTCTTCTCGTCGAGCTGCGAGAGCGAGGAGCGGCGCACAATCTCCTCGAGCGACCAGCGCTTCAGCTTCGACAGCGGCCGCGCCTCGCGGATGCGCACCACGTCCCCAACTCGTGCCGAGTTCAACTCGTCGTGCGCGTAGAACTTCTTGTTCGACTTCATCACGCGCTTGTACTTGGGGTGCGCCTTGCGCATCTCGATCTCGACCACAATGGTCTTCTGCATCTTGGTCGAAACGACTAGGCCGACCTTCTCATTGCGGCGGGAGGCCTGAGTTTCCGGGGTCGCAACTGCGGCGGTGTTTGCTGTGTCTGCCATAAATTAACCCTTCTTCGCTTTCTTGCGGGCGGTGCGTGTGCTCGCGGCCGGCGCTGTTCGTACGACTGTCGGCGATGCGGTCTTCTCGGAGGCCAGCGCTCGCTCACGCGTCACGGTCTGGATGCGGGCGATGTCGAGCTTCAATACGCGCAGCTTCTTGATGCCCTCATTGTTGCCAAGGCTCTTTTGGAAGCGGATGCGAAAGAGCTGCTCGGCAGACTTGGTCTGCTGCGCGGGTAGCTCTTCGTCGGTTAGGTTGCGGATCTTTTCGAGTTCCATATTTTTCTTCTTTCGTTGCTAATTCTTTCGGCCGGAATAATGTCTCACCGAAACCGCTACTTGACGGCCACGGTTGCCTTGACGCTGTGGCGTTGGATGAATATCGTCTTCAGCGGCAGCTTGTGCGAAGCCAGACGCATGGCTTCCTTCGCCAGTTCGGGCGAGACGCCCTCCATCTCGAACAGAATCTTGCCTGGGCGGACAACCGCAACCCAGTGATCGGGAGCTCCCTTGCCCTTGCCCATACGCGTCTCGGCGGGTTTCTTGGTGATTGGCTTGTCGGGGAAGATGCGCAACCATACCTTGCCGCCGCGCTTGATAAACCGCGTCATCGCGATACGGCTGGCCTCGATCTGCCGGTCGGTGATATAGCCGCACTCCTGCACCTTCAGGCCGAAGTCGCCGAACGAGAGATCCGAGCCGCGCCACGCCTTGCCGCACATGCGACCGCGCTGCTGTTTGCGAAACTTGACCTTCTTTGGCAATAACATAATAAAAACCCTCTAACTCATAACTACTAGCAAGTCATATGTATACGTCGGCCAGCCTAAACAACCAACAACCTGCAACCGTTTAAAACACGCCAGTCGTCGTTCCCTGATCGCGGCGCTTCTTCTGCTCGTAGATATCGCCGCGATAAACCCAGGTCTTGACGCCGATGATTCCGTAGGTCGTATGCGCCTCGGAAAATCCATAGTCAATGTCGGCGCGCAGCGTGTGCAGCGGCAGACGGCCTTGCAGATACCACTCCGAACGCGCAATCTCATTGCCATTCAAGCGGCCCGATACGCGGACCTTGATCCCCTTGCACCCAAAGCGCAGCGCCGAATCAACCGACTTGCGCATCGCGCGACGGAAGCTGACGCGCTTCTCCAGTTGCAGTGCGATATTCTCCGAGACCAACTGCGCGTCGAGCTCCGGCTTGTTGACCTCCAGAATGTCAATGAAGACCTCGCGTGAGCTCCGCTTCTGAATGTCGGCCTTGAGCTTGTCGATCTCCGCACCCTTGCGACCGATGATGATGCCCGGACGCGCGGTGCGGATAATGAGACGCAGCTTATTGCCGGGGCGCTCGACTTCCACCGAACTGACCCCGGCGGCCTTCAGCTTCTCGCGCAGCTCAGCCTTCAGCTTGACATCTTCAACCAGCAGCTTGTCGTAGCCGCGCTCGACGAACCAACGTGACTTCCACGGCTTGTTGACGCCGAGGCGAAACCCATACGGATGGACCTTCTGTCCCATAGCTTTCCTAACCTTCGCCCCGATTCCGGTTGAGCCGGTAGGGCTTACTGCAAAACCTTAGTTTACCGGAAGGTTCCCGGCACTACTCCAATTCCCAGACGTTGTTACTTTGCTGCCTTCTTTGTTGCAGTCTTCTTCGCGGCTGTCTTCTTCGCCGGTGCTTTCTTCGCCGCGGGCTTGGACGGTGTCTTCGCAATCGCTTCGGACTCAGGCGCAATCGCCGCAACTGCCGTTGCAGACTTCTTCTCCGCAACCGTCACAATGATGTGCGTAAGCCTGCGCTGGTAACGGAACGCGCGGCCCATCGGCGCGGGCCGGATGCGTTTCATGCGCGGCCCTTCATTCGCCACCGCGGTGCGAACGACCAGGTTATCCACGTCAATATCGAGGCCTTGCTCCTGCGAGACGTAGGTCGCATTCTGAATGGCCGAGCGCAACACCTTCTCCACGACCGGCCCCATCCTCTTGGTGGAGAAGTGGACGGTGTTGAGAGCTTGCTCCACGCGCATGCCTTTAATGGTGTCGAGAACAAGCTTCGCCTTCTGCGGGCTGCTGCGCTGGAACTTGGCTTCCGCGCGGAACTCTCGAACTCTATCTGCTGCTATCTTCGCCATAACTTTGATCCTTCAAACTAACTCGTGCGCCTTGCTTCTGCGGATATTTAACCAACTACAACAATCGTGCCCGCCTACTTTGGTTTTACGGAGGTCTCGGCTGCACGCGCGGAGTGGCCCTTGAAGGTGCGTGTCGCGGAGAACTCGCCCAGCTTGTGGCCCACCATGTTTTCCGTCACATAGACCGGAATGAACTTGCGTCCGTTGTGTACGGCAATAGTGTGGCCGACCATGTCCGGGAAGATCGTCGAGCGGCGCGACCAGGTCCGCACAACCTTCTTGTCATTGGTCTGGTTCATGACCGTGATCTTCAACTGAAGATGCGCGTCGATAAACGGACCCTTCTTTGCTGAACGTGCCATGTTGATGACTCCAGGTTCCTACTAGGGTTACCGTGCTGTATACGACGAATCTCTTAGCTGCGAGACTTGGTGTTGGGCTATTTCCTGAACTACAAACACATCTTGCTGAACTTCTTTACTTACTGCGGCGGCTGACAATAAATACATCTGTCCGCTTGTTATTTCGCGTCTTGTATCCACGCGTCGGCTGTCCCCACGGCGTGACCGGGTGCCGTCCGCCGGAGGTCTTGCCTTCGCCTCCGCCGTGCGGGTGGTCGACCGGGTTCATCGTTACGCCGCGGTTGGCAGGATTGATTCCCTTCCATCGGTTGCGTCCGGCCTTGCCGATGGAGACGTTCTCGTGGTCCGTGTTGCCAACCTGCCCGATCGTCGCCATGCACTCCACCAGCACCTTGCGCGTCTCGCCCGAAGGCAGCTTGAGCAGCGCGTAGTCGCCTTCCTTGGCGATCAGGTTGACCTGTGCACCGGCAGAACGCGCCATCTGTGCGCCTTTGCCCGGTCGAAGCTCAATATTGTGCACAATCGTTCCCAGAGGAATATTCTTCAGCGGAAGCGCGTTACCGACAAGGATATCGGCGTCCGGTCCGCTCATAATCGACTGTCCGACCTTCAATCCGATCGGCTGGATGATGTAGCGCTTCTCGCCGTCCACATAGTGCACCAGAGCGATGCGCGAACTGCGGTTCGGGTCGTACTCAATGGTCGCGACAGTGGCGGGAATGCCGTACTTGTCGCGCTTGAAGTCGATCAGGCGCAGCTTCTGCTTGTGGCCTCCGCCCTGGTGGCGAATGGTCATGCGACCGGTGCTGTTGCGTCCGCCGGTGCGCTGCTTCACCGCAAGCAACGGCTTATGCGGCTTGTCCGTCGTCAGGTCGTCGTTCACCAGCTTCGTCTGGAAGCGGAGTGTCGGGGTAATCGGTCGAAATGATTTGATCGGCATTTTTCTTGGCTCCTAGCTGCTAGCTCTTAGCTGTTAGCTAGTTCTCTTTCGGATCTTCGCGACTTACTCGTCGCATCTGCATTCAACTCACAAATAACAACTCGCCACTTCCAACTGTACTTACATGCTGTTGAGATACTCCGGCATTTTCTGCCCATCTTTCAACCGGACATAGGCCTTCTTCCAGTCGGGACGATAGCCGGTAAACTTGCCGCGGCGGCGTTCCTTTCCTTCCACCGTGGAAGTCCGGACGCCGCTCACCTTGACCTTGAAGAGCGTCTCGACGGCCTGTTTGACCTCGGTTTTGCTGGCCTTCATATCAACCTCGAAGACCAGCGTGTTCTGTGTCTCTTTCACGCCCATGCCCTTCTCGGTAATCAAAGGGCGGCGAATCACTGTATAGAGGGTTGGCATTTACGCAACCTCCTTCTCGGCGGCAGCTTGATTGCCTTCTGCTGCGGCTTTGCTGCGTTTCGATATAAACTTCTTCAGCGTCTGCTGTAGCGCATCGATGGCATCCTTGGAGAAGATGGCATGTTCGTAGCGCAACAGATCGTACGGATGCACCTCGGAACTGAGCACAAGCTCAACGCCCGCTAGGTTACGCGATCCCAGATAGAGCTTCTCGCCGAGTTGCTGGCTGGACTCGACCAGCAACGTCGTCTTTCCTGCATCCAGCTTGTCGAGCGCGGCGCGGAAGAGTTTTGTCTTGGCCTCGGGGACCTCGAACGACTCAACCACCGTCAACTTCCCGTCCGCTATCTTCGCCACGATGGCCGAGCGCAGCGCGCCCATCAGCTTCTTCTGCGGAAAGGAATACTCGTAGCTGCGCGGCTTCGGTCCGTGGACCGTGCCGCCTGAGCGCCACAGCGGGCTCCGGATCGACGCAATGCGCGCGCGACCGGTTCCCTTCTGCTTCCACAGCTTGCGACCGGCGCCCGAAACAAGCCCGCGCGTCTTGGTGGACGCGGTGCCCTGGCGCAGCGCGGCGCGGTAGTGCTTCACCGACTCCCACAGCAGCGTGTCGTTGATCTCGCCCGAGAACACTTCGTCGAGGAGTTCAAACTCTCCGACCTTCTCTCCCGCGAGATTGACTACATTGATCTTTGCCATCACTCTTCTCTCTTCATGCCCGCCATCGATGCGGCGTGCCCTGACTTTGCTAGGCTGCGTTACCCGGTCTGTTCTCCGCGCAGCTTGTTGCTGATTCCTGCTTCCTGCTAGGCGTCTTCTGCGGCAAGGCCGCTTTTCGCCGTCCGCGCAGGACCTATTTCTTCTTCGGCGAAGCCTTCTTTGAAGCCTTCAACGGATCGAGCGTTGCGCCACCGGCAAACCCACGACGCTCCCGCGGCGGGGCCTTTGCCTTCGAGATCAGGACGTACCCATCGCGCGGGCCTGGCACCGCACCCTCCACCATCAGGAGGTTGTCTTCAACATCGATGCCACGAATGCGCAGGTTGCGCACCGTGATCTGCGCGTGGCCCATGTGGCCGGGCATGCGCTGGCCGGGAAAGACGCGCGACGGATACGAAGATGCGCCGATCGAGCCCTGCACCTGAAACATATGGCCGTGCGCCTTGGGGCCGCCGCCGAAGTGATGGCGGCGAACCACGCCGGCAAACCCGCGTCCCTTCGATGTTCCGATGACGTCGACAAACTTTTCATCGGTAAAAATGTCAACCATAACCCGGTCGCCGGCCTTGACTGCGGTGTCTTCGCCTTCCTTGGCGACTTCAACCGCGACTTCCTTCATCATGCGAACGGGTGGCACATTCGACTTGGCAAAGTGGCCCGTCATGGGCTTGTTGACCTTCGATGCCTTGATGAAATCGACATAGCCAATCTGCGCGCCGTCGTAGCCGTCTTTGGACAAAGTCTTGAGCTGCGTGATGATGCATGGGCCGGCCTTCAGCACCGTAACCGGGTGAACGTCGCCGCGCTCGTCGAAGAGCTGGGTCATACCGACTTTCTTGCCGAGAATCCCTGTAACTGCCATCGTCTTTTCCTTTCCTCATCATGCCGAGCATTTATTGCCCAGCACTGCCGGTGTAGCTCGAATAAAATCCAATAACTATTAGCTTCTAAGCCAAACCTTCTTACTTCTGAACCGTCTTGATCTCAACGTCGACGCCTGCGGGCAGATCGAGCTTCATCAGCGCGTCCACTGTCTGCTGGGTAGGCTCCAAAATGTCGATCAGCCGTTTGTGGGTGCGGATCTCGAAGGACTCGCGCGACTTCTTGTCCACATGCGGCGAACGCAGAACGCAGTACTTGTTCTTCATTGTGGGCAACGGAATGGGTCCCGCAACCTGTGCGCCGGTGCGCTTCGCGGTATCGACGATCTCGCCGGTCGACGTGTCCAGCACTCGGTAGTCGTACGCCTTCAAACGGATTCTGATTCTCTGTCCAGCCATCTTGTTTCTCTTTTCTTGTTACCCAAAGATCGTTTGGAGTGGCTGTCGGCCATGAACTTCTACACGGTCCGGCAGCCCTCGTTAGTCTCAAACCACTCACTACCAGCTACTCACTACCAACTACTCACTAACCTACTGTTACTTGATGATCTCGCTGATGGTTCCGGCGCCAACGGTGCGGCCGCCCTCGCGGATGGCGAACCGCAGGCCCTTCTCCATGGCCACCGGGGTGTGCAGCGTCACTTCCAGTTGCACGTTGTCGCCCGGCATCACCATCTCGGTGCCTGCAGGCAGGGTCGCCGAGCCGGTCACATCT